>Ga0194124_10001688_pt1 | contig 26934 bp, 20 predicted proteins | sample TA2KigCas0mmetaG_FD_148605 | JGI IMG/M metagenome (GOLD analysis project Ga0194124, IMG submission 148605) | Freshwater microbial communities from Lake Tanganyika, Tanzania - TA2015031 Kigoma Deep Cast 0m | ecosystem: Environmental > Aquatic > Freshwater > Lake | place: Tanzania: Lake...
CCCCTGCCAAGGACAACGCCTCGAAGCTCCTCGGCGATCTCACACTCGAGTACAACAAGGCCCGCCAAGCCGCCATCACGCAGGAGATCCTCGAGATCGCCGCCGCCCAGTTCACCGCCGCTTGACCACTTCTCCCTCACCCCCTCTCACCTTCAGACAATGAACACCGGCAAAATCGTCCAAGTCATCGGACCCGTCGTCGACGTCCAGTTCGGCGAGAATTCCATCCCGCCGATCTACCAGGCGCTCACCGTGGAATTCACCGCCGCGGGCGCGAAGCAGTTCCTGACCCTCGAGATCCAGCAGCACCTCGGCGCCGGCGTGGCCCGGGCGATCGCGATGTCCTCCTCCGAGGGCCTGGTCCGCGGGATGACCGTCGTCGACTCCGGTGCCCCCATCTCCGTGCCGGTCGGGCCGGGCGTGCTGGGGCGCATCTTTGATGTGACTGGCGCGCCGGTGGACGGCCGTGGCCCGGTCAAGGCCGACAAGAAGTACCCGATCCACCGGGCGGCCCCGAGCTTGGTCGATCAGGACACCAAGGCGCAGATCCTCGAGACGGGCATCAAGGTCATCGACCTGATCGCGCCGTTCACCAAGGGCGGCAAGGTCGGCGCCTTCGGTGGCGCGGGCGTGGGCAAGACCGTGGTGATCATGGAGCTCATCAACAACATCGCCAAGGCCCACGGCGGTTATTCGGTGTTCGCCGGGGTGGGGGAGCGCTCCCGTGAGGGCAATGACCTTTACCACGAGATGTCCGAGGCGGGCGTCATCGACCAGAAGGACCTCTCCAAGTCGAAGGTCGCGCTCGTGTACGGCCAGATGAACGAGCCACCGGGCGCCCGTATGCGCGTCGCGCTCTCGGCCCTCGCGATGACCGAGTATTTCCGCGACGAGAAGAACCAGGACGTGCTGCTCTTTGTGGACAACATTTTCCGGTTCTCGCAGGCCGGTTCAGAGGTGTCCGCGCTGCTCGGCCGCTCGCCCTCGGCGGTCGGTTACCAGCCGACCCTCGCCAACGAGATGGGCAACCTGCAGGAGCGCATCACCTCCACCAAGAAGGGTTCGATCACCTCCTTCCAGGCCGTGTACGTCCCCGCGGACGATCTGACCGACCCGGCGCCGGCGAACACCTTCGCCCACCTGGACTCGACCATCGTGCTGGAGCGTTCGATCGCCGAGCTGGGCATCTACCCGGCCGTCGACCCGCTCGCCTCCACCTCGAAGGCCCTCGCGGCGGACATCGTCGGCGAGGAGCACTACTTCGTGGCCCGCGAGGTCCAGCGCGTCCTCCAGCGCTACAAGGACCTGCAGGACATCATCGCGATCCTCGGCCTCGACGAGCTTTCGCCCGAGGACAAGCAGACGGTGTACCGCGCCCGCAAGATCCAGCGCTTCCTCTCGCAGCCGTTCACGGTTGCCGAGGTCTTCACCGGTAGCCCCGGGAAGTATGTGCCGGTCAAGGACACCGTCCACGGCTTCAAGATGATCCTCGAGGGCAAGCTCGATGACGTGGCCGAGGGCGACTTCTATATGAAGGGCAACATCAACGAGGTGTTGGCCGCGGCCAAGAAGGCCTGATCCCGTTATGCCTCTCACCCTCGAGATCGTCACCCCGGAGGCCCGGGTTTACTCGGACACCGTCGATACCGTGGTCATCCCCACGGTCGAGGGAGAGATCGGCATTTTGCCCGGCCACATCCCGCTGCTCACCCAAGTCGAGCACGGGGAGCTCCGGATCACCAAGGGCACGACCACTTCGTTCCTCGCGGTAAGCGGGGGGTTTGCCGAGGTAGGGGGTGTTGTGGTCCGCGTCCTCGCGGAGAACGCCATCACCGAGGAGAAGATCGACGAGCACGCGGTCGAGGCGGCCCTGCGCCGTGCCCAACAGGAGATCGATTCCGCCAAGCACCTCGACCCGCAGCAGTACGAGCACCTGCAGGAGCTCGTGCGTTACTCGGGCGTCCAGTTGGCCCTCAAGCGCCGCCGGCGCTGAGGCGGCGGCCGCCAGGAAGGACGGTCGGGACCCCCCGGCGTATTTTCCCCGGCAAATCCGGCTCGCCAAGGCCGCGGAGCCGCAGTTTCCTGCTGATACCCGGTCTCACTCCCGTATGTCCGCTTCCCCCTTCCCGCTGATCCCGCTCTGCCAGTTGCCCGCTGGGGAGACGGGTCGTATTTTGCGGCTGACCGGGGACGAGGGGTTTTGCCAGCGGATCCGGGAGATGGGCTGCGGGGAGGCGGCGCTGGTGACGAAGCTTTCCGGCACGACGATGAGCCTGTGCCGGGTGCGGGGGATGCGCCTCGCCCTGAATCACCGCGCGGCGATTGGCATTTTGGTGGAACACCTGCCATTGGCGCCGCGCTGAGGCGCCTTTCGCCTGATGGCCGCCGCACCCCGACCCGGGTCCGAGGGAGCCGACCCCGCGTTGCCGTTGCCCGCGCACATCGCGGGGCCGCCGGGACGCCGCCGAACGCCGCCCGAGCGGATGCCGGTGTACGCGCTGGTCGGTAATCCCAACTGCGGCAAAACGACGCTGTTCAATGCTTTGACGGGCCTGCGCCAGAAGGTGGGCAACTATCCGGGCGTGACCGTGGAGAAGAAGGTCGGCGAGACCTATTCCCAGCACGGGCACGCGATGAGGGTGATCGACCTGCCGGGTGCCTATTCGCTGGCAGCGCGGTCGCCGGATGAGGCGGTGACGCGGGATGTGCTGCTGGGCCGGCGCGCGGATACCCCGCAGCCGGACCGGATCATCTGCGTCGTTGATGCCTGCAACCTGGAGCGCTGCTTGTACTTTGTGCACCAGATCTTGGATCTGGGGCGGCCGGTGATCGTGGTCCTGAATATGATGGACCTTACCGCGCGCGCGGGCCTGGAGGTGCGGCCGGCCGAATTGGAGGAGGCCTTGGGCGTGCCGGTGATCTCCTGTGCGGCGGTGCAGGGCCGCGGCGTGGTGGAGTTGCGGTTGGCGATGAGCCGACGCGAGCTGCCGTTGGCGCGCCATTCGTGGACCGTGCCGGCGCCGATCGCCCCGGTGGTGGCGGAGCTGCAGGCCTCCCTGGTCGCGGCGGATGGGCGGCCGCCGTTGATCGCGCGGGCGGAGGCCCTATTGCTGCTGACGGACCAGGATTCCGTACGCGTGGCGGGCTCGACCCCGTTGAGCGCGGTCACGGGTGCGGTGCTGGAGAATTGGCGCCGGCGCTGGACCGGCCAGGGCACCGATTGGTCGGGAACCCTGATCAAGGCGCGTTACGAGGTGATCCACGGCCTGTGCCGCGAGGTGATCCGGCGGACGGGGGACTGCGGGCCGTCGCTGGCGGACCGGGCGGACGCCCTTTTGGTCAACTCCGGCTGGGGCTGGCTGGCCTTCGCGGCGGTGATGGCGGTGATGTTCTATGCCATCTTTGCCTTGGCGGAGTATCCGATGAACCTAATCGATGGGGTGATGGCGGACCTCGCGGACCGAGTGAAGGACGCGATGGAGCCGGGCGATCTGCAGAATCTGGTGACCTCGGGCATGATTATGTTCTATGCCATCTTTGCCTTGGCGGAGTATCCGATGAACCTGATCGATGGGGTGATGGCGGACCTCGCGGACCGAGTGAAGGACGCGATGGAGCCGGGCGATCTGCAGAATCTGGTGACCTCGGGCATGATTGGTGGGATGGGGGGCGTGGTCATTTTCCTCCCGCAGATCCTGATCCTGTTCCTCTTCGTGGGGCTACTGGAGAGCACGGGCTACATGGCGCGGGCGGCGGCGTTGATGGACCGGCCGATGAGTCGGGTGGGATTACACGGCAAGTCTTTCATCCCGCTGCTGGGTTCGTATGCGTGTGCGATTCCAGGCATTATGGCCACGCGGACCATTGAGAACGCCAAGGATCGGCTGGTGACCATTTTAGTGGCTCCGCTGATGAGCTGCTCGGCGCGGCTGCCCGTGTATCTCCTGATGATCGCGACCCTGTTGCCAGGGGACGCGGTGCCGGCGGCGACCAAGGCGGGACTGATGTTTTTAATGTATGCGCTGGGCACGGCGGGGGCGTTCGGCTTCGCGTGGTTGTTCAAGCGGACCTTCCTGCGCGGGGATCCGCCGCTGATGATTCTGGAGCTCCCGCCATACCAACCGCCCCATTTCGGCGAGATCCTGCGGCAGATGCTGGAGCGCGCGTGGCTGTTCCTGAAGAACGCGGGCACCATCATCCTCGCGATCTCGATCGTCCTTTGGTTCCTGAGCACTTACCCGAAGCATCCGGATCCTGCGGCATCGCCCGAGGTCCAGATCGCGCACAGCTTCGCGGGCGAGGCGGGGCGGGCCCTGGAGCCGTTGATCCAGCCCTTAGGCTTCGATTGGCGGATCGGCATCGGCTTGGTGACCTCCTTTGCGGCCCGCGAGGTGTTCGTGAGCTCAATGGGCGTCATCTTTGGCGTAGAGGGGGCAGAGGGCGACACAGCGCCACTGCGGGATGCCCTGCGGGCGGCGCAGTGGCCGGACGGTGCGCCGCTGTTCACCCCGCTTGTCTGCCTCGCGCTGATGGTGTACTACGTCTTCGCGATGCAATGTATGAGCACCGTGGCCGTGGTGAAGCGGGAGACCAACTCGTGGCGCTGGCCGTTGTTCCAGCTCGCGTACCTGACGGGCACGGCCTGGGTCGTGACCTTCCTCGTATATCAGAGCGGGCGGCTGCTGGGCTTCTAAACCTGTGAACGCGGACCTCCAGTCGAAGCTGGCGCTGGCGATCGTGGCCGGGGCCGCGGCGGGACTCATCGTGGCGTGGCTGCGCCGCCGCCGGCGCGCGGGCGGCGGCGCCGATTGCGGCTGCGCGACCAAGCCGGCCAAGGTGGGAGGGGCGCGCGGGCGGCGCTGAGTGGCCGGTGACGGGCGCGCGAGGACCGCCGCCGCCATTGCCTTTGCCCGGGTGGCCACGCAATTTCCGCGCCTGATGCACCCCTCCGGCCCCACCCCCGAGTCCCGCCGTCACTTCGTCTCCCGTCTGGCCGCTGTTGGCGCCATGGCGCCCCTGGCCCCGCTGGCTGCGGCCGAGGGCCGCAAGATGGAGCCCGCCGCGCCGCTGCCGGCGTGGAAAGGCGGCAAGACCCAGCTGCACGTCTTCTCGAAGCCGTTGCACTGGATGTCGTGGGCGGACACGGCGGCGATGGTGAAGGCTGCAGGCGGCGACGGCGTGGACTTCACGGTGCGGAACGCGCAGGGCCACGTCTTGCCGGAAAAGGTAACCGAGGACCTGCCTCGCGCGGTCGAGGCGTGTCAGGCGGCTGGGGTGAAGGTCGAGATGATCACGACCGAGGTCCAAGGCCTGCAGACCCCGCAGACGGAGAAGCTCCTGCGCGCGGCGGCCAAGGTGGGCGTGAAGTACTATCGCCTGGGCTTCTTCAATTATGACTTCAGCAAAGGCGTGAAGGGGAGCCTCGATGCGCTCCGGCCGCAATTGCGGGAGCTGGCGGCCCTGAACCAGAGCCTGGGCCTGCACGGGGCGATCCAGAACCACGCTGGCCCGCGGGTCGGCGGCCCGATGTGGGATCTCTACGAGCTGCTGAAGGACATCGATCCGCGCTGGCTGGGCGTGCAGTACGACATCCGCCACGCGGTGGCTGAGGCGGGCCAGTCTTGGCCGATCACCCTGCGGTTGCTCGCGCCGTGGATCCGCTGCACCGACATCAAGGATTTCCGCTGGGCACAGGGGCCCGGCAAGGCCGCGATCGACAACGTGCCGCTCGGGCAGGGGATCGTGCCGTACGCGGCGTATCTGCGGCTGGTGCGTGAGCTGCAGCTGGCGGGCCCGATGTCGCTGCACCTGGAGTATCCGCCGTTCGAGCGCACCCCGCTGTCGGAGGCGGACAAGCGGCAGCAGTTCCCGGTGCTGATGCGCAAGGATCTCGAAACCCTGAAGGGCTGGATGGCGCAAGCGGGTGTCAGCTGATGAGCGTGCCCGGACCGGTCACCATCACCCGAGTGGGCGCTAACTTTGAGCGGGAGCCGCTGGTGCGGCCTTTCGGCTTCAAAGGGGGCTACCAATCGGAGATCTGGCAGACCGCGACCCTGCTGGAGGGCGCGTCGGGCCGACGCGGCATCGGCCTGTGCACCCAAGGCGTGCTGTGGAGCGATGCCCGGGTGTTTGCGGCGCATTCTGAGAGCGGTGGTAACGCCCTCATGTACGCGGTGACCGAGTGGGCGGCGCAGCGTCTGAAGGGCGTGCGCTTCACCGACCCGATGGTGCTGCTGGAGGAGCTGCGGCACGAGGTGCACGCGCACGCGCGGGTGCTCACCGGCCAGCGGGACCTGCGGGAGACCTTCACCCTGAACGCCCTTGTGGGCGTGGACCTAGCCGTGTGGCTGCTGTACGCGGCGGAGCGGGGCATCACTGCGTTCGACGACCTCATCCCGGCGGCGTACCGCCCGGCGCTGGCGGCGCGCCACCGCCGGGTGGCGAGCATCCCGCTGATGGCATACGCGGTGCCCATCGACGAGATCCGCGGCGCCGTGGACCAGGGTTACTTCTTCCTCAAGGTGAAGCTCGGCCAGCCCGGCTCCCAGGAGGAGATGCTCGTGAAGGACATGGCGCGGATCTCGGCGATCCATGCCGCGATCGGTGGCGCGCGCACGCCGCACACGGCCGACGGGCGCCTGCCGTACTATTTCGACGCGAACGGACGCTACGAACGCAAGGAGACCCTGCTGCGCTTGCTGGACCACGCACGGTCGATCGGCGCCTTCGACCAGATCGCGCTGGTGGAGGAGCCGTTCCCCGAGGAGCTCGAGGTGGATGTGACCGATGTGCCGGTGCGCTTGGCCGCCGACGAGAGTGCGCACACTGATGCCGACGCGCTGCGGCGCATCCAGATGGGTTACCGGGCCATCGCGCTGAAACCGATTGCCAAGACCCTCTCGATGTCCCTGCGCATCGCGCAACTGGCCCACGAGCGGGGCGTGCCGTGCTTCTGTGCGGACCTCACCGTGAGCCCGCGCCTCGTCGAGTGGAACAAGAACGTGGCCGCGCGCCTCGCGCCCTTCCCGGGCCTCGGCGGGCTGGGCCTGCTCGAGACCAACGGCCACCAGAATTACCAGAATTGGGAGGCGATGCGCGCGCACCACTCGGCGCCCGACGCCTCTTGGGCGCGGACTCGCGCGGGGGTCTTCGAGCTGGACGATTCGTACTATGCGGCGAGCGGGGGGGTCTTCGCGTCCGATGCGCATCACGCGGGGTTGTTCCCGCCCGCCTGAGCCGGGCCGCGAAATGATCCGCCTCGTCGCCGCCGAACTGCACCGGCTGGAGCTCCGCGCACGGATGCCGTTCCGCTACGGCATCGCGACGATGACGGACGTCCCGCAGGTGATCGCGCGTCTAACCTTCGAGCTGCCCGGCGGCCGCGCGTGGGGCCTCGCGGCGGACCTTTTGCCGCCGAAGTGGTTTACCAAGGATCCCAAGCAGCCGCTAGACAAGGAAGTCGTGGCGATGCTGGGGGTGGTCCGCGGGGCGATCCGCCTCGCGGCGGAGGTGCGGGCCGCGACGCCGTTCGCCTTCTGGCGCGAGGTGCACATGGCGCAGGCAGCGTGGGCAAAGGCGGCCGGTTGCCCGCCGCTGCTGGCCCATTTCGGAACCTCGTTTGTCGAGCGAGCCCTCCTGCACGCCGTGTGCCGCGCGAACGGAACGACCCTCTCGGCGGCGCTGCGCGGGGACCTCCTCGGCCTCGATCTGGCGGCGCTGGACCCCGAGCTCGCGCAGATGCGGCCCGCGGACTTTCTGCCGGCACGACCGCCGGAACGGATCCATTCGCGGCACACCGTGGGTCTGGCGGACCCGATCACCGCGGCGGAGGTGCCGGCGGGCGAGCGGTTGGCGGATGGGTTGCCGCAGACCCTCGAGGAGGTCGTGGCGTTCTACGGCCAGCGCCACTTCAAGCTGAAGGTGAATGGGGATGCGGCCCGCGACCGCGACCGCCTCGCGCGGATGGCGCGGGTGTTGGCGACAGTGCCTAGCGGTGCGGTGTTCTCCCTCGATGGCAACGAGAGTTTCCGCGAGGTCGCGGCATTCCGGGACTATTTTAACGAGCTGCGAGCCGATCCCGCCCTCGCCCGGTTCTGGCCGCAGCTGCTCTACGTGGAGCAGCCGTGGCACCGCGACGTCGCGCTGAGCGCGGGGTTGGGGGCCCTGGCGCGCGACTGGCCGGAGCGGCCGCCGATCATCATCGACGAGAGCGACGCCGGTCTGGACGACTTGCGGGTGGCGCTGCGGCTGGGTTATGCGGGCACCAGCCACAAGAACTGCAAAGGCGTCCTGAAGAGCGTCGTGCATGCGGGCCGTTTGGCGCGGCGGCGCGCGGCCGGGCTGCCGGCGGTGCACAGCGGGGAGGATCTCGGGAGCGTTGGGCCGATCTCGCCGTTGCAGGATTTGGCGGCGCAGGCGGCACTTGGCGTGACGAGTGTCGAGCGCAACGGGCACCATTACTTCACGGGCTTGCGGCAGTTCCCTTTCGCGCTGCAGGAGTTTGCGCGGCGACACCATCCGGACTTGTACGTGCCGATGGCGGATGGCGTACCGCGGCTGGACCTGCGGGCGGGCGAGCTCCGCATCGGTTCGCTCAACGCGGCGCCGTTCGGGGTCCCGGGTGATCCCGACCTCGCGGCGATCCCTGCGGAGACGGTGGTTTGACGGAACAGCTAAGGCGCTGTGGCGGTTCCGCGTCGGGCGTGGGCGGGGGAAAAACGGCGCGCCCTGCGGGGCGCGCCGGCAGCGGGGACATTAGCCCCGCGCGATGGGATCAGCTCAGAACGCCTTGCTCAGCTGAAGGTAGCTCCAGCGGGGCAGGAAGTTGCTGGCGCGCTCGGCGTAGCCGGTGGAGAACGACGTCGCCGGGGGTAGCCGGTCGAAGACATTGTTCACCCCGATGGTGCCGCGGAGACCCCAGGGCAGCTCGTGGCTGAACTGGATGTCGGTTGTCACCTGCTGCTTCACGAAAAGCGGGCTGGGGGAGGTATCTTGGAAGCCGCCGATGTAGTTCACGTTTATGGCGGCGGAGGCGTGGCGGCCGGTCCACAGCAGAGAGGCGTCGCCGCGCCAGCGCGGGATTTCGTAGAGCCCGACTGTCTCGACCTGCGGCAGGTCGGGGCGGGTGCGGAGCGTCTGCGAGTTGATGAGGCTGGCGACGCTGCGGGCGGTGAAGCGTCCGAGGCGATTCGGGGCGAAGCGGTACTCGGCGGCGAAGTCGACGCCCCGGGCCCGCGTGCGGCCGTAGTTGCCCAGCACGGTCCGGATCTCGCGGAGTTCCCCGGGGAGGCCGCTCGCGGTGTCGGCGGCGGTGGGCGTGGCGCGGATCACGGCGTCCGGGAACAGGGCCGCGTTGGCGAGGATGATCGCGGGCGTCGCCGGCTGGCCGATGCGGTTGGTGACCTCGACCGCGTAGACGTCCACGCTGAGGGAGAGGCCTTTGAGGAAGCGCGGGGCCAGCTGGAGGCCGACGTTGGTCGACTCGGATTTCTCAGGGGCGAGCAGCGGGTTGCCGCCGGAGCGGATCAGGCGCTGGCCGGTGCCGCTGTCGTTGGCGTTGGCGCCGGGGCGGCCGAAGCGCAGGGGATCCGGGATGTTGAAGCTCACCGCGACCGACTGAGGGAGGTGGAGCTCGGCCAGCGCTGGGGCGCGGAAGCCCTGGCCCCAGGAGGCGCGGAAGGTGACCTGCTCGGCCACCGGTTGCCACCGCAGCCCGAGCCGCGGGACCGTGGTATTGCCCACGCCATCATCCGAGAAGCGCTCCACTCGCCCGGCGGCGTTCAGCTCAAGCGAGTGGATCCCGTTGATCCGCTGGGCGGCGCCGACGAGCGGCAGCGAGGCCTCGATGTAGGCGGCGCTCACGCGGCGGCTGCCGCGGGCGATCGGCACGGGCGCGCCCTGGTTGAGCAGCTGGACCCGCGTGCGCTGGTCGCGGAAGCGCTCCTCACGCCCCTGCGTCCCGAAGGCCACGGCGACCGGGCCGCCGGGCAGGGTGAAGAGGGACCCGGTGGCGCGGGCATCGACCGCGGCGAGTTCCGTCTGGGCATCGCGGGTCACGCCGCCCTCGAGCCCGGCGAGAGTGGCTGGGTTGTTGCGGATCGTGTTGCCGTTGGCGAAGAGGTTGAGCGCCGTGGCGCGGTTCGGGTCCGCGAGGGCGGCGTTCACCTTGTCCTGCCCGGGGAAATTCTTGAGGTCGAGGTGCGAGGTCTGGCGGTTCCAAGTGACGGCGGCGTCCCAGGTCCAGCTGGCGCCGAGGCGGCCGTCGAGCCCGGCGACGAGACGGGTCATCTCGCTGGTGGTCGTGGTAAGACGATCTCCCAGCTCAAGGAAGCGGAAGAACATCGTCTGCGTGGTGTTGGAGACGAGGGTGACGCCGAAGGGGTTGAACGGGTTGGTGGCGGGCAGCGTGATCGTGTTGAGAGTGGAGATCGGGGCGGGGGAGAGGCCCTCGATGTTCTCATTGCGCTGCCAGCTGAGTTCGGCGAAGGCGTGGAGGCGGTCCGAGAACGCGTGCCGCAGGTTCGCGACGAGGCCGCGGCGGTCGGCCTCGGGCTGCGGGCGGATCGCGGCGTTGGCGTCGAAGGTATTCTGCGACTGGAGCTGGCGGGTGAAGGTGGCGTTCGGGCCGGGGGCGTTGCGGTCCACGGTGAACGTGCGGGCGGCGGCCGCGGCGCCGGCGGGGATGACCTGGCCGGTGATCGGGTCGGTGGCGCCGGCGGGCACGACGAAGGAGCCGGGCGTGTTGCTGGCGAGGAGCAGCTGGCGCTTCACCGTCTGCGGGAATTCCCCGAACCGGAACGAGTCGCGCTGGTACCAGTCGCCGATCACGGAGAGCGTGGTCGCGCCGGACTTGGCGCCGGCGGTGAAGGAGCCGCGGAGCGTCGGGGCGCTGATCCCGCCGGTGAAGTCACCGTAGGAGAGGCTCACGGTGCCGCCGGTGAGGTCGCGCTTGAGGATGATGTTCACCACCCCGGCCACGGCGTCCGCACCGTAAACGGCCGAGGCGCCGTCCTTGAGGACCTCGATGCGCGCGATGGCGGCGACCGGGATCATATTCACGTCCACGAACTGCTCCGTGCCGAGGCCGGCGGCGGAACCGCCCTGGCCGAAGGGGGCGGGGGTGACGCGGCGGCCGTTGAGGAGCACGAGGGTGGAGTTGACCCCGAGGCCGCGGAGGGAGACGGCGGCGGTGCCGGGCGAGGAGGTGTTGACGCGGTTCTCGGCGAAGCCCTGCGCGCCGAGCTCGGGGATCTTGCGGAGGAGGTTGGCGAGGTTGACCTGGCCCGAGGCCTCGATCTCCGCGGAGGTCACCACGCGCAGGTTGGCGGCGCCGGTGGACTCACCGAGCCGGAGGTTGGAACCCGTGACCGTGACGGCCTCGAGTTGGGTGGGCGCGCCGGCGGGGGCCGGGGCGGCGGGCTGGGCCGCGGGCGCCGGGGAAAGCGCGGACGCGGCGAGCGCTGCGAGCAGCAGGAACCTAGGTTGGGTGGTCTTCATTGGTGTCAGGAAAAGGGTTTGGCCGGGGCGGCGCCGGCTCACTTGAGGCCGCCGGCGAGGGCCGCGTTGATCCGGGTGGCCAGCGCGCGCATCCCCGCCTTGACTGCGGAGGCGTCGAGCGTGCGCACGACCCGGTCCTCCATCAGGATCCGGCCGTGCACAATGGTGGTGCGGACGTCGCGCGGGCTCGCGGCGTAGACCAGCGCGGAGTAAGGATCATAAAGCGGAAGTAGGGCGGTTGATTCGGTGTCCACGATCACCACGTCCGCGAGCTTGCCGGGCTCGAGCGAGCCGATGTGGTCCTCAAGGTGGAGGGCGCGGGCGCCGCCGAGCGTGGCCATTTCGACCACCGTGGCGGCGGGCATCACGTTGCGGTCCTTGCGGTCCAGCTTGTGGATTTTGGCAACGTAGCCGAGCTGGCCGATGATGTCGAGGGTGTTGCCACTCATCGGGCCATCGGTGGCCAGCCCGATCCGCACCCCCTGCTCGAACATCCGCAGCGCTGGGGCCACGCCCTTGGCGGACTTAAGGTTCGCGACCAGCGCGTGGGCCACGCCGGCCCCGCGGTCCCGGAGCAGCGTGATGTCGGACTCGGTGACGAAGATGCAGTGCCCGGCGACAAGCCGACGGTTGACCAAGCCCGTCGCATCTAGGTACTCCACCGGCGTCTGGTTATGGTCCCGCCGGAGCGTGGCGACCTCGTCGGTCATCTCGGCCAAGTGGATCAGCACTGGCGCGTCGAGGGCAGCGGAGGCCTCTGCGATCCGGCGGAGGATGGCGTGGTCCACCGTGTACGGCGCGTGCGGAGCGAAAGCGGGCGTAATGAGCGGATCGCCCCGGTAGGCGGCGATGAACTCCCGGGCGAGGGCAAGGCCCCCGTGGGGCTCGGGGCTGTCCGGCGCGGGGAAGTCGACGATCGTCTGGCCGAGCACTGCCCGCAGGCCCGCCTCGCGGGTCGCGCGCGCCACCTCGTCCTCGAAATAATACATATCCGCGAAGGTGGTGACCCCGCCCTCGATCAGTTCGAGCAGCCCGAGGAGGGTGCCGGCGCGGACGACGTCGCGGGTGACAAAGTTCCGCTCCAGGGGGAAGATGAAGCGGCGGAGGCGGTCGGGCACGTCATCGCCGAGGCCACGGAAGACGGTCATCGCCAGGTGGGTGTGGGCGTTGACCATCCCGGGCATCACGATGCCGCCGCGGGCGTCGATGGTCCGGGCGGGGGCATAGTCCGCGGCGAGGGCGCCGGGGCCGGCGGCGACGATCCGTTCACCCCGAATCGCGACGGCACCGGCCTCGATCACCGCGCGCGCGGGGTTCATCGTGAGGATGAGCCCGTTGGTGATCAGGAGATCGACGGGGGTTCGCGCGCCGGCGCCCGCGGCCGTCGCGAGGGCGGCGAGGAGCAGGGAAAACCGGTGCAGGCGCGCGGGCATGCAGGAGGGAGGGAAGGGACGATCGCGGTCGCTGCAACCCTTCGTCGCGGAGCGTGGGGCGTCCGCGGTTCCGCGCAAGTGCGACTTGCCACCTTGGCTAGCGGCGGTCTTGCGCGCGGACGAGGGTGGCGCCATTGAGGGGGATGCCCCGCGTGTTTCCCCGCCGCTTCCGGCTGCCCGGCTTCCTAGCCGCGGGCCTCGCTGCCCTGCTCCTTGCGCCTTCCGCCCCGCCCGCCGCCGCAGAACCGGTCTGGCCTGCGGGTTATGACCCGGCGAGGCTACCGGGCGCTACCGACTACTTTCTCCTGCGGGCGGGGCTGGAGCACGCGCGGGTCCGGTTCGCGGCGGGCGGGACGGCGCGGGTGGCGTTTCTGGGTGGCTCGATCACCGCGATGACCGGCTGGCGGGAGCGCGTGATGGCCGACCTGCGGCGGCGGTTCCCGCGGACCGAGTTTGACTTCATCGCGGCGGGCATCGGCTCCCTCGGGTCCGTCCCGCACGCCTTCCGGTTCAGCCGGGACGTGCTGGCGCGGGGCGAGGTGGATCTCCTGTTCGTGGAGGCCGCGGTGAACGACGCGAGCAACATCCCCAACCAGCCCGCGCGGATGCTGCGGGGGATGGAGGGCGTGGTGCGGCAGGCGCGGCTGGCAAACCCGCGGATGGGCATCATCCACCTGCACTTTGCGATGCCGGAGCACCTCGAGGCCTATCGCGCGGGGAAGGTGCCCGAGGTCATCCGCCAGCACGCGCGCGTCATGGGCATCATCCACCTGCACTTTGCGATGCCGGAGCACCTCGAGGCCTATGGCGCGGGGAGGATACCCGAGGTCATCCGCCAGCACGAGCGCGTCGCCGCCGCGTACGGCAATCCGTCGCTCGACCTCGCACGTGAGCTGACGGAGCGGATCGCGGCGGGGCAGTTCTCGTGGGAAAAGGACATTCGTAACCTGCACCCTTCCCCCTTTGGCCACGCGGTGTACGCGGCAGCGATCGGCCGGCTGCTGGACGCGGCGTGGGCAGTCGCGCGGGAGCCCCCCGTGCCTCGCCGCCGCTGCCCGCAGCGCCGCTGGACCCTGCGAGCTACTTCCGCGGGCGGCTGGTCGACCCCACGACCGCGCGGGTGGAGCGCGGCTTCAGCGTCGATCCCGCGTGGCGCCCGGCCGACGGCAAGGCGGGGCGCGCGGGCTTCACCGGCGTGCCGGCGCTGGTCGGCAGCGGCGCGGGCGCGGCGTTTACATTTGCCTTCACGGGCACCGCCGCGGGCCTCTTCCTCACCGTGGGGCCGGACACCGCGCGCCTCGAGGTAAGCATCGACGATGGCCCGTTCATCGCGATCGATACCTGGACGCGCTGGAGCGCCACCCTGCACCTGCCGTGGGCGTTGATCTTGGCGGACGGCCTGCCCTCGGCGCCGCACCGTTGCCGCGTGCGGCTCGCGGCGCGGCCAGCGGGTGAACCGGGGGGCGAGGCGCTGCGCGTGTTCCACCTGCTCGTGAACTGAGTCCGGGCCGGGTGCTTCCCCGCGATCCGATCCCGCGGGCGGAAACCGGGATTGCGCTCTGCGCGCCGATGCGGCTTATCTCGCCGGCCGTGTTTATCCTCCTCCGCATCAACCTTGCCACCGCGCTCGCCCTCGCCGGCGCCGCCGTCCTCTCCGCTGGTCAGCCCCGGCCCAACAATGTTGCCCAGCGTTACCAGCAGCTCTGCGCGAACTGCCACGGCGACAAGCTGCAGGGCGCGCAGGCTGGGTCGCTGCTGGATGACGTCTGGACCGCGGGGGCGGACGACGCCAGCATCGAGCGCAGCATCCGGCAGGGGTTTCCCGAGAAGGGGATGCCCGCTTGGGGCACCGCGATCCCCGACAAGGAGATCCGCGCGATGGTGATCTACATCCGCGAGCAGCGGGCGTTGCACGCGGCCGGGCAGATCCAGTTCTCCAAGCCGGCGGATTTCGCGACCGCCCGCAGCCAGCTGCACGAGTACCAGGTCTCGACGTGGGTCGGCGGGATGAAGGAGCCCTTCTCGCTCGCCTTCCTGAAGCCGGACCTCGCGATCGCCACTGAGAAGCGCGGGCACGCCTTTTTGATCGAGAAGGGCAAACTGGCGCCGAGGCCCTTGCTCGGCCTCCCGGCGGTCGACACCGGCAGCCAGGCGGGTCTGTTCGATGTGGTTCCGCACCCGGACCACGCTCGCAACGGCTGGGTCTATATCGCCTTCAGCGATCCGCAGCGCAACGCCAAGGGCGAGGCCGTGAGCCTGACCCGCGTGGTGCGCGGGAAGATCAAGGACAACACCCTGATCGAACAGGAGACCATCTACCAGGCGCAGACCGAGCATTACATCAAGGCGGGTGGCGTGCACTTCGGCGGGCGCCTGGCCTTTGACCGGGCGGGTCTCCTTTACCTCACGATTGGAGAGCGCGGCGGCAAGAGCGTGGCCCAGGACCTCGGCCTGCCGATCGGCAAGGTGCACCGCCTGCACGACGACGGGCGCGTCCCGGCGGACAACCCCTTCGTCAAAGATCCCAAGGCCCTTTCCTCCATCTGGAGCTACGGCCACCGCAACCCGCAGGGCCTTGCCTTCGAGCCGGGCACCGGGCGCCTCTACAGCACCGAGCACGGGCCCCGGGGCGGCGACGAGCTGAACCTAGTCGAGCGCGGCCGCAACTATGGCTGGCCGGTCATCACCTACGGGATGGAGTACAGCGGCGACGCGATCACCCAAATCACGAGCCAGGAGGGAATGGAGCAGCCGGTGACCTATTGGGTGCCGTCCCTGGCGGTCTGCGGCATCAGTTTCTACGAGGGCAACCTGTTCCCGCGCTGGAAGGGCCAGCTGTTCCTCGCGACCCTCGCGGCGCAGGAGTTGCGCCGGATCGAGCTGCGGGACGGCAAAGTCGTGGCGCAGGAGGTCGTCTTCAAGGAGCTCGGCCGCATCCGGCACGTCGTGCCAGGTCCGGACGGCGCCCTCTACGCCCTGCTACCGGAGCGCATTGCCCGCATCGCGCCTGCCACGACCGTGGCCGCGCCCTAAGGCGGCCCGGCTGGCTGGCGAAGGTCCGCGGCAAGCGCGCCGCTCATTGACGGGGGGGGTGAGGCGCGCACGTTGGGCGGGTGCTCCATGACGCCTTTGCTGGCCTGCAGAAGTTGATGCTGCCCGATCGGTGGCAGGCGCTGGCGCTGCACGGCCTGCGCGCGGGCCGGGATGTGATCGTGAGTGCGCCGACCGGGGCGGGGAAAACCTACGTCTTCGAGCGCTGGGTGGAGCAGACGGCGTTCGCGCGCCGGGCGCTCTTCACTGTGCCCACGCGGGCGCTGGCGAACGACAAGTTCGCCGAATGGCGAGCCCGCGGCTGGGAAGTAGGCATCACGACGGGCGACCTGTGCGTGCGGCCGGAGGCCCCGGTGGTCGTCGCCACCCTTGAAGCGGTGCAGGGGCGAATCGTCGACCCGGCGGCCGCCGGCCCTGGGGAGCCGTTCCGGATGCTTGCGGTGGACGAGTACCATTGGCTGGCGGACGCGCACCGCGGGAATCACTACGAGGGCGTGCTGATGTCGGCGCCGCGCGACCTGCAGCTCCTGCTGCTCTCGGGCGCGGTGGCCAACCCGGAGGACGTGGCGGCGTGGTTCCGCCGGTTGGGGCGCGACCCCGAGGTCATCGCGCACCACGAGCGGCCGGTGCAGTTGGAGGAGGTCGAGGTGGACGAGCTCGTGCACGGCCTGCCGCGGTGCATCGAGGGCTTCTGGTCCCGGCGAGTAGCGGGGGCGCTTCGCGAGGGGTTGGGTCCGGTACTGGTCTTTGCGCCGCACCGGGCGGACGCGGAGCGCTTGGCGCGGCAGTTCGCGCGGGAGTTGCCGCTTGCGGATCCGTTGACCCTCACACCGGAGCAGGAGCAGCTGTGCGGCCCGGTCCTCGCGCGGCTGCTACGGGCGCGGGTCGCATTCCACCACAGCGGGCTGAGCTACGCGCAGCGGGCCGGCGTGATCGAGCCACTCGCCAAGGCGGGGCAGCTCCGCGCCGTGGTCGCGACCCTCGGCCTGAGCGCGGGCATCAATTTCTCCCTTCGCTCCGTCCTCGTCACCGCCGCCGCCTACCGCCACGATCAGCTTGAGCGGGAGATCGCGCCACACGACCTACTCCAGATGGTTGGGCGGGCCGGGCGCCGGGGCTTGGACGAGGCCGGCTTCGTGCTGGTGAGCGCTGGCACCCCGCGGCTGCGCCGGGCCGAGCCGTTGCGCCTCCGCCGCGCGGTGCCCCTGCCGTGGGCGGTCCTGCTGCGGCAACTCCGCGGGGGCCGCGAGGCCGGGGATATGGCGCGCACCGCCTCCGCCCGTTTCTTCAGCGAGGAAAGTCTGCCGCTTGGGGCCGAGCACACGCCGCCCGAGATGGCCGCGATCCTGCCCTGCGGCGAGCGCACCGACACCGGCCGCGCGCGCCTCGTGCGGCGCGACCGCAACCCGGGTCCGGCCTGCCCCGCGTGCCCGCGGCGCGCGGAGTGCCTGGCCCTTTCCCCGGAGCCCACCCTGCTGTGGCAATGGCAGCGCACGGGCGTGCTCGACCGGCGGCTGCGCCTGACCGTGCGGGGCGAGATCGTCGCGGGTTTCCTCGGTCCCGAGGGCCTCGCGCTCGCGGCGGCGCTGGAGGATCACCGCTACCCGCTCGACGACCTTTTGTTCGACACGGCGAACCTCTTCGCGGGCGACCGGTTCACCGGGACCAACCCGCGCTGGCTCGGGCGGCTCGCGGAGGCCTGCGGCCGCGCGTACCGCCGCCTGACCATCGAGGGTTGGCTGTGGGAGGGCGTGCCCGTGCAGTACGGCTCGGGCGCGGCGGAGGCCGTCCGCGCGGTGGTGGCCGAAGGGGCGCGGAGCCGGGAGGTGCTGGATGCGGTGGAAACCGCGGGGCGGGGCGACCTCGACCGCCTGCTGACCGAGTGGCGCAGCCTGCTGCGGCAGGCCGCCGGGGCGCCGCCGCTGATGGGCGACGGGCAGGCGATGACTCCGCGGGACCACTTCCTCGCCGAGCGCTGGGATAATTTCCGCGCGCTGGCGCGGTACTGGCTGCGTGAGGCGCGGGCGGACTCCCTTCCGGACTTGCCCCCGCTGACCGTGGACCAGCGCCGGCCGGTCAACCACCGCGCCCTGCGGGCGGCCGCGCCGCCGCCGCCGGGACGGGCCGGGGCGGGCCGGGCGGCGTGAGTCGGGGCGGCGCCGACGCGCCCAGGGCGGACGTCAGAACTCGAAGGAGTTCGTGATGGTCCACTTGTTCGGCTGTGGGATGCGGGCGCTGGCGACTTGGCCGCTGGGCTGCGCCGTGACCCCGATCAGGTCCTCGCTGCCGAAGACGTCCCGGATGTTCAGTTGCACGCTCCAGCGGACCTTGTCCGTGAGGAAGCGGCGGCCGTAGCGGAACCAGAGGTCGTAGTTGATCTGGGCGCTCCCGTAGTAGGGGCGGGTGACGTCGTAAACCCAGGCCCCGGAGGCGTTCTGCTTGGCGGGGAAGCCGATGGCGACGAGGTCCTGCCAGCGGGCGGCGCCGCCGACGCTCCAGCCCTTGAGCGGGCCGGAGCGGAAGTCGTAGTTCGTGACCGCGTTGAAGCGCCAGCGGCGGAGCTCCGGCACGGGCGAGCCGTTGGCCGCGAGTGCATTCAGGTAGGGCACATACATATTGATGATCGCGAGGTTCCCGAGCTGCGAGGTGCCGAAGGAGTTGAAGTAGATGATGTCCTCGAAGCCCTCCATCTCGCGGATGTTCGTTGCGAGCTTGCCGTTGCCCTCGGTCCAGAGCGGCAGGTTGCGGTTGATGAACTCCGTGAAGTCGGCGCCGACGTTGGCGCGGCGGGCCTCCTGGCGGGCGGCGTTGAAGGTGAGGCGCCAGTGCGGCAGCGGGTTGAAGGTGCCCTCGAACTCCCAGCCTTCCGAGACCGTGTCGGCGACGTTGCCCACGTTCGGTGGCCGGGTGGCGCTCCAGTTCCCGCCGTTGGGGGCCTGGGTGAAGTTCCAGGTCTGGGCGAGGAGCGGGTCAACCGGCCGGAGCCATTCCTCGCGGGTGCGCTGCGTGAACCAGAGGTTGCGCGCAGTGGTCTCGGCGGCGGTGAGCCCGGGGTTGAGCACGGCGGCCGGCGCGGAGTTCGTGAGGCTCGCGCGCAGCGGCAGGTAGCGCGGGTCGGAGGGCGTGAAGCCGAACCACTTATTGATCAGGACCTCGTTCGTGTTCGAGCCGCGCAGTCCGTTCATGGCGCGGACCACGTCGTTGCCGGGCCAGAACGTGTTGTAGAAGGTCGCGGAGTCGTTCGTCTGGGTCGTGCGGTAACGGTTAACACGCAGGGTGAACTTCCGCTCGAGCGCCGAGAGGGTGAGGCCGAGGTCCTTGGTGCGGCCGGCAGGCGGCGCGAACGGGCGGCCGTAGACGTCGGCGATCGTCGATGAGGGGCGGAAGTTGCGGGCCTCGTTGTACGAGAGGCTGACGTCGGTGCCGCGGGGCAGGCGGCGGCGCACCCAGTCGGGCGCGTGGAATACCCCGCTCCAGCTCACGGTCGCGTCCTTGGCGTAGATCGTGGGTTGGGCGGGGAGGGTCCAGGCGGGATTGAACGGGTCGGTCTCGCCTGTGACCGAGGCGAGGCGGGCGGGGCCGGCGTCGCGGAGGTCGAACTCGTCCTCGCGCCAGCCGACGAGGCCAACGAGCTTGTCCCCGAGGAGGTAGCCCTGCCAGATGGCGGACTGGCTGCGGGTGCGGTTGGCGTTCTTGGAGGCGCCCGAGTACAGCTTGCTGAGATCGCGCTCGTCGCCGGAGATCGTGGTGACGGGCACGCGGACCATCTGGTTCACGCGGGCGTCGAAGAGGAGGGCGGTGCCGGCGGGCTGGGGCACGTGGAGGGCGGTGATGCCGCTGATGCCGGCGCCGGCGGGCGAGTTGAGCTGGGCGATGGAGGGCCCGAGGTAATGGATCGCGGCGTAGGCGGGGTAGGTGGTGGCGGCGGGGTTGTTGGCGTAGACGTTCACGTCGAGGCCATAGGAGTAGCCGTTGATGCTGCGGTTGAAGGTGGCGTTGCGCTGGTCGGTCCAGTTGCCGGTGAAGACGTGGCGGCCGAGGTGGCGCTGCCAGCCCGGGCGGCGGCGGAGGTCGAGCGTGGCGTAGGCGGTGGCGCGTTTGGCCTCGCGGGTGACCTCGGAGAAGTTGTTCCCGATGGAGTCCGAGGCGACGTACGGCCGGCCGAAATTCGGGTTGGGGGCGCCGTCGACCAGCTTGGTGTTGAAATCGACGAAGAGGGTGTACGCGTCGAAGCCGAAGACGCCGAAGTTCTCGCGGTTGAAGGTCTGGCGGTCGTAGGCCAGCTCGATGCCGACGAGGTCCCGCAGGAACGTCTGGCGGAAGGTGGCGTTGAGGGCGCGGAAGTCGGATTCCTCGCGCTTGTTGGGACCGTCGAGGAGGACGTCGTAGAAGTTGAAGGTCGAGGGGTCGCGGATCTCCTGGTAGCGCCAGAGGCCCGCGTAGGCCTGGCCCGGGGGCGCGAACTGGCGGTTGAGGAAGAAGTTCGGGTTGTTGCCCTGCGCGGCGTAGGCCCCGATCGCGTACCACGAGACGAACGGCGTGCCGCCGCGGCTGATCATAAACGGGGGGACGCCGTTGCCGCCCTGGGCCGCCGAGGCCGGATCGGTGAACACCGCGCCGATCTGCCCGAACCAGCGGCCGGGCGCGCCGAGGTGCGCGAAGAGCAGGGGGTTGGTCGTGACCGCGGTGGGGTTGGTCGGGTCGACCGCGGCCTTGTTCAGGACGCTGTACCAGGCCGTGAGGCCGTCCTGCGGCGGGGTGGGGCGGGGCCGGTTCGAGCGGGTGTAGCCGCCCTCGTAGCTGACCTGGAACTGGGTGAGGCCGTCCCGCACGAGGCGCGGTTCCCATTTGGCGGTGACGAACGCGCGGCGGTCATCCTCGAAGGCCGGCTTTTGCCGGTAGTCCTCGGCCTTGTTCAGGGCGATGAAGCGCACGCCGAGGCGGCCGGCGACCACGGCCTGGTTCACATCGAGCACCTCGCGGTGGCTGCCGAAGCGGCCGATCGCGCTGCTGAAGGACCAGCTGTTGCGGCCGAGCTGGGCCGACTTGAGCTGGTTGTTGATGATGCCGGCGGGGCTGCCGAGGCCGAAGAGGATCGCGTTGGCGCCGCGCGAGATGTCCACCCGCTCCGTGTTGTAGGAGTCCAGCGGGATGTTGGTGAGGAAGAAGTCCCGGGTCAGGTCGGCGCCGGCGAGGCCGCGGACGCGCGTGGAGTTCTGGGGGCTCTGGAGCAGCGATTCCGCGCTCGAGAAGCGGTTGCCGGTGTCGACCCCGGAGAAGTTGCCCTCGAAGCCGCCGGCCTCGGTGTTGGTGGTGTAGACGAGGAAGTCGCGCGCGTTGGTCGAGCCCGTGTCGAGGAGGAACTGGGACGTGACCACCGAGATGGCGGCGCCGACGTCGCGGAGGTCCGTGCGCAGGCGCGTGCCGGCGAGGGTGGAGGTGGCCGCGTAGCCGCGGTCCTGGGCCTCCTCGACCACGAACGGGCTGAGCGTCACGGGAACGTCATCCGCGGCGGCGGCCGTGGCCGTGGGCGGGCGCGGCGCGGGTGCGGTCTGGGCGGGGAGGGTGGCGGGCAGGCACAGGCAGGCCGCCACGAGGAGGCGGGGCAGGGTGGTTTTCATAGGGCAGGGCGCGCCGGAACCGGCGGGAGGGTAAGAACGTACGTGGGCGCGCCGGCTTGGCCAGAGCGGAATCGGGCAAAGTGGGCGACCGCGTCCTTCCGGCTAGCGGCGGCGGCGCCAAGCGGGCAGGAGGGCGGGATGCGGTGGCTCAGGTCCTTCAGCGCCGCCTCCTCCAGTTCGCCGACGACCACCACGGGGGCGTGGTCGCGTTGGGGCGCCGCGTAGCGGCGGAACATCGGCTCGACCTGTTCCCGCCACTGGCGCCGCACGGAGGCGGACGTCCCGCTCGAGGCGCCGCTCCCGCCGCCGGGACGCGGCGGCGTCGCGGTAGAAGGGGAGATCGAAGCGCCCGCGGGAGCCAAGTCCTGCCGGAGCTACTGCCGCCGGCGATCGCCGCGAGCGCGACGCCGGACTCGCGGCCGCGCCCCTTTCCTCTTCGCTGCGCCTTCCTGCCCTGCCTCGTGCCTTGCTGTGGCCAGCCCTCCTTGCCCTCGTCCCGTTGCCGGCGGCCGAGTCGGCAGCGCGGGACGCCGCGGAGCAGGAGGCGGCGATCCCGCCACCGGAGGCGCCGTCGGTCCCGGGCCTCACCCTCGCGACGGCGGACGAGCGCGTGCTGCTCCAGCGACGGGTGCTGGCGGCGTGGCGCTTCCTGCTGGAGGTCGGCCACGCGCCGGCCCTCGCGGAACTGGCGCAGTTACGCGCCCTGGAGGTCACCCCACTGCCGACCCCGGCGGCCGGGGTTGCGGTGGCCTGGGCACGCGCGGATTGACAGCGAGAAAAGTGTGATACAAATTAGTCTCACAATGCCTCCCACCGCCACGATCCGCGATCTCCGCAACTGCTTCCCCAAGGTCCGGAAACTGCTGGAGCGGGAGGGTGAGGTGGTGCTCACGGAGAGCGGCGAGGCCCGCTACCGATTGATCCCGTACGCGCCGCCCCGCAAAAGGTCGCCGGCCCCGGTGGATTATTGGGCCCGGTTGACGGAGCTGCAGCCCAAGCCGATGTCCGCGGACCGGGCCAGGGAACTCCACGAGGAGAACCGTGGCGACCGCTGAGCGGATCTACGCTGACCCCAGCGCCCTGCTGAAGCTCTTCCTGCACGAGCCGGAGTCGCGGGAGGTGGCTGCTTGGCGCGCCACGACCCGCAGCCCCCTGGGCGTAACCGGGCACGGCCGGGTTGAGATCATCAATGGCATCTCGCTGGCGGCATACCGCGGGTTGATCACCGAGCGGGCCTGTGCCGGCGCCCTCGCGGCTCTGGACGAGGATTTCGAGCAGGGGCGTTTCGTGGAGGTCGAATTGCCTTGGCGGGCGGTTTTCCGGCGCGCGGCCGCACTGAGTCGGGAACACAGCCGAATCCTCGGCACCCGCACGTTGGATGTGGTGCACGTCGCCGGCGCGCTGGAACTGGAGGCCCGGGTCTTCGTCACCTTTGATCTCCGCCAGCGTGCCCTCGCCCAAGCCGCCGGTCTCCGGGTCCTCGCGCCGGGCGGCTGACCTCACGGCTTTCCCGGCCGACCGCCCGGTGCCCCCCCGTCCGTGGCCGCGGGCAGCGCGCGCGCGAGGAAGTCTGCGACGTCCCGCACGACGGCCGCCACCACCGACTCGTCGGCCCCCTTGCCCCAGCGGTCATCGCCCCCGCCGAAGTAGAAGCCGTGCCCGTAACCCGGATACTCCCGGTACTCCACCGCGACCCCCTCCTCCCGCATCAGGGGAAGGAACAGGGGCGCGTTCAGCTTGCGCAGATCGTGCTGGTCGCTGTGCAGGATGAGCACCGGGGCCCGCAGCCCGCGGAGCTTCGCCCGGGTCGCGGCGCGCAGCTCCGGGGTGAGGTGCCGGGCGGGATCCGCCATCATCGCGAGCCGCGGGCCGTACTCGCCGGTGGTCAGCATCCCGGTGTAGATGAGGGTCGCGGGTTCCCCGGCCACCACGGCGCGCACCGCGGGATCGGCGCCCAGCTCCAACGCGATGCTCCCGCCCCCGCTGCCGCCAAACAACGCGATCCGGCGCGGGTCCACCGCCGTTTCCCGCGCGAGGGCCTGGACCACGGCCCGAACATCCTCGATCGGACCCCGCGATTGGATGTCCTGCTCGTAGGTCCGGAAGGTGGCGTGCGCCACGATGTAGCCCCGCTCCAGCAGGCGCGTGGTGACCGGATTCACCCGGAGTTGCCGCATCAGGATCGCGTCCTCCTGGCGCGAAAGTCCGCCGTGGATGAAGACGATGACCGGCCACGCCCCCGCGCCCGCGGGCCGGCGCCAGTAGGCCCGGACCGTCCTCCCATCCGCCGCGGTCGTGTCCAGGCTCAGGAGCGGACTGTCGGTCTCGGAAACCGCGGCGGGCCGGACCCGGCTGTCCGCGGGGCCCGCCCCGTCCCCCTCCATCCCGGCCCCCCGCCCCGCATTCGCCGGTGGGCGGCTCCGGGCGTGACGCTCCAGCTCCGCGAGGGTCAGGGTGCCGTCACGATCCGCGTCCGCCGGATCGAAAAACGGCGCCGGGCCGGCTTCCTCGCGCGTCAGCTTCCCGTCCCCGTCACGGTCGAGACGCCGGAATGTCTCCGCCACGGAGGCCGCCACCGCGAAGTCCGGAGGGATGAGGCCCAGCAGGCCAAGGGCGAGGACGGAACGCGGGGGCATCGGCGCGGGAGCTGGAGGTGAGCATAACCGCGCGCGGCCCGCGGCAAGGACGGATCGCCGCCGCGTTCCCGGTCACGGCGCCTCGTAGACCTCCGCGAGCGCGAGGCCGGTCGTGTCGTTCAGGCCCGCGATCTGGATCGTGTAGGCGCCCGGGGACAGCGTGAGCAGCAGCGCGCTGTCGGCCCCGCCCTCCGGCAGCGGGAACGCGCCGACCCGCTGCGCCGCGGCGCGGATCTCGGCCGGGTTCGCCGCCGTGCCTCAGCCCGTGTTGGTCGCGAGGCGCTGGCCGCCCCGGAAGACCGACAACACCGGCCGGGCCAGCGTGCCCGGGACGTTGAACGGTGCCCCCGCGAGGGCGGGCCCCGCCGCCCGCAGCAGCACCGGCCGCGCCTCGCCCGCGCCCAGCACGAAGCCCGAGATCAGCACGTCGTCACCCGTGCCCACGCGCCCCCGCACCGACAGGTTGACCAGGCTCGCGGGCGGCCCGGCCGGTTCCGCCGCGGCGGCGAAGTGCCGGGTGAAGAACGCCACGATCTGGTCGCGGGTCGCCTGCTCCTCCGCCAGCTCGGTCACCGTCTTCGGGCCCAGGCCCGCGCGGGCGCCACCCTCGTCCCGCCCCCAGTAGAAGCCGTGGCGGCTCTGCTCCACCGTGAACACCGTCACGTCCCGCCCCGCCGCGCGCAGCAGGTCAAAGGTTGGCTTGATCAGCAGGTGGGGCACCTGCTCATCCCCGAGGCTCGTGAGGAAGAGCGACGGCACGAGGATGCGCGCCGCGTTCGCCTCGATCGAGAACTCCTGCATCACCCGCCGGGCCTCGGCGTCCGAGCCGGTGCGGCGGACGAGGCCAGTGTAGAGCTGGCGCCCGTTGGCCGGGATGAGCTGGCGCGATGCCGCGGAGACGAGCGAGAGCGGCGGCTCGTCGGGCCGGCCCAGCATATAGACGAACGGATCGGTCATCCACGGTGAGCCCACGGCCACGCAGCGGAACTCCCGGCCCAGCTTGATCGCAGCCCGCAGCGCGAGTTGACCGCCGTGGCTCCCGCCGAGCACGCCCACCCGCGCGGGATCCACCCGCGACAGCGTCTTCGCGAAGCGGATGCCCGCCACGACATCCTCCTCCTCGAGCCCGAACAGGCCGTTGCGGTAGTCGATCGCCAGGATCGCCCACGGCTGGGCGTTCAGGGTCGTGACGGTGGGCGTGGCGTCGTTCGCGAGGGCGAGCGTGCGCAGGTAATTGACCTCCCGGTCCCCCTCGCCGCCGTGGATCGTCACCACGGCCGGGAAGGGCCCGGTGCCCCGCGGCATCGAGAGGACGGCCGGGATCCGGCGCCCGTCGATCGAGAGGTATTCGAGCACGCTGGCCTCCCGCTCGGGCGGGGCCGCGGCGCGGAGCGGGCAGCCCGCGGTGGCCGCGAGGGCGAGCGCGGCGGCGAGGCGGAGGCGGATAAATCGGGCGGTCATCGTGCGGTTTGCGGCGCCGGGTTGGGTGCTCGTGGCCGGGGCCGGATCAGCGGCGCCGGTCGCGGGCTCGCTCCTGCAGTTGTGCGCGCGCCTTGGCCCGCTGCTGCTCCCATTTCACGAACTGCTCCGCCGTCAGGATCGCCTTCACCTTCGGCGCCGTCTCCTCCTGCACGGCCTTTAGCCGTTGCAGCCGCTCACGCACGGTGAGGCTCTGTTCTCCCCGCAACGCGGCGAGCTGCTCCAACTCGGCCCGGAGGACCGGGGTCAACCTCTCCTTCTGCTCGGGGGTCAGGTTGAGTTCCGCCAGAGTCGCCTGGAGGCGCTCGCGGGCGGACGAGGCACGACCGGATTCCCCGGACTTGCCGGCGCCTTCCGCGGCCGCGGCCACGACCGGGGACAGCGTCATCAGGAGGCCCGCGACCAGCGCGGGGAGGATACGGGGGAGGGGAGGCGTTTTCATCGGGCGGACGGAGGGAGGGATCGGTTTGCGTCGCGCCGCTCCCGCGCGGCCGATGGCGGGCCGGGAAGGCGCTGCAACGTCTGAAGCGCAACCGGTCCCCGTCCGGTTACGGGAAAACTCCCCCGCCCAGGGCTCCGGATTCAGGGCGTGACCGGGTCCGCGACCCGCCTGAGCCGCGCCCGTTGTGCGTCCCGCCAGCGGGCGACGTCCGCGTGGGCCAAGGGGCCGCCGTGCCCGACGTGGAGCCGGCCGCGGGTCACGGCCAGCAGGCGGTCGAGGCTGCGCGGAATCGTCGCCGCGTCCTCGGCGAAGTAATGGAAACCGGGCTTCCCCGGCCGGATCTTGCCGCCCAGATGGCCGCCCATCAGCAGGTCGCCGACGATCGCGTCCCCGGCATCGAGCACGATCGAGATGGATCCCCCGGTGTGGCCGGGCGTGTGGAGCACGGTCGCGGCGACGCCGAAACCGTCGAGGCGCTGCCCGTCGGTGGCGGGCAGGTCGGCGGTGAACGACGGGAAGTCCGTGCGGGAGAAGAACGGCGCCATCAGCCGGCCGCGCAGGCCCACGCCGCGGAGCGGGCCGTTGTGCCCCTGCGCCGCCAGCGCGCGGTCGCCCTCGTGGTGGCTCACGGGGCAGCGCGCGCGCCGGGCAAGCTCCGCCGTGTTGCCGCCGTGGTCGGAGTGGACGTGCGTGTGGAGGATCAGCGCGAGGTCCCCCGGATCCACGCCCGCGGCGGCGCAACCGGCCGCGAGGGCCGCGCCGTCGCCCGGCGAACC
>Ga0194124_10001690_pt1 | contig 26877 bp, 24 predicted proteins | sample TA2KigCas0mmetaG_FD_148605 | JGI IMG/M metagenome (GOLD analysis project Ga0194124, IMG submission 148605) | Freshwater microbial communities from Lake Tanganyika, Tanzania - TA2015031 Kigoma Deep Cast 0m | ecosystem: Environmental > Aquatic > Freshwater > Lake | place: Tanzania: Lake...
CGCCCCTTTAAAGTTCCAAGAATGGGAACCATCTGCAGTCCAATTACAGCAGCAGAGCCATACACATATTCCAGTAGCGCATCGAATGACTCATATTCTCTTACATCTAAGTCCATCGCCATTGAGTGTAGGAATGCTTCAAAGTAAGCAATTGGGATTGAAAATCTATTTACAGTATCGACAAGGGCTCGGCCGATGTGGTCATCACTTCTTCCCGCTTTAATGTCCTGAAGGAGTTGATGGCTCCAGCGTTCAAGTTCTAACCGCTTTTCTTCTGGCGATAACTTCGAATCGAGATCATCGACGATCTCATCGGCGTAACGAGCAAAGCCATAGAGCGCATGGACAAATGGACGCTTTGATTTGGGAAGTAAGAGCGTGGCTAAGTAGTAAGTCTTTCCATGTAATGAATTGAGGCGCTTGCATTCAAGATAGGACTCACTAAGTTTCGGGTCTTGAATACCGGCTGCGGCTAACTCATCCATTTCCAGTTATTCGCTCCGCTGCCAACTTTCCAGAAATTAGAACCATAGGAACTCCGACCCCTGGGAGTGTTCCGCTTCCGGCAAAGACAACATTCTCAAAACCTTTTGCAAGATTACTTGGCCTAAAAGGTCCAGTCTGAAAGAAAGTATGAGCGCTGGCAAAGGGCGCGCCCATCTCAAGTCCCATCTCTTCCCACTCAAGTGGAGTTGTTAGATGTTCAACCTCTATAGACTTTCCAAAACCATCGTAACCGCGAGACTCTAAAGTCTTAATCATCTGATCGCGGTATCTCGGGGCCTCTTTCCGCCAATCAATATCGGCGCTCAAGTTCGGAGTTGGAAAGAGTACGTAGTAACTCTCGCGCCCTTTAGGAGCTAGATCTGGATCATCATGAGATGGAACCGTCACAAGAACACTGGGGTCGCTCATAAGTTGTTTCTTATCTATCAACTCTTCGAATACGCCATCCCAGGAATTACCGAAGTGAATATTGTGATGGGCGATATGGCCATATCTCTTACTAGAGCCAGCAAGTAATACTGCACAGGAAGGGGAGTAGTTGAGGCGTTTAACTCTTCGTGGAACGTTTCCAAGAAGTTCGCGGTAGGCAACAGGCAGATCGGGGCTCAAAATAATTACATCGCAATCGTATTTTGATCCATCCTCAGTGATTGCAGCCCTAACTCGCGAGCCGCTTTTCTCGAGAGTTGTGACTTTTGAGTTGTAATGAATCTTCACGCCATGCTTTGTTGCTGCTCCAGCAAGTGCCCTTGGAAGTGCATGCATCCCGCCTTTAGGGAAGAAAACTCCATTTACCGAATCCATGTAAGCGATAACGGCATAGATAGCGAGCGCCTGTTGTGGCGAAACCCCGGCATACATAGCTTGGAATGAGTAGACGCGTTGCGTTCGTGGATCTTTTAGAAACTGTGAGACTTTTGGAGCGAGTCTTTTGAATCCGCCAATTGCTATTAAGCGGGCAAGATTTGGGGTGAGTAAATCAAATGGGGTATCGATGTTTTTATCTATGAAATCATTCATTTCATATTTGTATAGTTTGGTTACAAAATCTACGTATCTACGATAGCCCGCAGCTTCATCTCCGCCAATCACCCGTGCAATCTCATCTTCCATCTTTGCCGTGTCGGCATGAACATCAAGAGTGCTGCCATCTGCATAAAAAGCTCGGTAGAGCGGCGAGAGTGGCATAAGTTCTAACCAATCTTCTAGGCGCTCACCCACACAATTAAGTGCATCTTCAATCAGAGAGGGCATCGTCAAAACTGATGGTCCGGTATCAAAGGAGTAACCGGATTTCTTTAGTAATCCATTTCTTCCACCAGGGACTGATTCGCGCTCCAGGATAGTTACTTCATGTCCTGCTCCCGCAAGTCTTAGCGCAGCGCTTAACCCCGATAGTCCGGCGCCCACAATTACAACGCGATCCTTCTTGCCCTTAACTGTGCGCATTATCGCTAACTCTTTCTTTTCGTTGCCGCTACTGCCATCTCATTTAACTTTGTAGTGACTTCAGCATCTAAAGCAGGGTGCTTGAGCGAATTGAGCGCCTCATTTAGAAGTTGCTCAATCAACGCTTCACACTCGTCTAACCCCCCCGAATCTTTCACTAGTTGTTGAATTTGTGCGACCTGAGAACTATCTAGGTTGGGATTGCCTAGGGCTGCGGTAAGAGTCGAGTGATCTGCGGCGCTTAATCGCGAGGCGGTTAGTGCCATCAATACTGTCCGCTTTCCTTCGCGAATATCATCGCCCGAAGGCTTACCAGTGATCGCTGAATCGCCAAATACGCCCAAGATGTCATCTCTTAACTGAAAAGCCTCGCCAAGCGGTAACCCATAGTTTGAAAAAACTTTATGCAATTCCTTACTCTCACCAGCAAGTGAGGCGCCAAATTGGAGCGGTCTTTCGATGGAGTACTTTCCAGATTTGTACCGTGCGATCTTGCGCGAACGCTCTAAATCAAATTTGGCTATGGATCCTTCAAGAACATCTAAGTATTGACCAGCCATCAATTCGGCTCTCATCTCATGAAAAATAGGTGCAGCTCTTGACGCATCAAGATTCGAAATTCCTGATTCACTTATCATCTGATCACTCCACGAAAGAGCAAGATCTCCTAAGAGAATTGCTGCGGCAACTCCAAACTTCGAGGGCTCACCTTTGTAACTATTTTTCTTATGCAAATCTTCAAAGTGTTTATGTAGAGCTGGCTTGTTACGTCTTGAATCTGAGCCATCCATAACATCATCATGAATCAATGCACATACATGAACGAGTTCGAGCGCTGCACAGGCTTTGAGAAAGTTCTGGTTAGGTGTGGACCCAGGCCCTAGATAACCTAGATAGGCGAAGATTGGTCTAAATCGCTTCCCACCATCGGTCACAAAGTCAGAGAGCGCTTTAGCAACCGGCGCTAATTCCGAGTCAATAGCATTCAATTCACTAGAGCGGGCCTTGGTAAATTCAAGGAGTTCAGCATCTATTGCTTCACGTATCTGCGTTATGCCCGGCAAAACCACGGCGCAACGGTACCCTCACCTCGTATGTCAGGTAGTCCTACGTTCTCAGTCGAATTCTTTCCACCGAAAGATCTTGCCGGTGAAGAGCGACTCTGGGCTTCCCTTGAGGTGTTAGTACCGTTGAAGCCAGACTTTGTATCGGTTACATATGGAGCGGGTGGAAGCACTCGAGATCGCACAATTCGAATAACACGTGAGATTACTAAACGCACCGGTCTTAAAACAGTTGCCCATTTAACTTGTGTGGGTTCCACCGAGTTAGAACTGAAGGCGACGCTAGAGAGTTATAGAGAAGCCGGTATTGGTTCAGTTCTTGCGCTTCGGGGAGATCCACAAGGTGGCCCGGGTGGAAAATGGGTTAGCACACCAAATGGGTTTGATCACGCCGATCAACTTGTCAGCCTCGCAAAGGAAATGGGATTTGAAGTCGGAGTAGCAGCGTTTCCCGATATTCATCCGGCATCGCGCGATATTGAGCAAGACATCTCAGTTCTGCATGAGAAGCAACGGCGCGGAGCAACTTTCGCAACCACCCAATTCTTCTTTGACTCGCGAAGTTATTTAAGTCTTACAAATAGATTGAGAAAGGTGGGCTCAGGTCTTCCGGTAATCGCTGGCGTTCTTCCGATCACCAATGTCAAGCAATTAGAACGAATGGCGGCGTTAAGCGGCACACCAATTCCAGAAGCGATTAGAGAGCGCATCTCAAAAGTTGAGTCGAATCCAGAATTAGTTAGAAATGAAGGCGTAGCTATAGCTACAGATCTCTGTGAAGAGTTGATGAAAACCGGTGTTCCAGGAATTCACTTCTATACGATGAATTCAGCTCAATCTACAATTGAAATCGTAAAGCGGATTGGACTTAGATGAAGAAGGAAGAATTCTTCTCGCACTGGAGTAAAAACCATGGTGAGGCAGAAGTTAAGGGGATTGTTCGTGCCTGGTTGAGTATTAGTTACACAATCACCCGACCGTTGGTAGCGCTTAGAATTTCACCGAACACTCTTTCACTTCTATCGGTATTGGCAGCCATCGCTTTTCTGCTAAATATCAATTCTTATGGCGCAATCTTCCTACTCGTTCTCTCGCTTCTATTTGATGGAATAGATGGCACCGTTGCAATTTCAACTGGAAAGAGCTCAAAGTTTGGCGCCGTTGTAGATGCTGTTGCTGATCGAATTGTTGAGGCGATCTGGGCCTATGCCTTTTATTTATTGGGCGCCCCTTGGCAAGTCATAGTTGCGGCATGGGTCGCCGCATCCACCCAGGAATATATGCGTGCCCGTGCTGGGGGATTAGGAATTAGCCAAGTCTTGATGGTGACTTGGGCAGAGCGACCTATTCGAGCAACTCTGATTTTTATCCCGCTAGTGGGGAGAGTTCTGGATTTAGATCTATTTGAGATTGCAGCTTGGGTTTGGGCAGTTCTGCAAATCTCTAGCTCTTTGGCACTCTTTAATTCTCTTCGATTGCAGCTGCAACAATCTCAGCGCTGAGGGCAACTAGCGGCAATCCACCACCAGGATGTGCGGAGCCACCAACACAATAGAGGTTCTTTATTGGTGAACGATTTCGCGCCCGCAAAAATGCAGAGCGCGCACCGTTACTTGAACTCCCGTAGATGGAGCCACCAGGCGCTCTATATTCGCGCTCTAAATCGGCTGGCGTGCGAACGACCATATTCTTTAATCTACTTCGAATACCTAAACCGCGAGATTCAAGTTTCTCGATTATCAATTCGGCGTAACTCTCTTTTAATCCCGGACTATCCCAATCTGTTCCTATACCTGGCTCGTGCCTAGGAGCATTTACGAGAATAAACCACGCTTCATTCTCGCCGCTAACCATCTTCTCATCTCGGGGATTGCAAATATAGATTGCAGGATCCTTTACTGGTTCTTTCCGCTTGAAAATAGAGTCAAATTCATCATCGTAATTTTCCGGGAAATAAACGGTGTGATGCTTCACCTTACTTCTTCCGTTGAGCGAGAGCAGCAAGGAGAAGCCAGATAGCGAAGGGGTGGCACGAGATAGCGATTTCTTTGGTCTATTTGCTCTCTGCTCATCTTCAAGAAGAGTTGCATATAGTTTACTTGCATCCGCGTTAGAGACGATGAGATCAGCGCGAACCTCTCTTCCATCTTCAAGGATCACCCCAGTAGCACCACCGTTTTCAGTAGTAATTTTTGAGACTGGAGCGTTTAGGTTTATCTCAACTCCAAGTTCTCTAACTCGCTTGGCTAGCGAACTCCCGAGTTCTCCGATACCTCCACTTACATGCCAAGCTCCAAATGCCTCTTCAACAAATGCAATAGTTAGAAGTACGGCCGGAGCCTGTCTTGGATCAGAGCCGGTATAAGTGGCGTAGCGATCAATGATTTTTCTTAAATACGGATCATCCGTGTATTTAGACGTTATTGCGCGTAGAGACTTGAAAGGCGCAATTGTGCGAAAATCCTTTAATAGAGTCTTTCGCCTCAAAAAGGGCCAGATACTTCTTAACTCACCTTCGATGAAATCCTCTCTCGAGGCCTCCCACATTTCCTCTGCTCGCTTTAACAGTTGATGCCAATCCCTACCTGCTTGGGCACCGAACGACTTTGTGATTGCTGCAACTGTTCCATTATGTGAAAGATTTGGGAAAACCACTCGCTTACCATCATGAAATATATATTCAAAAGCAGGATCTACCGGTTTTACATCTAAGAGGTGTTCAAGTCGTTTGCCAGTCTTTATGAAGAGGTCGCGATACACAGCTGGCAAGGTAAGAAGTGATGGACCGATATCGAAAGCAAATCCATCAACTTCGACTGTTTGACATTTGCCCCCCAATTTTTCACTTGCTTCAAAAAGTTGAACTTGGTGACCTTTCCTTGCAAGTCGTGCAGATACGGCTAAGCCCGCCATACCACCGCCAATGACGATTACACGCTTCGGTGACTTAGTTGGAAAGTGACGGCTCATATGGTTCTACCACGCCACTCTAGTTTTCCCATTCGCTTTAATAACAAAGAGCGAAAGATTAGAAAGATCCAAATTGTGATTGCCAAGGGATGCAGGGGAGCAGTCGATGTTACTGATCTAGTTCGTATCGCCGCCATTAACCTCGAGAGAATCAAAATTAGGTAGCTTGCGACTGCCCAACTTTCGAACTTAATCAGCGCCACCGCCGGCAATACCGAACTTACAAACATCAACGCGATTGCAACAAGCGCTCCAAAGGTTCCACCAAAGGCCCGCCATTGGGACTTGGAATATCCTGCAGTTAGCTCGCTGGAACTTCGATACATCTCGCAGGAAGAAACACTTGAGGCGTCAACAACTGAGCCAAGATAACCATGTCTGCGAAGCAAGCGTGCCAACTCAAGATCATCTAAGACCTCACCTTTAATGGCGAAGTGGCCACCACAAGCTTTGTAGGCAGAACTCTTAACAATGAAGAATTGTCCATTTGCAACTGCCGTTGATGTTTGACGACTATTTTCGATAAGTCGTAGCGGGAGCGTCGCAAACCATGACCACTGTAGGAGTGGCTGCACCGTACGTGCAAGAAAGCCATTAGCGATCTGGCGAGGATATGGAGAGATGTAATCCCAACCTAATTCATTCATAAGTGAGATTGCCGCAGATACCGCTTCTTTCTCAAGCCTTACATCGGCATCAATAAAAACAAGAAATTCAGCAGACGAATTTGACGCGAGAGTATTTAGTGCAAAATTCTTTCCCAACCAATCTTTAGGAAGATCCTGGCCCATTAATGAACGAAAGCGTTCATCCCTTATTGAATTTAATATTTTTAAGGTCTCATCAGATGAGAAGTCATCTAACACAATTACTTCTAAGTTGGGTATATCTACTTGAGCTAGCGCCGAATCAACCACCTCCTTGGCATTTATCGCCTCATTGCGCATAGGAATCAGGATGGAGACTGAGCTAGCTATTGGCTTTGATGAGGGCCGAAGAGATCTCGCCGTGATGAAATTAAAGAGTGAAATAAGAAAAAGAATTGAGACGAGAAAAAGTACAAGAATCTCCATCAGTCATTACGCCCAAGTTTCACTGAAAGGGCGTACCAAATTACGACTACTCCAAGGGCAAAGCCGGCCAAGAGCGCTACACCGGGGCGATCAAAGAAGAATAAGTTAGCGATGATTCCGCCCAGCCAACTCCAAAACAGGAAGAATTCTGGAACTGCTCGGCTCGTTCCAAGTGATCTTCGCTCTTTAGGAAGATAGAAATTCAATAGCGCCATCAACCCCATTCCAGCCAATAACCAACCAAAAGCATTTGAGAGCGGTATCTCAGGTTGAAATGGAACTGTTCTTCCAGTTATTTCAAAGGTCCATCTCCCAGCTGAGACCATCTGCGGATCCAAAAATAAGTCCCATGCCATCAACCCATAGCCACCCACTAGGAATACCCAATGAGGTGCAACTCTTCTAGCAGCTAGAAAGATCGGATGAGCCATCATCATCCATGCAAATGGAACTACCAGTGGGACTCCAAAAATTTGATAGCCAAGTGACCCGGAGTATTCATAACTTCCAAATGGCCAACCAGTTCGCACTCCGATTTGTTCAATAACTAGTGCGTAAAAGAAGGTTATTAGAAAGAAGCGAACTGCAAATTTGGCGCGATATGCGAAGAGAGCATGTAAGAGCATTGCACCTGCTCCCCAATACACCGTGGAAATCGTGACAAGTCGTAGAGCTTCGCCTTCTAGAAGTGGGTAGGAAACTTGAAGGCCAATCGCAACTGTTAAGACCGCGATTAAGAGAAAATTTTGGAATGGCGAAATACGTCGCCGTGAATTCCGCCTCGGTGTGAAGTTGCGGATCGACATAGATGAATTCTGCCTTAAAGCTCGCCGCTTGATTCAGTGAGAGCGAATCGAGCGAACATCTCTTCTGCGTACCACTTCTCTCGAGCCGTTGCGGCTATCGCAGCCTTATGCGCCTCACCCCTATAAGCGAAGTAACTGATGGTCTTTGGGTCTTCCCAGATTGAAAATGTTCCCTGTAAACCAATCGGCGCTTCACCTATTCCGATCGCCTTCACCAATCCGGGTGCAGCTTTGAGGCTGGCCGTGACTGGTGGGACTGAGCGCCAAAATAGGAAGTTCTTCTGCCACTTAATACGCGCCCTAGTAATCGCGACCACTTTTCCGTTCCAATCTATGGGAGCGACTTCTGGTTTAAATGGATTCTTTCCAGACCACTTACCATGCACTGCAATTGTCTTTAAAGTAGCGGCGAATTGCGATTCTGAATTTGAATTCCAACGTTTCATAATTCGTGAACTTTCAAATTCACCTAAGGCGCTCTCTTCGATAGTTATCAATAAACCCCATCGCTTGGGATCAGCATCCTTTGGGGTGAAGGTCTCACCTTTGCCCGTTCCCAATAGTTTCCAAAACTTGATTGCAGGATTTCGTTTAAGTACTCGGCGATCGAGCGCCATTCGAAATATTGCCCAGATTATTTTGGAGCGATTTACTTTCCAGAAGTAAATGCGAGTCTTCATCGAACTAGAGCTGTCTCTTCAATCGCAGCAACGACATCAAGCGGGCTATCCCACATCGGAGCATGTCCAGTATCGGGAAAGATAATCCACTTTGCATGCGCCGGTGCAATAGATCTTTCCTGGCAGGTAGTTGCAGGAAGAGTTCTATCGGTGTCACCGAAGATAATCGTTACTGGAATCTCTTCTGGAATCTTTCCATCGAAACGTTTCATCAACATTCCGTCCCATGCCGGGTAGTAACCATCGGCTTTACCAAGGGCGTTTACAGCATCTAGGCATAGCTCATAACTGAACTCTTGCCATCTAGGGCTTATGTCCCAGAATCCAAGCTTGCGCGCGGCTTCAAAATGAAGCGCTGTCGGTGCCAGTTTCATAGTGGTGCGCGCAAGAAATCTTGCAAGCGCGGTTGCTGGATAGCGGACGTTGTAAGGGTTTAGCCACAATCCAGCGGGAGCTAGTCCAGTAACACTCCTAACTCGGGATGGAGCCGTGCTTGCCATCTCAAGTGCTACCCAGCCGCCCAGTGAATTTCCGGCGAGATGAAAACTCTCGACTCCAATTTCACTCATTTCATGTAGGACTGCAAGAGCCAAACTATGTGGATCCATTGCAGCGCCTTCGATAAATGGCGTTTCGCCATGTCCCGGCAGATCGACGGTAATAACTGTGAACTTTGATTCAAGGAGGTTTCTAACTGGCTTCCAAGCGGTACTCGCCGAACCCATTCCATGTACAAGAAGTAACGGTTCACCCTCACCAGTAACTAAATGATTTAACCTTTGCATCAATCACCAACTATGGCAGCTGTTCCACCAGTTGCCGCTATCAATTCATCGAAATTAGTTGGAAAAACGGTATGAGGATGTCCGGCAGCTGCCCATACAACGTCGTAGTCACTAAGGGCTCTATCAATCAAAATCTTTTCGGGGGGATTTACCCAACCTACTGGCGCAACTCCACCGACTGAGTAGCCCGAAATATTCTTAACAAAATCCGCATCTGCTCGATCTAACTTTTCAACTCCAAGATCTCTAGCAACTCTCTCAGTATCAACTCGATGACGACCTGAGGTAACAACTAGTAGAGCGCCACTACTTGGGAGTTTAAAAACAATTGATGATGCAATCTGTCCAACTTCAATTCCTAGCGCATTTGCCGCATCTAAGGCGGTTCTCGCGCTATCGGATAAGACCTTTACCTCACCCTTCATTCCTTGTGCGCCAATACTTTGGATTGCGCGCTTTACCGCTGCCTTCTCAAGAATGCCTTCCACATCCCAATTCTATTCAGCCAGTGAATTCAATAACCCAGGTCTCAAATAGGGTAAAGGCAGCAATTGCGAAGACGGTGTAAGCAAAGGCGCGCTTAAGTGTTGCTGGCGCAAGCGCAGCGCTTCTAGCCGCTGCGAGCCTTGAGACTATAACTGCTGTTAGAGCGATGAATATCGGGATTTGCCAAGAGATCTCATCCCAATGGCGATAATGAGCAAAAAAGCCGGTGAAAGTGTTTATTGTGATGATGAAAAGTGAAGTTCCAGCAGCTTTAGCCGGAGCTACATTGTAGAAGAGAACCAGAATCGGAATAGCAATAAATCCGCCACCGATTCCAAAGAGCCCCGTAAGTGCTCCCACCAATAGCGAGAGCGCAACTAAGGCAGGCATAGACATCCCTTTCTCGCCACTTGCTGAGGGCGGCTTTAATAACATCGATGCGCCGGCTGCGATTAGCACAAGTGAAAAACCGGTAAGGACAATTGAGTCTGCAATTTTGGGGAGCACATACGCACCGCCAAAGTTAGACGCAAGGCCAAGCGCCCAGATCGTTAGAGATTCACGGACAAGAACATCGCCGTTCTTTAATTTCGAAAGCACTCCTGAGAGCGCACCGCTAAAGACGATTATGAGTGAAGCAGTGGTTGCCTGTACTGGAGTCATGCCAAATATGTAGATGAGCATCGGAACTGCAACCATAGATCCGCCCGCACCAACGAAACCAAGAATGGAACCGATTGCTATTCCACAAATGATTGCGAGTAGGACTTCCATGAGAAAAAGGTACCGGCAAAGCAAAAGACCCCTGGGAGGCCAGGGGTCTTTAGGCTAACTTCGATTAGAAGTTGAAGAGCGCGCCTCTTATCTCTGGACCAAATTCAGTTCCAGTTGCAACTAGCGCAAATATTATTAGCGCAGCTCCAGCGAGTGAGAGATTCTTGAAGAAGTTAATCGTCTCGCCTTGCTTTGCCTGTGCATCTTCGATAGTCCAGAAGTTATGCATCATGAAGGCTGAGATAACGAGGAAGATGGCGAGTAGTAAAGCTCCGAGATCAGCGAATATGCCGAGCGCTACATAAAGACCACCAATTATGAGCATTAGTCCAGTGACGATAACTGCCAATTTAGGGGATGGGACCTTCTTGAACTGTGCATATCCGGTCATCGCACTCAACTTGGTCAAGTGGGCGATACCTGAGTTAATAAAGATCAGCGCAAATAGAACGCGACCTACAAGCAGTACTACATCTGGGAGAAAATCCATTATTTTCCTTTCAAACGGGTTGATTGAACGTTAAACCAAATTTATTGAAATTTCAACTATCTTGGCGTGTCGCAAAAAGAAATCCGCGCCCCCCTTTTTTAGGAGGCGCGGATCCCTTACTTCTTAACTACTAGCCGACCTTGGTGATTCGACCATCTGCCTTAGGAGTCTGGGTGACTTTTCCAGCAGCCATGTCAGCCTTGATTCCATCAACCAAGATATCTAGCAATAACTTGCCAGGGAACTTAGCGGTTGTTGGATTTAGCATCGTGTATCCATCTCCACCATAGAGCATGAAGTCATTTACAGCGACGGTGTACTTCTTATCATCCTTTGCGATAGCAGCTCCACTTAGAGTTGTAACCGCAGTGATTCGGGCGCCAGCCGCCTTTGATGCGTCAAAGGAGAACTTGAAGCCAGAGATCTGCGGGAAGCGACCGCCGGATGGGAATTGTGAGACGCCATTTTCGAGCGCAGCCCAGAGTTGAGTTCCAGTGATGGTTGCGACTGCGAGTGAGTTTCCGAATGGGAGAACTGAGATTGCATCGCCTAGAGTTACATCAAATGGACCTGTGACTCCAGCAGCAGGGCGCTTATAAGAAGTATTTACAACTTTATAAGTTGCTGCAGGGAATGTATCGCGAAGTCCGCCACCGTTTGTGATGGCAAGATCGGTCTTCAATTCCTTACGCATTAGATCAGCAACGTAGTTACCCATTGGGGTTTCGCCAGCTCTTTCAACAGCTGGTGAGCCACCGCGCGGGAACAGATCAGAGACTTGACCGATTTTTACATCAACCTTTGTCACCAATTGATCCTTGTATTTCTTGACTAGCGCAGCTCCGGCAGCATCAGGTGTCAATTTGCTGATGGCCGCGGTGGTTACGTATTCAAGTGATGCACCAACGAGTTTGTTACTTGCGTTATCTAGGCAGAGTTGGATGCGGTAGTAACCGACTCCAGCATTAGGAGTTTGGGCAACAACTTTGGCATTTTCGCGCGGATTTACTGCGGCCATCATGCTGCCGTAGCGCTGGTGGCTATGGCCACCTAGAACTACGGTCGCACCCTTGAGTTTCTTGGCGATATCGATGAGATTGCCCTTTGCAACCCCATCGCTATTTTCTGCCCATCCTTCGTGGACTAGCGCAACAACGACATCTGCGCCATCGGTCTTGGCATCTGCAATTGCTTGATTGACGCCATCAACTGAGGCTGAGATTCCGATAGTTCTCTTTGCGCCACTTGCATCATTGAAGTCGAGGTTGCCCGGGAAAATTACTTCAGGAGTTTCTGGAGTATTCATACCGACAACGCCAATCTTGACGCCACCACGATCAATCACGACATAGCCCCTAGCAGCTTTTGTACCGGACTTAAGGGGTTCGAGCGTGCTGTAGTTAGAGACGACCCAAGCAAAGTCAGATGCTCCAATAACTTTCTGAACGTGAGAGATATTGCGATCGTGCTCATGATTTCCGAAAGTTGAGACATCAAATTTCATCAAGTTCATCGATTCAATTGTGGGCATTTCTTCGAACTGACTTGAAATTGCAGGTGCGGCACCGATGTTATCGCCGCTCGAGAGTGTCAATGTCGATGCAACAGCTTTCTTATCTGCAGCAAATGCAGTTGTAAGGATTGCGGTACCTGCGTTTGTCGAAGATCCTTCAACTGCGCCATGGAAATCACTTAGCGCAAGGAGCTGGACATTATTTAATGCTGAGCGAGTTACGCGCGCGAGATCTGCAGTTGTGAATGTCTTGCTCCACGTCGTTGCGGCAGAGAATCCATATGCATTAACCGCTTGAACTGAAACAGTTACTGAAGTCTGATCCTTTAGAACCGGCAGTCTTACTGATCCATTTGTAGCCGCAGGAACAATGACTGGACATGAACCTTGTCCACCAGTAACTACATAATGTGTGACTGCGGGGTTTGCAGTTACAGGAACGAATCGAACACGGATCCCGCTATCGGTTACATAGGCGCGGGTGATTGTTGGTGCTGCGGGAACGGCATAAACATTTGCCGAGACCTGCGGGGAAGTGAGCACTACGAGGACGGAGGTCACTAGCGCGAGGGAGCTAGCGACTGCAGAGAGACGGACGCGGAGGGACTTACCCTGGGCGGACGCGGATGGCTTGTGTGTGATCACGGGCGGATATTGGCATGAGGTAGGTAAAGGAAGGGCAACCGACTCGTCTCATTTCTGTGAACTAATTGGCCTTTGCGAGCTGTCGGGGCGGTTCGCTAGAGTTCGAACAAATGTTCGAAAAACCCACCCAACCACATATCTACCTCATAGGCGGCGAGCCGGCTGAGTTCATCTTCCGTGGCCAGCGCTTTCGTATCCATGCTGTCCTCTCTTCATGGCGCGAATCGGGCGGTTGGTGGAACCGAGCAAGTGATGGTTTCTATCGCCCCGATGATGGCGCTCGGATTCTCTGGCGGGTTGAAGCTGCTCCGATTGGAACGATGGCGACCTTTGAGATCGAACGCGAAGAGGTAATCGACCCCCGCAACCCGATTTGGCGGATAAGACCGACATCAAGATCGGCATGAGCTTCACACATCTACATGTAGCAAGTGGCTACTCATTTAAATATGGCACGACCCTCCCAGACCAACTTGTTACTAAAGCATCTGAATTAGGAATGAGCGCTCTGGCATTAACCGATCGCGACACTCTTGCGGGCGCAATCCGATTTGCAACTAGCTGTCAAGCAAATTCAATCGCTCCCATAATCGGAGTAGATATTGAGTATGAGAATCAATCTCGACTAACTATTTTGGCAACCCCAAATTCATGGAGTTCATTAGTTCGACTAGTCACAAATATAAAGCGATTGGAATCTCCACCTAGCTCTGAATTCTTTAAATCAAATCATGAGTACACAACTAACTTGCTCCTTTTGCACGGCCCAAATTCAGAAGTAAGTCGTGCTATCTCATCACGTCGCTACGATAAGGCGCTAGCAATATTCAATAAGACAAGAGATCTCTTTAAATCTCAAGCAATCGAATGCGTCTCCCACTTAGAGAACGAAGGCATTCGCTCCACAACCCACGCAGTTAGAGCACTTGGCTTTGCTAGAGATAATGATTTACCTGCACTCATAAGTAATGCAGTTCGGATGAAAGAGCGGAGCGATGCCCCTATCGCAGATATTTTAGATGCGACTCGTAACCTCCTTCCACTTCATAAAAATGTAGTAGAGCGAAGAAATGCCGAAGCCTTCCTTAAAAGTAGCGAGGAGATGTCTCATCTAGCTGAGTTAATTGCTCGAGCGGCTGGTGAGCGAAATGGTCGAGCGCTACTTAAGACAAGTAAAGAGTGGGCAGAAATGGCCCAACTATCAGCAAAAACTGATATCGGTATTGGCTCAATACACCTACCGGAACCAAGCGTTGTTGGCGCAGCCACTAAGGACGATCTAGTGAGGCTACTGCGAGAGCGTTGTTACGGCGGAATAGATTGGCGTTACGGCCAATCACGCCCCGATGTGCTGGAGCGGGTTGATAAGGAGTTAAAGATCATTGAAAGCCTTGGCTACGAGTCCTACTTTTTAACAGTTGCTGATGTGACTGATCGAGCGCGAAGTTCTGGGATAAGAGTTGCCGCTAGAGGAAGTGGCGCTGGGTCACTTGTCTGCCATCTCTTAGGAATTTCCGGAGTCGAGCCGCTCTCACTTGGGCTATTGATGGAGCGGTTCTGTTCGCCGCTTCGCGCCGCTCTTCCAGATATAGATATCGATGTTGAATCAGCAAGACGTCTTGAGATTTACACCCAGGTCTTTGATTCCTACCAAGAGCGAGCTGCAACGGTAGCGATGTTTGATACCTATCGCGCTCGCCATGCAATCCGAGATGTTGGCGCTGCTCTTGCGCTGCCGCCGATGGAGATAGATCTAGTAGCAAAATCACTACCGCATATAAGAGCGCGCAATATAACTAAATCGCTAGAGAATCTACCTGAACTAAGAAACCTTAATCTCACAGCTCCGATTTGGAAGATGGCACTTGGACTTGCAGAGCGATTAGATGGGCTCCCAAGAAATCTCGCTATGCATCCATGCGCCGTTGTTCTATCTGATATTGGTTTATACAACAGAGCCCCGATTGAGAAGAATGCAAGTGGATACCCGATGGTCCAATGGGATAAAGATGATGTAGAAGCGATTGGATTATTAAAGCTAGATATTCTCGGAGTTCGGATGCAATCCGCTCTTTCCTACGCAGTAAGTGAGATCGAACGAGTAGCGGATGAGAAATTAGATCTAGATTCAATCCCACTTGATGATCCCGCTACCTTTGAATTAATCCAATCCACAAAGACCCTTGGTTTATTTCAAATCGAGAGCCCAGGACAACGTGAATTGGTAGGAAAATTCGCCCCTGAAAGCTTCAATGACTTAATAATCGATATCTCACTCTTTAGGCCTGGTCCGGTGAAGAGCGACATGATCACCCCCTTTTTAAATAGTCGCCAAGGCTGGAAGCCGCGTTCGATGATTCATCCTGATTTAGCTCCGATATTGAGTGATACCGAAGGCGTAGTCGTATTTCATGAACAGGTAATTGAGATCATCGCGACGATGACTGGGATATCGCTAGCTGAGGCTGATGAGAAGCGGAGAGCTCTAGGCGATAGAGATAGCCAACAGATCATCTGCGATTGGTTCTTTCCCAGCGCGATCGCTAAAGGCTATTCATTAGCTGTGGTCACCGAAGTCTGGGATGTGTTGCGCGCCTTCGCCTCATTTGGATTTTGCAAAGCACATGCCGCCGCCTTTGCCTTACCTACCTACCAATCCGCTTGGCTTAAAACCCACTACCCAGCCCAATTTCTAGCCGGGGTACTTACCCATGATCCCGGCATGTATCCAAAACGATTGATTCTCGATGAAGTCCGACAATGCAAAATAGCAATCGCTCCGATTGATGTAAATCGCTCTGACCGAAGTTATCGAGTCGAAGGAGATCGCGCTAGCGGATATTCGATTCGCATAGCGCTATCCGATGTAAATGGGATAAGTGAGAACGAGGTCGATTCGATAATAAAGGCCCGTCCATTTTTAGATCTCGCTGATTTCGTTCACCGCTCCGGTGCAAGTAGGCCAACAACTGAGGCGTTATTGATGCTTGGGGCTTTCGATGCGCTATATGAATCAAGCCTTAATCGCCGGGACTTACTACTTCACTTAAATGATTTATATAGATGGTCTCGCTCATCTAATAAAGCAGGTGGCTCACAACTCACAATCGCCTTCACCCCATCTTTAGTTAAGACCGGGCTACCTGATTTAAGAAGCGATGAGGTAGTAAGAAATGAGATTGAGCATCTAAATATGGATGTCTCGCACCACATGATTGAGTTCTATGCCGATTTTCTAAATGAGATCGGAGCTATCCGCTCTAGCGAATTATTAAAACAGCGCTCCAAATCAGAGGTACTAGTAGCCGGTGTGAAAGTTGCGCTGCAAACCCCGCCAGTTCGCTCTGGAAAGCGAGTCATGTTTCTTACCCTTGATGATGGATTTGGATGTAGCGATGCAACTTTCTTTGAAGATGCCCAGAACTCTTATGCAAGTACCTTACTTAACTCTTGGCTGTTATTAGTAAAAGGAGAGATACGTAGAACTGGGCCACGCGGTATTTCACTAAGAGCAACCGGGGCGTGGGAGCTCTCAACTGCATATGAGAAGTGGCGTAATGTCGCATCTTGTGAGTGAAGAGATGAGAGAACGCTCCACAATTTTGCATGTCGATATGGATGCATTCTTTGCCTCAGTCTCTGAACTCGACTACCCCCAATACCAAGGAAAACCGCTAGTTGTTGGCGCTGGGGCGCGGGGAGTAGTCCTCTCTGCAAACTATGCCGCTCGTAAGTTTGGAATTCGTGCAGCTATGCCAGTCGCAAGAGCGCAACGGATGGCGCCGAAAGCAATTTTCATCCCTCCCGATCATGAGCGCTATTCCGAAGTTTCCCGGCGAGTAATGGAGATCTTCTTTGATTTCACACCTCATGTTGAACCGCTTTCACTTGATGAAGCTTTTTTGGATGTAAGTGGTTCAAGGCGCTTATTTGGAAGCGGGAGAGAAATCGCAACCGCTATTCGCAAGCGAGTAAAGGAACAAGAGCGGATAACTTGTTCCGTTGGTATCGCAACCTCTAAATTCATAGCGAAATTAGCTTCTGGTAGATGTAAGCCGGATGGGATGCTTGAGATTGCTGAAGATCGAGTACTCACCTTCCTTCATCCGCTACCTGTTGGTGAGCTCTGGGGAGTTGGCCCAAAGACAAATGAAGAGCTACAAAAACTTGGATTGCGCACCGTTGGTGATATCGCAAACACCCCAGTCGAGACGCTAAAGCGTGCGCTCGGAGAGGGCGCGGGTGAATCACTCTACGAACTCGCATGGGGGAGAGACTTTCGAGAGGTAATAACCGATGCCCCCGAAAAGAGCATTAGCGCTGCCGAGACTTTTGCATATGATCTCGAAGACCGCGAAGAGATTTTGCGTGAGTTGCTCCGACTGTCAGAGCGAGTTACTCATCGGATGCGTAAGCGCGAATTGCGGGCGCGCACGATTGGTTTGAAGGTTAGATTCTCTGACTTCACAAACCTCACAAAATCAAAGACGCTCGCCTATGGAATTAGCGGGATGCATGATGTCTTTGAAATTGCCCGCGAGCTATATCTCGCTCTCAAATTGGATGGCTCAAGGATTCGATTGCTCGGCGTCTCGCTTGAAAATCTGATCGATGAGAATGAAGCGGTCGAACAACTCGAATTAGGCGAGCGGGAGAGTGGATGGCGTGAAGCTCAAGATGCGATTGACCGAGCGATCGCCCGCTTTGGTCGTGGCAGCGTTCAACCAGCGAGGTTGATCGAAGAGGGTTCTCAGGAGGATGAAAGTGAGGACCCAGATATCGCTGAGCGCTGAGTGAGGGATTCGACTTTCGCTCACTCGTCGCTTCTACTATCGTAAGCGCCATGCCACTTTCTGAGCATGAAAAGCGCCTCTTGGCAGAGATGGAAGAAGCTCTCGCCGCCGATGATCCGCGCCTTATCTCAGCATTTAGCGGCAAGACCCCGAGTCGTACTCGAGTGGTCGTTGGATTCCTTCTCGTTGTAGCGGGCATCTTGGGCTTGCTGACCGGGATGATCTCCAAGACCCCTGTGATCGGAATCTTCGGCTTTGCAATCTCCCTAGGTGGAGCAGTTCTGGCAATCTCTAACCTCGGTGGCCTCATGAATAGCATGGCTAACCGGGCTCCAAGGGAGAAAAAGAGCTCAAAGTGGAGCGATCGCTTTGAGCAACGCTGGGATAAAAGGACCTTTGGGGAGTAACTAACTCCGCTCACACACCCGCCTTTTGGCGGGTTTTTTTATGCCCAAAACCAAGTGGAGGAAGGCGCTTTTGCCTATGCGGGCAAATGGAGAAGGGTGGTTGAAAATGGAGTAAAAGGGAGTAAAGTGGGGAATTACGCAGAACGGGGGTTCTGCGGCAGGACCGGGGGAGGTTTAAGTGTTTCTAGGCACCCACGAACCTCGCCTCGATGACAAAGGCAGATTGATACTCCCCGCAAAATTTCGAGATGAACTTGCAAGTGGATTAGTAATTACAAAAGGCCAAGAGCGATGTCTTTATGTTTTTCCAAGTAATGAATTTGCACGAATTACAGATCAGCTAAAACAAGCGCCATTAACTGCGAAATCAGCGCGCGATTACATGCGTGTGATGTTCGCCGGTGCACATGATGAAATTCCTGACAAACAAGGTCGCGTAATGATTCCAACTGGACTTCGCGAATATGCAGCGCTTGAAAAAGATTGCGTTGTTATCGGTGCAAATACTCGAGTTGAAATTTGGGATAGCAAATCTTGGAAGAGTTATTTGAAAGATCGTGAAAAGGGATTCGCCGAAGTTTCCGAGGAGGTGTTCCCGGGGTTGTTCTAATTCTTTAGGCCCTCTTCTCTGGCCACCGCCGACCTTCAGCGAGCGACGCCCCTTCCCCGGCGCCGCTCAACCCCCCAAAGATCCGTCGGCCGGCGGTGACCAGTGCAGAGGGAAGTTAAGAAGAAGCAAGCGGGAGCGAACGAGATGAGGGAGGGGAAGATGATTCACAAGCCAGTCGCACTTGAGCGTTGCCTGGCACTTCTTACTCCATCGATAGAACGAAGCGCATCTCCAATTGTTGTTGATGCAACTCTTGGGATGGGCGGTCACTCCGAGGCTTTACTAGAGCGTTTTCCAAAGCTAAGAGTTGTAGGTCTAGATCGAGATAAAGAAGCGATTGCAATAGCCACAAGTCGTCTCGAGCGCTTCGCAGATCGCATCACTGTTATTCATGCCGTTTACGACGAGATTGCCGAAGTCTTGAGCGAACTCGGAATAAACGGAGTAGATGGAATCCTCTTTGATCTCGGAGTCTCCTCCCTTCAGCTAGATCATGTAGAGCGTGGTTTTTCATATGCACATACCGCCCCGCTTGATATGCGTATGGATAACTCGACTGGGATGACGGCTGCAGATCTTCTTTCAAACTATGAAAAGAGCCAGTTAATTCGCATTTTGAAGGTCTATGGCGAGGAGCGTTTTGCCAGTCGGATCGCCGAGAACATCATCAAAGCGCGCGCCTCCGGTAGTTTGAAAACTACAACTGATCTTGCCGATCTAATAAAAGCGAGCATCCCAGCCCCCGCACGGCGTATTGGTGGAAACCCAGCGAAGCGCACTTTCCAAGCGATTCGCATCGAGGTAAATCAAGAACTAGAAATTCTGAAGCGAGCACTTCCGAAGGCGCTCAATATTACAAAAGTTGGCGGCCGTGTAGTTGTCATGTCGTTCCAATCTCTGGAAGACAAAATTGTGAAAGCGATCTTTCAGGAAGCTAGTGAATCTAAGAGTCCCAGAGAGCTTCCAGTTGAGATTGAAGAGCTAAAAGCGAAATTTGAATTGGTATTTCGCGGCAGTGAGAAAGCCAGTGAAGAAGAGATAAAAGAAAATTCCCGTGCGCAATCCGTCCGGTTACGTGCGATTGAGCGGGTGGCGAGCTAATGGCTCTATCTGCTCTCGCACCGGCTGTAACCAAATCACGGAAGATTGTTGTAGGTCGCTCAACTCGCGCTGTTTTAAGGCTGGTGCCCGAGCTTCGCCCTGTTGCTGGCGAACAAGCTAGTGATCGCCTCTTTTATGGGCTGATTGGTTTCATCCTTGCCCTTGGATTACTCGGATTACTTGGGATCAACATCTTGCTGGGAAATGATGCGGTGCGAATCAAAGAGTTAAAGCTTGAGGCAATCTCAATAAACGAGGCGCGCGAAGAAGCGCTACGCGAGGTCGCCATAATTTCAACTCCAGAGAAATTGGCAGAACGCGCAGTAAATCTGGGAATGGTTCCTAGTTCGACACCGAGATTTCTTGATCTCTCTGAGGTCCCTGCACCAAAGGCCGAGAAGGTGAAACCTTAGATGCCACATGATGCGCTAGTAGGCCGGAGGATTAAGTACCTGGTCGCAATCTCACTAGTGCTAATTGCGGTCTTCTCTATCCGCCTCATTGATGTACAAGCAGTAAGAGCAGCGGGTTATGCGAGTTTTGCCGATAATGAGTTAACCAAGCGCTCCGTCATCATGGCGCCAAGAGGGGCGATTACCGATATAAATGGAGTTGAGTTTGCTCGCAGCGTCTCTTCTTATCGCATCTTGGTTGATCAAGTGATTGTTGATTATCCCAAGAAGCTAGCGGCACTTGCGGCCCCCATTCTTGATATGAATGAGGAAGCACTTGCGCAACAACTAGTTGGCGAGCGTAGATATGTTGTGATCGCAAAGAGCGTAAAACCAAGCGTTTGGAGGGCTCTAGAAAAGGCGGTCGAGGATTACAACGATGAAGTGATTAAGACTGAAGGCGGAATGCAAAAGCGCCTCCTCGGATTTTTCGCAGAGCGAATCTATGCCCGTGAATATCCAGAAGGCGAGCTAGGGGCAGCAGTAATTGGATTTGTGAATCAAGCTGGTCAAGGCGCAGCTGGCCTTGAGTACAGCATGAATTCAAAACTTGCTGGAGTTAATGGTGAATACACTTACTCCAACGCTGCTGGAACGATAATCCCAGGTACTCAAAAAATCACTGCCGAGGAGCGGCGCGGCAACACGATTCGATTAACAATTGATCGCGATGTTCAATGGGTTGCGCAAGAGTCAATTCGAAAAGCAGTACAAAAAGCTAAGGCGCTATCTGGAACTGTGATTGTGATGGATCCGGCGACTGGTCACATCATCGCTCATGCCTCATTTCCCTCTTTTACTCCGGGTAAGACCCAAGGAGTCGATCCATATCATTGGCAAAACCCTTCAGTTCAAGAGGTTTACGAGCCTGGTTCAACTGGCAAAGTAATCACATTTGCAGCGGCGATTGAAGAGGGAAAGATCGAGCCGGAATCCATCATGACCGTTCCATATAAGTTAAAGCGCTCCATAAAAGTCTTTAAGGATCATGATCCGCATCCAACTTTAAAACTCACGCTCTCCGGAGCGCTTGCAACTTCGAGTAATACAGCTGCAATAAAAGTTGGCGAGATGATTTCAAATGAAAAGCTTCATTCTTACCTAAAGAAGTTTGGCGTATCGGTAAAGACCGGTTCTGGGCTGCCCGGCGAAGAATCTGGAAAGTTATTAGATGTTAAGGACTGGTCAGGCACAACCGCGCCAACAGTTGCCTTTGGTCAGGGGTACTCCGTAACTGCGATGCAGGCGACTTCAGTCTTTGCAACTATTGCAAATGATGGAGTGAAGGTAACTCCAACTTTGATTGCTGGCCATAGCGATGCAGCTGGTCGCTACACACCCTCTGAGAAGCAGAGCTCCGAGCGGGTAATAAGTAAAGAGACAGCTGTAAAGATGCGCTTGATGATGGAGAGCGTTGTCTCATCTGCAGGAACTGCAGCTGGTGCAGCAATTTCTGGTTACCGAGTTGCGGGCAAGACTGGAACTGCGCGACGAATAAATGACACCTGTGGTTGCTACCGCGGTTACACAGCTTCATTTATTGGATTTGCTCCGGCCGATAAACCGGAATATGTAGTTAGCGTGACCATTCAGGATCCAAAGGGTGTTTATTACGGCGGCTATCTCGGTGGACCAGTTTTTAAAGAAGTTATGAGTTTTGTGCTAAAAGATCAACAAATTCCGCCAACTGCGAAAGCAGAGTCGCTCTATGCTCATGATCAAAAAGCGCTAGCAAAGAAGTTGGCCGCGCTTAATCCATGAACCGACCAAAGAATTCCAAGGAGCGAACTCTCTCTGAGCTATCTGCGCACTTGGGACTCGCCATAAAGGAGCAAGAGAACCTTTTCTTTAGTGGAGTTTGCAGCGATTCACGTTCAATAGTTCCTGGAGATTTATTTTTTGCTTTGCCGGGCGAAAAAAGCCATGGCATTGCATTCCTTAAGGCCGCGTTGGAGCGAGGCGCAAAGGCGGTGATTACCGATTCGCAAGGCGCCGATTCTGCTTCCCATATCTCGCCTTCGACCCCCCTGTTGGTAATCCCGGAGCCACGCTCCATCTGCGGAGAGGTTGCTAGCTGGTTTTATGGTGAGCCGAGCCAATCACTTTTTGTTGCTGGAGTTACTGGAACTAATGGAAAGACCACATCAACATTCTTACTTGATCAAATTTGGCGGGCGGCAGGAATTAATTCAGGATTGATAGGAACGATCGGGATTCGATACGGGAATCAAGAATTACCGGCAACACACACGACCCCAGAAAGCGATGAATTACAACGTCTTTTGGCCACAATGAAGGAAGCGGGCGTAGGAAAAGTTGCTATGGAAGTGAGTAGCCACGCGTTAACTCAAGAGCGGGTCGCGGCCACGCATTTCAAGGTAGCTGGCTTTACCAATTTGACCCAGGATCATCTGGATTACCACCTCACCATGGATAACTACTTTGGAGCTAAACGAAAACTCTTCAATTATGGCCTGGCAGAGTTGGGCATAGTTTGTATAGATGGTGACTACGGCAAGCGCCTCTATAACGAGATTTCGATTCCTAAACGCTCTATTGCAACTAACGGGAAAGCTGATTGGTACTTCGAACGAGTTGATCAAACCTCAAGTGGATTTGAACTATTGATTCGGGGAACTGATGGCATCTCAATTGAGAATCAATTCAACATAATCGGCCGCCATAATCTGGAAAATCTCCTCCTTGCAATCGCAATCGCACATGAGAGCGGAGTTGACCCATTAGTAATCGCCAACTCACTTCCGGCATTGACTGGCGCTCCTGGAAGGCTTGAGCGAGTTAAGAGTGAGAAATACCTAGCTCTAATTGATTATGCACACACACCAGATGCAGTAACGAGGGCGATCGCAGCCGTTAAAGGTAAAGGAACACGGATCATTGCGGTACTTGGTTGCGGCGGAGATCGGGATCCTTCAAAGCGGGCACTTATGGGAGCGGCTTTAAATGAGGGCGCCGATATACCTATATTCACAAGCGATAATCCGCGAAGTGAGGATCCAGCAAAAATTCTTAGTGAGATGACTGATTCACTAAAACTAAAAAGTGGTGGCGAGATAATTGTCGACAGAAAAGCTGCGATTAATCGCGCCGTAGAACTAGCCCAACCCGGGGATTTGATTCTTATCTTAGGCAAGGGGCACGAAACCGGCCAAGAAATAAATGGCGCAAAGATTCCATTTAGCGATCGAGAAGTCTTACTAAGTGCAATTAAGGCGCGCGGATGATTAAGACCTCAGCGCTAAAGATGGCCGAGATTATGGGCGGCAGATTTACCGGCGATGGCTCACTTGAAGTATCGGGTGAATTTGTCTTCGACTCACGCCAGGCCAAAAAAGGCTCGATTTTCATCGCCTTGGTAGGGGAGCAGCGCGATGGGCATGAGTTTGTCTCATCGGCGCTATCAAATGGAGCGGTGCTTTCGATAGTCACCAAAGAGGTGGCGGGAAATCAGATCATTGTTGGCGATGTTCTTGGAGCGATTGCTCAAATTGCAAAATATCTTCGGAGCCAATTGGTGGAGTTAAAAGTTGTTGGAATTACCGGTTCACAAGGTAAGACAACTACTAAAGATATGTTGTATTCAATTCTCTCCTCGCAAGGTGAAACTGTTGCACCAGTTGGTTCCTACAACAATGACATTGGCGTTCCAATCACCTTGCTGCGTTGTACCGAGAAAACAAAGTTTGCCATCCTCGAAATGGGCGCGCGGCACGAGGGAGATATTGCACGATTAGCAGAATTGGCCAACCCTGATGTTGGCGTTGTACTTAAAGTTGGTAGCGCGCATTTAGGTGAGTTCGGATCACGCGAAGGAATCGCTCGCACAAAAGGTGAACTGATTCGGGGATTAAAGTCAGAAGCAACTGCGGTTCTTGGAACTTACGATGAATTCACACCGAAGATGGCCGATGCGCTCTCGATTAAGAAACTTACTTTTGGCGAGAGTTCGAGCTGCTCAATTCGGGCTGCTGATATTGAACTTCATGGGGGCTTTCCAGCATTTGATCTGGTGACCCCGGAAGGTCGCGAGCATGTAGAACTTCAAGTTCTGGGAGCACATCAAATCTCTAATGCTTTGGCCGCAGCCGCCGCCGCGATCGCGCTTGGGATTTCTACAAGGGATATCGCGGGCGCACTCTCAACGCATCAAAACGTAAGCAAATGGCGGATGGAACTTATTGAACTTGATGGTCTAACACTTATAAATGACTCTTATAACGCAAACCCAGAGAGTATGGCTGCGGCGCTTAAGACCTTGACACTTCTAACTCAAGAGCGAGGCGGCAATTCATGGGCTTTCCTAGGAAAGATGCATGAGTTGGGAGCCGACTCTTCAAAACTGCACTGTGAAATTGGTGGCTTAGCTGAAGAGCTTGGGGTTGATCATCTGGTTTCAATTGGTCAGCGTGAATATATCGATGGCATTGGAAGCAAGACCACGACTCACTTTTTCGATTCACCTGAGAAGGCAATCGAAATTCTTAAGGAGTTGGCGCCTGGGGATGTAGTTTTGGTCAAGGCTTCTCGTGCGGAGCATCTCGAGTTTATTGCTGAAAAGATTACGGAACTCTGGCAAGGGCGTACAGAAGGGGAGAACTCTTGAGAGGTATTTTGATTGGCGGAGCTATCGCCTTCTTGCTTAGTTTCTTTGTGACGCCACTCTTTATAAAGTTCTTAGCTCGCAGGGGCTATGGACAACAGATTCGTGACGATGGTCCAAAGACGCATCATGTTAAGCGTGGGACTCCAACGATGGGTGGCGCTGTATTAATTTTTGCCGCTCTCGCTGGTTATTTCGCATCGCATCTTGCTACGAGCGTCCCAGTCACAACTTCCGCCCTCCTTGTCATTGGATTAATTCTTGGTCTAGCGGCTGTTGGGTTTCTAGATGATTGGTTGAAGGTAGTAAAACAGAGATCACTTGGCTTACGCGCTGGCGAGAAACTTCTCGGCCAAGCGCTCGTTGCCGGGGGTTTTGGATACTTGGCAACTAAGTTTCCTGATGAGGTAGGAAATACACCGCTTTCGCTCTACTTATCAACGGTTCGCGATACCACGATAAAACTTGGATTAGTGCTCGTTATTGTCTGGGCAATCATCCTTGTGCTTGGCACAAGCAATGGCGTCAACTTAACCGATGGACTTGATGGACTTGCAACCGGTGCAGCAATTCTGTCCTTCCTCGCCTTTGTCCTAATAGGAGTTTGGAAGTTTGGACAACGCTGCGAAATTGTTGTTACGAATTGCTATAACGCTAGAGATCCACTGGATATGGCTGTTCTTGCCGCCTCACTTGCAGGAGCATGTGCGGGTTTCTTATGGTGGAACGCTTCACCAGCGCGAATTTTCATGGGAGATACCGGCTCACTTGCACTTGGTGGCGCACTTGCTGGACTTGCGATGACTCTTCGCACCGAACTACTGCTAATCCCAATCGGGGGGCTATTTGTAATCATCACACTTTCAGTGATCATCCAGACGACGTACTTCAAAATCTCGGGCGGTAAACGAGTATTTAAGATGGCGCCGCTGCAACATCACTTTGAATTACTTGGATGGGGCGAGGTAACAATCGTAATTAGGTTCTGGATTATTGCTGGCCTATCGGTCGCTGCTGGACTTGGTCTCTTCTACGCCCAATGGGTGGTTGCATAAAGTGGGTTTCCTCGCCTCACTTGCTGGGAAGAGAATTGTTCTTTTTGGAGCTGGGGTTACAGGTTCTTCCGTTATACGTTTCTTGAATGATCAAGGCGCAACCCCAATTCTTATCGATGAAAATACGGTAGGCGCGGTAAAGGACTTCTCTTCTGTTGATCTCTCTTCAATAACGCTTGCAATCGTCTCACCGGGATGGAAGTTGGATCATCCGCTTATCAAGGTTGTTAGAGAGCGCGGAATAGAACTCATCTCTGAGATTGACCTTGCCTGGCGAGTAAAGAGTGAGATTAAACCTAACCAGAAGTGGTTGGCGCTGACTGGCACAAATGGAAAGACAACCACGGTACAAATGGCCGAAGCGATGCTGCTAGCGAGCGGTTTTCGGGCTCGCGCCTGTGGGAATGTGGGCGAGCCAGTTATCGAAATAGTTACGAACGCTGATGCGGATTTACTGATTCTTGAACTCTCTTCTTTCCAGCTTAGCTGGAGTAGTGAGGCTCGCTTCTTTGCAAGTGCGATCTTAAATATCGCCGACGACCATATCGATTGGCATGGAAGTTTTGATTCCTACGCAAGCGCTAAATTTGCAATTG
>Ga0194124_10001695_pt1 | contig 26819 bp, 25 predicted proteins | sample TA2KigCas0mmetaG_FD_148605 | JGI IMG/M metagenome (GOLD analysis project Ga0194124, IMG submission 148605) | Freshwater microbial communities from Lake Tanganyika, Tanzania - TA2015031 Kigoma Deep Cast 0m | ecosystem: Environmental > Aquatic > Freshwater > Lake | place: Tanzania: Lake...
TTAAAACAGAAAAAATTGAAAAATAAAATGGAGTCTTAGTATTTCCCCTTGCAAAGTAAAAGCTAGAATAGATTTTAATTAATGCAAATGCTGGTAATCCAGTACCAAATAAAATTAAAGCTTTCGCGGTTATATTAATATTATCACTTGTAAAAGAACCATACCCATAGAGGGCGGAAATAATTTCTTCAGATGCTATTAATATTCCAACAGTTGCTGGTAATGTTAAAAACAAACAAAGTTCTAAAGATCTATTTTGAATAAAATAAATTTCATTTTTTTTAGACTTTACAATTGAATTAGAAAGGCGAGGTAAAATTATTGTTGCAATAGCAATGCCGCTTAATGCAAGAGGTAATTGATAAATTCTATCGGCATAATACAAGTATGATACAGCTGCACTTTCAAAAGATGCAATAATTGTTCCAACTAAAATATTTATTTGATTAACTCCCGATGCAAACACACTTGGAAATAATCTTAAAAAAAATAATTTTATCTGAAAAGTGAATTTAAAGGTAAGTTTAATAATTGGCGTAAAATATTTTCTTGCAAAATATAGTAAAAAAATTGACTGAATTATTCCTGCAAGAGTTAGTGAAATTGCAGATGCATAAGCAACCTCGGTTTCACTTGAGTGAAAAAGAATTAAAGAAATAATTAAAATTAAATTTAAAATTATAGGTGCAGATGCTGGAATAAAAAATTTCTCATGGGAGTTTAATATTGCTGAGAAAAAAGATGCAAGAGAAATAAATAATAAAAATGGAAAAGTTATTTTACTGAGTTCAATTAATAATTTAAATTTTTCTTCATCTTGAGAAAATCCAGGTGCTATAACGTATAAAACTTGCGTAGTAAAAATTTCAATTAAAAATATTATTAATAATAAAAAAATAACTAAAATATTAAAAATATTGTTTGCAAATTTTTTTTTTTCTTTCTGATTTTTATAAATGGGTACAAATGCCGAATTAAAGGAACCTTCTAAAAATAGTGACCTAAAAGTATTTGGTATTCTAAATGCAACAAACAGAGCATCTGAAATTTGGGAGGCTCCAAGATAAATTGCAAAAAGAATATCTCTAATATAACCAAGTATTCTACTAATTAGTGTTGAAATGCCAAAAGAAGATACTTTTTTGAGAAGATTCATTTGAAATTTGTTTTTAACTTTGTTTTAATTATTAAAATCTTTAACGAATTAAAACTCAAATCTAATAGTTTTGGTTGCTTTAAAATTAAATTATGGAGAAATTTACCAATAAAGAAGCTTTAGATTATCATAGTCAGGGTAAACCTGGAAAAATTGAAATAATTTCGAGTAAATCAATGGCGACTCAAAAGGATTTATCCCTTGCATACTCACCAGGTGTTGCGGTTCCGGTTGAAGAAATAGCAAAAGACCCAAGTAAAGCCTACGACTACACTAGTAAAGGAAACTTAGTTGCTGTGATTTCTAATGGATCTGCGATTTTAGGTCTTGGTAATTTAGGATCACTCGCATCTAAACCGGTGATGGAAGGTAAATCCGTTTTGTTTAAAAGATTTGCTGATATCGACTCCATCGACATAGAGGTAGACTCTAATGATCCAAATGAAATTATTAATTGCATTGCAAAGATTGGAGATAGCTTTGGTGGAATAAATCTTGAAGATATAGCCGCTCCTGACTGTTTTATAATAGAACAAGAATTAAAAAATAGATTACAAATTCCAGTATTTCACGATGACCAGCATGGAACAGCAATTATTACTGTTGCTGGAATTTTAAATGCACTTGAAATTGTGAATAAACCAATAAAAAAAATAAAAATGGTTGTAAACGGCGCCGGTGCAGCTGGAATTGCTTGTGTTGAATTACTTAAGTCTATGGGTCTTCAAGATGAGAGTGTCATTATGCTAGACCGAAAAGGTGTTATTTTCAAAGGAAGAGAGAAAGTAGATCAATTTAAATCCGCTCACGCTATAGATACAAAGTTAAGAACCCTTGAAGAGTGTATAAAAGATGCAGATATATTTTTAGGTTTATCTGCAAAAAATATAGTCACCAAAAATATGGTAAAATCTATGGCTAAAAATCCAATTATATTTGCGTGTGCAAACCCTGATCCCGAAATTTTACCTGAGGAAATTGAAGAAGTAAGACCTGATGCAATAATTGCAACTGGAAGATCAGATTATCCAAATCAAGTTAATAATGTTTTGGGTTTTCCATATATTTTTAGAGGAGCTTTAGATTGCCGGGCTAAAATTATTAATAATGAGATGAAAATTGCTGCAGCAAAAACAATTGCAAACCTAGCAAAAGAGGATGTTCCTGATGAAGTTGTTTCAGCATATGGTGGTTCAAGACCAAAATTTGGAAAAAATTACATAATTCCATCGCCTTTTGATCCAAGACTTATTAGAAATGTTTCAGCTGCTGTTGCTGAAGCTGCTATTAAAAGTGGAGTTGCTAGAAGAAAAATTGAAAATTTTGCAAGTTATAAAGACAGTTTATCTGCAAGATTAGATCCATCTTTTGGTTTTCTTCAAAATATATTCGATCAAATTAGAAAAAAACCTAAAAGAGTCATTTTTGCGGAGGGTGAAGAAGAGTCTATGCTTCGAGCTGCTATAGATTTTAAAAATAATGGACTTGGAACTCCTGTCTTAATTGGAAATACTCAAAAAATTTCTTCTCAACTAAAAGATTTAGGTCTTACAATTGATAAGTCAATTGAAATTCATAACTCAAGTGACGAAAAACAAAAGAATAGATTTGTAGAACATATTTATAAAAGACTCCAAAGAAAGGGATTTTTAAAAAGGGATTGCGATAGGCTCATTAGAACTAATAGAATTGTATTCGGCTCATGCATGGTTGATCTTGGTGATGCTGATGCCATGATAACAGGAGTCACAAGGACCTTTAGTGATACACTTGAAAATATAAAATATGTGGTTGATGAAAGACCTGGTGAGATTATTTTTGGATTAACTTTAGCGGTTACAAAAAAAGGTACAGTGCTAATTGCAGATACAAATGTTCATGAATATCCAAATGCTGGAACACTTGCTGATATGGCCATTTCTTGTGCTAGAGTAGCAAAAATTCTAGGTTTCACACCAAGAGTTGCACTGCTTGCCCACTCCACATTTGGAAAACCAATGTCTGAAAGAAGCTTACATCTGAGAGAGGCAAGAGATATTCTTGAAAAAAGAAAAGTAGACTTTGAATTTGAAGGAGAGATGCAGCCTGATGTTGCTTTAAATCCAAAATTTAGAACAATTTATCCATTTTCAAAATTAACTGGACCAGCAAATATTTTAATTATGCCAGCAATACACAGTGCTGCAATATCGACAAAAATTTTAAAAGAACTTGGTGGTAGCACACTTATTGGACCTTTATTAATCGGCCTAAATAGACCTATTGAAATTGCAACGCTTAGATCAAAAGTATCGGACATATTTAATATGGCAGCAATCGCTGCATTCTCATCTGAAGTAATTAAATATAATAAAAACTAAAGATAGTTTTTTCTAGATAAATCGTTAGATAAAATAATACTTGGAACAACCTCATTTACTTCGGATATAATCTTCGCTTCTTTTAAAACCTCATCAAGTTCTTCTTTAGATCTCGCCATCCCATAAATATAAATTTTTCCATTAATTGTCTCTAAATTATAATTTCTTGAATTTACTTTTTTATTTATCAAAAGAGCAACTTCTAGCTGCGAGGAAATTAAAATATCTTTTGCTCTTTGCTTAAAGGAAGTTTCATCAATTATTACAATGTCATTTTTAACAGCTTTAATTCCTGGGCTTTCCCAAGCAAACTTAGTTAATTTTAATTTGTCCTCTGCAATGTTGACTATCCCGCTTAAAAAAGCTGTCCCGTCAATAACCTTTACATTAATGAAAAAATTTTTGTAATCATTTTTTAATATCTTTGCATTAATAGTAGTCTCTGCAAGTTTATCATCTAAATAAAGTCCTGGAGACCTAGGATCTAAGTTAATATTAACACCCACGCCAAATAAAGTTGATGAATAAGTGCCAACACAGGAAGTTAACAAAAATAAAAATAAAAATACTTTAATGAATCTAATCATTTTTACTATTTAATATTCTTGAATAAATTATTTTTTTTGAAACATCGTACTTATTTGAAAGATAATTTACTAAATCTTTAGTCTTCATTTTTTTATTAAGTAATAAAATTTCTTTATCTAAGATTAAAAAATCTGAATTATTTCGATTTACAATATTTGACAATACAACAGTAAACTCCCCTTTTAGATTTAAACTTCCAATATCTTTAACAATAGTAGATAAATTACCCCTAACGATATTTTCGTGAATTTTGGTAAGTTCTTTTGCAATTAATATCTGTTGATTTCCAAAAAAGCTGTAAAATTCATTAAAGATTTTTTCAACATCCCTGCCAGAAATGAAAAAAACTAAAGAAGTTTCTAAATTTTTTAAATTATTATAAATTTTTTTTCTATATCCAGTTTTTTTTGGAAGAAAGCCTATAAAAAAAAAACTATCAGAAAAACCAGATAGAGAGTAAGCAGTACTTACTGCTGAAGGTCCAGGAATAGGTATAATTTTTATTTTTCTTTTATAAATTTCATTAACTAAAATTCTTCCAGGATCTGAGATTAAAGGAGTGCCTGCATCGCTAATTAGTGAGATAATTTTTCCATCATTTAAATACTGAATAATTTTTTCTAATAATTTTTTTTCATTAAATTTATGATACGAAAATAAAGTCTTATTTATTTGATAATGATCAAGCAACTTTTTAGAAACTCTTTTATCTTCACACAAAATAATGTCAGATTGCCTTAAAACCTCGATTGCCCTTAAAGTTATGTCAGATAAATTTCCAATTGGAGTTGATACTAAATAAAGGGCACTGCTAATTTCTCTCATATGTATTTAAAAAATTTCTTAATCTTTTTAAACGCATCATTTCTATGGCTTAATTTTTCTTTTAAAGTCCAGCTCATTTCTCCAAACGTCTTAGAATAGGTATTTGGTATAAAAATAGGATCATAACCAAATCCATTGTTACCCTTTGGAAATAAGGATATAGAGCCATAAACATATCCCTCAACGACCTTATAAAAACCACAAGGGAAGAATACCGCTAGAGCACAGACAAATCTTGCTTTAATTTTATTAAACTTTTTAACTCTTAATTCTGAATAAATTTTTTTAATTCCAATTCTAAAATCTTTTTTATTCCCTGCCCATCTTGCTGAATAAATTCCTGGCATCCCATCTAAAAGATCAATTTCAAGACCTGAATCATCTGCAATTGAAACAAGTTTCGTTTTATTTGAACAATACTCTGCTTTAATTAAAGCATTGCTTTTAAAATCTTTTCCATTTTCTTCTGGCTCTTGAAGATTAAATTCTTTTGGGCTTAAAAATTTAATATGTTGAGGTAATAAACTTTTTATTTCAATAAATTTTCCACTATTATTTGTAGCAATAAGAATTGCTTTAATATTTTTTAAAAATTTAATTTTATTTTTCAAAAATAGACTTTTGTATATGAATTAAATCTTTAACAGCGTGTTTTGACGCTATGATCATTTCGCTTAAATCTTTATCTTTAAATGTGCTTTTCTCACCTGTTACCTGGATTTCAACTAAACTATCATCCTCAGTTATTACAAAATTCGCATCAACATCTGCTTTGGTATCCTCATCGTAATCTAAGTCTAAGTGCACTTTAGTGTTTATTAAACCGCAACTAATTGCAGCAACGTGTTGTTTGATTGGATTTTTATAAATTTCTTTATTTTTTAAAAGAGTATTCACACATTTTTTTAACGCAACAAAACCTCCTGTAATCGATGCAGTTCTTGTACCTCCATCTGCATTTAAAACATCGCAGTCGATAGTAATAACCCTCTGGCCCAACAAAGACATATCTACAACGGATCTTAAAGATCTTCCAATTAATCTTTGAATTTCAGAAGTTCTACCTCCAATTTTTCCAAGACTTGCCTCTCTTCTCATTCGTTCGTGAGTGGATCTTGGAAGCATACCATACTCTGCTGTCACCCAGCCTTTACCTGATCCAATTAACCATCTTGGAAGAAAGGTATCGACTGAAGCAGTACATACAACCTGAGTTTCTCCAAATTTTACGAGGCAAGAACTATCTGAATTTTTAATAAAATCTGGAATAATCTCTATTGGTCTTAAATCTGATAACATTCGATTATTTTTTCTCATTATACAGCTAGAAAATATTAAATTAGTGCATATATATGTCACAAAAAAAATAAAGACGAAATAGTCATCTACAGACGAAAAAAAAATTTAGAAAATATGTCTAAGGATTTAAAGGAAAACATAAATGAAACTTCTGAAACCTCAAATGAAGAAGTTAAAGAGTTAAATAATAACTCAGAAAAAAATCCAATTAAAGACCTTGAAGAAAAAGTAGAGGAATTAAACGATAAATTATTAAGATCACTTGCAGAAAATCAGAATTTGAGAAAAATCCACGATAAAGAAAAAGAGGACCTTATAAAATATAGTTCATCAAACTTTGCAAGAGAAGTTCTCAACATCGCAGATAATCTTGAAAGAGCATTCGAACTTTTAAAAAATAATCCTGAATTTAATAATGATAAATTTAAAGATGTAAAAGTTGGGATCGAACTAATTGAAAAAGAATTAATTAATTCTTTTGAACGCAATGGAATTAAATCCATAGATTCTGTGGGAAAAAAATTTGATCCTAATTACCATCAGGCCTTAAATGAAGTTGAAAGTGACATAGAAGAAGGCACAATTATTATTGAAGTACAAAAAGGGTATATGCTCTATGATAGGCTTTTGAGACCTGCAATGGTTTCCATATCTAAGAAAAAAAAAGATAGCGCAAAATAAACTTATAAAACTGTTAAAATAACATCTTTTTAGGGTTGTAAATTCGAAACTTAACCCCACATAAGTTCAGAATTAAATTAAAATGTATTGATTATGTCAAAAATTATTGGAATAGACTTAGGTACGACCAATTCGTGCGTAGCCATTATGGATGGATCGCAACCAAAGGTGCTCGAAAACTCTGAGGGTGCTAGAACAACGCCTTCAGTTGTTGCATTTACAGATAACAATGAAACTTTGGTTGGGCTTCCCGCTAAAAGGCAGGCGGTTACAAATCCTGATAATACTTTTTTTTCTGTTAAGAGATTAATTGGAAAAACTTTTGAAGACTCATCTATTAAATCAGATATTCAAAATTTACCTTATAAAATTTTAAGAAACGACAATGGGGATGCATGGGTTCAATCCAGAGATAAAAAATATTCTCCAAGCCAAATTTCTGCATTCACGCTAATGAAAATGAAAGAGACTGCTGAAAAATATTTGGGGAGTGAAGTTAAAAAAGCAGTTATCACTGTTCCTGCATATTTTAATGATGCACAAAGACAAGCAACGAAGGATGCTGGAAAAATTGCAGGTCTTGAAGTTTTAAGAATTATAAATGAGCCAACTGCGGCAGCACTTGCATACGGCCTTGACAAAAAAAAAGCAAAAACCATCGCAGTCTACGACTTAGGCGGTGGTACATTTGATATTTCAATATTAGAGCTTGGTGATGGAGTATTTGAGGTGAAATCTACTAATGGTGACACACACCTTGGTGGCGATGATTTTGATTTAGTCTTATCTGATTATATAATCGACGAATTTAAAAAAGAGTCTGGAATTAATTTAAAACAAGACAAACTTGCTCTTCAAAGAGTAAGGGAAGCTGCAGAAAAAGCTAAAATTGAATTATCATCTTCAACTCAAACAGAAGTTAATTTACCATTCATAACTGCAGATAAATCCGGTCCAAAACATATTAACATGAAGCTTACTAGAGCTAAGCTTGAGGCTTTAACTACAAAGCTAATAGAGAAAACAATTCAACCTTGTAAAACAGCGCTTAAAGACTCTGGCTATACTGCTGGTGAAATTAATGAAGTTGTAATGGTTGGTGGTATGACCAGAATGCCAAAGGTATTAGAAACTGTTAAAAATTTTTTTGGAAAAGATCCGAACCAAAGTGTTAATCCTGACGAAGTAGTAGCACTTGGAGCAGCAGTTCAAGCAGGTGTACTACAAGGAGATGTTAAAGATGTTCTTCTTTTAGATGTAACACCTTTATCACTTGGTATTGAAACATTAGGAGGAGTGTTTACAAGATTAATAGATAAAAACACAACAATCCCAACAAAAAAAAGTCAGATATTCTCAACCGCTGAAAATAATCAACCAGCGGTAACTATTAGAGTTTTTCAAGGAGAAAGAGAAATGGCAAACGATAATAAGTTACTTGGAAACTTTGAATTATCTGGAATCGCACCCGCTCCACGAGGAGTTCCTCAAATTGAAGTAGCTTTTGATATCGATGCAAACGGAATTGTAAATGTTTCTGCAAAAGATAAGGGAACTGGAAAAGAACAAAAGATTCAAATCCAAGCTTCGGGTGGACTGTCAGATGATGAAATACAAAAAATGATCAAAGAAGCAGAGGCTAACAAAGAAGCTGACAAAAAGAAAAGAGAAGAAGTGGATGCTAAAAACCACGCAGACTCACTAATAACTTCAACTGAGCAAAGTTTAAAAGAACATGGTGCTAAGATTTCGGAGACTGAGAAAAAGTCAATTGAACAAGACATCTCCGATCTTAAAGAAGCTATCAAATCAGATAATACAGAGGATATTAAAAATAAAACTCAAAAGCTAATGACATCTTCTATGAAGCTTGGGGAGGCAATCTACAAGGATCAACAACAGGCAGGATCACAAAAAGAGGGTGCTCCAAACAACAATGAAAAAAAAGATGTTGTTGATGCAGAATTTGAAGAAGTAAAAGACGACAACAAAAAAAGCGCTTAATCAGATATTTTTGGTTACGCCTAGGTAAATCATTATGTCAAAAAAAGACTATTATGACACTCTTGGCATTACTAAGAATTCAAGTCCTGATGAAATAAAAAAAGCATACAGAAATCTTGCAATGAAATATCACCCTGATCGTAATCAGGGAGATAAAAAGGCAGAGGCAAAGTTCAAGGAGGCATCTGAAGCCTACCAAGTTTTATCTGACCCAAAGAAAAAATCACAATATGATCAATTTGGTCATTCTGCCTTTGATCAATCACAAGGAGGTGGTGGCTTTGATTTTGGTGGTTTTGATTCTGGAGCTTTTTCAGACATCTTTGATGATTTCTTCGGTGATTTTATGGGAGGCTCTAGAGGTAGATCAAAAAAAAGTAGATCCAATAGAGGTTCAGACTTAAAAATTAATTTAGATATAACGCTTGAGGAGGCATATTTTGGAAAAAAACAAACTATAAATTTATCAACCTCCGATAAGTGCAACAAATGTAACGGAAGTGGGGCAGAATCTGGTTCAAAACCAGTAAATTGTTCTACATGCGGGGGCTACGGCACAATAAGAGCAAGACAAGGATTTTTTTCCATCCAACAAACTTGTCCTGATTGCGGTGGAGAAGGTAAGGTAATTTCAAGTCCGTGTAGAGACTGTAGGGGGTCTGGAATTGTTAAAAACAAAAAAAACCTTGCAATTCAAATTCCAAAAGGAATTGAAGATGGAACACAAATGAGACTTGCTGGAAAAGGTGAGGCTGGGTATAGAGGGGGGTCGAACGGCGATCTTTATGTTTTTATATCAGTTCAAAAACATAAAATATTTCAACGATCTGAAGATAACCTTTACTTTAAATTTCCTATCTCCATGGTAGATGCGGCACTTGGAACAGAGGTTGAAGTTCCAACTATTGACGGAGGAAAATCAATCGTAAAGTTTCCAGAAGGAACTCAAACTGGAAGGCAATTTAGACTTAAAGGAAAAGGAATGCCAGTTCTTAAAACTTCAAACTTTGGTGATCTTTATATAGAAACAGAAGTACTAATCCCTGAAAACCTCAACAAAGAACAAAAACAGATACTTGAAAAATTTAGATCAATCCAGAATAATAATGAAAATTCAGAAATTAAGAACTTTTTCAGTAAAGCTAAAAAATTCTGGGAAAAAATAGATCAATGAAAAAATTAAAAGTAACAGTAGTAGGAGCTTTAGGACGAATGGGAAGCATTTTATGCAAAAAAATAAAAAATAATTCAAAATTAAAATTACAAAGTATAATAGACATAAGCGCATCAAAAATATATGGTCTTCAAACAGAAAAAAACTCTCTCAAAGCTCTCAAAAACACTGACGTTATTATTGATTTTTCAAAACCTAAATCTTCGATAGAAATTCTCAATTTTGCAAATAAATTAAAAAAAAAAATTATAATTGGGACGACAGGTTTTTCAAAAAAAGAGGAAAATAAAATAAAAAGCTACTCAAAGAAAATCGCCATATTCAAGTCTGGTAATATGAGTTTAGGTATAAATTTGCTTGAATATATATCAAAAATTTTATCAAAAAAGCTCCCAAATGATTATCAAATCTCAATTCTAGATAATCATCATAGAGCTAAAATAGATTATCCATCAGGTACTGCCCTCATGCTGGCAAATGCTATAGCAAAAGGCAAAGGCAAAAATTTAAACAAATTAAAGGGCAGGACTTTTTTAAACAGAAAGGGAAACTCTCAAAATAATAAAATTAATTTTTTTATTACAAGGAAAGGGAAAACTATAGGAAAACATTCTGTAATTTATAATAACAAGATTGAAAATATTGAATTAAAACACACTGCTTTTTCAAGAGAATTATTTGCAGATGGAGCATTGAATGCTGCGCTATGGATAACAAAAAAAAATAAAGGCTTATTCAATATGCAAGATATGTTTAATCTTAGATAAGTAAATTTATACTTTGTAATGGTATTAAATAAATTACAGGCCTTTAAGCTTATCCAATTATTAGATCAATCCATAAAAAAACCAAAAACCTCACTTAAATATAGAAACCAATTTACACTTTTAGCTTCTGTCCTTCTTTCTGCTCAATGTACAGATACAAATGTTAACAATGTTACAAAAAATATTTATAAAAAATATTATATTCCTAAACATTTTGTCAATCTTGGAATTAGAAAAATAAAAAGAATGATTAAAAGTATTGGACTTTTTAATATGAAAGCTAAAAATTTATATAATCTTTCAAAAATTTTAGTTGAAAAATATCATAGTAAAGTTCCAAATAATTTTGAAGATTTAATAACCCTTCCAGGGGTTGGCAGAAAAACTGCAAATGTTGTCTTAAATGCTGCTTTTAACAAACCAACTATTGCAGTTGATACCCACGTATTCCGAGTAAGCAATAGAACTGGTTTAACAAAAGGTAAAAATCCTGAACAAGTAGAGGAACAGCTTATTAAAGTATTGCCAAATAAATATTTAAAAAAAACTCATCATCTAATTCTTTTGCATGGCAGACACATATGCAAATCTAGAAATCCGCTTTGTTCAAAATGTGTAATTCATAAGATTTGTCTTCATAAAGATAAAAATGTCTAAAAAAATTCTTGGTATTGGCAATGCTATTGTAGATGTGTTTGTAAAGGTTGATAATAGTTTTTTATCAAAAAACAATCTCATCAAAGGTTCAATGAAACTTATTGAAAAAAATGAATTTGAAAATTTAAAAAATACAATTAAAATTGAAAAAGTTGAGGCAGGAGGATCTGTTGCAAATACGATGGCAGGAATTGCGTATTTGAAAGGTAAATCATCATTTATAGGAAAAATTAATACTGATAAATTTGGAAAAATTTACAAGAAAAGTCTTGAAAAAATAAATGTGAATTTTCCCTACTTTGAAAAAAATGAAGATTTACCAACAGGAGTATCTATTATTTTTATAACACCAGACTATGAAAGGACAATGTGTACTTATCTTGGAATTTCATCTCAACTTTCAAAAGATGACATTATTGAAAATAATATTAAAGCTCATGAAATTATTCTCTTAGAAGGATACCTTTGGGATAAAGGAGTAGGCAAGAAAATGTTCAAACATGCAATTGGTTTAGCAAAAAAAAATAATATTCAAGTTACTATGAGTTTATCCGACATTTTTTGCGTCACTAGACATAGAAGAGATTTTTTAAAACTACTTAAAAACGACCTTAATATTTTGATTGGAAATGAAAATGAAATAAATGGATTAATGCAAAAAAATAATTTGAAAGATAGTATCAGTGAGCTTAAAAAAATTAACAAAATTATTATCATAACAAGAGGTAAGAATGGTAGCTTAGCCATTGTAAACAATGAAGTTATAAATTGTGAAAGTATTAAAGTTAAAAAAGTTTTGGATTTAACAGGAGCAGGTGATTTATTTGCATCAGGATTTTTGAAAGAATATTTAGATAAATCTAATATTAAAAAGTGCCTACAAACGGGTTCAGAACTTGCTTCAAAAATTATCCAAAAAATTGGAGCAAGGCTTAACTAATCAAATAATATAAGAAATTTTTTTCAACAATAAAATTTTTATCTTTAAAATATTTATTAATTTTTTTTCTTAAACGATGAAGATGCGTTTCAAAAGCATGTGTATCTAATTCGAGGCTGTGTTTCCAAATGCTTTTAAGTAAAAAAGATTTGCTGAGACCATTATTGTTATTAAGCGCTAAAATAAGTTCTAAGTCTTTTTCGGTTAGTTTAACTTTAATTTTTCCCTTAGTAATAGATCTTTCATTCGAGTCTATTTCGTAATCTTTAATTATTATTTTAGATTTTTTAAAAAAATTATACTTGGTAATTAAAATATTTAATATTTCTTTAAATAGTAAAATTTCAATAGGAAGTTCCAAACTTACATGAAAATTCAATAAATGCAGATTATTTAGTTTTAAGTATGCTTTATTGCTTAAAAGTAAAATAGTTGGTTCATTTTTTAATAAATAGTTTTTGACTTCTTTTATTTTAAGTTTCTCTGGAAATATAATTCTAACAAACGTTGCATTATTATGGCTTAATTGGCTAGAAGGATTAAAAATATTAGTTAATTCCAGTTCATTTAATATATTTGAAAATGTCGCTGATCCGATTGTGTTTAACTGATTATTTATCATAAAGTTAAATATATTACATAAAGGATGATTATCATAAATAAATTTGGTTACTTAAAATATAAAGATTTAAAATTTAGATGTGCTTTAGGAAAAGCTGGAATTGGATATAAAAAAAAAGAGGGAGACAATATTACTCCAAGCGGAGTCTATAAAATTAATAGAATTTATTTTAGAAAAGATCGAATAAAAAAATTAAAGTTAAAATTTAAACTAAGTACGATAAAAAAAAATTTTGGTTGGTGCGATGATCCAAAGAGTAGAAATTATAATAAACTAATTAAAATACCTAATAATAGTAGTTACGAAAACCTTTATAGAAATGACAATATTTACGATATAATTTGTGTGTTAAATTACAATACAAATCCAACAGTAAAAAATAAAGGCAGTGCAATTTTTATTCATATTGCCAACAAAAAATTTAAGGCTACTCAAGGATGTGTTGCCTTAAGAAAAGAAAGTTTACTAAAGCTATTATCAAAAATTACAAAAAAAACAGAAATTTGGATTAAAGCTAACTAGGATCTTTCACCCATTATTGCAGATCCAATTCTGACACAAGTAGCTCCACATTGTATTGCAGTCTCATAGTCTTTTGACATACCAATGCTTAATTCTTTTAATTTTTTTTTAATGGTGAGATCCCTCAATCTTAAGAAAAAATCCTTAGGGTCTTGATCTTGAGGGGGAATACACATTAATCCCACTACATTTATATTAAGATCTAAAGTGCAATAATCAACAAAATTTGAACACTCCTCAAAAGCTATACCAGATTTTTGTTTTTCATTAGCCACATTAACCTCGACGAAATATTTTCTATTAATTTTAAACTCTAATTCGTAAGTATTTAGTTTTTTAGCTAATTTTTCTGAATCTAACGAATGAATATAATTAAATAATTTAACAGCCTCTTTAGCTTTATTAGTCTGAAGGTGACCAAGTAAATGGAGATTATAATTATAATTATTAATTAATGAATTTTGCCATTTAGCTTTTGCTTCCTGAACTTTATTCTCACCAAAATCTATATGTCCAGCTTTTAAGATGGGCATAATTGCAGTAACATCAAATCCTTTAGTTACAACAATTAATTTGCAACTTTTAGATATAATTGAAATTCTATTTAAAACTGAGTTGTAGTTTTTTAATATATCCATCTTAGATAATAAATATAAAGCAACTTATTACCTTAAGTAAAAATAAAAAATGTCAGAAACACAATCTAACTCTTTAAATCTGCAAATCTAGGAAACCTAGGAAAAACTTAAATTATAAACAAAAAAAAACCCACCCGTGTAAGGGGTGGGTTTTTTAAATTTAATTAATTCTATTAATTAAAATCTTGTAGTCATATGAATCTTCATGTGTTCACCTTCACCTGCAGATCCAGTTTGACCACCTATGCCTTTACCATCTCTGTATTCAGCAGAAATACCAATAGCACCTAGATTGTATCCGATTTGATAGTGATTAACTTTCTCATCAACTGTACCTACAAGAGTAGTATCAGCTGTTGATCTAACATAACCAACTGAAAGGTTTGGAGATATAGCATAAGCTATAGCTGCAGATTTACCTTTGTTAGTTGATGTTGAGTTGGTTTGCGTTATTTGACCACTGTTCGGAGGGTTTGTACCTTGAACTTTAATATAATCTCCAGCAACAGTAATTTTGCCAAAGTTATATCTTGCTGCAACTCGGTAACCTCTTGGGTCTTCGGCAGTTAGACCTCCTGCAGTTCGTGCATGATCTTGTTTCATGTAATATGCAAGGGCATATAAGCCTTTAACACCTAAATCACCTTGTACACCTGCTTCAATTCTGCCATTACCATCTACGTCAGCAGCGTTTGTTACGTTATGTACACTGTCGTTATGACCGCCCCACTTATCAGTCGCATTTGGCTGATAATTGAAAGTAAGTCTAGCAACTGGCGTGTTATGGCTGACACCGACACCCCAATTTGCATTATTAAAGCTTGCAGGGTAGAGGTTTCCAGAGTTATTTACTCCTGGTGCACCCAAGTAGCCAGTTCCTACTAAGTTAGTTAGAGTCTGATCTGAGCTTGGTAAATGGTCTACACCCAAACTAATATAACTTCCTGGAGCATAGAAAATATCAATGTACATATTTTCTTGAGCTGCGTTCATGGAATCATTTGCAGTTGAAGCACCTAGTGCTTCATTACCGTCAATTTCCCAAGAAAAACCAGCGGCATAATCTAAACCATTATTAAGTTTTCCTTTGTTTGCAAAGTTGATTTGAGATTCTTTACCCCAGAACCTGTAATCACCACCACCTTGGGTGTTGGGTTGCTTAACTCCTCCGTAAACAAAATTAAGGTTGCCCGAAATTGTTGTTTGAGCAATAGCTGATGTACCTAATGCACACAGAGAACCAGCTAAAGCTGTTGTTATGAGTTTATTTTTCATGTTTTGTAATTGTTGTTTATTAAGTTTTTAATGATTATAGGGTAATAATTAAAGATTAAACTAAGAATACAAATAAAAACGAAACTGCTGTTGTAAATTTACAACAAAAAATTTTTACTATAAATCAATATTTTATTAATTTAATAGCTTAAATTGTAATAATTTGGACTAATCATTAATTTATAACTTTGAATTAATAATTACTATAATGAAATTTTAAATTATTTGTTGCAACCATGGAGAATAAGTCAAATTTTTTCAAATTTTTTATCGTACTTTTTTTTTTAAATCTCAGTTGCGCACAAAAAGATCCTGTAACAGGAGATAAAGTTTTATATGAGGTTAATCCTGCAGAAAAAGCTAAAGCATATGTTGAAAAGCAGGGTGGTTTATTGTCTATTGGAAAAAATGAAAGTCAACAAACTATTAACTTTGGTAATTCAAACGTTTTATGGAAAGCTACTTTAAAAACTCTAGATTTTTTACCATTAGCAAGTTCTGACTATTCAGGTGGTATTCTTGGATTTGATTGGTATGCAAATGAAGTAAATTCGAATGAGGAAATAAAGGTAGTTGTAAGATTTCTTAGTAATGAAATTAGATCAGACTCTATTAAAATAACCTCTCATAAGAGAACCTGTGTAAAAGACAGGTGCGTAATATCATTAGTAGGAGATAATTTTTCAAATGAAATTAAAGAAAAAATAATAACTAACGCTAGAGAGCTTAAAATAGAAGAGGCTAGGAAAAAATAAAAATAACTCTTCCGTTATAATTTTTAAAAATTTACACATGGTAAATCTTTATAATCATGTAGTTGTAGAAAAAAAATGGCAATTATATTTTCAGACAAGAAAAATATTTCAATCTAAAATAGATAATTCAAAAAAAAAATTTTATTGCTTGGAAATGTTTCCTTATCCCTCAGGAAATATCCATATGGGCCACGTCCGAAATTATACCTTGGGTGATGTGATTGCTAATTATAAAAGAATGAATGGATATAACGTTCTTCATCCAATGGGTTGGGACGCATTTGGGTTACCAGCGGAAAACGCAGCTATACAAAATAAACTGCATCCTCGTGTTTGGACTAAAAAAAATATCGCTGTAATGAAAAGCCAATTACAACGGCTCGGTCTTTCTATTGATTGGGATAGAGAAATTTCAACCAGTGATGAAAATTATTACAAACAACAACAGATTTTATTTTCTTTTTTTTTTAAAGAGGGTTTGGTTTATAAAAAAGAAAGTTATGTAAATTGGGACCCTATCGATCAAACGGTACTTGCAAATGAACAAGTAATTGATGGTAAAGGATGGAGATCTGGTGCAATAGTTGAAAAAAAAAAACTAAGTCAATGGTTCTTAAATATTACAAAATATTCAGATGAACTTTTAGAATCTCTTGAAAACTTAAAAGGCTGGCCAGAAAAAGTCAAATTGATGCAAAAAAATTGGATTGGAAAATCTATAGGATGTGAGATTGATTTTTTAACTACTAATAGACAAAAAATAAAAATTTTTACAACTCGTCCTGACACAATTTTTGGAGCTTCCTTCATTGCAATAGCGCCTGATCACCCCTTTACAAGTTTTTTTGAAAATAATAAAAATTTTTTGAAATTTAAAAGTGAGGCACTTAAAAATATTGCAATTGAATCTTCGTTAGCAAAAAACGAAAAATTAGGTTTTAAAACGCCCTATTTTGTTTTTCACCCGTTTATCAAAGATAAAAAACTACCAATTTATGTGAGTAATTTTATACTTATGGATTACGGTACAGGTGCAATTTATGGCTGTCCTGCCCACGATCAAAGAGATCTTGAGTTTGCGTTAAAATATCAATTGGAAATATTGCCCGTTGTAACACCCATTCAATTTCAAAATATTACGATTAAAAATGAAGCTTATATTGATGATGGTTTTATTATTAATTCTGATTTTTTAAATGATCTTAGTGTCAGTGATGCAAAAAAAAAAATAATTAAAATTATTGAAGATAAAAATATTGGAAAATCTAAAACAACGTATAGACTTAAAGACTGGGGCATATCAAGACAAAGATATTGGGGCTGTCCTGTTCCAATACTTTATAGAGAAGATGGTAAAATTCTTCTTGTACCTGAAAAAGATTTGCCCGTAACACTTCCTGTCGATATTGATTTAGGTAAACCCGGTAATCCTTTAGAAAATCATCCGACCTGGAAATATTCAAAATGTCCAGAAACTGGAATGAAAACAATTCGTGAAACGGATACGCTTGATACTTTTGTAGACTCATCTTGGTATTTTTTAAGATTTTGTTCACCGGTTGAACAAAATCGCCCGTTTAATGAAGATGACATTAATTATTGGATGCCCGTTAATCAATATATTGGAGGAGTGGAGCATGCAATTTTACATCTTTTATATTCAAGATTTTTTACCCTAGCCTTAAAAGATAAATTTAAGTTTAAATTTTCAGAGCCTTTTGAAAATCTCTTTACTCAAGGAATGGTTTGCCACCCAACATTTAAGACAAAAAAAGGAGAGTGGGTTTCTCCAATGGAGTTGAAAAAGATAGAGAATAAATATTTCTTACCAAACGCTGAAGAAGTCATAAAAGGAGATAGTCAGGCAATGTCTAAATCAAAAAAAAATGTTATAAATCCTGATGAAGTTATAAAAATTTATGGTGCTGATGCAACTCGTTGGTTTATCTTATCTGATAGCCCTCCTGATAAAGATATTCAATGGAGTGATGACGGTATAAGTGGTGCCTTTAAGTATATCCAAAAAATTTGGAGAACATGTGGTGAGATACAAAATTACAAAAACTTAAAATTATCTGATTTAGAAACACTCAAAGAGTTTAACAAGTTAATTTATGAGGTTACAAATCTTGTTGAGAAATTACAATTGAATGTTGCAATTGCAAAACTGTATAGCTTTTTAAATTTAATTAACGAAAGTTTAGAAAACAATAACATCAATAGTGTTGATCTTAAAAATATTTTTATAAAATATTTAATTATTATCTCAGCTTTTATTCCTCATATAGCGAATGAATGCTATAGTAATATAACTGGAGAAGATAATCTCCATGATCAGATTTGGCCAAAGTTTGATAGCGAGTTACTTAAAGATAATAAGAAATTTATAATTGTCGTTCAAATAAATGGAAAAAAACGTGCATTAATCGAAGCCGATGCAAATGACAATGAGGAGAATATTTTAAATAAATCTTTAAAAATTAAAAATATAGAGACAATTCTTTCATCTAAAAAAATTAAGAATAAAATATATGTCAAAAATAAAATTTTAAATATTGTAACAACATGAAAAAAAAATTTCTTATGTCTCTATTCTTTTTATTACTAATTAATTGTGGATTTTCACCTGTAAACCTTAAAAGTCAAAAACCAATTACATTTACTAAAATTGAAATAACCGGGGAGAAGGAGGTAGTTTTTGATCTTGAAAGAAAATTAAAATTACAATTTAATGAAAAAGACGATCGAGGATACATACTTAAAGCACAAGTATTCCAATCATCAGAAACATCAGCAACAGATAGCAGGGGAATAGCAACTGAAGAAAATTTAAAACTAAATTTTACTTTTCAAGTTTTTGATAAAAATAATACACTTCTTTATCAGGATAATCTCTCTAAAGATAAAAAAATTTCAATTGGCGACAATATGAATAATAATCAACAAATCAGAAATGGAGAAAAAAGAAACCTTTTAGACGGTCTTGTTGATATTGTTAACTTTAGACTAAGAGCTAATCTAAATTAAAAAAAGTGATTTCAAATACAGAAAATTTTTTAAATAATAGAATATTAAAAGAAAAAACCTTCTTGTTCTATGGTGAAAACAGAGAGCTTATAGAACAACTAAACCAGAAAATAATTGATCAGAACAAAAATTATACAAAAAAAATTTTATATAATGATGATATTTTAAAAAATTTAGAACAAATAAATAATTTGATTAATGTTAATAATATATTTGGAGAAAAATTTTTAATAATAATTAAAAATTTATCTGAAAGCACATTTACTCTTATAAAAGATTTTTTTAAAAATATTGGAGAATGTTTAATTATTTTAAACTGCGACGCACTAAAAAAAAATTCAAAAATAAGGTTAGAATTTGAAAATTCCAAAGATACAATTGTAGTACCCTGTTATAATGATAATGAAAAAGACCTTTTCTCTTTTTTTGATCAAAATTTAAAACAGAAAAAAATTAAACTTGATGTAAATCAATTGAGCATTCTTCAAACAAAAAAAAATCTTAATAGATTAAAAATAATAGAAATTTTATCCAAACTTGAGATTTTAAATGAAGCAAAAACTACTATTACAACAGGTATTTTAAAATCTATATGCAATGACCAGGGCTATTTCGATAATGAAGAATTTTCACTGTTAAGCAATACCAACCAACAAGAAATTGAAAATTTTTTAAATTCAACACATAATCCTCTAGAAAATGTCATTATTTTAAAAAATACAATTTTTCGTATTTTTAAAATTTTAGAATTTTCTAAAGAAAAGAAACCAATTGAAGCCTTGGAATATTACAGACCACCTATCTTTTGGAAAGAAAAAGAAAAGTTAAAAAAAATATTAAAGTTATGGAAAATAAAAGATCTTAAAAAACTAGTGATAAAACTTAATAATTTAGAAACAAATCTTAAAAAAAATTATGATAACTCATTATTATATCAAAACAACTTTTTTACTAACGAATTATTTAAAAAAACTTTTAAGAGTGGAAATAATTTTATTTAGCTGTTCTAAATTATTATAATAAAAACTAATCCCCCCTTTATTATTTTTTTTATTACTAATTCTTACTTTTAATCCTAAAGAAGTTTCTAAATCTTTCTCTAAAACATTCAGGTTAGCATCTTTATTTGTAGCTTTAAATTTTTTTACATTTGAAAACTGATATTTCTTTGAGAGCTCCTCTGACTGCCTAACTGATAAGTTTTTACTAATAATTTCTCTCGCTATTTCAACATTATTTGGAATATTTATTAAACATCTTGCATGCCCGGCACTTAGTAAGTTATTTTTAACCATATCTTGTATCTCATTAGGTAAAGAAGAAAGCCTAATTGTATTTGCAATATGACTTCTGCTTTTTCCAACTACCTCCGCGAGTTGATCTTGATTATAATTGTGTCTTTCAATTAAATTTTTATAACCATTAGATTCTTCAATTGCATTTAAATCGCTTCGTTGAACATTCTCGATTATTGCAAATTCAAGCGCTGTTTTATCATCAATGTCTTTTATTATTACTGGAACTTCATGAAGTTTCGCTAATTGAGAAGCTCTCCATCTTCTCTCACCCGCAACTATCTCATAATTATTCTCCCCTTTTTTTCTTACAATAATAGGCTGAATAATTCCTTGAACTTTTATAGATTGAGATAAATCTTCTAAAGAATTTTTATCAAAAATCTTTCTTGGTTGGTCAGGATTTGGATGAATAAATTCTATTGGCACTTTATTAAGATCTTTACTTTCTTGTGGTTTGTAATCATTCGTGTCACCCATAAGAGCGGAAAGACCTTTTCCTAAGCCTTTAAACTTTGTATTCATCATGCTACTTTTTTCTCAGTTTCATTAAAGCGATCTAAAAATTCATCAATAAACTCATTATAACCTTGCGATCCAAGAGAATTTGGATCATACAATATTACTGGCAGACCGTGCGATGGAGCCTCAGAAATTCTTACATTTCTAGGTATCTTGGAATCGAAAACTTTGTGGCCAAAAAAGTTTTTAGCTTCTTTTTCAACTTCAAATGAAAGTTTATTTCTTTTATCAAACATTGTCAGTAAAATTCCCTCAATTTCTAGGCTGGGATTTAATTTATTTTTAATTCTATCTATTGTTTTAATTAATTGACTTAAGCCCTCTAATGCAAAAAATTCTGCCTGCAAGGGAACAATCAATTTACGTGATACAACCAATGCCATAATAGTAAGCAAACTTAATGACGGAGGACAATCAATGATTACAAAATTAAACTCCCTAGTTATATCGGTGTAATTTTTTTCAATTTTTTTTTTTAAAACAAATGCTTTTTCTGGGTCATTTGCAATTTCTGTTTCAAGACCCGACAGTTCTTGGGTAGCTGCTAATATTTTTAATTTATTAATCTTCGTTTTTTGTACAGCATCAAAAAAATTTATCTTATCAATTAAAACTTCATAAATAGAATTTACTCTCTCTTTTCGATCTAAGCCAACGCCTGTGGAAGCGTTACCTTGTGGATCTAAATCTATTATTAATGTAGAAAAATTTTTTAGGGCTAAACCTGATCCTAAATTTAAAGCCGTTGTTGTTTTACCAACACCACCTTTTTGGTTTATTATTCCTATTATGTGGTTCAATGTTAAAAAAAGTTAACTTTTAGTATCAAATTACAACTTTAAGTTGTAATAAGATTTATTTTGTTTATTTTTAAAATATATGAATCTTTTGATGTTAAACTTTGATATTTTTTCACATGAAACACATATTTATTTTTAGCATCATTTATCTCATTAATATGATTTTTTCCCTTTAGCATTATTAAATTTTCAATATATCGTAAATTTTTATAAGTTAAATCAATGGTTTCTTTGATATTTTTAAAAGCTCTAGAAATTATTGAATGCTTTTTAATAATTTTAAAATCTTCATATCTCTGATTTATAATACTAATATCAATATCTAGTTGTTTTTTTAAAAAATTTAAAAAAAAACATTTTTTTTTACTTTTTTCAACTAAGAAGATATTTAAATTCTTACTAAAATCATTAGAAACTATCTTTAAAACAATTCCAGGAAATCCAGCTCCAGTTCCTAAATCTAATAAATTTTGATTATTGTCTAAAAAATCTATTACTTGAGCACAATCAATAAAATGTCTATTATAAATATCTTTTTCAGTGGACTTGGAAATTAAATTAATTTTTTTGTTATAATCTATTAAAATTCTCTTATATTTTTCTAATTTATATGATGTTTCACGTGAAAAACTGGTATTTTTATTGAAAAAGTGTTTAAAATCATACATTTAGTAAAATTTTTTTTAAATTTTTGTTTTTACAATACATTAATAAAATATTTATAGAAGCTGGAGTTATACCGTCTATTCTTAAGGCTTCTCCAAATGTTTTTGGACTAAACTCGTATATTTTTCTTTTTACCTCATTAGAAAGACCTGGAATTTTTTTGATATTTATGTTTTTTGGTATCAGAAGATCTTCATCTCTCCTTAAACTTTGGATGTCCTCTTCTTGTTTTTTTAAATAACCTGAGTAATGAGATTCAATTTTAACTAGCTTCCAAATATCTTCGGAAAATTCATTTAAATTAATGTTAAAAATTTTTGAGAGTAAATTTAATTTTCCATCTATAAATTCTAATAGTTCAAAAGCAGATTTTATTTTTCCATCTTGAGAAATTTTAACTCCATTTCTTAAAATTTTAGACGGAGAAGCTTTTTTATTAATTAAAACTGTTTTAAGTCTTGTTAAATCATTGATTTTATTATAAAAAATAGCCTTTCGAGATACTGAACAAAAATCATAATTAATCGCAATCGGTGTTAATCTTTGATCAGCATTATCTATCCTTAAAGAAATTCTAAACTCAGATCTTGATGTAAACATTCTGTAAGGTTCAGTCACACCTTTTGTTACCAAGTCATCGATCATAACACCGATGTAAGAATTTGTTCTATCGAATTTTAAAAAATCTTTTCCTTTAGAATTTAATCCAGCATTAACTCCAGCTACAATTCCCTGAGCAGCCGCTTCCTCATAACCAGTGGTACCATTAACTTGTCCTGCCAAAAATAAATTTTGAATTTTTTTTGTTTGTAAAAAATAATTTAATTCTCTTGGATCAACGTAATCATACTCAATTGCATATCCTGGTCTTAACATTTTAACCTTTTCTAAACCCTTGATATTAAACAATATTTCTTGTTGTATGTCCTCTGGAAGCGATGTTGAAATACCATTTGGGTATATAACATTAGAGTTAATACCTTCAGGCTCCAGAAAAATTTGGTGTCGATCTTTGTCCGAAAACTTTACAACTTTATCTTCAATAGAAGGACAATATCTTGGGCCAATGCTTTTTATATGACCTGAGTATATAGCACTTTTTAGTAAATTTTTTCTAATCAACTCGTGGACCTTTTTATTTGTATGAGTGATTGAACAATTAATTTGTTTTGCATTTATCTCTTTTGTTAAAAATGAAAAAAATGTTGGAGAAAGATCTGGCCCTTGATTTTCTAGATTTGAATAATTAATTGTACTAGCATCAAGTCTTGGTGGCGTTCCAGTTTTTAGTCTTCCAATTCTGAAATTAAACTTTCTGAGCTGCTCAGATATTCCTAAAGTTGGAGCTTCATTTATTCTGCCAGCATTAATTTTTTTTTGTCCAATGTGAATAAGTCCGTTTAAAAAGGTACCCGTTGTTAAAATAAAATTTTTTGCTGAAATATTTTTTCCAGATTTAGTTTGTACTGATTGAACTTTATTTTTATATAATTCAAAGGATTTCACACTATCAGAAATAACCATTAAATTACAATAACTTAATAAGGTTTCTTGCATATATTTTTTATACAAAAATCTATCTGATTGGGTTCTTGGTCCTCTCACAGCAAAACCTCTACTACTATTAAGTAATCTAAACTGAATTCCTGATCTATCAGCAACATGGCCCATGACTCCATCAAGGGCATCAATCTCTCTTACTAATTGTCCTTTTCCCAATCCTCCTATTGCAGGATTACAGGACATTTCTCCAATTGACTCGATAGAGTTGGTTACTAATAGTGTATTGGAACCCGTTCTTGCAGATGCCGCTGCAGCTTCACAACCTGCGTGCCCACCTCCTATTACTATAACATCAACTTTTATTTCATTACTCATTAAACTTACTTACCAATACAATATTCTTTAAAAATTATATCTAATAATTTCTCAACATTAACTTCACCAACAAGCGAGTTAATAGAGTTAATTGCAAGCCTTAAATCTTCTGCAATTAAATCAAGTTGTTTTATATCTTTTTTTTTTTGACAACTAGATATGTAAAAACTGGCCTCTTTCAATGATTTTAAGTGTCTTTTTCTCGATATTATTGTTTCAATTGTGCTTGGATAAAGTTTTGATAATTTTTTTGAAATTACATTCAAAAGCTCTTTTAAGCCTGAATTTTTTTTAACCGAAATTTTTACTAAATCTAAATTCTTACTACTTAAAGAGAGTTTTTGCTTTAAATCTATTTTATTTATTACAAGTATTGTGTTTTGATCAAAATATTTAAAATAAGTTTCGTGCTCTTTTTTTGAATTGTCTAAAACTAAAATTTTTAAGTCAGCTTCTTTTAAAGTCTTTAATGAAAGAGATACTCCAACTTTTTCAACTTTATTTTTTGTTTTTCTTAAGCCTGCAGTATCAGATATATTTAATAACTTTCCATCTAAAAAAAAATTTGATCTAATAATATCTCTTGTTGTTCCTGGTATATTTGAAACTATTGATGCCTGTCTTTTTAGGATTGTGTTAATAAGAGATGATTTTCCAGAATTTACAGGACCGATAACAGTTACTTCATAACCAGAGTGAATTTTTTCATTATTTTTTGCTTGTTCAATTAAATCTTCGATTTTTTTATTTATAATCAATAGTTTATTTCTATTTCTTAAAAAGATATTTATTGGGATTTCTTCATCTGAAAAATCTATAAGAGCCTCATAATTAGCAAGTATACTGTAAAGCTCTTTCTTTAGATCTAAAAATACTTTTTTTGCATCATCTTTTAAAATTTTTTGCGAGTATTTCTTTTGTAAGATAGTTTCTGAATTAATTAAATCGATTAAGGCCTCTGCTTGCATTAAATTCATTTTTCCATTGATGATAGCATTTTTAGTAAACTCACCTGGCTTAGCTAACCTACATTCTGAATAAGACGCCAAAGTATCGTAAAGATGGTTTATAACTGCATAGCTTCCATGAATATGAAACTCAACAACATCTTCTCCTGTATAACTTTTAGGAGATTTAAAAAAAATTACTAAACCTTGATCAATTAAATTTTTTTTTTTATCGTAAAGATTTGTATAAGTTGCAAAACGTGGCTTAAATACACGTTTTTTTGCAATTTTAAGAGCAATCTTTAATGCATCTTTACCAGATAGTCTAACAACGGCTAAACCAGATTTTCCAGGCGGCGTTGCTAGCGCATAGATATTCATTTGTTTATAATGAAAGTGTTTTATTAGTTATGTCAACTTCACAAATATATTTTAATACAATACTTGGTCCGGTTTCTATTGTTGAGAAGAATAAGAAAATTATTTGCATAAATTTTAAAAAAAATAAGACAAAAAAAATAAATAATAGACTTATAAATTTAAAAAAAAAAATACTCTTATATTTATCTGGAAAAATAAAAAAAATTTCAGCCAAGTTCAAAGTTGAAGGTAACAAAAAACAAATACAGACTTGGAATGCTATAAGGAAAATTCCTTACGGCAACACATGCTCGTATAAAACAATATCAAAAATAGTGAAAACCTCACCAAGACATATTGGTAAAATATGTTCACAAAACAAAATTCTATTATTTATTCCTTGTCATAGAGTAATTAATAACAATGGTGAACTTGGAGGTTTTTCTGGAACTGGAGGAATAAATCTAAAAAAAAAATTATTAGAATTAGAAAAATTAAATTCTTAAACCAGTATTTGCCGTATTCATAAAAAAATTCTTAAGTTTTGTGCTTTTATTGATTATTCTTAAAAGCTGTTTTCTAGAATGATTGAGAATACCTTTATTATCAAAAAAATTTCTTAAACCATCTATCAATATAGGAAAGATAAAATTATTAGGTTCTGATTTTTCATAAAACGATTTAATCAAAGAGCTAGAATTTAAGTTTAGTCCTAATTGTAAATGTTCATCTAGTAATAATTTCAAATTTAAAATATCATTACAAAAAATATTAAAACCTTGCCCAGTGAGCGGATGAACTTTATTAATCAACGGACCAAAAGCTAAAAAATTCTGATCTTTAAACGCCTTATTGCTATTAATATAAAAATTTAATTCATTCTGATGTATTTTTGAAATTTTTTCAATATTAAAGAAGATTTTACTAAAGTTATCCTTAAAAAAATTTTGGATTTTTTTTTCATTATTAATTATGTTTTGAGGAACTCCTTTTTTTTTTGAACTCCAAACAATAAATGTTTCATTAATTGATGATGGAAGAAATGCAATGGGACCATCCCC
>Ga0194124_10001700_pt1 | contig 26765 bp, 26 predicted proteins | sample TA2KigCas0mmetaG_FD_148605 | JGI IMG/M metagenome (GOLD analysis project Ga0194124, IMG submission 148605) | Freshwater microbial communities from Lake Tanganyika, Tanzania - TA2015031 Kigoma Deep Cast 0m | ecosystem: Environmental > Aquatic > Freshwater > Lake | place: Tanzania: Lake...
GTTATTCGCTGTTACGTGTGTGCTCTGACCGAGCAGGCTTCAGTCACCCTCCTCATACCCCGTCGAAACCATTGCAGCCCCGGGACTCTGCCGGCGAAGCCGGGAGCGGGGGAATGGAGCTGAGCGGAATCGAACCGCTGTCCGAAGCACTGGTGTGAGCCACCTAGTCCGGCCGAAACCGAACTTGCTCAGTGTGACAGAAAAACTCGCCGTCAATGAAGGTTCAATCAGCGCCCAGGGTGAGCATCCCCGAACCGAGCGTCGGGGCTGAGGTTGACTGAAGCCATGAGCAGCGCCTTCTTCGCCATCGCCGTGGTGCCACCAGGGCTGGAGGAGAGCGCCGCCGCCGAACTGGCCGCGCTGAGGGCCGTCGAGCCGCGGCTCCTGCGGCGGGCAGTGAGCTTTCGCTGCGACCCGGCCACCCTCTACCGGCTGCATTTGCAGGCACGGCTGCCGTTTCGGATCCTGCGGGAACTGGCCCGCTTCCCCTGCCACAACCGTGACGACCTGTACGACGGCATCCAGGGGGCCGTCGACTGGGAGCAGTGGCTGCCGCCCGAGCGCAGCTTCCGGGTGGACGCCAGCGGCAGCGCCCCCGGGCTGAACCACAGCCACTACAGCGCCCTGCAGGTGAAGAACGCTCTGATCGATTGGCAGCGCCGCCGTTGGGGGGCGCGCTCGTCGGTGGATCTCGACAATCCCGACCTGAGCCTGCACCTGCACCTGGGGGGCGGGCTGGCCAGCCTCAGTGTCGATGGCAGCGGCAGCAGCCTGCACCGCCGCGGCTACCGCCCCGCCATGGGCCTGGCACCGCTTAAGGAAAACCTGGCCGCGGGGCTGATCCGGCTCACCGGCTGGGATGGCAGCGTGCCGCTGGCCGACCCACTCTGTGGCAGCGGCACACTGCTGATCGAGGCCGTTGCCATGGCGCTGGGGCGCCCCGCAGGCCTGGATGCCGCAACGGGTGAAGCCAGGGATCTGGCCCTACGGCACTGGCGGGATTTCGACAGCGCGCTCTGGCAGCAGGAGGTCGAAGCCGCCCGTGCCGCCTGCCGCACCACGCTGGCCGATGGGCGGCCCCTGGCCCCGGTGCTGGGCTGCGATGCCGACCCGCAGGTGCTGGAGCAGGCCCGCAGCAATGCTGAGGCCGCCGGCGTGATGCCCTGGCTGGCGTTGAGCGGCGGCGATTGCCGCGACTTTGAACCACCCGTTGGACCCCCGATTCTGGTCTGCAACCCGCCCTATGGCGAGCGCATCGGCGCTGGCGATGACCTCGAGCAGCTGTATGCCGATCTCGGCACCATGGTGAAACAGCGCTGCAGCGGCTGGACCCTGTGGCTGCTCAGCGGCAACCCCGAGCTCACGGGCGCCCTGCGCATGAAGGCCAGCCGCAAGGTTCCGGTCAGCAATGGCGGCCTCGACTGCCGCTGGTTGCGCTACGAGATCCGCTGATCCAGCAGGCAGCCTGCCCCCAGCCATCAATTCAGCGGCCCAGCAGGGCTTTGGTGGTCTTGCTGATGCCGGCGGCCGTCTGGGGCAGATAGGGGCCCTTGAGCAGCTGGCCGCCGACGCGCACGAACACCCCTGCCAGCACAAGATCCAGCGCTGCCAGCACCAGCGTCGCGGCGATCCAGCTGAGGCCCTGCGCCTGGTGCAGCCACAGCAGCAGAGCCACTTCGGCGGCGAGCAGGGCCATGGCCAGCAGCGCCAGGGCGCCGCTCACAAACAAGGCGCCGCTGATCAACCGGCGCTTTTCGCGGTCGGCTTCCTGCAGCGCCATCCGCACGTGCAGGTCCATCACCGAGGTCATCAGCGCGCCGACGCGGCCGGCAGCGGCGCGCGCCACCCCCGGCGCGGTCGAGCCGCTGCGAGCGGGCGAATCGTTGACGGAATCAGAGCTCATAAGAACAGGTGAAGCACGACGGAGGCTGGGGCGATCGAGCTGGTGCTGGTGTTAGGGACCAAATGGGTCGAGGTCCTCAGCCGGAACGCCGACCCGAAGCCAGCATCAAGCCCAACAGCACGCCAACCCCCCCGGCCAGACCCAGGGCCAGCAGCGGGCGCTCGCGCACCGGCTTCTCGATGCGGGGGCGCAGGTTGGCGTTGAGTTCATCCAGCAACTGCTCGAGCTGGCGCTCGAGTGGCTCCAGCGAATCGGCCAGGCGATGGGTCTGCTCACCAGCCACCTGCAACAGCTCCTGCAGTTGGAGGGTGACCGCCGAGACGGTTTTGCCGGTCTGATCGGCAATCACCTCGGCCACCTCATCGAGGCTGCCGCGGGTGGCTTCCAGGGTCTGGCGAGCCACCTCGGGCCATTGGCGCTGAATCGTGGGGATCAGGGTTTCAAAGCGCTCCCTGAACTGCTGCTGGGCAGAACTGCTGGCTGTGGCGGTGTGCTGATCCATCGGCGGGCCATCCGGCGGGGGCCGCCGATGGTCGACGGCCCCAGATGGACCCAAGTTACGGAGGGACTTGAAGCGGGGAAAGCCTCCGCTACATTTCTGCTGCTCGGCGTTCGGGCCTGTTGGTTCACATCAATCAGGTCGAGCTCAGTCACTTCAAGTCGTTCGGCGGATCGATGTCGATTCCGCTCGAGCAGGGTTTCACGGTGGTGACGGGTCCCAATGGCTCGGGGAAGAGCAACATTCTTGATGCGGTGCTGTTCTGCCTGGGGTTGGCCAGCAGCCGCGGCATGCGGGCCGAACGCCTGCCCGACCTGATCAACAGCGCCGTGCTGAAGAGCGGCCGCGCCGCCGAAACGGTCGTGAGCGTGCGCTTCGATCTCAGTGACTGGCAGCCCGATGAGGCCGAAGCGGGATTAGAAGCCCCTGCCGAAGGCCCCTGGATCAAACCTGGGCAACAGGAATGGACCGTGAGCCGCAAGTTGCGGGTGGCGCCAGGCGGCACCTACGCCAGCAGCTTCAGCGCCGATGGCGAGCCCTGCAACCTGCAGCAGCTGCAGACCCAGCTGCGGCGCCTGCGGGTTGACCCCGAGGGCAGCAACGTGGTGATGCAGGGCGATGTGACCCGCATCGTGTCGATGAGCGCCAAGGACCGGCGCGGCATCATCGACGAGCTGGCCGGGGTGGCCCTGTTCGATTCGCGCATCGAACAGACCCGCAGCAAGCTCGATGCCGTATACGACTCGCAGGAACGCTGCGGCATCGTGCAACAGGAGCTGCTGGCCTCACGCGCCAAGCTCGAGCGCGATTGCGCCCGCGCCCGCACCTACCAGGAGCTCAAGCAGCGGCACAGCAGCGGCCGGCTGCAGGAGCAGGTGCTGGCGTTTGAGCAGGCGCGCCAGCAGCTGCAAGACCTGGCACGGCGCCAGCAGGCCCTGGCCCAGCAGCAGGCCAGCACCCGCAGCGCCATCGAGACCGGCACAACCGCCGTCAACGAGGCCGCGGCGGCCCTGGAGACGCTGCAAACCGAAGTGCGCGCCCTGGGCGAAGACCAGCTGCTGGCTGTGCAGGCCGAACAGGCCGGGCTGGAGGCCAGCGGCCGCGAGCTGGCCCGTCAGGCCGAGAAGCACCAGCGCGACGCCGAAGAGCTGCAGCGTCAGCGCCATGAGTTGCAGCGGCTGCAAGGCGAGCTCCGAGCCCAGCAGCAGGCCCTCAGCAGCGCCGACGACGATGCCGAGCTGCAGCAGGCCGAAGACGCCTGCGGCTCGGCCGAGGCCGCCGTAGAACTCTCCCGCCGTCGTCTGGGGGAGGTGGCCGGTCGCTCGGGCAGCTGGCTTGAGGAGCAGAAGCAACGCAGCCAGCAACGCCAGCAGCTCGGCGCCCAGCTGGCTCCCCTGGAGGCCGAGCATCAGCAGCTGCAGGAGCGGCTGCGGCAGCAGCTCGAGCGCCTGGCAGAGCTCAGCGATGAGGCCAGCGCCGAGCTCAACAGCAACCAGACCGTGCAGGAGCAGCTCGCCAGCGTCGATGGCGAATGGCAACAGCTGCTCGAAGCGCTCCACAGCGCCCAGCGAAAGGTTCAGGAGCTGGCCGAGGAGCTGGCCCTGCAGCAGCGCACCCGCAACCGCCTAGAGCAGGAGCAGGCCACGCTCGAGCGCGAGATCGCCCGGCTCGACAGCCGCCGCGAAACCCTGCAGGAGAGCCGCGGCACCGGCGCCCTGCGGATGCTGCTGGAGGCCGGCCTCGAGGGCATCCACGGGCCTGCGGCCCAGCTGGGCGAGGTCGACGAGCGCGTGCGCGTGGCGCTCGAGGTGGCCGCCGGCGCCCGTCTGGGCCAGGTGGTGGTCGATGACGACCGCATCGCCGCCCAGGCGATCGAGCTGCTCAAAACCAAGCGCGCCGGCCGGCTCACCTTCCTGCCGCTCAACAAGATCCGCGGCGGCGGGTCAGGCAGCAGTGGGGCCGCCGCCCTCCAGCGCGGCGGCGCACCGGCCGGTGGTGGTGGCGCGGGCCTGATCGGCAAAGCGGTCGATCTGGTGCGCCACGAACCGGTGTATGCCGAGGTGTTCCGCTACGTGTTCGGCGACACGCTGGTGTTTGACACCCTGGCCAACGCCCGCCGCGAACTGGGCCGCAGCCGCGCCGTGACTCTCGAGGGGGAGCTGCTGGAGAAGACCGGCGCGATGACCGGCGGCAGCCTGCAGCAGCGCAGCGGCCAGCTGGGGTTCGGCCGCAGCAGCGATGGCGATGAGGCCGAACCGCTGCGGCAGCGGCTGCTCGAGCTGGGCGAAAGCCTGGTGGCCTGCGGGCGGCGCGAAGCCGAGGTCAGCCAGCAGCTCGAAACGATCCGGCCCACCTTGCTGCAGCGCCAGCAGCGTCAGGCGGCCCTGGAAGCCGAACGCACCGCCGCCCAGCGCAACCTCACTCCCCACCAGCAGCGCCAGCAGCAGCTGGAGCAGCGCCTGGCCCAACTGCGATCGGCGATTGCTGCCGACCAGCAGCGCCAGCAGGAGCTCGAGCAGGCTCTGATCCCACTGCAGCAGCAGCGCGCCACCCTTGAGCAGGCCGAACAGCAGGCCCAGGCCAGCGGCGATGCCGACCGCTGGGCCGGGCTCCAGCAGGAGCTGGAAGCCGCCGATGGGGCCCTGACGGCCGCGCGCCAGCACCGCGACACCCTGCTGGCCAGCCGCCGTGAACGGGGCCTGGCGATCGAGCGGCTGCGCAGCCAGCTCGAAGCCACCGGCACGGATGAACAGCGGCTGGTGGCCGCCGTCGAAGCCCTGGTGGCCGAACGCCAACGCTGGAAAGAGCAACAACAGGCCGATCAACAGCGCCGTGCCGAGCTCGAAACCCAGCAGGCCGAACTGCAGACCCGCTTCGGCGAGAAACGGCGGCAGCGCGATGCCGCCGAAGCCCAGCTGGCGAGCCTGCGCCAGACCCTGCAGCAGCAACAGTGGGAGCTCAGCCGCCTGGGCGAGGAGCTGGAGGCCCTGGCCGAGCAGCAGCGCAGCGAAAGCCTGCGGGTGGAGCAGCTGGAGCAGGAGCTGCCCGACCCTCTGCCCGAGATTCCCGAGGAGGTGCGCAACAACGGGCTCGAAGCCATGCAGGCCGAGCTGCGCAGCCTGCAAGCCCGCATGGAAGCGCTGGAACCCGTCAACATGCTGGCGCTTGAGGAACTGGAGCAGCTAGAGCAGCGCCTGGCCGAGCTGGAGGGTCGTCTCGAGGTGCTGAGCAAGGAGCGCGAAGAGCTGCTGCTGCGCATCGAAACCGTGGCAACCCTGCGGCAGGAGGCCTTCATGGAGGCCTTCACCGCTGTCGACGGGCACTTCCGCACGATCTTCGCCGGCCTCTCGGATGGCGAAGGCCATCTGCAGCTGGAAAACCCGGAATCGCCGCTCGACGGCGGTCTCACCCTGGTGGCCCACCCCAAGGGCAAGGCGGTGCGGCGCCTGGCGGCGATGAGCGGCGGCGAGAAATCACTCACGGCCCTCAGCTTCCTGTTTGCCCTGCAGCGCTTCCGACCCTCCCCCTTCTATGCCCTCGATGAGGTCGACAGCTTCCTGGATGGGGTCAACGTCGAGCGCCTGGCTGCCCTGATCGCCAGCCAGGCCGATGAAGCTCAGTTTCTGGTGGTGAGCCACCGCAGGCCGATGATCGCCGCCTCGAACCGCACCATCGGCGTGACCCAGGCCCGCGGCGCCCACACCCAGGTGGTGGGGTTACCGCCCGCAGCCTGAGCCTGCGGCTTGCGCCACAATGGCTCGATGGGTCTGAGCACCCCCCACCACCCCAGGATTTGACCTCTTCGATCCCCCCTTCTGCCGATCCGGTCGCCGGCGCACCCAGCGACCGCCTCTGGCTGCGCTCGGAGCTGATGGGCACCCAGGTCATCACCCGTGACACGGGCCGCCGGCTGGGGGTGGTCGGCGAGGTGGTGGTCGACATCGACCGGCGCGAAGTGGTGGCCCTGGGCCTGCGCGACAACCCGCTCACCCGCTTCCTGCCGGGCCTGCCCCGCTGGATGCCCCTGGACCGCATCCGCCAGGTGGGCGATGTGATCCTGGTGGATTCGGCCGATTCACTGGCCGAGGGGTTCAACCCCGAGCGCTACAGCAAGGTGATCAACTGCCAGGTGATCACCGAGGCCGGCGAAACCCTGGGCCGGGTGCTGGGGTTCAGCTTCGACATCGAAACGGGCGACCTCACCACCCTGGTGCTCGGGGCCGTGGGCGTGCCGCTGTTGGGTGAAGGTGTGCTCAGCACCTGGGAGCTCACCGTTGAAGAGATCGTCAGCAGCGGCCCGGATCGGATCATCGTCTACGAGGGGGCCGAAGAGAAGCTCAAGCAGCTCGGCACCGGCCTGCTCGAAAAGCTGGGCATCGGCGGCCCCAGCTGGGAGCAGGAGGAGCGCGAGCGCTACCGCGTCGGCATGGTGCCGGTGGAAAATCAGCTGGCTCCTGGAGTGCCCAGCGCCAGCGAACAGCGCCGCATCCAGCCGGCCAGCAATCGCGCCTTCACCTCAGACGACGAGCTCGACTACGTCGAGGTGGAGGAGCGACGCGAACGGGAACCTCTCCGCCAGCGCCGCTACCTCGATGAGCCCGAACCCGAACGGCGCTACGGCGATGAGCGCGAACCCCGGGGTCCCCTACCCCGGCGCGAACCCAGCTACGACGGCCGCGAGCCTCTCGACGTTGATCCCGAACCCCTCGACGATCCCTGGTGAAGGGCAGGGGCGGGCTCAGCGGGCCTTGAAGTCGAGCGAGAGTGAATTGACGCAGTAGCGCTGCCCGGTGGGCGGTGGGCCGTCATTGAACACATGGCCCAGGTGGGCTTCGCAGTTGGCACAGCGGATCTCGGTGCGCAGCATGCCGTGGCTGCGGTCTTCGAGGGTGGTGATCGCGCCGGCGCTCACCCCATCCCAAAAGCTGGGCCAGCCGGTTCCGGAATCAAACTTGGAGTCCGAACTGAACAGCTCGGCGCCACAGCAGATGCAGTGGTACATCCCGTAGGCCTTGTGGTTCCAATAGGCGCCGGTGAAGGCCCGTTCGGTGCCACCCTGCCGCGTCACGGCGAACTGCTCCGGGGTGAGCCGCTGTCGCCAGGCCTCCTGATCGAGGCTGCGGGCCAGGCCGCTGGGCAGACCGCAGGCGGATGCAGCCGTGGAGTCGGTGGGATCGCTCATCGCCAAAGGGGGTTGAAACAGCAGCTTGCGCTGACGTTAGGCAGCAGGAGCCGGCGGCAGCAGGTCCTGCACCATCTGGGCCATGGCGCTGACCGCGCCGGGCTGGCCGCGCAGGCTGCGCAGGTCATCGCGCATCCCCTCCAGGCGAGCCGGATGGGCCAGCCAGTCGGCGGCCTCAGCGGCGATCTGCTCTGGGGTGACCGCCCCCACCCGCTCGGGCACCACCGCCCGCTGCGCGGTGATGTTGGGCCAGGCCAGAAAACCCCGGTGCCGCAGCCGCCAGGCCGTGAGCGCCAGCCCCAGCAGCCAGCGCAGCAACGGCAGGCGCGCCACCAGCCCCAGCGCCCCATCCCAGGCCTGCATCACCTGCAGATGCTGGGTGGGCACCAACACGATCATCGGCACCCCCAGCGCCCCCAGCTCAGCGGTGTTGGCGCCCACGGTGGTCAGGGCCAGGGCGCACTGGCTGAGGAGGCCATGGGCCGGATGGGCTGTGATCAGCTCAATCGTGGTGCCCGCAGGCGTGACCAAGCGCGGGCGCGCACCCGCCTCGAGCGCAGGGGTGCCGCTGCTGTAGTGACGGTGCAACGGATTGGCCGGGCCGGCATAGGCAAGCAGGTCCTCGACGCCGGTGGTGGGGGCCAGCGGCAGCAGAAAGCGGCAACCGGGCCGCAGTGCCGCCAGCCGATCGACGGTGTCCAGCAGAAATGGAACGCCCACCTGCAGCTTGGCCCGCTTGGACCCCGGCAGCAGCGCCACCCAGTCGCCGGGGGGCAGGGGATCGCTGCTGCGGGCGCTGGCCGACAGATCCGCCATCAGATCACCCACCACCGTGCAGCGCTGGCGCAGGCGGCGAGGCAGCTGCGCCACCACCGCCGGCCCCATGGCCGCGACGCGGTCATTCCATTGGGGCCAGCGCGCCACCCATTCGGCATAGGTGAGATGGCGGTAGCCCAGGCGCCGCGAAAGCAGCACCGTCCAGAACTGATCACCGCCCAGGAACACCACCACACCTTGGGCCGACCAGGGCCCAAACCGGCGTGGCCGCAGCAGCAGGCTCCAGAACCGACGCGCCGGCCGGATCCGCTTAAACAGCCCCCATTCCGCGGCGACGCGGTGCTCCACACCGGTGGCGTTGGGGCAGGGCACCAGCACCAGCTCCAACGACCAGGGGGCACCGGGGCTGCGCGGGCGCAGGGGCATCAAGCGATGCAACTGCTCAGCCAGGGGGCGCACCCAGGTGGTGAGCTCTCCGGGCCCATTGCTGACCAGCACGACGGTGGCTGGTGCAGTCGGGCTGGCCATCAAGAAAAAATGCGGATGGCGAGACTTGAACTCGCAAGGCCGAAGCCACACGCCCCTCAAACGTGCGTGTCTACCAATTCCACCACATCCGCGTGATTGCCCCGGCCGCCAGTAGCGCCGCAGGCGAGCTGCAATATACCGAGCGACCGGTTCTCACTCAGCCAGCCCTTAACAGCGGCAGGCCCGTCGGTGAGCGCTGATACAGTCCGGGTCGGCCACCAGTGCTGTCCGCAGCCCACCACGGATGCCCATCGGCAAATTGCTGATCGCCAACCGTGGCGAGATCGCCCTCCGAATTCTGCGCAGCTGCCGCGAACTGGGCATCGCCACGGTGGCGATTCACAGCACCGTTGATCGCAATGCGCTGCATGTGCAGCTCGCCGACGAGGCGGTGTGCGTGGGCGAGGCGCCCAGCAACAAGAGCTACCTCAACATCCCCAACATCATTGCGGCGGCCATCTCCCGCGGAGCCGACGCGATCCACCCGGGCTACGGCTTTCTGGCCGAGAACGACCGCTTCGCCGAGATCTGCCAGGACCACGGACTCACCTTTGTGGGACCGTCGCCCGAGTCGATCCGCTCGATGGGCGACAAATCAACCGCCAAAGCCACCATGCAGCAGGTAGGCGTGCCCACCATCCCTGGCAGCGATGGGCTGCTGGAGGATCACCGGCAGGCGGCCACCTTGGCCGGGCGCATGGGGTATCCGGTGATGATCAAGGCCACCGCCGGCGGGGGCGGCCGTGGCATGCGCCTGGTGCCCTCAGCCGAGCAGCTCGAAACGCTGTTCAAAGCCGCCCAGGGCGAGGCGGAGGCCGCCTTTGGCAACCCCGGCCTTTACATGGAGAAATTCGTCGACCGGCCGCGGCACGTGGAAGTGCAGGTGCTGGCCGACCGCCACGGCAACGTGGTGCACCTGGGCGAACGGGACTGCTCCATTCAACGGCGCCACCAGAAGCTGCTGGAAGAGGCCCCCAGCACGGCGGTCACCCCCGAGCTGCGCCGGCAGATGGGCGAGGCGGCCGTGGCGGCGGCGCGCAGCATCGGCTACGAGGGTGCCGGCACCGTGGAGTTTCTGGTGGACCGCAGCGGCGCCTTCTACTTCATGGAGATGAACACCCGCATCCAGGTCGAGCACCCGGTCACCGAGGTGGTCACCGGGGTGGATCTGATCGCCGAGCAGCTGCGGATCGCCGGCGGCGAGCCGATCAGCATCCAACAGAACGACATCCAGCTGCGCGGCCATGCGATCGAGGTGCGCATCAACGCCGAAGACCCCCGCCAGAACTTCAGACCAGCCCCCGGCAAGATCACCGGCTGGCTTCCCCCAGGCGGCCCCGGCGTGCGCGTCGACAGCCACGTCTACACCGGCTATGAGATCCCTCCCTTCTACGACTCGCTGATCGGCAAGCTGATCGTCTGGGGCATCGATCGCGAACACGCGCTGCTGCGGCTGCGTCGCGCCCTGTCGGAATGCGCGATCACCGGGATTCCCACGACGATCGAGTTTCACCTGGCTCTGCTGGATCGTCCCGAATTTCAACGGGGTGATGTGCACACCAAGTTTGTGGAACAGGAGATGCTGCCGCAGGCTTGAATCGCCGCCTCAGCTTCAGCCAATCTGCTGGGCGCGCAGCATCACCTGGGTCAGCAGGCCCTGTTGACCCACCAACAGTTCCCGCAGCAGGCTGATCAGACCCACCCAGACCACGGGGGTCACATCGACACCGCCGATCGGCTGGATCAGCCGCCGGGTGGGCGCCAGCAAAGGCTCGGTGGGAGCCCCGATCAGCCGCATCGCCCCCTTGGTCAGATCGATCTGGGGGTACCAGGTGAGCACGATGCGAAACAGGAACAGCAAGGTCCAGCCAGCGAGCAGCAGGCCCAGGGCCAGGTGGAGCAGGGGCAATGCCGTCACAAAGCTCTAAGCATCCGCAACAGCAGCCTAGGAAGTGGCGATCACTGCCTAGGATCAACTCCACCGATCGCTGCCGAATGCAGCTCACGCGGCCATGACCCCTTCCCTCGCCAACTTTCTCAGCAGCCTCGCCTGGGGTGCCGTGATTGTGGTGGTGCCGATCACCGTGGCCCTGGTGCTGATCAGCCAGAACGACCGCGTCGACCGCAAGCTCTGATCACCCACCCAGGACAGCCCTGGACTGGTCCTTAGACTGCATGGATTCATGCCCCGGGTGACGCCGCGTGGTTAACGCCAGTCTCAACTGGGCCAGCATCGTAGGCATCGTGCTCGCCATTGGCGGCGCGCTGCTCTACTTCATGCGCAGCTTCAAGCCCGCGCTGGCCCGCGACTACGACGTCTTCTTCGCCGCCGTCGGCCTGCTCTGCGGCGGCATTCTGTTTTTTCAGGGCTGGCGTCTCGATCCGATCCTGCAGTTCGGCCAGTTCCTGCTGGCGGGCACCACGGTCTTCTTCGCCTACGAAAGCGTGCGCCTGCGTGGTGTGACCACCGAGCAGGCCCGGCGATCCTCCTACTTCGACGACGACGAGCCCGCCGGTGGCCCCTACCGGCCGCAGATGGGTGGGCGCAGCTGGGACGGGGAGGTGGACCGCTTTGATGAACCCGAACCGATTCGCCGCCGGATCCGCTCCCGCGACGAAGACGACGCTGACGCTTTTTACCGTCCGCGACGTCCCAGCAGGGCGGCGATTCCCGAACGCGCCGCCAGCCGCCGCGAGCCCAGCGACGACTGGGATGCCGAACCGGGCTCGGCGCGCTCCGGATCGCGCTACAGCCCCGATGGCCCAAGTGCCCGATCTGGGGCCACCAGCAGCGACTTTGGGGCTCGTCGCCGCGATCGCGACAGCCGCCCCGAACCGCGCCGCGGCAGCCGCATGGCGCCCGCTGACGAGTCGATGCCGCGCTCGAGCCGCCGCGGCCCCGGTCCCAGCACCAGCACTGGTGTGAGTACTGGTCCCAGTGCTGGCAGGAGTCCTGGTACATCGCCTACCGCCCCATCCCCAGGCCCAGCCCCAGCCCCAACCCGCGGCCCCCAGGGCGAACCGCTGAGCAGCAGCCGTGACACCCGAAGCAACGAGAGCGACATCAGCGATGCCGACTTCCGCCCAGTCGACAACCGCAGCGGCGCCAGCCGCCCCCGCGACAACAGCTCCCGGTTCGACGACTGATTGGCACGCTCCAAGTCGGCGCGCGCCGCAGGCCTGATCGGGGCGCTGGTGATCAGCCTGTTGGGTGGCGGATGCCAGGGCACCGGTCTCGTTGACGAGGGGCTGTTCAACCGCCGTTCCGCTGCCCCGGCGAGCCTGGCCAGCCAGCAGCGCCGGGATCCCGCCCTCAGTGGCAACGGCCGGTTTCTGGCCAGCATCGTTGAAGCCAGTGGGCGCAGCACGGTGCTGCTGCAGGAGCAGCCGAGCGGGCGGGTGCTGCCCCTGCGCCACCTGCGCAGCCACCTGCCCCACAGCTCCCCCGCACTGAGCTGGAACGGGCGCTACCTGGCCCTGGTGCTGCAACAGGGCCACCAGCCGCTGGCAGCCATTGAAGACCGCCTCAGCGGCCAGTTGCTGCGGTTGCCTGCCCCCGCCGGCGCCAGGATTGAACGGCTCAGCCTGGCCCCTGATGGCCTGACCCTGGCGCTGCAACTGGTGCAGGGGGGGCAGCAACGGGTGCAGCTGTTTGATCTCTCGGCGCTGCTGGAGCCCGACCGCCCCGGCGGGCTGCGCAGCAGCAATCCGCTGCCATGAGCCAGCACCAGCCCCTGAAGGGCCTAGGAGTTGGGGCCCCCAGCGGCGGCGGCCCCGCGCTCAACCAGGGTGGCCTCCTTGCCCTGGCCGCGATGGCCACGCTGCTGGCGGGTTGCCTGGGCACCATGCCCGTGCCATGGGCGGGTCTCAACCGTCAGCTGGAGCAGGCCGGCGGCCATCGCGATCCGGCCCTGGGCGATGGCTGGCTCGCCGTGATCGAGCAAAAAGGCGGGCGCCAGCAGGTGGTGCTGATCGACCTCAAGCAGCAGCGGCCCGTGGCGGTGCCTGGGCTGAACCGGCCCGATGCGCTGCCGATCAGCGTCAGCGTCGATGCCCGCGGCGAACGCCTGGCCCTGGTGCGACAGCTGGAGGGGCGCACGGAAGTGGTGCTCTACCGGCGCGGCTTGATGAGCCTGCAACCGATCGCCATGGGGCCTGGAACGGTTCCCACAGCGGTGCAGCTGCGCGCCGATGGCCGGCAGCTGGCGGTCCAGGTGAGCCGCGCTGGGCTCTGGCAGATCGACCTGCTGGATCTGCCCTGAGGCTGCCCGAAAGCCGGCTCAGGGCACAAGCCCTGCCCAGTGCAGAAAGGTGTCGTGGCTGCAGACCTCCACCAGCAGCACGGCCACGAAACCGACCATGGCAAAGCGTCCGTTCACGCGCTCGGCGTAGGCACTCCAGCCGAAGGCGGGAACATCGCCGGTGGTGGCGCTGGTGGCCGGCGAAGGGGGCGTGGAGGTGGATTCAGCCATGGCGCGTGAGGTCATAACCCGATGAAGGAAGGAGGCGCCAGCCACCGGAGCCATCCAGCTCCAGCACCGTGTCGTGGAAGGCCGTCAGGGTAGGGCGGTGACCGACGCTCACAAAGGCCAGCTCGCGCTCGGCCAGCAAACCATAGAGATGGGACTCGGTCGCCACATCGAGGGCGCTGGTGGCCTCATCGAGCACCACGAAACAGGGGGCGTTGAGCAGCAGCCGGGCAAAGGCCAGGCGCTGCTGCTCACCCAGCGACAGCAGCCGCGGCCAGTCCTGTTTGATGCCGAGGTCGGGATAGCGGTTGATCAGGTCGCTCAGACGCACCTGCTCGAGCACATGCCGCAGCTGCCCATCACTGAAGCGATCGGGCTTCTGGGGGTAGCAGAGTTGCTCGCGCAGGCTGCCCAGCAGCATGTAGGGCTTCTGCGGGATGAACAGCAGATCTCCCACCGGTGGCCGTTCCACCACCCCAGACGCCGGCGACCAGAGGCCGCTCACCAGCCGCAGGAACGAGGTCTTGCCGCAGCCCGATGGTCCCACCACCAGCAGCCGCTGGCTGCGGTCGATCGTGAGATTGAGATCGCGGATCAGACAGCGGTTGGTGCGGGGAGGCAGCAGATCAACGTGACTGACCAGGATCGAGGCGTGGCGCTCCACCCCCGGCTCGTCGCCACCGACGGCGGCTTGATCGGCGGCAGCCGCGTCCTGGCTGAGCATCTCCACCTTGCCCTGGAAGCCCTCCAGCCGGCTGATCGAGGCCGAAAAGGCCGCCAGACGGTCAATGTTGTTGACGATGTAACTGACGGAAAACAGAACCTGGGAGAAAGCGATGCTGGCCTGCCCGAACACACCGAAGTCGACCTCTTTGGCAAAGTAGATGGGGGCGATCACCAGCCAGGGCAAGAAGCGCGAAAAATAGTCATAGGAGCGCTGGATGACACTGATCAATGCCTCCCAGATGATCAGCTTGTCGTAGTTGCGGATGGCGCCATCGAGGCGCCGTCCAGCCTCCTTGGCCTCCTGCTGCTCGCCCCGATAAAAGGCGATCGATTCGGCATTGTCGCGAATGTGAACCAGGCCATAGCGGAAGTCGGCCTCGAGCTTGAGCTGCTGGTAATTGAGCGCCACGAGCTTGCGGCTGGCAAACACCACCAGCGCCGTGCCGCCAACGGAGTAGGCAAGCAGCAGCAGGGCCAGGCGATCATTGATGCTCCAGAGCACAATGATAAAACTCACAAACGTGAGCAACGCCGAGAGAATCTCAACCGAGACACTCAGACTTGTGCCGGTAAAACTGGCCGTATCCTGGGAAATCCGCTGGTCCGGGTTGTCAATCTCTTCAACCGATTCATCGTTGGGGTTGAGGTTGTAGTAGACCCTGTTCTGCAGATAACGCCCCAGCAGCCTGCCGCTGAGCCATTCACGCCACAGCAGCCCAAGCTTGGGGATCAGATAACTCTGCAGTGCCCGGATTGGCAGCGCAAGCACCAGACAGAAGGCATAGATGGCGACGGTTTTCCAGAAACCATCCTGGTCATAGGCCACCAACGTGTTGTCCACGTTGCGGGCAATGAAGCTGATGCCCACATTGATGCCGTTGATCACAAGGATCAGCAGCGTGATCACGCCCATCAGCAGCCAGGGCAACCACCGCCCCTGGCGCAGGCGGGCCCTGAACGCCAGGAAGCAGACGATGCCCGCCGCCATCAGCACCATCACCAGGGCGCCGATCGGACCGGTCCACACCGCCGCCAGCTGCTGGGGCACCCCGGGCAGGAACCGATCCCGCAGCTCGGGCACGAGCCCCCCGGCCAGGCCCACCAGGCCGGTGAGCAGCAGCAGGGTGACCCCCACCACCACCGCCAGCAGGGCCACGATCAGCAGCAGAAAGGACCAACCGCCGGCGCTGCCGTTCTCCAGCGGCAGAAAGTAGGGCTGAGCGAGTCGCTGCAGCTTGCCCAGCTGAACCCGCAAAGACGACAAAGGATTCATGGATCCGTCTGGATCCATCCATTGTGGCGGGTTAGCCCGGCGGCCAGGCGAGCGGACGGCCGCCGATCACGTGCACGTGCAGGTGAAACACGGTCTGGCCGGCTTCAGCGCCGCTGTTGATCACCGTGCGCCAGCTGCTCAGCCCCTGCTCGCGGGCCACGCGGGCCGCCACCAGCAGCAGATGGCCCAGCAGGTCCTGGTGTTCGGGGCCGGCATCGGCCAGCTGGGCGATCGGCTCGCGTGGAATCACCAGCAGATGCACAGGGGCCTGGGGTTGCACATCGCGAAAGGCGATGCACAGCGCATCCCCGTAGACCTGATCGCAGGGAATCTCGCCCCGCAGGATCTTGCCGAACACGGTGTCGCCTTCAGTGTCCATGGGAGTTGTGACAGGAGGTGGCACTGATCAGACAGTGAGCCTGATCTGCGCATGCTGGCACGTTGCACCACCGGAACCCTGCTTGGCCTTTAAGCGATTCCGGTGGCCGTGGAGGTGGATCTGGGCCCGGGGCTGCCGGCGTTGCAGATGGTGGGACTGGCCGACACGGCCATCCATGAATCACGCGAACGGCTGCGCTCGGCCCTGCGCAACAGCGGCCTGCGGGTGCCGCTCACCCGCGTGGTGGTGAACCTGGCCCCGGCTGATCTGCGCAAGGAGGGCACGGGGTTTGACCTGCCGATCGCCCTGGCGCTGCTAGCGGCCAGCGGCCAGCTGCCGCCACAGCGGCTCGAAGGCCTGTGGTCGGCGGCGGAGCTTGGTCTGAACGGGCAGCTGAGGCCGATTCGCGGCGTGCTGGCCATGGCCATTGCGGCCCGCAAAGACGGCGCCCGCGCTCTGCTGGTGGCCGAGAGCAACCGCCTGGAGGCCTCCCTGGTCAAGGGGCTGCGCGTCTGGGGGGCCGCCTCGCTGGCCGATGCCCTGGCGCTGCTGGACCCCAACCAACGCCGCCGGATCATCGCCAGCCAACCGCGAGCGCGAGCCGGGGGCCGACCAGGCGAGGGCCAGGACGCCGGCGAGGCCCCAGATCTGACTGATGTGCAGGGGCAGGAGCATGGCCGCCGGGCACTGGAAATCGCCGCTGCCGGCGAGCACCACATGCTGCTGGTGGGCCCGCCGGGTAGCGGCAAAACCATGCTGGCCGAGCGTCTGCCCGGGCTGTTGCCGCCACTCAGCGAGGCCGAGGCGCTGGCGATCACCCAGATCCACTCGGTGGCGGGTTTGTTGCAGCCGCAACAGGGGCTGATGCGGCATTCCCCATTCCGCAACCCGCACCACAGCTGCTCGGCGGCGGCGCTGATCGGCGGCGGCGCCAATCCAAGACCCGGCGAACTGAGCCTGGCCCACCACGGCGTTCTGTTCCTGGATGAGCTGACCGAATTTCCCCGCGAGGTGCTGGATCAGTTGCGGCAGCCGCTGGAACGGGGCGAGATCTGGATCCACCGCGCCAGGACACAGGCTCGGTTTCCCTGCCGCATCACCCTGGTGGCGGCGGCCAACCCCTGCCCCTGCGGCTGGTCTGGCACGGCAGACCAGCGTTGCAGCTGCGTGCCCTCGCAGCGCCGCCGTTACTGGTCCAGGTTGTCGGGGCCGCTGCTCGACAGACTGGATCTGCAGGTGGTGGTGCAACCGGTCGCCGCACACCAGCTCAGGCGCAGCATCAGCGCAAGCGTTGATCCCCAGTCCGGCAGCAAGGAGTTGGGCTCGCCGCAGGTGCTGCAACGGGTGATTGCAGCCCGCGGGCGCATGCGCCGGCGCAATCCCGGTGCAGCCAGCAACGGCAGCCTCAGCAGCCATCTATTCCGGCGGGAGCTGCGGTTGGATGACGCCGCGCAGACCCTGTGGGAAGCAGCGATCTGCCAGCGCCGACTCAGTGGACGCGGGGCTGAACGGGTCTTGCGGGTCGCCCAGACGATTGTCGATCTTGACCAGCGAGCAACTGTCGACACCTCGGCGATTGCCGAAGCGCTCAGCTACCGCACGTTTGACCTGACTGGTGAACGCAGAGGCGATTCAGGCCATCCGGGGGATGGGCAGATCTGATCAAAAGCGCGAGGGGTCAGCGGCGGCGGCGGCGCTGCTGAGCCTTGCGCTTGTACTTCTCCGTGGGGGTCTCGTGGTGGCGCAGACGCTTCAGGTCAGCAAAGATTCCGGCCTTGGAGACCTGGCGCTTGAAACGGCGCAGCGCCGATTCAATCCCCTCGTTTTCTCCCACGGTGACCTGGGTCATGCAGCCGGACAAAAGAATGTATGAAGTGCCAGCGTAGCAAGGAGGCTCGCTGGCTTCAGCCTGCCGCCTGAGGCAGTGCCCGCAGCCGCTCCTCGAGCACCACCGGCACATTCACCAGCACTCTCCCCCGGGTTGCCTGGCTCACGCCCTTGGCACTGGGCTGGAGTTGCACAAGCTCAAGCAAGGTCTGTGTTGGATCCTGGCCCTTCTCCAAGGTCATGATCATGTTGGTCTTCGAGCAAGCCACGGACGGCTTGTCCACAGCACAAATCACCGACTGACGAGCCACCGTGCCGGTGGTGAGGTAGTTGAGCTCGCCTTTGCGCCGGATGGCATCGAGCTTTTGAGAAACGGTGTCACAACGCCGCTGCGGAGTCCACCCAGCCCCATCAAAGCTCGATGGGGTCCACGTCATCAGCGGGATGGTCTTGCCGAAGCTCTGACCAGCCGTGGTTGGCACCCCAGCGATAGCCGCGCAGGTGATCGAGCTGTTGGGGGCATACAACGCCATGGCCGCTGTTGCCATCGGCGTGGAAGAGGTTGCAGCCTTGGCCAATTTTGGTGACGCCACAATCGGCGTCGATTTGGCAGGGGGCTTGCCCACCAGCGGTGACGGCTTGACTGACGACAGTGGGGTGGCTGTCCGTACCGGTTGCAGCGTTGGAGCCGGCTTGGGGGCTGCTGCTGGAGCAACAGCAGCTCGAGCAACAGCAGCTGGAGCGGGGGCGGGCACAGGCACTGTGGCGGCAGGAATGGCAGCCCCGCCACTGGGCCAGCCATCGCGATAGAGATAGATGTGACCGAGACGCTTACCCCCGAAGGCACGCCGCATCAAGCGCCAACCTGGCTCGAGTTTGAGTTCGAGGTATTCAACGGCTCCCCCGGTCCCGTAGGTGCGAGCCACCAGCAACTCTGGCTTGCCTGCAGCACCTCCCACAGGGGCCGCCAGAAGCAGGTTGTCGTTGTTGGTCTTGCGAACAGTCAGGCGATAGCCGCTTCCCAGATCTTCAGAGCCGATGCGGGCTGAATATCCCAACGAGTCGACATAACGGCTGCAGATGCCGGTGAAATCAAAGGTGCCCAGAAGCGGTGCCACCCTGGCAGGGTTGGAACCAGACACCTGGAAGCAAGGGCGCTTGTTGGCGTTGACCTGTTCGTAAATTTGCAGCTGTGCCTTGGTCCCGCTGGTGCCCACCGGTGCTGCCACGATCACAAAGGCGCCCTGGTTGACATCGACGGCCTGAAACGTTCCCTGCGCCCGTGCCAATGGCGTTGCAGCCGCCAGCAGCAACACAGGGGTGAGCCAAGGGAAACCGTGCCGTTTGAAGGGGCGGGAAAAAGCCGGTGATCGCATGACAGGACACTGGGTCATGTCTGAATCGTATGGCGACTGGCCGTGCTCAGCCACTAGCTCAGACAGGTTTGTTGATGCGGATCGCCAGCACGAGAGCCAGCACACAACCCGGCAGGCTGCCAGCCAGGATCAGGCGTGTGGCCTGCAGGCCCAGATCAGGCTCCCCATAGGCCAGCTCAAACACGCAGCCGGTGGCGGCGATGCCCAGCAGGCAGGCCAGGGCCAAGAACAGGCCCGCCAGAGGTTTCATCGGCATGGCGTCGGCTCAGCGGATGGAGTGCACGTCGCTGCGCTTGTAGCCCTTCTGGCTCAACCCCTCGTTGAGGCTGAGCTCGTCGCTGACCCGGTCAACAAAGAGCACGCCATTGAGGTGGTCCATCTCGTGCTGGATGCAGCGCGACAGCAGGCCATCCGCCTTGATGCGCTGGGGCCGACCCAGTTCATCGCGGTAGCTGACATCGACCACAGCGGGTCTCACCACGTTGAGGTACACGCCAGGGATGCTCAGACAGCCCTCTTCATAGGTGTCGATGCCTGATCCGAAGGAGCGGATCTCGGGATTGATCAGCACCATCGGCGGGGTGGCCGGATTCTCGGGATCCAGATCGATCACCAGCAGCTGCTTGTGAACGCCCACCTGGGGCGCGGCCAGACCGATGCCGCTGGAGCTGTACATGCTGCGCAGCATGTCGCGGGCCAGATCCCGCACCGCTTCATCCACCTTGCTGATGCGACGGGCGCTCTGGCGAAGCACCTGATCACCCAGGGTGCGAATCTCCAGCGGAGGTTGATCGAGCGCCTCCTTGGGGACCTGCACCGTGCGGCTATTGTGCTCGGCGTTGCGAGCCATCTGGGCGAAACTGCGCGCCAACGATCCCACGCCATACGTTGGGGTGAGTCTATGGCGAACCGGCGGGCTCCCAGATGCAGAGCGAAGCGGCTGGAGGCCCCCTCAGCGCCCAGGCAGCGGTGGGCACCATCCCCGCGCTCAAGGAACCTCTGCTGCAAGACGGCCAGCTGTACTGGCTCGAGCAGCGGCCCCAGGAAGGCGGGCGCACCACCCTGCTGCGGCGGGCGGCAGGCGAGCCCCAGAGCCCTGCACAGGAACTGACGCCAGCCCCGTGGAACCTGCGCTCCCGCGTGCACGAATACGGCGGCGGGGTGTGGGCCATCGGCGGCGAGCATCTGGTGTTTGTGCATGACGGCGACCGATGCCTCTGGCACCTCGACCTGACTCAGCTCACTGATGCGGCGCAGGCGCCAGGCGAAGCAGCTTTCCGGCGCCTCACGCCCCCCCCTGCCGGCGCGCAGCCACGGGGCTTTGCCGATGGCCTGATCGACCTGCACCAGCAGCGCTGGATCGGGGTGATGGAGCAGCAGGGTCGCGATGCCCTGGTGGCCGTGCCCCTGGCCGGGGGGGAGCCGAGTGTGCTCCACGGCTGCGCCGATTTTGGCGGCTACGGAACACTCAGTCCCAGCGGCCGCCAACTGGCCTGGCTGGAGTGGCAGCAGCCGGCCATGCCGTGGGAGCGCACCACGCTCTGGCTCGCCAGCGTGGACAGCGACGGACAGCTGCAACTCCCACGCGCCATTGCCGGTGAGCAGGCGGGCAGCACCGACGAATCGCTATTTCAACCCCTCTGGATCGAGGCGCCTGGCGGCGAGGAGCGGCTGCTGGTGGCCAGCGACGCCAGCGGCTTCTGGAACCTGCAATGGCTGGATCCAGCGTCACAGGCCTGGCGGCCCCTGCTGACCATGGAGGCTGAATTCGGCCTGCCGCAGTGGGTGTATGGCATGCTCACAACTGCCTGGGATGGGAAGCAGCTGCTGGCGCTGTGCTGCCAGGCCGGGGCCTGGACCCTGGGCCGAATCGAGATAGGCGCCCTGGGCAAGGCCAACGCGGCCCAACCAACCCACACGTCGCGCAGCATCTGGCAACCCCTCGATCTGCCCTTCAACGACCTGGCCGGCCTCAGCGCCGAGGCCGGTCGGGTGGTGGCTGTGGCCAGCGGCCCGAGCTGCGGCCCGGGTCTTCTGGAGCTGGAGCTCGCCAGCGGCGGCTGGCACCACAGCCCCGCCAGCGCGGCCCCCTGCCCGCTGCCGCAGGCGCGCATCAGCCAACCCGAAGCGCTCTGGTTTGAGGGCCACGGCGGAGCCCCCACCCACGCCTGGTACTACCCCCCGGCCGCCGGTGCCCACCGCGACGCCCCCCTGCTGGTGAAAAGCCACAGCGGGCCCACCTCCATGGCCCGCACCGGCCTGAGCCTGGCGATCCAGTACTGGACCAGCCGCGGCTGGGGTGTGGTGGATGTGAATTACGGCGGCTCCACCGGCTTTGGCCGGGCCTACCGCCAACGGCTTGAGGGTCAGTGGGGTGTGGTCGATGTGGCCGACTGCGCCGCCGCGGCCCAGGCCGTGGTGGCCGCCGGCAAGGCCGATCCGGCCCGCATCGCCATCGAGGGCGGCAGTGCTGGGGGGTTCACCACCCTGGCGGCGCTGTGCTTCACCACCGTGTTCAAGGTGGGGGCCAGTCGCTATGGAGTGGCCGATCTGACCGCCCTGGCGCGGGAGACCCACCGCTTTGAAGCCGGCTATCTCGACAGCCTGGTGGGTCCTTGGCCAGACGCCAAGGCCATCTATGAGAACCGTTCACCCCTGCTTCACGCCGACCGCATTCGCTGCCCGGTGATCTTTTTTCAGGGCTTGGATGACAAGGTGGTGCCTCCCGGGCAGACCGAACGCATGGCATCGGCACTCCAGGCCAATGGCGTACCGGTCGAGGTGCATCGCTTTGCGGGCGAGGGCCATGGGTTTCGCAGCAGCGCCGTGCAGAGTCAGGTGCTGGAGGCCACCGAGGCCTTCTTCCGCCGGCATCTGGCGCTGCCATGACCCTTGCCCTCGATCCCCAAGCCTGGCTACCCGTCCTGGGGGTGCTGGCAGCGGCACTGGGACTGTTGCTGGCGCTGCTGGCCCTGGGCACGCTGCTGGGCCGCAGCCTGGGCGTGCACCAGTGGGGCATTCCTGAGGCCCTGCTGGCCGGCACCCTGGGGCTGCTGGTGGCACCGGGGGGTGGACTGCTGCCGTTGATCCCGGCGGCGATCATCCACATCTGGGACCAGCTGCCGCTGATCCTGCTGACGCTCGTGTTCGGCACCCTGCTGGTGGGCAAGCCCCTGCCGAAGATCAACGGCTTATTGCGGCCACTGGGAGCCCAGATGTTGCTGGCACTCACCCTGGCCTTCGGCCAGTACCTGGTGGCCAGCCTGGCGGTGCTGCTGGTGCTGCAGCCACTGCTGCATGTGAGCCCGGTGATGGCCTGCCTGATCGAGGTGGCCTACGAAGGCGGCCACGGCTCAGCCGCCGCCATGGGCCCCACCTACGAGCGCCTGGGCGTCGAAGGGGGCACCGGCCTGGGGCTGGCCATGGCCACCGTGGGGCTGCTGGCCTCCACCCTGGTGGGCGGTTTGGTGGTGGTGCTGGCCCGGGCCCGCAACTGGCTGATGCCGGACGAGCCTCAGGCGGTTCAGGCAGCCGACCCATCGGCATCCAGCCCTTCCGCCGGCGCCGAATCCCCCCTCTCCGATTCAGCAGACCCTTCATCGCCCCACCCTGCAGCCGCCAATGCCGGTGGCAACCCGGCAGCCGAACCGCTCAACGCCTGGCTCGTGAACCTGGCCCTCACGGGCGTGGCCGTGGCGATCGGCTGCCTGTTGATGGCCCTGCTGCAACGACTGGCCACGCAGCTGGGAGGGGGCTTTGCCACGGTGATCGACGCGCTGCCAGTGTTTCCGCTGGCCCTGATCGGCTCACTGCTGGTGCGGCTGACGCTCGAACGCTGCGGCAAAGGCGATCTGGCCAGCCCGCGCATCCAGAGCCGAATCGGCACGCTGTCGGCCGATCTGCTGATCGTGGCGGCCACCGCCTGCCTGGATCTCAGCCTGCTGGCCCACGACTGGTTGCCACTGAGTGTGCTGGCCCTCACGGGCCTGGTCTGGAACCTGGGCGTGGTGTTGGTGCTGGCCCGGCGCAGCCTGCCGGCGCCCTGGTTTGAGCGCGGCATTCTGGAATTCGGCCAGGCCACCGGCGTGGCCGCCAGCGGGCTGTTGCTGCTCAACATGGCCGACCCCAACGACCGCAGCGATGCGCTGACGCCCTTCTCGATCAAGCAACTGCTGCTGCAGCCGCTGCTCGCCGGCGGCGTAATCACGGTGATGGCACCGCTGGCGATCGCGAGCTGGGGCCTGCAACTGTGGACCGAGCTGTGTCTGGGTCTCACCCTGCTGTGGATCGGCCTGGCGCTCTGGCTCGGCCGCCGCAGCGCGTAAACCCGGGACCGTTCAGGCTCCGACTCAACCGGGTCCTGACGCAGCGATGCCGTAGTGACGGCGCTGCATCTGCTCCGCCACCTGGGCGATTGCGGCGCCGCTGAGTTCGGGCGGCTCGCCCAGGGTGCAGGCCTGCAGATACATGCGCGCCAGGGTTTCGATCTCGATCGCCAGCGCCAGGGCCTGCGCCAGGCTGGCCCCCAGTGCCACCTGGCCGTGATGAGCCAGGAGGGCTGCCTGCCGATCCTGCAGCGCCTGCAGGGCCAGATCCGAGAAGTCCTGGGTGCCGAACAGGGCATAGGGAGCACAGCGCACATCAGCGCCACCCGCCACCACCACCATGTAGTGGAACGGGGGGATGCCCCGGCCGTGGCAGGCCAACGCGGTGGCACTGGTGGAGTGACAATGCACGACCGCATGGACCTCGCTGCGGCGGCGCAGGATGTCGGCATGCAGCCGCCATTCGGATGATGGTCGGGGTTGGCCCTCGACCAGGGGACGCCCCTGCAGATCGAGGGCCACGAGATCGTGGGGCCCCATCTGGGCATAGGGCAGCGACGTGGGCGTAACCAACAGGCCGCCCTCGATGCGCAATGAGGCATTGCCCGAAGTGCCCTGGTTGAGGCCACTGGCATTAAGCGCCTGGGCGGTGGCGAGCAGCTCCCGGCGCGGCTCCAGATCAGTGGCGGTGGGGAGCATCAAGGCAAGGCCACTCAGTGCCTGCAGCCTCGCAGATCCCGAGCTACCCAGCGGGGATCAACATGGCTGTGCTCAGCCGTGATTCAGGCAATCCCATGCGCGCCATCGGCCTGCGCCGCCACCTGCCGATCAGCGATCCCCAGGCCCTGCTCGATCTGGAGCTGCCGACCCCGGTGATGCGTCCCCATGATCTGCTGATCCGGGTCGAGGCCATCGGCGTCAACCCGGTCGACACCAAGCTGCGGGCCGGCCAGGGGCCTGCGGATCCGCGCCGCCATGAGCCGCCGCTGGTGCTGGGGTTCGACTGCTGCGGCGTGGTCGAGGCACTGGGCCCCGAAGCCGCCGCCACAGGTCGCTGGCGGCCGGGTGAGCGGGTCATGGCGGCCGGCGATGTGACGCGCGCTGGCTGCAATGCCGAGCTGCTCGCCCTCGACAGCCGCCTCTGTGGATCCCCGCCCCGGAGCCTGAGCGCCGCCGAGGCCGCGGCCCTGCCACTCACGGGCCTCACCGCCTGGGAGGGGCTGTTTGAGCGGCTGGGATTGAGCCCGGAGCCCACGCCCACCCAACAGGGACAGGCCCTGCTGATCATCGGCGGTGCCGGCGGCGTGGGCTCGATGGCGATCCAGCTGGCCCGCCGCGCCGGGCTGCGGGTGATCGCCACCGCCTCCAGGCCCGAAAGCCAGACCTGGTGCATGGAGCTGGGGGCTGATGCCGTGATCGACCACCGCGAGCCCCTGGCCCCCCAGCTCGCGGCCGTCGTATCAGCAACGGGGGCGGCGGCGACCACCTCGCCTCAGATCCCCTGGATCGCCAACCTCGTCGACACCGACGCCTACTGGACGCAGATGGCCGAACTGGTGGCGCCCCAGGGGGCGATCCTGGCGATCGTGGGCAACCGCGGCGCGCTGGATCAAACCCTGCTCAAGGCCAAGAGTGCGCAGTTGTGCTGGGAATTCATGTTCACCCGCTCCCAGTACGGCACCGCCGACATGGACCAACAGGGGCGGATCCTCGATCGCCTGGGAGTGCTGGTGGATGCCGGCGAGCTGCGCAGCACCGCCCGTCAGACCCTCGGCCCCATCAACGCCGCCACCCTGCGCGCGGCCCATGCCCAGCTCGAAAGCGGACAAACCATCGGCAAGCTAGTGCTGGCCGGCTGGGATTGAGGCGGCGGCACCAGGGCTGGGCTGAAGACTGGGTTGAGGACTGGGTTGAGGACTGGTTCACCAGGCTCTGCGCGAAGAGCATGCGAAGGTGCTTGCAAAGGTGTCCACAAAGGTGGTCACCTTTGCAACAGCGTGGCGGTAACACCCAGGGGCATCAACCAGCGGCATCACTCGAAGCGACAACACGGCACCGGCATCACCCGTCAGCGATTCCCTGCCGCTGACTGAGGGCCTCGCCGCGATCCCCCTGACGTGACCCCCACACTCAACTCTGCTGAGCCATGCGCGGATAGAGCCCCCGCAACCCCGACTCACTCGCATCGCACACGCCCTGCTCAGTAATCAGGGCTGTGACCAGCCGCGCCGGGGTGACATCAAAGGCAGGATTGAAGCCTTGGCTGCCATCGGGGGTGAGCTGCACGCTGGCAATCGCCCCAGCTGCTGTGGATGCCTCTGGCCCTCTGCTGGACCCGCCGCTGACAAGAGCCCCCTGAATGCAGGTGACTTCGGCGGCGCTGCGCGCCTCGATCGGGATCTCGACCACGCCGTCGGCCAAGCTCCAGTCGATCGTGGAGGCGGGCAGGGCCACGTAAAACGGCACACCGTTGTCGTGGGCAGCCAACGCCTTGAGGTACGTGCCGATCTTGTTGCACACGTCACCGCGACGGGTGGTGCGGTCGGTGCCGACAATCACCGCATCCACCTGGCCATGCTGCATCAGGTGGCCGCCGGCGTTGTCGACGATCACCGTATGGGGAACCCCCTCGCGACCCAGCTCAAAGGCCGTCAGGCTGGCCCCCTGGTTGCGCGGCCGGGTCTCATCCACCCACACATGGATGTTGAGCCCGGCGCGGTGGGCCTTGTAGATGGGGGCCAGCGCCGTGCCCCAGTCGACCGTGGCCAGCCAGCCGGCATTGCAGTGGGTCAGGACGTTGAAGGGTTGGCCCTGCCGAGCAGCGGGGCGCCCCGCCGCCAGCTGCTGAAAGAGCCGCAGGCCGTGCTCGCCGATGGCTTCGCACATGGCGACGTCTTCGTCGGCGATGGCGGCCGCCTCGTGTTTGGCAGCTTCGGCCCGCTGCTCCGGCGGGAGGGGTGCCACCACAGAACGCACCCGCTCGAGGGCCCAGCGCAGGTTGATCGCCGTGGGGCGCGTGGCGTTGAGCAGCTCAAACGCCACGGCCAGTGCGGCATCGCTGGAATCAGACTGCAGGGCCAGCATCAGCCCGTAGGCACCGGTGACGCCGATCAAGGGGGCGCCCCGCACCACCATGCTGCGGATCGCATCTGCTGCCTCATCACAGCTGCGCAGGCTGCGGGTGGTGAACTGGTGCGGCAGCAAGGTCTGGTCGATCACACCAACGCTGTGATGGCCCGGCCGGCCGCCTGGCTCGAGCCAGATCGTGCGCCAGGGCCTGCCGTCGATGTTCATGGGATGCGACGTCTCAGGGCGCAGGTCAGTTGACGATCATCTCTGCCCATGCGCCACTGCCCAGCCCAGCTCAGATCGGCCGGTAGCCGCACCAATCGGGCACCTGGCTCTGGCTCAGCCCCTCGGGGTGGGGGTCGAGCTGCACATGCCAACGCGCACCGCCGAGCAGCTCCAATTGCTCGAGCGCCAGGCAATCGTCCACGGCCC
>Ga0194124_10001724_pt1 | contig 26568 bp, 23 predicted proteins | sample TA2KigCas0mmetaG_FD_148605 | JGI IMG/M metagenome (GOLD analysis project Ga0194124, IMG submission 148605) | Freshwater microbial communities from Lake Tanganyika, Tanzania - TA2015031 Kigoma Deep Cast 0m | ecosystem: Environmental > Aquatic > Freshwater > Lake | place: Tanzania: Lake...
GCGAGGTGAAACCATGGATACCTGGTGAAACGACGGAGATCTGGTGAAGCGATGGATACCTGGTGAAACGATGGAGATCTGGTGAAGCGATGGATACCTGGTGAAACGATGGAGATCTGGTGAAGCGATGGATACCTTATGAGAAGATGAAGATCTTATAAAGCGATGGATACCTGGTGAAACGGTGGATAGCGAAGGAAACAACGACGGAAGACACCAGCGCGTCGCTACGCCGCACTGCGCGCGGCGCCGCCTGCTCCGATCGCTTGTATTGGGCCTCGTCGGTGGCCCGGCGCTTGGCTCGGCGATCTGTGCAGCATCGAAGGCTGAGGCAAACAACCGGGTGCGGGACCTCGGGTGGGACGATCTGATCCCGGCTGACTGGAAGCCGGAAAAGCTGCTCGAAGGTCTCAACATTGCCTTCTTGCTTGATGGCGACCCGAGGGCTAACGATGCGATGGCAAAGCTGCGTGAACTCTGGGACAAGGCCCCGGCAGTGAAGACACTGCACGGCCAGCAGGTGCGGCTGCCGGGCTTTGTTGCGCCGCTCGAACGAAGTCCGCGCGGCATCAGCGAGTTTCTGTTGGTGCCCTATTTCGGGGCCTGTATCCATTCGCCGCCACCGCCGGCCAATCAGATCGTCCACGTGATCGTGAGCGATCCGATCAGCGAAAAGGTGGCGCAGGGCGCGGTGCTTGCGAGCGGCAGGCTCGAGGTGCAAAGCTTCGAGTCAGCGCTTGGCGTATCCGGCTACCGCATGCCACAGGCCAAAGTACTGGTTTACCAGGCGCCCCGCAAACCCTGAGAGAGTGGCAAGGACCTGCCCCAGCGCGGCGAACCGTGCAATACGGACGGTCGTATCGACCGGTTACCGTAAACCCTGCAACAACTGGGCTCGGGTCAGGCGGGCGGCCTTGGTGAAGGGGATGTTGAAGAGGCCGCCGAGTTCGGCGCTCCCCTCGATTTCATAACGCAGCCCTTCGCCAACCAGGCCAATCACGCCACGCTCGAGCGCCCCAGGTATGGCACGAAGCGGGATCAGCACCCGGAACGACGCTTCAGCGCTACCGAAGGCGGGCAACCGAACATTTTCCACGGTTTCACCGGTTGCCACCTGGTGATCATCGATGCGCGCAAGGAACTGAATCCGCGACAGAGGGATCGGCAGCGGGTTGCTGTTGTCCATCGTGAGCACCACCCGCAAGCGGAGGTTTTCCCGATCGATTCCCTGCACCTGGACTTCCTTGACCGCCACCGAGGGTTTGCCGAGCGCATGCGCGGCGGACGGATTCAATACCGAACTTGCCACTGCCAAGGCCGCCGCCAGCCAGACGAGGAAGCGTGGCAACCAGGCTGGGGGAGCGTCCAACCACCCGCGGACGCGAGCGGTGAGGCCACGGTAGCCGTCGCTTCCCCAGCCGCTGCCGCAGCACACGTTTCGCGCGCCACCCCAGAAGTCCGCGTTCATCGTTGGCCTCACCAGTGCAGACTCACAACCTTGGCGGGATCAAAGTGGGCGTTTTCCCAGACCAGTTCATCCCAGTTCCTGGCCTGACTGAGGTTGAGCGCATAACTGCCAGGGTTGGCAACCACCCGGGTTGCACCCAGCTTGTAGTCGAAACTGTCGTGAACATGGCCATGGATCCACAGATCGGCAAGGCGCACTGCCGCTCCAAGATCTGAGATAAACCCAGGGTTGCCCGGATGTTGCGCAAAGCGTGGGTGAACCGACTTCGGATGCACACCATGATGGGTTATTGCCACGGTCGGTCCCTCGTGAATCGACTCGAGTTCGGTCAGCAACCATGCCCGCTCGCGCTCATGGATCGCGAGCGCATCTTCAGGCAGGAAGCGGCGCCGCTTGCTGTCGACGCCCTTGATCACCCGGTGATCCACCATCAGCCGCTCGCAAGCCTGCATCGCGAGGGTCTTGCGGATACCGTCCCCGAGCAGTGCATAGTCGGTCCACAAGGTGCAGCCGAGAAAACGAACACCGTGCCAGAGGAGTGAATCGCCGGAAAGAAGCCGGACCTGCGTTCCGCGGCAGGCTTCGCGCATCGCGTCGATCGTGGGGTTCACAAGGTGTTCGTAGAACTCATGGTTACCTGGTACGAAGAGCACCGGTATCGGCCAATCGGCAAAGCGACGGATTGCCTCCACTCCGTTGTGAATGTCGCCGGCCAGCACCAGCACGTCGGCGCGGTCGGTTCCGAGACGCTCCACGCGGGTCGCATCCCGGAAGGCCTTGCGAAACATTTCCAGATGAAGGTCTGACGCAAGCTGTACGCGCAAGGAACGATTCATGTCCAACCTCCGTGGTTGCTCAGCCCGAAAACGCCACAGCCCGGGATCACCTCAACTCGAAAACGCCACAGCCCAGGATCGCCTCAACTCGAAAACGCCTCAGCCTCCAAAATCCAGGCGTATCTTGTCGCGCAGGCTCTCGAGCGATTGCAGGTGCCTGCGCAGCATCCAGCGTTGGTTCGAATTGAGCGCCAGCAAGTCCACCACATTCGCGCGCTGCGCGTCGCTGCCGGAAGAACGCGCGAGTTGTTGCTCGAGGCGCAAGGCTGTGAGGTTCTCGAAAGCATCCCGAAGTGCGGCCGCCTCCCCGTCTTGCAGCACCTCACGCTTTTCCAGCCACCTGATCCGGTCGACCGTGCTGTGCGGTATCCATGCGTGCCGCTCGAGGTGCGCAAGCGCGAGAAAGCGCACAGCGTCAACGATCAAGGAGGTGCCGTGCAACTTGAGGTCGCGCAACAGAGCCAGCCCGCCCGGGATGGTGCTGCCAAACCCACCCATCCACTCGCGAAGCGCAAGCACACCCTCCGAGGGTATCGGTTGGACATTGCGCTCAAGGATCGACGCCGCAAGAGCCCGAAGGAATCCGCGTGCGGCGAGCGCCTGAACCTGGATCTGTCGACGATTGCCGGCCCCTTCCAGCAGCGCGCCGACACGTGCTTCGAGTTGGTCGACCAGAGCCCGGTCGCCCGCCAGCCAACGAAAATCGAGGGCGATGCTGGCTTTCAGGATCGCCTCGGGGTTCGGGCGCAGAAGCCACCCCTGAATCTCCCGCGTCCATTCCCCGAGCGTCTTGCACCAGGCATCGTTCATCGCCATCACGCCGCCCTCGCAAAGCGGAAAGCCCATACGGTCGAGGAGTTCGTTCACCCGCCTGGCGAGCCCTTGCACCGCGTGCCCCCCGGCGAGACCCGTTGCATCGCCCAGGATCAGTGCGTTGTCCTGATCGGTCACGATCGTCTGCTCGGCGCGCGCCTCGGATCCGAGGCTGATCCAGGCCCAGGGCTGATCGACCACGGAGGTGCCGACCACCAAGTGGATGGCCTGCCGGGTCAGCGCATCGTTGAGGAGTGACATGATCCGCGCAATCTGCAGTGCGGGAAGCGACGCGCGGTGCAACTGGCGCGCAACAGCGGTGGCCTCGGCAGCGGCGCTGCCCAGTTGCGCCTCATCGCGTGCCCGCTCGATCGAGAGCATCAGCCGGTCGGGGCTGTTGCGCAGTTGACGCATGAGGTCGTGTTCGCTGAGAAGCCCAACGATCTCTCCCCCTGAAACGAGCGGCAGGTGTCTTACCCGCCAGCGCAGCATCGCTTCCATCGCATCGAGCGCGCTGCTTTCCACCGGCAGCGTCCTCACTGGGTGGCTCATCACCGACGACACCGCCGCATCGAGGTTCTTGCGCGGAAGGATGACCCGGTCAATCAGATCGGTCCGGGTGAGAATCCCGCAACCTGCATCCGCGCAATCGATCAGTATCGAACCCACCCGCGCCGATTGCATGCGCGTGAGCGCCACGCCAAGTGTCTCGCTCTCCGGGCAGCGAAGGAGTTGCGTCTGCATCAGGTCTGCAACCGGGCAGAGCAGCGGGCTCATGCCCCGCGAACCTCAGGTGCCTGCGTCCTTTGGTCGCCGGATCGATCCCAGAGGTTGGGGACGGTGGTGCTGCTGTAGCCCGAGACGAAAGGGCGCAACCTTGGCTCGCCGCGCCCACCGGTGGATAAGCCTGCGTTACCTGGCCCACCCGTTCCACCAGTGCCTGCCGTGCCACCCCCAGGACCTGAGCAATCCAGTGCCTTTGCTTCAAGGTAGACATGCCGGCGCACGGCGCCGATGTTGGCGCCGTAAACATGGATACTGATCGAGACCTTCCCGGGCACTGCGTTGGCCACAGTGTGCACATCGCCGAGCGTGGGCGAGACGGCTTCGATCTCGCCCGGATGCAGCGTGTGCGGCGATCCAAGCGCCTTCATCCAGCCTTGCGCATCCGGCGCATAGGGCTGACACAGTTCGGCGCCCCGCAGCATCCCCACCAGTCCCCAGACCGTGTGATCGTGGATGGGCGTACGCTGGCCTGGACCCCAAACGAAACTCACCACCGAAAACCGTTCAAGCGGGTCGCAGTGCAGCAGGTACTGCCGGTAATGGAGGGGGTGGGGTCGCGCGCAGGACTCGGGCAACCACGCGTCGCGATGGATGAGGCGCTCGAGCAGGGGCCTCACCCCGGCGATCAGGACCCGTTCGTCACCACTTTCCGAGACGCAATCCGTGACGTCACGCACAAAACGGCGCAAGGGTTCAAGCGTATTCATGGGGGCTGCCCATACTGGCCGCCTGCGCAGGCCGAAATGTTGGAAACGATGCCCGAGTTGCAGTCCCGACCCGCATCGCTCCCCGAAGAACTTACTTGCGCTTGACCTTCTCAAGCATCTTGAACACCGACTTCCTGGCGCGCGAGAACTGCCGCTTGAGCACCTTGGGAAGCGCCCGACGCTCGAGTGTGTTTCGGCGGGTACGGGAACGTTCAGCCATGACAATTCCTTCAGACAGATCGAAATCAGGGTGGACAAATCATTTTCGAGTATACGGCCAGAGATCCTCGGGCAGCCCGAGTCACCCTCGACCCCAGGAATCAACCATGACGGCTGATCCAGTGATGCGCGATCGCATCCCTGCGGCAGATCCAGACACGGTCATGCGATTCGATATGGTCAAGAAAGCGCTGCAGTGCACGAAAGCGGCCCGGCCTCCCGAGCAAACGGCAGTGCATGCCCACCGACATCATGCGCGGAAACTCCTCTCCCTCGGCATACAGCACATCGAAGGTGTCCCTGAGGTATTGCAGGAAATGTTCCCCGGTGTTGAAACCCTGCGGCGTTGCAAAGCGCATGTCGTTGGCATCCAGCGTGTAGGGCACAACCAGGTGCCTGCGAACGACGTTGTCGCTGCAGCGCACTGAAGTGAAGAAAGGCAGATCATCGCCGTAGTAATCGCTGTCGTAGAGAAATCCGCCCTGCTCCACCACGAGGCGACGGGTATTGGGCGAGTCACGACCTGTGTACCAGCCCAGGGGCTGCGTTCCGGTGAGATCCTGGAAAATCTCCAGTGCCCGGCGCATGTGACTGCGTTCGCCTGCCTCATCCATCGACTGGTAGTGGATCCAGCGCCAACCGTGGCATGCGATTTCGTGACCGGCTTCAATCAGGGCCCGTACCAGGCCCGGGTGCCGCTCGAGTGCCATCGCCACACCGAACACGGTGAGCGGCAGCCTGCGCTGCTCGAATTCGCGCAGGATGCGCCAGACGCCAACCCGCGCGCCGTATTCGTAGATCGAATCCATGCTCATGTGGCGCTCGGCGTAGCTCGCGGCGCCAACGATTTCCGAGAGGAATTGCTCGGATCCCGGATCGCCGTGCAGAACATGATTCTCGCCACCTTCCTCATAGTTGAGTACAAACTGCACCGCGATCCGCGCCTTGCCCGGCCAGTCGGCAAATGGCGGCGAAGGTCCGTAGCCGACAAGATCGCGCGGGTAATCGTGGTTGTTGGGGCAGCTTGATTGCATTCGCAACTCCGGCTCGAGGATGAAGCAAGGCTGCAAAGGGTACCCGAATCGTCGCTGCATCACGCCCGGGCCCTCGGGTGGTGGAGCCGTACTGCGCGGAGTGTGCCCCGCGGGAGTACTCCCCGCGCTGTACGGCCGGGGTAACAGGCAAGGCTTGGGCGTTCTCCGCCGCGCGGTACCCTTGGACGGGTCCGTGGTCTTGCCCTTGCGGCAAGCAGGCGCAAAATCGTTACCCGTTATCCCCGGAGGCTCGTATGTTCACTCCCTCGCGCTCGGTAAGCCTCACCCAGTACCTGATTGAAACGCAGCGCGGACGGCAGTTGATCAGCGCGGAGTTGCGACTCCTGCTCGAAGTTGTGGCGCGCGCCTGCAAACGCATCAGCTATGCGGTGGGCAAGGGTGCGCTCACCGGCATTCTTGGCGAAGCGGGTAACACCAATGTCCAGGGCGAAGCGCAAAAGAAGCTCGATGTCATCGCCAACGAGGTGCTTCTGGAAGCCAACGCCTGGGGTGGCCACCTCGCTGCGATGGCCTCCGAGGAAATGGACGGCCCCTACCCGATTCCCGATCGCTATCCGCGCGGTGAGTTTCTGCTGCTTTTTGATCCGCTCGACGGCTCGTCGAACATTGACGTCAACGTCTCGATCGGCACGATCTTTTCGGTGCTGCGAATGCCCGAAGCCGGAGCAGTGCCGAGGATCGAGCACTTTCTGCAGCCCGGACGAGCCCAGCTTGCCGCCGGCTATGCGGTGTATGGTCCTTCCACGCTCCTGGTGCTCACCGTTGGCGCAGGGGCGGCATGCTTCACGCTTGATCGCGAAACCGGCAGCTGGTGGCTCACTCAGGATAGGATGACGGTGCCCCGCAGCACTCGCGAGTTCGCGATCAACGCGTCGAACGCGCGCCACTGGGAACCCCCGGTGCGCCGATACATCGATGAACTGCTGGCGGGTGCAAGTGGCCCGCGCGGGGCCGACTTCAACATGCGCTGGGTTGCCTCGATGGTGGCCGATGTTCACCGGGTACTCACCCGCGGAGGGATTTTCATGTACCCGCGCGACGCGCGCGACGCCCTTCGGCCAGGTCGGCTGCGCCTGATGTACGAGGCAAACCCGATGGGGCTGCTGGTTGAGCAGGCCGGAGGGGCAGCGAGCACCGGGATGGGTTCAATTCTCGAGGTACAGCCTGCTTCGCTGCATCAGCGGGTGCCAGTGATTCTCGGCTCCACCGAAGAGGTGGAGCGACTGGAGGCCTACCACCGGGAATCAGGGCAGCAGCTTGCCTGAAACGACACTCCGCGCGCAGGGTCGATCGGGGGGCCTGATCCAGAGGCCTTGCGCTCAGTGGCTCAGCATCGCCCGAAGATGCGCTTCCACAGACCGTGCGAGCGCGCGCAGGTTGTAGCCACCTTCAAGCAGCGAAACGATGCGTCCTTGTGCTGCGCCGTCGCGCGAAGCGCAGACGAGTTGTTCGGTTGCCCATGCGTAATCCTCTTCGCTCCATTGCAGCTGCGCAAGCGGATCGTCGCGGTGCGCATCGAACCCCGCAGACACGAGGATCAGTTCGGGGTCAAAGGCACGCAGGGCCGGAAGGCCTTCATCAAGCCAGCGCTTCCTGAAGACACTCCCGTCGGAACGACTCGGCAGTGGCAGGTTGCAGCCATTTGCACCCAGCGGTACTTCGCCGCAGTGGGGATAGAGCGGAGATTGAAAACTGTGGAGCATGAACACCGCCGAATCGCCTGCAAGGATTTGCTCGGTGCCGTTTCCATGGTGAACATCCCAGTCGACCACCGCAACCCGTTTCAGGCCCAGCTCGGCAACGGCATACCGCGCGGCAACGGCCACGTGATTGAAGATGCAAAAGCCCATGGCCCGCCATGACTCGGCGTGGTGGCCCGGAGGGCGAACACTGCAGAAGGCGCGCTTCAAGTGGCCCTCGCACACCTGCCGGACAGCACCGATCGCAGCGCCGGAGGCCCTGAGCGCTGCAGGAACACTCGCCGGGTTCATCGCGGTGTCGGCATCGAGCCACACGAGTTCACCCTCGCGTTGCGGAGCCCTGCCGAGCACCTTCTCAACGTAGGCGGCTTCGTGCGCCCGCAGAATGTCGCGGATTGCCGCTGGCTCTGCGGCAAGGGGCGCGAGATGGGCCATCAGGCCGCAATGCTGCTGATGCTGGTGGATGGCCATGACCCTTTCGGGACACTCCGGGTGACCCGGGACCATCGCGTGCTGCGCAAACAAGGGGTCGTAGCAATACCCCACGGTGGCCAACGAATCCCTCACGCTGCACTGCCCCGCCTTGAGCCGGTGTGGCGCAACCCTGCTGAACGAAGTGCGCAGATCGGCGGCACTGGGGGTTGCGTCGAAGGCACCAGAAACCGCTCAGGAGGCACTGCCGATAGCTCAGGGGACTCCGGAGCTCGTCTGGGATTCAAGACATCGGATCCGGGTCGACCACCTTGAGAACCCGCGACTCTCCGTTGTGTCGCACGCGGGCGCCGAGGTAGAAGATGTCGATCGACGAGGGCTGCTCCGAAACCACGGTGAAGGGAGCGCGACCGAACACCGACCGCGCCTCGTTGGCGGAAAGCTGCAGTCGCTCGATACGGCCATCGGCGGTTCGGATGCAGATCCGCTGTGAGACGCCAGAACTGATGTGTACATACGGGGTGGACTTGAGCCGGCTGACCGGAACTGCCGTGGCCGCGTGGCGGTCTGATACTTCGCAAAGATCAACACCACGCTCCTCGGAAGCGCTGCGACCTTCTGCAGCGGGGGAGGTCGCTGCGTTACCGGCTGCCGAAACCGCGGCGTTTGCCGCTAGCCCGGCTGACGGAAGCGGCGAGTAGCGTCGCTCGGGCGGGCCCGCAGCGAAGCGACCGCTCTGCGGTTCGTGCGCTGTTTGCGGAGCGAGAGCCCTTGCATCAGCGTCCAGGAGGCTGCCCTCGCTGCCAGTGGCAGTGGACCGCGAAAACGGCTGCGGAAACGGCTGGGGTGATTGCACTATGCTGGGCGGGGCACTCTGCATCTCGGGCCGCACCAAAGGCGCAGACGTTGGATCCGGGCGCGGACCGGTGTTGTCCCGAAGCTTTGAGGCGCCAGGTGCGATTTCCCCTGCCCCGGGGCGGTCCGGGACCGAGCCGTTGCGATAACCCTTGATGTCGGCCTGTCGGGCAAGGTGAAGCGGAGCAGGACTTTCGTCGATCCGTTGCTGGACCGCGAGCAAGGGATCGGCGACCGGATCCCTGCGGTAATTCTGCCAGGCATCCACCGAAAACCAGACGGCAAGGCCACCGAGCGCTCCCGCAGCGAGCCAATAGTCAAGGCCACTCCTGCGGGGGCTTGCACCGAGGTCGTTTGGCCCACAGTGAACATCCTGCCCCGCCTTCAGAGGAAGGCCGGCAGAGGCAGTGCGGTGACCTGAGACCTCTGGCGCGGCCCCCCGCACCAGCCCGTAGCGCTGCTGGAATGACTCATCGGTCTGTCCATCCATTCCCAGCGCGGCGGCGTAGCGCAATGCCACTGTTCGCCGATGCTGCGCATTGTAGAAGCCGCGCGACCCACCCTCCTCGAGCGACCTGATCTGCGCCTCTGAGACGAGCAACAGTCTGGCCATCGAAGCCACAGACTGTCCGCTCCTCACGCGTGCCGCGCGGAGCGACTCCCGAACGATGCCCTCAGCCATGCCAGACCCAATCTGACGACGCAATGGATGGGTACTTCAACCGAGACTGACCCTCGTGCCGTGTCGGATCAGTCTTCCTCTCATCCGGAGTTTCTCATGTTTGCCCGCCGGTCGCATGTTTGCCGCTCAACCCGCTCGACCGCCCGGGACCCGGACGATGACCTGGATAAGCTACATCTGCCATTCCTGGTCGGTATCGGCTTCGGCGATCATCACGCGCATCACATCGGTCATCGAGATCATACCCACGATCCGCTCGCCATCGGCCACCGGCAAATGCCGGAAACGCCCCTCTGACATGATCTTCATGCACTCCGCGATCGTTGCCGAAGGTCCGATCGTAGTGACATTGCGGGTCATGATTTCGCCGATACGGATGGTTTCCGGGTTGATTCCCTTGGCAATAACCTTGTGCGCGTAATCGCGGTCGGACACGATCCCGACCATCGCCCCGTTTTCGAAGACAACAAGGCTGTGGATGTGCTTCTCGAGCATCAGATCCATCGCCTGCTTCACGGGCATTTCCGGCTCGGCATGAATCAGACCGAATGTCTTGCTTTCCAAAACCTGCGCAACTGTCGTCATGACGTCGTCCCTCGCAAAAATGAATTGAAATGTGGGAAATGCGCCACATGAACAATCGTGGCATCATCAACGGTGAATCACCTGCAGGCCGGTTCTTGGAATCTCCCGGGTTGGGTAAAGGGAGCATATCCCGGTTAATGCAGTTCATTGGCCGGAGGTATTCCTCGGTGATCCGGTCGGGGAAATCGGGCGGGCCCGGGTGATGTCGGAAACGCTTACCTAACCCATCGAAGGTGCATCCAATGCCTAAACTAACACTCGAAAGCATCCAGAAACAGATCGAAAGATTGCAAGCGCAGGCCAGGAAGATGGAAGGACTGGAAACTGCAAAGAAGCTCAAGTCCACCGCTCAGGTGAGGACCTTGATGCAAAAACTCGGAGTGAGTATAGAAGACCTGGCCGCCGAAGCGCAAAAACCCGCAGCGCCTCCCCCGGCGCGTCGTGGTCGGCGTCCAGCAGAGCCGGAAAAGTCCGCACTCAAGCCAAAGGCCGAGGCCAAGATTCGGAAGCCGGTAGCCCCCAAGTATCGCGACCCCAATAGCGAGGAAACCTGGACCGGCCGAGGAAAGCCGCCGCGTTGGCTCACCCTGCTTATCAATGCAGGGCACCAGAGGGAGGAGTTTCTGATCGGACCACATCTGGCCGACACGTCCGTTGCCGAAAGCGCCTCGGCAGACACCGCCTCCGAGAGCACTTCCTCGGACGAATCCGCCCTCGCAACGACAGGGGATGCGCATCCGCACCACGCCGCCAGTGCCGCTGGAGATGCTGAGGCAAGCCGTGGTGAGCCGAAAAATGCCCCGCAGAGCGCACCGCCAGCCTGGAACCCTTGAGCAGCCCGAGATTTGTTGCCCGCATCGCTGCGGGCTCACGGCCGCAAGAATCGCTCAGGGCCCAAGGCTTCCCGATCGAGGATTCAAGGGCGGGCCCAAGGCTTCCCGATCGGGATTCAAGGGCTCAAGATGGCGCAGGCCATGAGCATTGGTTCGTTGGCATCGAGCGCTTCACGCTGCCGCTTGGAGGCCAGTGCCAGGGGTTTCTGGGGTGCTGGAGATCGCAGCCCTGGGGGCGGCCCGCTGTGCCTTGCTCGCAGATACAGTATTGGGGTTTGCGAAAATGGAGCGGGCAACGGGGATCGAACCCGTATCTGAGGCTTGGGAAGCCGCCGTTCTACCATTGAACTATGCCCGCAGGGGGGCCTTTCAGAGGCCCTTTTCGAATTTTCTGTCGGATGTCTTGCCGAACGCCTTGCCGCATGACTTCTCGAACGCCTTGCCGCATCACTCCCCGGATGCCCTGGCGCGCGACCTGTCAGATATCCTGACCCGAACCTGAATGGTACACCTGCCCGGCCCCCCCCGCGCATCACTGCGTCCTGCGCTTGTCTTCGATCTGGGCGGGGTATTGATCGACTGGCGGCCGCATGCCTTCGTCGAATCGCTCGCGCCGGGAGTCGCGCTAAGCGGCAGCGAGCGCGACTGGCTGATGCAGTGCGTGTTCCAGGATTACGGGCCCTCCTCCGACTGGGTGGCCTTCGATCTCAACCGTCTGGAACTTGACGAGCTCTGTGCGCGTATTGCCAAGCGCCTGAGCGGGAGCCGCCGGATTCATCCACGCCTGGATTGCCTTACAACCCTTGCAACCGGCGTTGAGGAGTGGATACACGCCCTGACCGACCGACTCCAGCCGCTTTCGCCAAATGTCGCGTGGCTCAGGGCGCTGCGCATGGAGCGCTGGCAGCTCTATTTTCTTTCCAATATGCCGCGCCTGTTCATCCCGAAAGTGCTTCGCCATCGCGAATTGTTCGACTGCTTTGACGCCGGGATTTTCTCGGGCGAGGTGAATCTCGCCAAGCCGGATCCGGCCCTCTTTGCGCTTGCAGCGTGCAGGTTTTCAGCCACCACCGAAAGCGCTGCAAACCGCTTCATCTTCCTTGATGATCATCCGGCAAACGTCGCCGCAGCGCGCAGCTTCGGTTGGCGGGCGATTCTCTTCGATTCCCTGAGTTCGGCGCAAACGCAGTTTGCACGTCTCGTTTCGCAATCCGATGCATGAAGGATCCGATGCACAGCATGGGCAAGCCGTCGCCCTCTGCGATCCGCAGTTACGTGCTGCGTACCGGACGTATCGGAAGCGGTCAACGACGGGCTCTTGAATCGCTTGCTCCCGATTATGTCGTACCCTTTGAGGCTAGCCGCCCGCCCGGAACCTTGGCCCACCTTTGGCCGGACCGGGTTCGGGATGGCCCCCTGATCGTTGACATTGGATTTGGCATGGGTGAGGCACTCGCGGCAATGGCGGCGCAACACCGGGATCGCCGTTTCCTGGGCATCGAAGTGCACCCGCCTGGCGTTGGAAGCCTGTTGCAACGCATCGAAACACTCGCACTCGACCATGTGCGGATCGTGCAACACGACGCAGTCCCGGTGGTTCAGGCGATGCTCGGCGCCGCCAGTGTGGATGCTTTCCATGTTTACTTTCCGGACCCCTGGCCCAAGAAGCGCCATCACAAGCGGCGCCTCGTCCAGCGGCCCTTTGCGGAATTGCTTGCCAGCCGACTGCGGCCCCGTGGCTATCTGCACTGTGCAACCGACTGGGAGCCCTACGCGGTTGCGATGCTCGATTGCCTGAGCCAGATCGCCGAATTGCGCAATGCCCACGAGGGCTTTCATCCGCGACCCGAATGGCGTCCGCTGACCAGGTTTGAGCGTCGCGGACTGCAACTCGGCCACAAGGTATGGGACCTGATCTTCCGGAGAATCTGAACTGTGCCCGACACTGAGCTTCTTGAAACTTCGGCGCTCGAACTCTCAGCCCTGCTGCACGCGCGCAAGGTGTCTTGCCTTGAGGTGATGCGTGCGTGCCTGGCGCGCGTCGATGCCTTCAACCCCTTCTTCAACGCAATCGTCTCGTTGCGGCCGCACGACACGCTGCTTGCCGAGGCCTCCGCGCACGACACCCTGCTGGCGCAGGGACGATCGCTGGGCTGGCTGCATGGCATCCCGCAAGCGATCAAGGATCTCGCTCCAGTGCGTGGCCTGCGCAGCACCAAGGGCTCCCCGCTCCTTGCCACGCACATCCCAACCGACGACGCGCTCGTGGTGCGCCGCATGCGCGAAGCCGGTGCGATCCTGATCGGAAAGACGAACACTCCGGAGTTTGGCCTGGGGTCACACACCTTCAACCCTGTGTTCGGCCCCACCCGCAACCCTTGGGATCCGCTGCGAAGCGCAGGGGGTTCGAGCGGTGGAGCGGCAGTTGCGCTTGCGCTGAGGATGCTCGCAGTGGCCGACGGCAGCGACATGGGCGGGTCGTTGCGCAATCCAGCAGCCTGGAACCATGTGTTCGGACTGCGCCCCTCGCAGGGCAGGGTCCCCAAACTCCCCGCATCCGACCTCTTTTTCGGACAACTCGGCACCGAGGGTCCGATGGGCCGTCATGTGGCCGACCTGGCACGATTGCTCGCAACCCAGGCAGGCCACCACCCCAAGGCGCCGCTCTCGCTTGCCGAGGACGTGCGTGATCTGGCGCTGCCGCTGCCATCCGGACCGCAGGCCTGCGAAGCGATGCGGGGCAAACGGATTGGCTGGCTTGCCGATCTGGATGGCCATCTCGCCACCGAGAAGGGAATACTCGGGGCCTGTGAGCGCGCGCTGCGTTGTTTTCACGACATGGGCGCAACGGTTGAATCGGCCCGGATCGCATTCGACCCTGAAGCGCTTTGGCAGGCTTGGCTTTGCCTGCGGCAGAGCACAGTGGCGATGGAGATCCTGCCCTACGCGCAGAATCCGGCGCAGCGGCAACTCCTCAAGCCCGAGGCCTGCTGGGAAGTTGATGAGGCGCTGAAACGCTCGGCAATCGATGTGATGCAGGCAAGCGCGGTGCGCTCGGCGTTTTTCAACGCCTGGCTTGCCGCCTTCGACTGCTGGGACTTTCTCGCACTGCCGAGCACGCAGGTGTTCCCCTTCGACCTTGCCGAGACCTGGCCGCGCCGCATTGGCGCGCGAAGCATGGATACCTACCATCGCTGGATGGAGGTGTCGATCTACGCCACGCTGAGCGGCAGTCCCGCGATCAGCCTTCCCGCCGGTTTTGGGGCAGCGCCGAAAACTGAAGCGCTGATCGACCTGCCGATCGGGGTGCAGTTGATCGCAGCCCCAAGATGCGACCGTGCACTTCTCGAGGCTGCGCAAAGCTATGCGCATGCGCACGCAGCCTGGATCCACCGCAAGCCGCCCGTACTCCACGGCAAGGATCGCTGAGCGGCGCCCGAAACGCGCCCGAAACGCGCCCACCCGATCACCGAACCCGCCGCATTCAGGCCCAGCTTATCCAGCCGAAGTGGGCGCTCAGCAACACCAGCGCACCAAAAGCGATGCGATACCAGGCAAAAACCACAAAACTGTGCTGTGCCACATAGAGGATCAGCCACCGCACCACAAGCAACGCCGAGGCAAATGCGGTAACGAGACCGATCGAAAACACCGGAAGATCTCCCCATTCGAGCAAATGACGGTACTTCCAGGTGTCGTAGAGGCCCGCCGCAACGAGTGTTGGCACCGCAAGAAAAAAGGAGAATTCGGTTGCAGCTTTACGTGAAAGCCCAAAGAGCATCCCCCCGATGATGGTGGCCCCGCTGCGACTGGTGCCCGGAATGAGCGCGAGGCACTGCGCAAGCCCCACCTTCAGTGCATCGAGTCCGCTCATGCGGTCAACCTCATCAACCCGCGCCACGGTGGCGAGCCTTGCGGCGCGCAACTCCACCCAGAGAATCACGAGCCCGCCACCGATGAAGGCAAGCGCTACCGGGACCGGATGAAAAAGGTGGCGTTTGATCGCACTGCCAAAGAGAAGACCGAGTACGGCCGCGGGCACGAAGGCGACCAGCACATTGAGCAACAGGCGAAAGGCGGCGTTGCGCTCGACATCCCGTGCAGCGCAGGCCCCGTGGAGCGCAAGGCGGAATCGTTCCCGGTAATGCCACACCACCGCGACCATCGCTCCCGTCTGGATCGCCACCTCGAAGAGCTTTGCCTTCTCCCCATGAAAGCCGATCAGGCTTGCCGCCAGAATAAGGTGCCCGGTGGATGAGATCGGAAGAAACTCGGTGAGCCCCTCCACGATGCCCAGGATGAAGGCCTGTAACCAGACATGCAGCACGGCCGGAGCAGCGTCGGACATGAAAGACCCTATTTCCGTGATTTTGAAGCATGGGCCGGAGGATTGCCGGCGACTTCACGCGCCTGTTGGGTGCCCGCGCCGGGGCGACGCCCGCGCGCGAAGCGCGACAATCCCCAGACGGCGGCCAACCCGAGTGGAAGGTCGATGTAGGCCTCCCAGAAATTGGGCGAGGGCGCAGCCTCGATCCGCCAAAGCAGCGCCGGCACGAGCGCAAGCACCGCCACCACGATGCGCTTGAGCGCAATCAGCAGCACAAGCGCGATCAGAAAGACGAGCATGGCGACCTGTCCGGTTCTTGAAGTATCGGCGAGGTAACCCCCTGCGTGGATACGCCAGGGTGCCCATCCGAACTGTTCGAGCCCCAGAGCCGCTGCGGCAAGCACAAGGAGCGCCCAGACCGACGCCGGCAGCAGCGCCTCGCGGCCGGTCTGCACTGCGGCAAGCATCAGGATCACGCTGAAGACCGAGATCGTTGCGCCGAGCGGGGCAGCATGCATGCCTACCGGTGCCTGCGGAAACGGTATCCAGGCTATCGCGCCGATCAGCACAGCGGCTGGCCAACGCAGCCAAGGCCTCGGCAGCCAGCGCGCGCCCAGCCGCACAAAGAGCCAGCCCATCGTGACCGAAAGACTTGCAACCGGCCAGTAGGCCAGCGCGGCAAGCAGCTGCGGATGCAGACTCTGCAGACCCTCCACACTCACAAACCCGTCGCCCGGTAGACCCTGTGCCCGATCCGCTGCCCGCGGTCGAGAAAGAGGAGGTGAAGGCGGTTGTCGTCGGTCTGCGCGAGCCGCGGATCACTGAAACCGCCGGGCTGCAGCCCCTTCGCCACAAGCAGTGTCTCGGTGGCCTGATGCAAGGCGTTGACGCGTTGAAGCACCAGTTGCTCCGGCGCCTGCTCGGGAACCCGGGCGATCCAGCTTGTCCCGTCAAAGGAAGGCAATGCCGCCAGACCGGGGGTGGCCTGGCGCCAACTGAGCGGCCGGGCAGGCTCGGAACGATCGAGTCGACCCACCCACACCCTTCGATCCCCGGAGACCTCGCGCAGGTAGAACTCCACCAGCTTCTCGCTGTGCACCACCGGCCAGGGGTCGGCAAGCCTCGGAGGACCGTCGATGCGGGTTTGCGCAAGAAAACGCCCCTTCGCGTCGAAACTGAGCAGCACACCGTAACGCACGCCCCAGTCGTAGTGCACTGGCAGCACAAAACCACCTCCCCGCAGATTGATTCCAGGCGCTCCCACCTGATGCGAACCGTTGAGAAGCGGTGCGAGCTTGAGGCTTTGCAGATGTACGAAGCGCTGTCCGCCATCGGCCGAGCGCAGATGCTCGATCCCTGTCCAGGAAAGCTCACCCAGGATCCGGCTTGCAACGAAGAGATGCACAAAGCCTGAGCGATCCACATGCACCACAGCCCCATGGATGTTCGCGAGCGGGTTACCCGTCAGGCGCGCGAGTTCCGCGCTCCGAAGCACCACCCGCGGCACCGACCACTGGCGGGCGTCGAAGGTGGAAAGCGTCACTTCGCCATCGCTCGCGGCCTCGCGCGGAAAGCCAACCCAGCCGGCGAGCAGCCTGCCCCCGGCGAGCGCGACCACCGAGAGCGATGCCAGTTGCGGCGTCGTGACGATCGGTCCGCGGTGAAGTAGCTCGGACTCGGTTGCCATCCGCGACGGCGCGCGCGGCGGCACCTCTGCCCGCACCGGGACCGGGTCGCGCGGTACGCTCATCACCGTCAGTGCAGCGAGCGCAGCAAGCACCACGAGCCAGGCCGGACGCCACCGCAGGGGGGTTGTTCCCCCCTGATTCCCGGCAGTCCGCCCACGGCCACCGCCTCCGTCCCTGCCACCGCCTGCACCAGCGCTCCTGCCGGCGCTACCGCCAGCGGCCCTCAAGCGATCCACCAAAGCCTTCATGAAGTTCGTCCGGTCATTCGCCAAGATCAGTGCTGCCGGCGGTTTTCAGCCGACGGTTGGTACACTCGCCCGTTTACTCCTGCGACAAGGATCGCCTCGCGTCCGAGTTTATGACCCGACAAGGAAAAATTCTTCTCCTTGGCCTCCTGATCGCCGCGGTTGTGGTCGCGGCTGGCGTCGCAGCGATTCTCAAGCGCAAGGAGGGTACCAAGACGGTCAATCCGGTTGCGCAGGAGATCGTCCGCCAGCAGCAGGTGGAGCCTTTGCGCTTCGGGCCGATGGACTGGATCGAGGTACGGGAAGTGCGACTGTCGGCCTATGTCCCCCTGACCGGAACCGTGCGCGCCGTCGAGAGTGCCTCGGTCAAGGCCAAGGTGGCCGGCGAGCTGAAGATGCTCGGCGTGCGCGAGGGCATGGCGGTGCAGCGCGGCGACGTGATCGGCCTGATCGATCCCACCGACTACGAACTGCGGCTGCGAGAACGCGAGGCGCAATTGCGCCAGGCCGAGGCGCAACTCCTCACCGCCCAACGCAACGCTGATGCGAACTCCCAGCTGGTCGCACGCGGCTTCATCTCGGAAAACAGCAGCGCCAACACGCTTTCGGCCCTCGATGCTGCGCGCGCTGCACGCGACGCGGTGAATTTCCAACTCGAGCAGGCGCGCAAGGCGCTCGCCGACACCCGGCTGATCGCGCCGATCGATGGCGTGGTGGCCGAGAGGCTCGCCTTGCCCGGCGAAAAGCTCTCGCCGGATAACCGCGTGGTGCACATTGTGAACATCGAGCAACTCGAGGTGGAAGCCTCGGTGCCCTCGCAGGACATCGGCGCGATCCGCATCGGCCAGCAACTCGAGCTGAACATCGAGGGACAGTCTGCCGAGGTGCTGGCCAACGTGGTGCGCATCAATCCGGCCACCAGCGGAAGCTCGCGCAACGTGATCGTGTACCTGCGCCTCCTCAAACCCGGACCAAACCTGCGCGTCGGCAGCTTTGCGCAGGGTTCGCTGCCTGTTGACGTGCCGCGTGACCGCCTGGCCGTGCCGTTCAACGCCCTGCGTGAGCACGCAGGCAGAACCTCGGTGTGGCAGGTGCGGGAGGGTCGGCTCGCTTCGCAGGACGTGGTGACCGGACTTCGCGATGAGCGTGCGCGGGCTGCCAACGGCGCCATCGGCATGGTGGAGATTCGCGAAGGTCTCAAGCCTGGAGATATCCTGATCGCAACCGCCATCAGCAACGCCGTCACCGCGCAACCGCTCAGGGAAGGCGACCCGGTCGAGCTCCAGAAGCCCTGACCGGCACCCATCGGCCTGATCGTCCATGTGGTTCACCCGCGTTTCGATCGCGCATCCGGTCTTTGCCACCATGGTCATGCTGGCCTTTGTGGTGGTTGGCCTCTTCTCCTACCAGCGCCTGCCGGTTGACCAGTTTCCCGACATCAATTTTCCGATCGTGCTTGTGCAGGTCGAGTTTGGCGGCGCAGCGCCCGAGGTGATCGAGGGTGAGATCACCCGGAAGGTCGAGGAGGCGGTCAACACGATCAGTGGAATCAGGGAGATCACCTCGCGTTCCTACGAAGGTCTTGCGCTGGTGATCATCCGGTTCGACCTGAATGTCGATCCGGTTCAGGCGGCGCAGGAGGTGCGCGAGAAGATTGCGCTGGTCAAGCCCCTGTTTCGCGCCGGCGTGAAGGAGCCGCTGATCACGCGCTTCGACCCCGACGAGAACCCGGTGATGTCGCTTGCACTCAAGAGCCAGACACTCGCAGCGCGTGAACTCACAAGCCTGGCCGACCTCACCGTGAAGCGCCGCCTGCAGAACGTGCGCGGCGTGGGTCGGGTGACCGTGGTTGGAGGGGTAAGACGCGAGATCGCGATCGCACTCGACCCTTCGCGGATGGACGCGATGCGGGTGTCGGTGGATCAGGTGATGAACACGCTCCGGCTTGAGAATCAGGACCTGCCGGCTGGTCCGATCCAGTCGGGGGATCGCGACCGGGTGGTGCAGGTGAGCGGACGGATCGTGCAGGCGCAGGACTTCGGGAGGCTCATCGTGGCGCGCCGCCAGGGACAGCCGGTCTTTCTGGCGCAGATCGCCTCGATCCGCGACACTGCGCAGGAGGTCGAGAGCCTCGCGCTGGTCAACGGCGAGCGAGCCATTGCGCTCGATGTGGTGAAGGCGCAAGGCGAGAACACGATTGCAGTGGTGGATGCGGTGCTTCGGGCGGTTCAGGATCTCAGGTCGCAACTGCCCCCGGGCGTCGACATTGTGGTTGTGCGCGACGGCTCGCGCGCGATCCGCAATTCGGTGGCAAGCGTGCAACGCAACATCCTCGAGGGCGCAGCACTCACGATCCTGATTGTCTTTCTCTTCCTCTCCTCCTGGCGCTCCACTGTGATCACTGGGCTCACCCTGCCGATCTCGCTCATCGGCACCTTTTCGGTGATGTTTCTGCTGGGCTTCTCGATCAACCTGGTGACCCTGCTGGCCCTTGCGATCTGTGTGGGGCTGCTGATCGACGATGCGATCGTGGTGCGCGAAAACATCGTTCGCCACCAGGCAATGGGCAGCGAGCCGAGGCGCGCGGCGCTCGAGGGAACCCGTGAAATCGGGCTTGCGGTGGCTGCAACCACCTTCTCGATCGTGGCGGTGTTCTTTCCGATCGGATTCATGGAAGGCATCATCGGGCGCTTTTTCAAGCAGTTCGGGCTCACCGTGGCCTTCGCAGTGCTGCTCTCGATGCTGGTCTCGTTCACGCTCGATCCGATGCTGTCTTCGGTGTGGAAGGATCCCGATGCACACGGGGCGCGCGGACGCGGCCCGGTTGCCTGGTTGCTCCAGCGCTTTCAGGCTGCGATGGTGGCGCTCGAAGCCGGCTATGTGGCGCTGCTTCGCTGGGGCCTCCAGCACCGTGGCAAGACCATGCTGTTGGCCATCCTGAGCTTCGCGGCGGCTTTTCCGCTCCTTCGCTTCGTGGGCACCGAGTTTGTTCCGGTGGCCGACAACAACGAGATCTATGTGCGGTTCTACACGCCAGAGGGGTCATCGCTCGCCTTCACCCAGCAAAAGGCCCTTCTCGTCGAGTCGGCGTTGCGCAAACTCCCCGGAACCACCGACAGCTATGTCACGATCAACAGTGGGATCGCACAGGGGAAGAACTACGCCACCCTCGTCCTTCGCCTTGTCCCCCGTGCCGAGCGCCCAATGTCGGTGGATCAGATGCGTGCGCCGGTTCGCGCGATCATCGCGCGCATCCCGGGCGTGACCGTGACCGACGTTGGGGGAGGCGATCCAGTGGGATCGGGCAAGGCGATCCAGGTGAGCATCCAGGGCCCGGATGCCGAGGAACTCAATCGGATCGTCGCGCAGGTGCTCCCGAAGATCCGCCAGATTCCCGGTATCGTCGACCTCGATACCTCGGCCAAACCCGGCAAACCGTCGATCGATGTGAGCCTCAACCGTGTGCAGGCCTCCGATCAGGGGATCGGGCTTGCGCAGATTTCCTCAAACCTACGCACCCTCCTAGCCGGTGAAGTTGCCACCACCTGGCGTGGTCCCGACGATGAGAACTACGATGTGAGGGTGCGGCTCGACCCCGCGATGCGCCACACCCTGGACGATCTCGGCCGCATCCCGATCAGCACCATTGGGCCCGAGCTCGGGGCAACACCCGGCGTCGTGCCCCTGCGAAGCGTGGCCACCCTCACCGAGGCGAGTTCACCCACGCAGATCAACCGCAAGGACCTGATCCGGGAGGTGGCGATCAGCGCAGGTGCCGACGGGGTACCGCCGGGCACGGTGGGGCTCGCTGTGCAGGACGTGCTGGCCCAGGTGCCACTGCCACCGGGCTACCGGTTCGCAACCGGGGGGTCCACCAAGGACATGGTGGAGAGCGCAGGCTACGCCGCACAGGCTTTGCTGCTCGCCATCATCTTCATCTACATGATCCTTGCCTCCCAGTTCGGAAGCTTCATCCAGCCTGTGTCGATCATGGTATCGCTTCCCCTTGCGCTGATCGGCGTGGTTCTGGCACTGCTTTTCTTTGGTTCCACGCTCAACATCTTCTCGATGATCGGCTTTATCATGCTCATGGGTCTGGTCACCAAGAACGCCATCCTGCTCATCGACTTCACCAATCAGGCGCGCGCCCGGGGGCTCGACCGCGCGCAAGCGCTCCTCAAGGCTGCCGAGATCCGGCTGCGCCCGATCCTGATGACCACGCTGGCGATGATCTTCGGCATGGCACCGCTTGCCTTTGGCATTGGTGCGGGCTCCGAGCAGCGTGCACCGATGGGACAGGCTGTGATTGGGGGGCTGATCGCCTCAACCTTGCTTACCTTGCTGGTGGTTCCGGTGCTCTATGCTTTGCTCGACGACCTCAGGATGCGCCTTGCGCGTCGTCGCTGACTTCAGCGAAGCCGGAAATCAACGCGCCCTTTCCATGCGGGTACTTACAATACGAAGGGCAAGGATGCACCGTTTCTCGCGAGGAAGTGATGAACCCGAGCCTCATGGATATCGAACGCGCGCGCTTCAACATGGTCGAACAGCAGATTCGACCCTGGCGTGTGCTGGATGCCTCGCTTCTGGAAAGCCATTTCCAGTTGCGCAGGGAGGACTTTGTTCCACCAGCGATGCGCAAACTCGCCTTCTGCGATGTGGAGATCCCGTTGCTCATCGACGGTCGCGATTCGGGCGAGCGCATGCTGGCCCCCAAAGTCGATGCGCGGCTGGTTCAGTCGCTCGACCTCGCCCGCGAGGAGCATGTGCTTGAAGTTGGCACAGGCTCGGGATGGCTGGCAGCGCTTCTTGCAACCCGGGCGGCCCGGGTGCTGAGTCTCGAGCGCCACCCGGCGCTTGCGGCCTTTGCACGCGGGAATCTCCAGCGGGCCGGCCTTCAGCATGTGGAGGTGGTCACTGCCGACGCCTCGCTGGCCTCGGCAGCCGGCACCGGCGAGTGGGACGCGATTGTCCTTTCGGGAAGCGTCGAGCAGATCCCCGCTGCGCTCGTCCACAAACTCAAGGTCGGCGGCCGGATGGCGTTGATCGTGGGGCGGCGACCGGTGATGACCGCGCAACTTCTGACCCGCACTGCCTCGGGTGCGCCAGTCATCGAGAATCTTTTCGAGACGCTTGCTCCAGCCTTGCATGGCTTTGCGCGACCTAGCCACTTCCAGCTCTGAAGCCCGATCCAACCGCACTCCTTTTCCGGGTACCTTTGCGCCATGACTGAAACGACCCCGCCTTGCGTGGATGGATCCTCCCGAGAGGATATGTCCGCGTCCGCCCCCAGGCCTGCCAGGGGTAGCACGCACGTGGGCCGCCCGAATGCGTTGCAACCTCGTTCAAACTCCGGGCTACCGTCTGGTCTGCCGGAGTCGCGTCCGGGTCTTGATTCCGGTTCTTGTCTGGGCCGTGGTTTTGGTCTTGGCCTCGCGCTTACGGTCGTGCTTGCATCACCCGTCCAGGCGATGAGCTTGAGCGAAGCACTTGGATCCGCAAACAAGCAGGATCCGCAGGTTGCCTCGGCCCGCGCGCAGTTGCGCGCAGTGCAACAGCGCCTCGCCCAGTCGCAGGCGCTCTTTCTGCCAACGGTCAACGCCTCGGCAAGTTACGGACAGCAGTGGTCCACGATCAACGCGAACCCAACGGTGAACTATGCGAGCCAAGGGCTCACGCTGAGCGTGACCCAGCCGCTCTTTCGCCTCGCCAACTTTTCCGCCCTCGAGCAAGGCAGGTTGTCCGTGACCCAATCCGAGGCTGTGGTGGCCGCCGCTCAGCAGGATCTTCTTCTGAGGGTTGCGCAGGCTTACTTCGAGATCCTGATCTCGCAGGACGCGCTGATTACCCTGCGCGCCCAGGAAAGGGCGATCGGCCTCCAGTTCGAGGCAGCCAAGCGCAACTTCGAGGTGGGCACCGCCACCATCACCGACCAACAGGAGGCGCAGGCCCGACTCGACCTCACCCGCGCCTCGGTGGCGGCAGCGCAAAATGACCTGCTGACCCGCGTTGCCAACCTCGGAATCCTTGTCGGCCAGCGACCCAACAAGATCCGCGCAATGGTCGACGGGCTTTCGCTCACAACGCCCAAGCCTTTCGAGGAAGCCGACTGGGTGGAGGCTGCGCGCACGGGGAACTTCAGCGTGATCCAGAGTCTGCTCGCCGAGGAGATTGCCCGACGCGAAATCGACAAGCAGAAGGCCGCCAACTACCCCAACATCGACGCGCTCGCCTCGGCCAGCAACTCGAAGGGTTCATCACCCTTCCAGCCCAGCTCCAAAGTGCAAAACAATGCATTGAGCGTGCAGCTTTCGGTGCCCCTCTACACCGGCGGGGCAATCACCGCGCGTATTGCCGAAGCGGTGGCCTCGCTCGACCGGTCGAGGCAGGAAGTGGAAACCGCCCGGCGAAGCGCAGAGCAGGCCGCACGCAGCGCCTTTCTCGGCGTGAGTTCGCTCCTTGCACAGGTGAGGGCGCTCGAGGCTGCAGTGCGGTCGAGCACGTTGGCACTCGAGTCCAACGAGCTCGGCTATCAGGTCGGCGTGCGCATCAACATCGACGTGCTCAACGCCTTGCAGCAATTGAGCTCGGCGCGCCGGGATCTCTCCAAGGCACGCTACGACGCCCTGCTCGCCGGGTTGCGACTCAAGGCGGCGGCAGGCAGCCTCACACCCGACGACGTGAACGGCGTTGACGCAATGCTCAAGACCGAGCGACCGGTGGAAATTCCCCTGGACCTCACCGGCACGGTCTTTGATCTGCCGGTAAAGATCGGGCAACCACTCAGAGGGCGTTGAGTCCTCCGCACGGTTACTCAGGAGCGATCGGTTGCGCGACTGCGCTCCGACGCAAGGATCGCTTCGCCTACAACGTCGACTACCCGGGAGGCGGCGCCGCGGTGCTGTTCAACAAAGCCGCGCGCCGCTTCTCCCCGGCGTGCGCACTCGCAGGGATTGGCGGCCATTGCAAGTGCCCGGGATATCACTTCGCCGGCCGGGACCTGCACCGCCGCCCCTGCTTCAAGGGCGCGATGCGCCGCATCTGCGAAGTTGTAGGTTGACGGACCCAGCACGACCGGCTTCCCCGCGGCACAGGGTTCAATCAGGTTCTGCGATCCTGTATCGCCAATCGACCCTCCCATCACCACGCAGTCCGCCAGTGTGTACCACGCCGCCATCTCGCCCATCGAGTCTCCCAGGATGACCGCGCAGGCGGCTGGCGCAACCCGGGAGGCCGGTTCGTTGTCGGGCAAAGTCTCGGAAAAGAGCTCGGAGCGCCTCGACCATCGCCCCTTCCCGAGACCGTGGTCGAGCAGGAGCCCCAGCTCCTCGAAACGCTCCGGGTGACGCGGTACGATCACAAGACCGAAGCCCGCGCGTTGCTGCGGGTCGATAGCCTCCCACTGGCGAAGAATCTCCGCCTCCTCGCCCCGGCGGGTGCTTGCGCAGACGATCCAGCGGCCTGGCACCCGAAATGCGCCCAACGATCGATCCGCAGCTTCGGGATCGCCTTGCAGTTGTTCCTGTGGCGCACGATCAAGGGTCCTCAGGACCTGTCGCATCCGTTCTCCGCGCCGGACCAGTGCGGGTGCAAGGGCCACGTCAAACTTGAGGTTGCCAAGCGCTGCCATCGGAGGGCATTGCCCGCCGAGCAGTGAGCGCACCCGCGCACAGTCGTCTTCGGTCTGCATCAGTAGCCAGTCAAAGCGCCGCAGCGCCGGCTTGATGAGAAGCGCAAAGCGTTGGCCCTTCTTGAGGCTCCGCACCGAGAGCCGTCCGCTCACGAGCAGCATCGGGATCGCAAGCTGCGCCGCGCTTTGCATGAGCCAGGGCCAAACCTCGGTTTCGACCACGATCCCCACAACCGGTCGACAGGCACGCAGGAAGTCCCGGGTCGGCCCGGGTCGGTCGTAGGGAAGGTAGACCTGACGAAAGGGTGCGGCGCCGGAAGTTGCTCCGAGGCTCGCCAGGATTGCCTCACCCGCCCGCCGTCCGGTGGGGGTGCCATGGCTGAGCAGGATCGCGCACCCTGGAAGGCGCTTGCGCAGTTCGCGGATCAGTGCCGACGCCGCCTGGGTCTCGCCGAGCGATACCGCGTGGATCCACACCCAGGACAGGCCGCGAGGTCGATTCGCTGCATCGCCAACACCCGCCTCCGTGCCTGCGCTTGCGCAGGCCCATGCGGCGGCTGGCCTGAAACGTTCCTTCCAGTGCGCGCGGTAAGCGGGCTGGCGAACGCCCCTGAACCACAGGTACAACGGAAGGAAGGGCGTGATCATCCCCCCGATCAGGCTGTAGAGCCTGAGAGCGATCAACTCCAACCGGCGAAGCCTCAGCATTGGCCTACTCGCCCCCTCGGCTGGGGCAGGACCGGGATCTTCACGGTTGGGGGGCTTGATCGGGGTCATCAGGGCGGAGATTGTTCGAGGTCATCACCGCAGGTGCTGTCTGCTCCACACGAAGCCGCGCAACCATGTTGCACGCCCGCCCCCTGGATAGCACATCTTTCTGGTCGACCAGGCTCTTGCGACCCGCAGCGCTTCGGGGATCCCACCCACCTGGGCACCGCGCAAATCACCCGCTGGGAGCGCAATGCAGATCACCCGGCTGGGAGCGCAATACGGATCGCCTGAGGGCAGCCGCTTTGTACCGCGCCGCATGCTGCACCTGATCCCTCGGCGGCGCGATGCGGCGTGCGGGTCTCGCGCGTGCTTTGGCTCGTCGTATATGCTCCGCGCATGGACTGCTCCCGGGTCATCCTGTGCATGAAGTGGGGAACGAAGTACGGCCCGGAGTATGTGAATCGGCTCTACGGCATGGTAGCGAGGCACCTGCACAGCTCGTTTTCCTTCGTGTGCCTCACGGACAATTCCGCCGGGATTCGAGGCGAGGTGCTGTGCCGTCCGATCCCCGGGCTGGGTCTGCCGGAGGGGATTCCCGAGCGTGGATGGAAGAAGCTCACGACCTTCTCGCGCGAACTCGCAGACCTCGGCGAAACCGCACTCTTCCTCGACCTGGATGTCGTGATCGTTGGCGATCTGGACGCCTTCTTCGATCTTGAAGGCGACTTCTACATCATTCACGACTGGAAGCGGCCCTGGCGGATCACCGGCAACTCCTCGGTTTACCGTTTCCGAATTGGTGCACATTGCGGAGTGCTTGACCACTTCGAGCACCACCAGGAGTCGATCCGCAAGCGCTTACGCAACGAGCAGGCCTACCTTTCGGAACGCATGGCGCAGCTCGGAACGCTCCGGTACTGGCCGCAGGAATGGTGTCGCAGTTTCAAGTATCACTGCATCCCCGGCTTTCCGAGGAACTGGTGGAAAACCCCTGTG
>Ga0194124_10001726_pt1 | contig 26552 bp, 26 predicted proteins | sample TA2KigCas0mmetaG_FD_148605 | JGI IMG/M metagenome (GOLD analysis project Ga0194124, IMG submission 148605) | Freshwater microbial communities from Lake Tanganyika, Tanzania - TA2015031 Kigoma Deep Cast 0m | ecosystem: Environmental > Aquatic > Freshwater > Lake | place: Tanzania: Lake...
GGGGCGAAATAATCACGGTCATGAAGCCGTAGATCACGAAGTCGTACCACTCGAGCGCATTACCGATCACGGCGGCGATGATCTGGCGGGTTCGGTTGGCTGCAGACATGTCAGGCTTCTCCGGCTGTAATAATGGACTAGGTCCTGGAAACTGTTTCTTTTGGTCGATGGCAAGGCGGCGGTGCCGCAAACAATAAAAAGACAGTCGGCGCGGGCCTCGAATACCGCAAGCAGCCTCACGAGAGTGGTTCTTATTCTCGGTTAAACTCGGCGAGTCTTATTGTACGGAGAAATCACCATGGCCTTACTGATCATCGGGATCGTGCTTTTTCTGGGAGCGCACTCCACGCGTATGCTGGCTGATTCTGCGCGCAGCAGCCTGATTAGCCGTTTCGGCGAAAACGCTTGGAAAGGCTTGATTACAGTGGTCTCGATCGCCGGCTTTGTGCTGATCGTTATTGGTTATGGGCAGGCACGCGCTTACCCCTTACCCCTCTGGACAGCACCGCTGTGGGCTTACTATCTGACAATTCCCCTGACGCTGATCGCGTTTGTGCTGATCACCGCCGCTTACGTACCGGGCAACAGCATCAAGGCCAAGGTCGGGCATCCGATGGTCGCTGGCGTCAAAACCTGGGCCTTCACGCACCTGCTGGCGAATGGTAATTTGGCCGAGGCGCTGCTGTTTGGCAGCTTCCTGATCTGGGCCGTGGCGAGTTTTGTGTACTCGCGCAAGCGCGATCGTGCCAACGGCACCCGCTATCCGGCCGGAACAGCCGCGCGCACCGGATTAACTGTTGCAGTCGGTACCGTGGTCTGGGTGATATTCATGATGGTGCTGCATGTGCGCTGGATAGGTGTATCGCCACTAGGCATGGTGATGGCGCCCTCAACACCGGTGGCTGATCCACCTGCGGTGGTTGAACCAGCTGCCGAGGGAGAAGCGAAGGCGGTAGCACCGCCGAGTGAAAACAATGATGAGCCGTCAGTAGCAAAATAATAATCAAACGGCATGGACAACCGAGTCCATGCTCTGACCAGGGAGGCAGTTAATCATGGTAACGACATCGGGGGAACACGCGCATCAGCGCAAGGCATCGGAATTATTTGTCGAGGCGCTGGAGAATGAAGGCGTCGAGTATGTGTTTGCTGTGCCGGGCGAAGAGAATCTTGACCTGCTCGACGCGCTTCGTACCTCCCGAAAAATCCGCCTGATTCTCACCCGCCACGAGCAAGGCGCAGCGTTTATGGCCGCGACCTATGGGCGCCTCACCGGCAAAGCTGGTGTGTGTATGGCTACACTCGGCCCAGGCGCAACCAACTTCGCCACGCCCGCAGCGTACGCGCACTTGGGTGCTTTCCCGATGATCATGATCACCGGACAAAAGCCGATCAAAAAATCCAAGCAGGGGCAGTTTCAGATTATTGATGTCGTGCAGCTGTTCAAACCGATCTGCAAAATGGCGCGGCAGATTGTGAATGGCAACACGATTCCAGCGCTCGTGCGCGAGGCCTTTCGTCTTGCGGAAGAAGAACGCCCGGGTGCCGTGCTGCTCGAGCTACCGGAGGATATTGCTGCAGAGCTGTGCGACGCGCATCCTATACCACCGCACCCGCGCTACTACGCAGAAGCCTCAGATGCGGTGCTCGAGACGGTTGCTGAGCTGATCATCAAAGCCAAACACCCGCTAGTGCTGGTGGGTGCCGGTGCGAATCGCAAACGCGCGCGTGGCGCGATTCATGATTTTGTACATCAGCTGCAAATACCCTTCTTCACCACGCAAATGGGTAAAGGCGTGGTGGATGAATCTTCACCACTCTATTTAGGTACCGCAGCGCTGTCGGATGATGATTACCTGCACGCGTATATTCATCAGGCCGACTTGATTATCAATATCGGTCATGACGTAGTAGAAAAACCGCCCTTCTTCATGGAGCCCGCAGGCCAAACCGTGGTGCATGTGAACTACCGTGCGGCACAAGTGGATCAAGTCTATTTCCCGCAAGTCGAAGTGGTGGGCGATTTAGCGCTATCGCTCAGCCACCTCACGCGCATGCTGCAGGGCAAACTGTCAGTTGACCTCACGCTGTTCAAGCAAGTGAAAGCTGATGTCGAACATCGTATTGCAGAAGCCGAAGATGATGATCGCTGCCCGATACTGCCGCAAAGGCTGGTGAAAGATATCCGCTCTGTGATGCGCGACCATGACATCATCGCGCTTGATAATGGTGTTTATAAAATCTGGTTTGCGCGTAACTACCCGGCGCATCAACCGAATACGATTTTGCTGGATAACGCATTAGCTACCATGGGTGCCGGCTTACCCTCGGCGATGATGGCGTCGATGCTGCACCCGGAGTCGTATGTGATGGCCCCCTGTGGTGACGGCGGTTTCATGATGAATAGCCAGGAACTCGAGACGGCCGTTCGCCTGAAACTGAATCTGGTCGTGCTGGTGCTGAATGATGGCTCGTACGGCATGATTCGCTGGAAGCAAGCCGGCGCCGGCATGCCGGATTGGGGGCTGGAGTTCGGTAATCCGGATTTTGTGGCGTATGCGAATAGCTATGGCGCGCATGGCCATCGTATACAGAGTGCCGCTGAGTTTAAAACCGTCGTCGCCAAAGCCTTCGCCGACGGCGGTGTGCATCTGATTGATTGCCCGGTCGATTACTCGATGAATCGCAAGCTGTTAATCGACGATCTGCGCAAAAACCACGCGCTGCACGCCGAACACTAGTTAAAGAGAACGTCATGAGCACACTTGAAGTCGTCAATCCGTTTGACCAAAAACCCATCGGCAGTGTTGATCTGGTGCCCTGGAACAGCATTGATGGCTGGCTGGCAGACGCGCATCAGCTCAGCCGTGATCGTAGCCAATGGCTGCCGGTGCATCAGCGTATCGCCATCTTAAAAAACTGCGCCAAGCTAATGAGCGAGTGCGCCGCCGAGTTAGCGCATCTGATCGCTGATGAAGGTGGTAAGCCACTGATTGATGCGCGGGTAGAAGTAGCGCGCGCGATCGATGGTGTGGAGCTCTGCATCAAAGAACTCGGCCATCTGGTGGGCAGTGAAGTACCGATGGGTTTAACGCCAGCGGCTGCGGGCAGGCTGGCGTTTACAACGCGTGAGCCGATCGGCGTGGTGGTAGCGGTGTCAGCGTTTAATCATCCACTGAATCTGATTGTGCATCAGGTCGCACCGGCGGTTGCAGTCGGTTGCCCGGTACTGGTCAAACCAGCCGACGATACGCCGCTCAGTTGCAAGACCTTTGTTGATCTGCTGATTCAAGCAGGTTTACCTGCTGCGTGGTGCCGGTTTGTGCCGTGTGACTTGGCCAGTGCAGAGCGCATGGTGACAGACCCACGTGTTGCATTGTTTAGTTTTATCGGCTCGGCCAAAGTGGGATGGATGCTGCGCGCCAAACTCGCACCCGGCACCCGCTGCGCGCTCGAGCATGGGGGTGCCGCACCCGTGATTGTGGATAGCGGTGTGGATAGCGCGATGATGATTCCCAAGCTGGTCAAGGGTGGCTTCTATCACTCAGGCCAAGTCTGTGTCTCTGTGCAGCGCGTGTTTGCACCCCGATCGCAAGCCGCTGCGCTAGCCGAAGGTATCGCTGCGCATGCCAGTCGCTTGGTGGTGGGTAATGCGATTGAAGAAGCAACCGAGTGCGGCCCATTAATCCGGCCACGTGAAGTGACGCGCGTTGCAGAATGGGTTGATGAAGCGGTTGGTATGGGGGCGCACAAGTTATGTGGTGGCCAGACACTCAGCCCCACCACCTATGCGCCGACCGTACTGCTCGACCCACCACAAAACTGCCGTGTATCTAACAGCGAGATATTCGGGCCGGTGGTGTGCGTGTACAGCTACGACGAGCCTGCGCAAGCCATCAGCATGGCCAATAGCCTGCCGTATGCGTTCCAGGCCTCGGTGTTTAGTAATCGTCTGGATTTTGCGATGCAGGCATTTCGTGGATTGGATGCCTCGGCGGTGATGATGAATGACCACACCGCGTTTCGTGTGGACTGGATGCCGTTCGCCGGCCGCCGCCAATCAGGCTACGGCATTGGCGGTATTGGCCACACCATGAAAGACATGACGCAAGAAAAAATGATGGTGCTTTAAGCAAGCACTAAGTGGGTTAGTAATAAATGAAACATCCGATCCACAAGATACTCACCTTCGCCATGAAGGTTTGATAAGATCCGCAGGTTTTCGAAGCCTGCCGCGATCTCCGTGAACAAGAAGATTCTCAGACCCTTGGTTCTGACGCTCACCCTGTTTGTCTTGTGGGTGCTGATGTCCGGCATGTTCACGCCGTTTCTACTGGCCGCGGGCTTGGGCTCATCGATGGCAGTGAGCTGGATGGCGCACCGCATGGGTTTGCTGGAAACGCAGGATAGCGGCCTTAAACGTTTTTGGGGTTCGGTAGCTTATCTTTTCTGGCTACTGCTTGAGATCATCAAATCATCATGGCAAGTGACCCGGATTATTCTGCATCCATCCTTACCGATCAGCCCAACGCTGGTACGTTTCCGCCCCACCCAAAAAACACTCAGTGGTCTGGTGATCCATGCCAACTCGATTACGCTGACCCCCGGCACCTACACCATAGAGGCCAGCCTGGACAGCATGCTGGTACACGGACTAACCAGCACCGGGGCTGAAGGTGATATTGACTCCGAAACCGATCGACGTGTAACGCAGTTGGAGCAAGCATGAGCATGTTCGTGGCTGCTACGCTGGCGCTGCTGATGACACTCGTGCTTATGATCATCCGGCTGATTCTCGGACCAACAGTTTTCGATCGACTGCAAACCGCCAATTCAATCGGCACGGTGTCGATGCTGTTACTGGCGGTGGTGGGTTTTGTCAGAGGCCGGCCTGAGTTTCTTGACCTTGCCTTGGTATACGGTCTGCTGAACATCATCGGCACCATCGCCGTACTGAAGTTTTTTAAATACAGCGACTTGGGTGACGACGGTAAACGTACACCACCCACAACGCGGTCGTCATCATGATGCCTTCCGTACTCATCGATGGGCTCTCATGGGTGCTATTGATCGCCGGTGGCTTTTTTTGCGTCGTCGGTGCGGTCGGTATGCTGCGTATGCCGGATGTGTTTACTCGCATGCATGCCTCGAGCGTCACTGAGACACTCGGCGCAGGGCTCATCCTGATCGGGTTGATGCTGCAGGCCGGGTTGTCGCTGGTCACCGTCAAACTACTGATACTGGGCGTGCTGATTTTTATCGCGGGCCCCACTGCTACCTATGCCATCGCACACGTTGCCATGCTGCGCGGCTTGAAGCCCGTGCTTCAGCATGATCGCTCACAGGACCGTTCCGTATGAATGAGTGGCTTGATTACTTGCTGCTGATGGTGCCGATGCTGATGATGCTGGTGGCTGTTGGCCTGATCATCACCGGCCGTAACTTGTTCGGCGTCGTGGTGCTCACCAGCGTCTACAGTTTTTTGATGGCTACTGTGTTGTTCGTATTAGATGCCGTGGATGTGGCGATGACGGAAGCGGCAGTGGGCGCAGGGATATCAACGGTTTTGTTGCTGGGTGCTTTGCGACTCTGTGGCTGGGAGGATTCCAAGCCCATGCGCCACCCATGGCGCAAGCTGATGGTATCGGGTGCGCTGGCCGCGCTGCTCATGGTGGGGATGGTTGGGCTACCGGAGTTTTCTGATCCTGCGGCGACTCTGCACCAGCATGTGGTACCGCGATACCTGATCGACTCGACCAAAGAAATTGATGTACCCAACATCGTGACCGCCGTGCTAGCCAGCTATCGCGGTTATGACACGTTGGGCGAAACAACCGTGGTCTTCACAGCTGGCGCGGGTGTGATTGCGCTACTACGTCGTCGACGCCAACAACGGCTGAAGCATGCGTCATCGGGGGCAAGCGATGCGTCATGACCCGATCCTGCAAGTCATTGCCCGACTGCTGATTCCGTTCATTCTGCTGTTTGCGCTTTACGTGCAGTTTCACGGCGACTTCGGGCCCGGTGGGGGATTTCAGGCGGGGGTGATCTTCGCAGCCGGCATCATTCTTCACGGCCTAATATCCGGATTAGACGCCGCCAAAAAAATTCTGCCCGAGCGCCTGGTCGAGGCAATGATGGCAATCGGCGTACTGATCTATGCGGGCGTTGGCATTGCCAGCCTGTTGTTGAGCGGTGCTTATCTTGATTATTCAGTGTTGGATCACGACCCTATTTACGGTCAACACCGCGGTATTTTTTGGGTAGAAATCGGGGTGGCAATTACCGTGTGCGGCGTCATGCTGAAAATCTTTTACATGTTTGCCGGTCGCGGTGACGTCGACCAAGACGAAGAATAAGCACCCACATGAGCTTTGCTGCGTACTTTACCTATATCGTCACTTACCTGCTCATGACCGCAGGTTTGTTCATCGTGATTGCGCGCGGCAATCTCATCAAGAAACTAATTGGCCTCGGCATTTTCCAAAGCTCGGTGTACTTGCTGTACATCGGCCCTGCCAAACTCATCGGCGGTACCGCGCCCGTTTTGGCAACCGGCTACTCGGTGTACTCCAACCCGCTGCCTCATGTCCTGATACTCACCGCCATCGTGGTTGGCGTTGCAACTCTGGCGCTCGGCTTGGCCCTGGTTGTTCGAATCCGTGAAGCCTACGGCAGTATTGAAGAAGACGAGGTACTGGCAGAAGACAAGGCCAATACCAGCACCACAGGACACGCATGAGCCTGAGCAATCATCTGCCGGCCTTGCAGGTCGTCATACCGCTTGTCAGTGCGCCGATCGCGCTACTGATTCGCCAGCGCCATCTGGCGTGGGCCTTGATGATGGTGGTGTCTTGGCTCAGCCTCGCTATCTCGGTTCTGCTCTGGCTACAAGTCAGCGACGGCTCGGTGATCTCGTACGCCATCGGTGCATGGCCGCCACCGTGGGGTATTGAGTACCGTGTTGATAGTCTGAACGCCTTCATCCTGGTGCTGATCTCGGGTACCGCGGCGCTGGTAGTGCCGTTCTCACTGCACAGTATCGAGCATGATATGCACCAGCAGCAGCATTACTTGTTTCACACCATGTTTGCGCTGTGTCTTGCGGGTCTGCTCGGTATCACAATCACCGGCGATGCCTTCAATGTGTTTGTGTTTCTGGAGATCTCGTCCTTATCGACTTATGTGTTGATCGCGCTAAGTCGTCGTCGGCAAGCCTTGGTCGCCTCGTTTCAGTATCTGATGATGGGCACGATTGGTGCAACACTGATCGTTGTTGGTATTGGGCTGCTGTACCTACTCACCGGCTCGCTCAATATTGCGGACATGGGTACGCGGCTCAGCACACTACCGCCTAGCCGCGCGGTCTATACCGCGCTGGCATTTTTATCGATTGGGCTGTCGCTGAAGCTGGCCCTATTCCCGCTGCATCAGTGGTTACCGAATGCCTATGCGGATGCGCCCTCAGCAGTTTCCGCATTTTTAGCGGCTACCGCCACCAAGGTGGCGATCTATGTGCTGCTACGTTTTTACTTTGATGTTTTCGGGTTGCCCAGACTGAACGAGGCAGGCATTCTGCCGCTACTGATGGCGCTGGCTATCGCGGCCATGTTTGTCGCCAGCGCAATTGCCATCGCGCAGTCGGATCTCAAAGGCCTGTTCGCATTTTCCAGCGTTGCCCAAGTCGGTTACATCATGCTGGGTGTTGGCATCAGCAATGACACCGGATTAACCGCTGCGCTGCTGCATATTTTTAATCATGGCATCACCAAGGGCGCGACATTTCTGCTGCTCGGTATTGTTATGTACGCCATCGGCAGCACCGATCTCTCGCGCTTGCGCGGTATCGGGCGGCTGATGCCGCTGACCTCGGCGGGTTTGCTGCTGTGTGGTTTATCGCTCATTGGTATCCCGGGCACCAGTGGCTTTATCAGCAAGTGGTATCTGGTACTCGCCGCGCTTGAGGCAGGCCATGGGTGGCTGGCGTTTGTGATCGTGGTGTCGTCGATGCTTGCGGTGGCCTATGTGTGGAAGTTTGTTGAGGTCGCTTATCTACAAGAACCAGACGCCGGCGCGCACTTGCAGCGCAAGCCCGTGCTGACGATGGCGTTGCCAACAACGGTACTGTGCGCTGCGACGCTCTACTTTGGTTTGGATACCCGCTTTAGTTTGGGCGCTGCCAGCGCCGCTGCCAAGGTGCTTCTGAGTGGTGTTGGTGGGGTCACACCATGAGCACCGACATCCTGCTAGTGCTTTTCCTGATCATCCCCTCACTGGCTGTGGCGGGTATTGTCCTCGCCGATAAAACGCCCAATCTGCGTGAAGCTATCGGCTTAATCGCTGCCCTGCTACTGGTTGTTTGCGTCGGCTTTCTCACGCATGCTTTTGTGAATGGCCACGCCACGACGCTGGTGATTGGCGAGATCATGCCCGGGCTCGCGATCGTCTTTACGCCGGAGCCGATGGGTATCTTGTTCGCGCTGATTGCTTCTGTGCTGTGGGTGGTTGCCATCATTTACTCGGTCGGCTATTTGCGCAGCAATGACGAGCAACACCAGACCCGCTTCTTCGCTTGCTTTGCGCTATCCATTGCTTCCACCATGGGCATTGCACTGGCTGGTAATTTTTTTACCTTGTTCTTGTTTTATGAGTTGCTGACACTCGCCACCTGGCCGCTAGTCACGCACCATGGTGATGAAGCCGCGCGGCGCGCAGGACGAATTTATCTCGGTACGCTGATGGGCACGTCTATTTGTCTGCTGCTGCCCGCCATGATTGCGATTTGGTTTGTGACTGGCAGCACCGATTTCATTGCCGGTGGTCTTCTGGTCGATAAAGCCTCGCCACTACTGACCTTGGGTCTGCTGGCGCTCTGCATGCTCGGCGTTGGTAAAGCGGCGCTCATGCCGGTGCACCGATGGCTGCCTAATGCGATGGTAGCGCCCACACCGGTATCCGCCTTGCTGCATGCGGTGGCCGTGGTGAAGGCAGGTGTATTCACCATCGTGAAGCTGATTGTGTATGTGTTTGGTACTCAGCACTTGCAACAATGTGGCGTCACGGATTGGTTAACGCTGCTTGCTGCTTTCACCATCGTCGCGTCATCGGTAGTCGCGCTGAATGCCGACAATCTGAAACGGCGTCTTGCCTATTCCACCATCAGCCAGCTGTCTTACGTGACCCTGTCAGTCTCTCTGCTGGGTCCGCTGTCTGTCATGGCGGCTGTACTGCACATTGCAGCACATGCGGTCGGAAAGATTACGCTGTTCTTCGCCGCCGGCGCGATCTACACCACCGCCCACAAAACGCTGGTGAGTGAATTGCGCGGTATGGGTCGTCGTATGCCCTGGACCATGACAGCGTTTGCTGTTGCAGCGCTGTCCATGATCGGACTGCCGCCCACGGTCGGCTTCGTCTCGAAATGGTTCATGCTGTCCGGTGCCATGTCCGCTGAAAGTACCTTCGGTAGTACGGTTGCGGTGATAGCCATCATTATCAGCACGCTGCTCAATGCAGCGTATTTCCTGCCGATTGTTTATCACGTTTTTTTCTCGGGTGTGAGCGTTGAAAGTGATCAAGCCCAAAGTCACGAGGCAGCCCATGGCGATGCCCCGCTATCCATGCGTATCGCACTTGTTTTCACCGCCGGGTTAACGCTGCTGCTGTTCTTTTTAGCCGATGCGCTGCTGTCGCTGGCGAGTGGTCTGAATTGAAGGAGGCTATCGTGACGAAACCCCATTGGCTCGATCGCCCTGCAAACCATCGCAAGCTCTGGATAGGTTTCATTATCGTGCTTGTTGTTACCGTGCTTGCCGAGTTTGTCTGGCCGATACATGGGCATTTCGAGATTGAGTCGCTTGCGGGCTTCAATGCGCTGTATGGCTTCGTTGCCTGCGCGGCTATGGTGGCTTTCGCCAAGCTACTTGGGCTTTGGCTGAAGCGCGCGGACACTTTCTATACATCAGAAGATTCAGAGTCTCTGGCTTCTGGAGCAGCCATTAGCGCATCTGGTGAGGCACACGGTGAGGCACACGGTGATGCAGAGAGCGTGGGTAAAGCGCATGAGTAATCTGCTCCTCCACCCGGGCCTGGTGTTGATCATCGGCGGCATGCTGATGTCGCTATGTGCGCCAAGGCTACGTACGGGCTTACAACTGGGTCTGCCGCTGCTTGCCTTGTTTCTGGTTTGGCAGATTCCCGACGGCGTCGCACACCAGCTGAGTTTTATGGATCAGTTGTTAACCCCGATTCGTAGCGACGCATTGTCTCGCTTGTTTGCCACCATCTTTGCGCTCATGGCAGCGGTCGGTGGCCTGTACGCGCTCAACCAACCCAGCCGCTTGGAGATCGCCGCGGCTTATGGCTATGCGGGTTCCGCGATTGGTGTTTGCTTCGCCGGTGATCTGCTCACGCTATTTGTGTTTTGGGAGCTGATGGCGATCGGCTCGAGCTTGGTACTGTGGAGTAGTGGTACAACCGCCAGCGGACGCGCTGCGCAGCGCTACATACTGATCCATATCTTGGGCGGCGTTTTGTTATTTGCTGGCATAGCAGGACACGTACAATCTGGTGCGGGTCTCGAGTTCAGCGCAATGCGCGCTGATAATCTTTCCAATCTTCTGATTCTCGCCGGCATGCTGGTCAACGCGGGCGCGCCGCCCTTTTCAGCATGGTTACCAGACGCTTACCCTGAAGCCTCGTGGAGCGGCACGGTGTTTTTGTCGGCGTTCACTACCAAGACTGCTGTGTATACGCTGATCCGCGGATTTCCAGGTAATGAGATCCTGATCTGGATTGGCTTGTTCATGGTGTTCTACGGCATCGTCTATGCGCTGCTCGAAAACGATATGCGTCGCATTCTTGCCTACTCGATCGTCAACCAGGTCGGCTTCATGGTGGCGGGTATTGGCATTGGCACTGAGATGGCACTCAATGGTGCCGCCGCTCACGCCTTCACCCACATTATTTACAAGGCCCTACTGCTGATGTCGGCTGGTGCGGTGTTGATGCAAACGGCGCGAAGCAAGTGCTCTGAGCTTGGCGGGCTGTTTCACAGCATGCCACTGACCACGGTCTGTGCCTGCATTGGAGCGTTGGCGATTTCATCGTTCCCATTAACGTCAGGTTTTGTGTCCAAGTCGATGGTGACCCAAGCAGCGGCCGATGGTCACTTGTTATGGGTGTGGCTGCTCATGACAGCGGCGTCAGCAGGTACGTTTATTTATGCAGGTATCAAGTTTCCGTGGTTTGTATTCTTCCAAAAAGATTCCGGCTTGCGGCCTGCCGAGCCGGCACTCTCCATGCGCTTGGCGATGCTGATTCTGTCGGCGCTATGTATCGTGATCGGTGTTTGGCCAGAGCTGCTGTACCGGCTGCTGCCGTTTGAAGTGAACTATGCGCCCTACACAGCAGGGCATGTGATCGCACAGTTGCAGCTGTTGTTATTCTCTGGCTTGGCGTTTTTTGTACTGCTGGGCTACTTGAAACGCACGCCAACCATTACGCTCGATACCGATTGGTTTTGGCGTAGAGCGCTACCCGGCACTGCGAGCTGGCTGGCTCAATGGCGCATCACTATCATCGGCTTATGCTCACCACTGGAGAGGTGGGTAAGCAGGTTTTCAAATGTTGTCAGCGCAGCTATCGGTGTGCGTGGCCCACTGAGTGGTACCTGGTCGCTGGCGACGATGGGGCTGGCGGTAGTTATCTTGCTGATCGTGCAGCTGGTTGTGGTAATGAGCTGATCTCCTCCAATAACTTTCCGCGAAGAGCCCGTTGGCGTAGACCATCAAAATAGGTCTTGAAAATTTGGCAAAACACAGGGCCGATATCAGCGCGCGTTAAACAGCCTCAGCCCCGCCTCATCCATCGCCCGTTGCTCTTGCTTGGCGATAGCCAGCGCCTGATTACGCTCATCGCGCTCGACCATGGCGTCCATTTTGGCCTGCTCCCGCAGCGCTTTCACCAACTCGGCCTTGGCGTCGGCCAGTTTCAGGCTGGCATCTTGCAGCTGACCCTCAACGCGGGTACGCAAACCACGCAAGTGCTCAAAAAATTTTCGGTACGTGATGGTGTCGGATATCGAGTGCGCTTCTTTCTGCGCCTCGTTGTAGCGCACGATGTAGTCGTCACGCAGTTGATCAAGATGGGCAAGGCTTTGCTCAAGCTTGGCCACCCGATGCCTCGCTTCACTCACCAGTTCCTGCGCATCACGCACTGCAGCTTGTGCTTTTTCAGCGAGCACGGTCCAGGTGGTTTGTTTCATGATCATCTCAGCGCCGTTCAGGCGCCGACCAATTCACGAATACCCTGCCAGGTCTTTTCAGTGCCAACCCCATCGTGCAAATCCTGCTGCAGGAATATTTGTATGCGCTCACGCATTGCAATCGCCAGATCAATTTCCTGGTTAGAGCCTGCCTCGTAGGCGCCGACAGAGATCAGATCTTCATTTTGCTGATACAACGACCACAGTCGCCGAATACGATTCGCCATTTTCAAGTCAGTCGGCGATACCAAGTCTTGCATCACCCGAGAAATTGAACCGTTTAGATCAATCGCCGGATAATGCGCGGCATCGGCCAGCTTGCGCGACAACATCACCTGCCCATCGAGCGAGGCACGTGCGATGTCTACAATAGGATCTTGCGCGTCATCACCCTCGGCGAGCACGGTATAGATTGCCGTAATCGCGCCGTAGCCATGTCGACCAACACCGGTGCGTTCAATTAAATTCGGTAGCAGTGCAAACACCGATGGCGGATAGCCTTTAGCGGTGGGGGGTTCGCCGATCGCTAGACCAATCTCGCGCTGCGCATGGGCGACTCGCGTCAGGCTATCCATCAGCATCAATACATTCTTGCCCTGATCGCGGAAGTACTCTGCGATCACGTGCGTCAAGTGAGTCGCCTTCAGCCGCATCACGGGCGATACATTGGCCGGCGAAGCAATGACGACGGATTTAGTACGACCCTCGGGCCCGAGCACCTCGTTGATGAAGGCCTGCACTTCGCGGCCGCGCTCACCAATCAGTCCAATCACCACGACATCGGCTTCAGTATTGCGCGTGATCATACCGAGCAACGAGCTTTTACCCACGCCCGAGCCTGCGACCAAACCAAGACGTTGGCCACGACCCATCGTCAACAAACCATTGATGGCTTTGACACCGACATCGAGTACTTGATTAATCGGGCCACGCTCCATCGGATTCAATGGCAGGCCCAGCAAGGCGAGTTTATCTTTGCAATCCGGTTTGGGGCCGCCATCCAGCGGCTCACCAAAGGCATCAATCACACGCCCGAGTAACTCAGGGCCCAGACTCGCTTCAGAAGAATTGGTGAGCACACGAACCGTGGAACCAGGGCCAATACCCACTGCCTCGGTAAACGGCATCAGAAACAGGGTTTGGTCGTTGAAGCCAACCACCTCTGCTTGTGCTTTATGGTTACCGCTAATCGATTCTAGTTCGCATACGGCGCCAAGGGGTGCCATGACACCGCGCGCTTCAAGGGTCATGCCAATCAAACGCACCAGTGTACCCGTGTGGCATGCGGGGGGCACACGCGTGTGCGCGATCAGATGATCAACCACCTCGGCATAATCAAGCATGACCATCTGACGGTGCGGCCGTCTCCAGGGCTTTGTCGGTTACTGCTTCGGGCTTATCAACAATGGTGACGTCATCCACAGGCTGGCCGGTTTGAATCCGATCAGATAGCCGATCAGATAAGCGATTGCCGCCGGTGCGCCAGCTGGGCGTTGGGGCCTGCGAGAGCGATTTTTTAACGCCATCAACCCGACGCTGCATCAGGTCTTCCACCACACTACCGTCGAGTGACACACGCACGCTGCCGCGTTCCAGCAGGTTATCCGGACGCAGAATCAAGCTGTCGGCGTATTTTTCAATGGTAGGGCGATACAACTCCAGATCTTCTGGATGCAGATGAATGATTACCGCTTTATCGCCAGCCGCATTCAGCTCGCGCAGCGCGTTATCAACCAAGCGCGATATCGCTTGCGGGCTTTGCGTGAGCTCGCCACGCACCAGCTGCTCGGCCAGGTGCACGGTGAATTTTTTCATGGGCTCGAACAAGGCATCCGGGTTAAAAGCCAGCTGCTGCAGCTGATCTATCACCGACTGCAACTGATCCAGCTTGGCTTGATGCTCGGCTTGCTGACGTTTTTGTTCATCGGTCTGCGTCTCGGCACGGCCTTGTTCCAGGCCAGCCGCTAAACCTTCGTCATAGCCCTGCTGATGCGCGACTGGGCGCTCAGCTTCACGACCTTCGCCACGACCAACTTCCAAACCTTTCGCATAGGCCTCGGCACGCACTGCTTCAATTTTTTTTGCGACTGCTTCGTTATCAAGCAAAGTATCTTCGATTAGTTCGGCTGCCTGCGCTGATAGCGTCTCGGACAGTAGATGTGGCTCGGTGGCCAGCGCTGAGGCAGTTTCTTTATACTTGTCTACACCGTCTTCAGCAGCGACTTGCGTGCTCGCTACTGCTTCGATATCGGTCTGCGCAATAGCGCCGTCCGTCTCATTCGCATTACCAGCCTGGTCAGCAAGCGTAGCAAGGTTGTCAATTGCCACTTCGGTAACGGGATCAGCCGCTGAAATCTCGGCAACCATGGCGTCCGTTGCTGCGGCAAACGCCTCAATCTCACTGGGTATGGGTTGGGATTGCTCAGCCACACTCTCATCGCGGGCAAAGTTCTCATCATCCGGATTTGCCTCAACACCCTGCGCTGCGGCATTTGAATGAACATCATGCTCTGCATTCAACTTGGTATTGAACTCGGCACTGAATTCAGAACCGATCTCGCTCGCCGCCTCGGCAGCAAACGCTGGCGCAGGCAGATCATGATCCGCTGAAAACGGATCAGCGATGACCTCATCAACCGCAGAATCATCTTCGGGTAAATCCAGGCTATGGTCGCGTGCAAAGCCATCCGCAACGCGTCCGCCTGCCAAGGGGTCGACACCAAATATGGCTTTGGGCATTTGGTCGCGCTGCTCGACGAACGGCGGCGCGGTTCGATCGAGCAGGTTTTGAATAGCGAACGGGTTGGATGCCGGATCGAACATGCGATTCGGCAGCCATGCATTGCGCTTGCGCGCGGACCGCACCTCAGACAAAGTCGGCTCCACCCGATGCCAAGATCAGCTCGCCTTTCTCGGATAGCTTTCTGGCTTGACGCATGATCTTCTTCTGCGCATCTTCCACTTCGGTCATACGCAGTGGGCCCTTGCCCTCCATGTCGTCGACGAACATGCCACGCGCACGGCTCGACATGTTGTCGAGGAACTTGTTCTTGACCTCTTCGGTTGCGCCCTTCAGCGCAATCATCAGCATATCGGGTTCGACCGCACGCATCAGCGCCTGGATACCACGGTTATCCACCGCAGCCAGATTTTCAAAGCTGAACATATTGTCTTGAATCCGCAATGCGAGCTCTTCATCAATCTGACCCACACCTTGCAAAATCGCTGATTCCAACTCGACCTTGGTGAAGTTCATGATCTTCGCCGCAGCTTTAACACCACCAAAGCTTGACGACGATGCCGACGCATTATTCGAGAACTGCTTCTTCATGATGGTTTCAAGCTCTTCCATCGCAGAAGGCTGAACCGTATCGAGGCTGGCTACACGCTGTACTACCTCGGCACGCGACTCTTCCGGCAAGAAGGCCAGCACATCGGCAGCCACTTCCGATTCCAGCACCGACAAAATAATTGCTGTCACCTGCGGGTGCTCGCCACGAATCATTTCAGCGATCGCGCGTGCATCCATCCACTGCAAAATCTCCAGACCACGGCTGGCGCGGCCCGGCATGATGCGCGAGAGTACTGATGCGGCTTTGTCAGGACCCAATGCGCGCTTAAGCACGGTCTCTACATATTCAGTCGTACCGAGCGAGAGGCTGGTCTGCTTCTTGAGCATATCAACAAACTCATCAAGCACTACGTTCACCGCGTCTTGCGACATGTCGGCAACCGAGACCATCGCTGCGCCCAGCTCTTGTACTTCTTTCGGATCAAGGTAGCTAATGATGTTGGAGGCCAGGTCTTCGCCAAGCAGCAGCATCAGCACAGCAGCGCGCTGTACGTTGGTAATCTCGGCCAGCTCTCGCTTAAGCTCGTCCGACATGGATGTAGTTGTTGTGTTGTCTGCCATGGTGTACCTCGTTTGCTGCTTTCCTTTATATGAAACCGATTATTTCTTTTTTGCGTCGCTTATACCGCGCAACATATTCTTCACCATCAGGACCACGCGGCCTTTTTCTTTCTCGGTGAGGAGTTTAACCAGCATCAGCTTATCGTCATAGCTTTTTGCATCTGACAACATGTCGGCCGGTATCGTGGGCTTCTTTTTCTTCGGCTTGTGTTTGTTTTTTAGCGCCTCAAGATCTTCGGTCGGCTGCTCTGCTGCTTTCTGTTCAACTTTTTGATCGTCTGCCATGATAGTTCCAGTTCTGGGTTAGTAAGCCGCTTTAGTTGCGGACCATGTTCTTCAAGACCAGCGCCACCCGGCCAGACTCTTGCGCCACTAACATGCGGATCAGCGCGACTTTGTCATCATAGCTGTTAGCGGTGTCCAGCATTTCAGCGGAGAAGGTCGGTTTTTTCGGCTTCATCGCTTGCATGCGGGCACGCAGCTCGTCCAGGCTCTCGCCATCTTCCAGCTCGAGCTGGTCTTCATCAAACTCACCGTCCTCGCCTTCGGCTGCCTCAGCGGCAGCGGCCTCGGCAACCGCTGCGGCTTCTGCAGCAGCATACTGCTCGGCCTCTTCAGCGATGCGCGCTTCTTCTGCGGCCAGCTCCTCGGCAGCGGCTTGCGCTTCTTCTTCGGCCTTGGCCTCTTCAGCCAGCTGGTTCTCAAGCTGGGCCTTGGCCTCTTCGGCGGCTTTGGCCTCAATCTGCTTGACCTCTTCTGGCGTCGGGCCGTACGGCGGCATGATCTGCTGGTTAATGGTCGGGCCTTTCACCATCGGACGCACCACAGCGAGCAGGAACACGGTGATCACGAAAGCAGCCACAGCGATTTTAATCACGTTCTGGATGTCCGGATCGGCATACCAGGGCTTCGGTGGCTCCGGTGCCAGCGTCTCGAAACGTGCCGGTGCCACTGTGACAACGTCGCCGCGCTCTTCGTTGTAACCAACAGCGCTACGCACCAGGTTCAACATCCGATCCAGTTCTTGCTGGGTATACGGAATCGTGGTCGGCGCGCCCGGAGCGAGCGGCTTGCCGTCCGCTGATGGCGGTGCAGGACGTTCAGCCACCACCACCGCCACAGTAATACGGGAGATCGTGCCCGGCGAATTCTTGGTGTGACGAACCTGCCGATCCATCTCGAAGTTACGGGTCGAACGGGTCGTGACGATTTCATTGGTCGCCGGCTTCTTTTCGTCGGTGTTGGTGTTCTTGGTGAGATCAGCATCGGGCGGCGGCGAGTTCGTCAGCGAGCCGGGAATACCCTCTGGATCCAGCTTGTACTTGCGCTCGGTGGTCAATGCCTCGGAACGCGGCTTGACGCCCTTGTCCTTATCATCAAAATCCTCAGTCGTAGTCTCGATCACGGTGTAATCCATAGTGAGGTTCACCTGCGCCTGAATCGCAGCCTCACCCACCACCGGACCCAACAATTCGGTCACGCGGTTCTTGTAGGTTTCTTCGGTACGCTGCTTGTGCTGCATCTGCGCCACTGTTAGACCCATCGGGCCATCGACCGGGTTATCCATGGTCAGCAAGTTGCCCTGGTCATCTACCACCGAGACATTCTCCGGAGTGAGGTACGGCACACTCGACGACACCAGATGCACAATCGCTTTTACCTGCGGTGTTGAAACACCACGGCCGGAATGCGGCGTGACCACTACCGAGGCTTTCGGTGTGGCGCGGTCGCGCACGAACACGGATTGTTTTGGCAGCGCCAAATGCACCCGTGCTGCTTTAATCGTAGAAATCTGCATGATCGAGCGCGATAATTCTTGCTCGATAGCGGTGTTGTACTGCACCTGTTCCATGAACTGACTGGTCGTCATCGACGACTTGTCTTTCAAAGACTCCATGCCGATTGGCTGGGCCTCTTTCGGAATACCTTGCCCCGCCAGAAAGATTCGGGCCTCGTGGTAGCGCCCTTCGGGTACGGTGATCTGACCGCTTTGCGTATCCACCTTCGGTTTGAAATCGCCCGCTTTCAGCGCGTCAAGCGCAGCCATTTTGTCGTTCTCTGTCATGCCCGGCATGATCGGGCGATACGGTACCGACTGCGTCGACTGAAACACCACTGCAGTCACACCCAGTATTAGCAGTACCGTAATCGGTAATAGCGCGCGCTTGACAGCAGGTTGTCGCAGTACGCCATCCATCCAATCCCGGAATGAAGAGAAACCACTGGCAACGCCCTGCACCGCTGTCGGTAAAGGCCGTGGCCCTGCAGCAGTATTGGCAGGAACGCCGGTTGCGCCGGCATCACCAGCCAGTGTCGGTACACCGGGTGGCGTGGGCGGTTGCGCACCGCCTGGGTTGATTGTTGCTTCGGCCATGGTTCTACTCTCTGCTTATATTCGGGTCATCAAACCGGCATGTTCAAAATATCTTCGTAGGCTTTTAATACTTTGTTTCTAACTTGCAGCGTTGCTTCAAATGCGAGAGATGATTTCTGCATCGCGAGCACCACATCCGTCAGCGGCACTTCCTCACCACGGTCGTAGGCATTGCGCAAAGCGCTGGCATGCATGCTGAGGTTATTGGTATCAACCACCGCAGACGCAATCGCCTCGCCGAAGGTTGGCTTACCGACCTCCGGTGTCGGCGGCGTAAGTACCGGTGGCGTGTTTGAGCCGGTCGAATCAATCTGATGCTGGCGCAGCGTGGCCAGCATCGCGTCGATATTGGTTTGGCTGTTGATTTTGTTGATCATGGTGTTGATCTCCTATCGTCTCAAGCCGCTGCCATACCCGGCATACCGTGCAGACCATTCAAGCCATTCAGGCCATTGAGGCTATTCAACCCAGTCAGGCTGTTAATACCGCCGCTGCTTTGATTCGCGGGGTTCGCCGCCATACCTAATTCACGAAACTGTGCCATCTTGTAGCGCAGCGAGCGCGGGCTAATGCCGAGTTTTTTAGCGGCTTCGTTGCGATTACGAGTCGACTGAATCGCCGCCATGATCACTTGGTATTCACTGCTCTTCACCGCAGTGGATAAATCCACCAACGCATTGCCATTTAACTGGTGCGCCTCAGACACTTCGCGCTGGCCGTACTGCATCAAATTCGATTGAGTCGACACCGGTAGCGACTGCGATGCGTGGAGCTGCTCGATTTCGTCGAACATCAAGGCATCGTCGGTAATCAAATCGTCGTTACACAGCACCAGCGCGCGCTGAATGACGTTCTGTAATTCGCGGACATTGCCGGGCCAGCTGTAGCCTTGCAGGCGCTCTATCGCTGTAGCCGCAAGTTGAACTTTGCGACCTGCTGGGCCAAATTTTTCAAGGAACTGCATCGCTAAAGGCAGCACGTCACCCGGACGTTCGCGTAGCGGCAAAATCGTCAGCTTGAAAGCACTGATACGGAAATACAGGTCTTCGCGGAATTCGCGATTATTAATAGCCTCGCGTAGATCTTTATTGGTCGCGGCGACCAGTCGTACATCCAACTCCACCGAACCATGACCCCCGAGACGCGTGATCTTGCGCTCTTGCAGTACACGCAGCAGCTTGGTCTGAAGGTGATACGGCATCTCGGCAATTTCATCGAGGAAGATGGTGCCTCCGTGTGCCTGCTCGAATAAACCGCGGTGTTCTTTCAAGGCGCCGGTGAAGGCACCCTTCTCATGACCAAACAATAAATCTTCAATTAAATGCTCAGGCAGCGCAGCGCAGTTCAATGCCACAAACGGGCCGTTGCGACGCGGCGAGGCATCGTGCAGCACACGCGCCAACACTTCTTTACCCGCACCGGTGGGGCCGACAACCAAAGCAGAGACCTCGGTTTGTGCGACTCGACGCGCAAGCTCCAGCAAGTGCTGGCTGTTAGGGTCAACAAATACAAATGTTTGCGGCTGACGCTGCACGGCGTCGGACCGCTTGGGCGTAAGCGTCAGGGCTTCACGCCAGCTATCCACCGACCAGTCATTCGAGGGCAAGACGTGGTACGCGCCGCGCCGCATCGCCTCCACACCCAGCGACAGCTCGCCTTGGTCAACGCGGCACAGCACCGGCACATCATGACCAAATGACTGCGTGAGCTTCTTCACCTCTTGCAGCAGGCCGACATCACCCATCAGCCTGATCACGACCAGACGCGCCTTCGCCAAGCCTTGGCGCAGATCGTCGAGTGTGGTTACCGGCAGCAGCTGCAAGCCAGCGGCAGCAAGCTGCTCGCGCTCGGTGCTACCGACCGCGGCCTTGGGATCCAGCCACAGCGCTGGATGAGCGTTTTCGAATTGAGCCGTCACGATGATTGCCTCTGGAAACATTGGACGGTTTCCTCGTAGCAATCAATGTGCCAAGGATTTTTTCATGGAAACATGCGGGTTTTCAGGGCAAGTGTCCCCTCGGCAAGGCTTTGCCGGGGGGAGGAAAAACTCCACCGGAAGAGGGGCGACGGATTCTCGACAGGGAGTGGGGCAATCACTGGATCCCGGCCTGCGCCGGGACCCAGTCGTGTTCGTCTTCTGTGGAGTAATTTGCAATCTAGGGGCTCCATCATGCAGAAGTTGGCATCCCCAAAAAAGCAAAGTCGTTCAAAAACTGCCGCCCCCAGAAAAACCGTCGATCGATGTCCGATAGACCCGCCTCATTGCATACTGGGTCCCACTCTCTTTTGATGATGTCCACTTGGGATTGAATGATCTTGCGTGCCTCAGCAGCCCCGATCAAAAACTGATTCGCTGCGAGCACACATAGCTGCAATTGGCTGCTGCGGTCGCGCCCCCTGATCAGCATTGCCTGCGAAGCTTGCTGGCCGGATCGCGGCTGAGGGCATATATCGAAAGCTGGCGTAAGATCCAACTGTTGCCCATCCCAGAATGCTGCGTGATTTCTCGCGTGGTCATCGTTATTGCCCACCAATATATTCAATACCAGCCTACAAAATAGCTCGCGTAGGCTTGTAGCCGGATTCTTGAACCGAAGTCGGATGATCTCGGCGAGCTCTTCGTAGCTAGCATGTTCAGCCATGAGCTCGTCTAGCCCAAACATCGTCAGCGCTGAAACCATCGCACGGCGATAAATCGCATCACCGCGATTCACCCGATCGAAGCGCTCGATTAACATGACATCCTTACCAAGCGCGCCTACGAAAGCAACGACGACGCATACGGCGTCTTTCGCAAAATGCTCGAGAGCGGCCACCCGCCTGACGACTGGGGTCAGCTTATGGGACAGGCCGAACTTGCAGGGCATCGGCTGCAACGCGTGTTCAGCACGCTGAGCGAATAATGTTCGCCTGAAGCGCGGCCAAAGGACTCACTACTCCGAACAATCCCGGTACTTGCTGTCCCGGCACAGCTTGGCCTTCTCAACCGCTAGTGCCTTCTGAGACTCGTTCAAATCACGGCTGATCTGTACAGCCAGACCTACCGCCTGAGCTTCGCCATTCAGGCGCGCCAGCTCAGCCCAGACCATAGCCTTCGGCAGCTCGCGCCGCCAGCCCTCACCGGTGTAATAGATCGATGCCGCCATTAACTGCGCGGCAGAGCTGCCGTTGCGTGCAGCCTTCCCCTACCACGACAAGGCCAACGCCCCGTCGCGCTTGGTGCCGGCGCCGGTGCGGTAGCACTCGCCGAGCATGTACTCGGCATCGGTATAGCCCGCCTTCGCCGCGGCTTCGTACCAGTGAAACGCCGCCTGAGTATCGGTCGGTGTACCGCGGCCTTGCAAATACAGGGTAGCCAGGTTGTACTGCGCTGCCGGCAAACCGCCCTCGGCGGCCAACCGATACCATCTGAATGCCTCTTCCGGATTACGGTTCACGCCCAAGCCATATTCATACAAGTAGCCCAGGTTGTTTCGCGCGTGCTGATCACCCAACTCTGCGGGCTTGCGCAGCGCACGCACCGCGGTGCTGTAATGACCACGTTCGATAGCCTTCATCGCTGCAGGCAAGTCTGCCCTCGCTGACCACGAAGCACAAACAACAAAAAGAAATAGCAGCAGACGGCTCATGCGAGTTTGCTAAAAGTGGAGGGGAGCCGACCGGCTTTTGAGCCAGCTGGGCTATTTGGGCTTGCAGAAGATTCGGAAGAAACTGAGGTGGCGATCGCACTCTGCTCAGAAGCACCGTCGGGTAACCCGCCTACACCACCAACCGTTTTACGCGAAAAGCCTTGGCAGCGCGAGCCGTCGGCACGCAGTACCTCTATCGCCGGCATGATGCGAGTTTTGAAACCCATTAAATGACAAGCGTAAGGGAGATTCGGGTCCCAACTCACCGAAAAATGCCGGCACTGCCAGCAGTTCGGCGCTTCGCTATCAGCGTGGGAAGCGTTCATTTCTTGTCACGGTTCCGTTTCTGGTGATCAATCCATGCACGAGTGCCTGCCGCAGCAAACACCAGCGCTAAAAAAATCGCGCCCAGTAATCCCTGAAAAAACTCTCCCAGTGTCATGTCCGCCGGCAGAAAACGCTCCGGATGCATCACCACCAGGCCCAGCATCAGCAACAGTACGATCAGTACGATACGCACCAACCTGAACACCAGGCGTTTGACCCGGTCATTCATTTCCCCTCCACGCACGTTATGTCACGCGGATATTTTGTCACAGCCCTGCGGTGACGCGCAGGACGGGCTTATGGCCCGCCCGCGGCTTAGCCGCCCAGCAGCTTCAGCACGGTTTGCTGACTGGTGTTGGCCTGTGCAAGCACAGCGGTTGCGGCTTGTTGCATGATCTGCGTCTTGGCGAGTTCGGTTGAGGCCTTGGCGTAATCAGCGTCTTCGATCTGGCTACGCGAGGCAGACAAATTCGTTGATACATTCGACAAATTCGTGATCGTGTGCTGGAGTCGGTTCATGACCGCGCCCATAGTCGCACGGGTAGCATTCACCTTGTCCATGGCGCTATCAAGCAACGCTAAAACAGAGGATGCACCTTCTCGCGTGTTGATTCTCACACTACGCTGCTCAACGTTCAGATCAACATCACCGGTAATCTCGCCAGTAATGGGGCCCTTCTTACCAAAATCACCAAGGTCAATCGTGATCAGCTGATTTGAGCTGGCACCCACCTGGAATGCGAGTCGACCCACTTTCGGTGGATCGAGGTCCATACTCGCGCGACCGCCGAAAGTACCTGTTTGGAATCCGAGAGCACTGAAGTTACCGTTTGAACCGAAGCCTTTGTCACCCGCTTCAACAGTGAATGGCTTGCCATTCGCGCGAAGCAGCGCTTCTTGGTCCGACGGCGGCGCTCCGATTGGCGAAGGCAAACCCATCGGTAATAACGCGGGGTCAGAAATCATTCGTACCGTGCCATACAGTGTTTTTGCCTCTTTAGAGGTTGCACTTGCGTCTCGTATTGCGGTGACCTCATTATTGCCAAGGCTATTCCGAACCAATGGGTTCAACATCACTGTCACATCAGCGTCTGCGGCAGCACCGCGAAGGTCAAACGGCGTACCAGGAACGGTTGAGGTGACCGTAATCACTGCGTCAGAAATCGAGAATTCCAAATTAGCGAGTGCCTCTTTTTCTGCGGCACTACCACTAGTCTGGCTGGCAACCAAGCCAGTACGAAGCGCAGCGGCGAACCCTGCTGCTGTATTTAGAGGGGCTGCTGGAATGACCCCAGAGAATGTAACGCCATTAATATCTATTGAGGCTGTATCCCCGGCCACAAAGGCCGTTCCATCTATGGTCACAGTCGCTTTTTGAGCAACAGCTCCACCCTTTTCAAGCCCAAAGCTAGCGGCAGTCAATGCATTAACGCTTCCATCAAACCAGATTGCAAGATTTCGGCCGTCGGATTCAATAGTGACGCCATTACCATTATCTGAAGTACTCACACCATGCTGACCAGCACGTTCATTGATTGCTTCAACCACTTTTAAACGTCGCGCTGACTTCGTCTCGCCCTGGACGAAATCTATAGAGATTTTCGTTCCATTGACAAATAAGTCATAGGTGCCTGATTCGGGATACTCGGTGTCTGTCTCAATACCCTTTGAGATAACAGGATTAGGCTGAGCACGGACACCCGTCTCGGAACTACTTGAATTGATTGCGGCAGCCACCGCGATCGCGCTCGAGCTTGGATCGCTGCTGTAAGCGACCGAGCTGGACTGCTTATCATCTGCGGAAGTAGATGCCCGGATTTTGATACCATTGATTACAAGATCACCCTCATTCAAGGCTTTGTATTGGGCTGGCTGGTTTTCGTTAATACTAAGCGACGTCATGGTCGCCGTTGCGCTGTCTTCAGTGACTGAAAAGTTATAAGGGACTCCCGGGGTATTCGCTTGCAACAGCACTTCGCCCTTTGTACTGCCCTTGAATGCAGTTACCCCAAGAACCTCAGCATCAACGTTAACTTTATCCCTTAGACTGTCTCGGATGAATTGAGCACTTTCAGACGCAGCGGCCACCGTGTGGGTGTAGGTGCGGCCGTTAATCGTTATAGAGAATTTTTCGCCGACCGTCAGCGCCGCAGAGCGAGTGATGGTGATTGCATCTGATTGAGCAACTGGTGCTAACACTGGCAACCGCTCATCTGTATTAACCACTGACTGATTTTTGGTAAAGTTACCCTCAATCAGTCCTGCCCGAGTGATATCTCCGGTGGAGGATGATGATAACAATACTGGCGTCTGTATTTTCGATTCTAGCGAGATAGTCGAACTCTGTACGCCCTGACGCAGACCAAGTCTTTTACCAAAGACTTCAGTATTAGCGGTAGTTTCAAACCTTACCTCAATGTTTCTACCATCGGCTGCCAGCAGGGTAACGCCCTGAGAATCAAATCCAGTATCAATTGCTTTAACACCCGTCTTATAACTGATGGCGTTAACAGCAGCAACAACCTGTGCGCGCGTTTGGCGCGGATTATTCAAGATCGTTGTTATGTCGGGCGTCGAGTAGCCATTGATAAAGACTGTGCCAGTCACAGCGGAAGGGGACTCCATCGCTTGGCCGGTAAATACGTTTTGATTTACTTTAGCAAATACACCCGTTTAAGGTAGCATAGTGGAATGCTGGCGTGTCGTCTCGATGAAGCTGTTGAGTTCGGTAGTTCCCGGGCTCATCGTCAGCTTGGCAACGTCACCCTCGTTAGGCGCGAAATCGATTACCAGCGTCGTACTTCCTGGCGCATAGCTAACAGTACGACCAGATTCTTTGCCAAACGCCTCACTTGCTTTGAGGGTAGCGGCTATTTTTGCGGTTGCAAGTACAGATGTGCTTTCAGCACTGGTAATTTGAATTGCGGTACCACCGATTACTACTGTACCCGGCTTTGGTAAACCTGATATCGCGATAGTTTGGGTTTCACCGGCAGTGATGCCGGTATCGATTGCTCGACGGTTGATAGCTGCGGCCTTAGCAATTGCGCTACCAGATGCATTATTAGGGGGTGAGGCTTGGTCATCATCGGAGCTCGAAGGACCAATTTCAACACCATTAATCTGTAGATCGCCAGCCCTCAGTGCCGGGATACTACCCTCAACCCGAACTGCCAGTGAAAACTCGCGATTACCGGTATCAAGGTCGGTAATTGCCGTACCACTTGAATCTTTAAGCTGATACTCAATGGAGCCCGATAAAATTGCACCATTGAAGTTGGCTTCCGGGTCAAAGGTGATTTTTCCGGTTGTAGTGTCAATTAGACCTGTCATCAAGATGTTTTCACCGCCATCCGTGACAAATCTAGCCTCAACAGTGGTACCACCTGCATAATCAATATTCAGGGAACCGCTCTTCAAGAATTTTCCATTACTACTTGTAAAACTCTCGGAGACTTCTGTTACAGCCTTTCGCACGTTGTCAGTAACCACGGGGCCAGTCGCCCCAAATGGGTGAGGCGACACGACGATTTTTGTGACATCACCATCAGTTGCCGCATAAGTAAAAACCAACTTGCTTCCGCTCACCACCACGCTACGACCTGAGTCTGGTGAAAACTGGGGATCAGAGGTAAGCTTATCCTTTACAAAAGTCAAATATGTCGGCAAGCTGCTGAAGTTTGAAGCGTTGACATTGATTTCAATGTCGGCAAGCTTAATCAAACCTGCGGTTGCAGTTAGACCAGTAAAGTCAACTTCTTGCTTCTCGCCCACGCCATCACTACTTTGCGTTCCAGATAGCGTACGAACAGTCGTTGGGTTGATAAATACATCGCCAAAATGACTCACTGAGGTCGCTTTATAGACCGGCATCTCGCCAACACGCTCGCCCGCCTCGCCACTCAATACCGGGAACCCGTTCCACTCGGTCGTCTCAGCGACCCGAACGATTTCTTGCTTAAGCTGCTGAAACTCCAAGTCAAGGTAGCTACGCTGCTCGTTTGCGTTGGTGTCGTTCACCGCCTGAATCGCGAGCTCTCGGCG
>Ga0194124_10001734_pt1 | contig 26484 bp, 14 predicted proteins | sample TA2KigCas0mmetaG_FD_148605 | JGI IMG/M metagenome (GOLD analysis project Ga0194124, IMG submission 148605) | Freshwater microbial communities from Lake Tanganyika, Tanzania - TA2015031 Kigoma Deep Cast 0m | ecosystem: Environmental > Aquatic > Freshwater > Lake | place: Tanzania: Lake...
TAAGGTTCATGTGTCCGAACTGCTTTCGCCAACGGTGGTACGTCACGTCTGAGATGTTTTTCTCCCGACAGATGTCCACGATGCTCCTGCCCGCGTCCACGTCCCGTAGGATGCGGACTTTCTCCTCTGTACTGTAGCGTTTTCCTTTCATGAACTGGGTCCTTTCTGTTGGACCCAGACCGAACCTTCAAGCGGCTCGAATTTCCGGGATCACGTCAGGCCATCCGTCGCTTGTGTCCCGGGCTCACCATTTTTGCGTTCACCGCCTTCAGCACGCGGTTCTGCAAGAGCGCGTCGGCCAGCATCTTCTTCAGCTCCGCGTTCTCGCGCTCCAATTCCTTGAGCCGCTTCGCTTCGTTGACGTCGAGTTGACCAAACTGCTTCTTCCAACGGTGAAACGTGACCTCGGAGATGTTATGCTCCCTGCTCACTTCCACGATGCTCTTGCCGCTGTCGGCCTCCCGCAGGATGTGGATCTTCTGCTCCGTCGTGTGTCTCTTCCCTTTCATGGTTCTGGGTTCCTTTTATTCGCCCAGACTAACACCGCCTTTAGCCTAATTTCGAGGGATCACCTCACGGCCTCGCGCCGCGGGCCGGGCTGGTGATCGACGGGTTCAGCCAGGTGCCCGCGCTCCGGGGGAAGGGGCGGTGCGCGACCGCGTCTTCTGTCATTTCCCGCACGGCAGCCCGGCGCAGGCCGCGGAGATCCCAGGCTTCCTGCTCGATACCTACTTCCGCCGCGGCGAGTGGAAGCTGATCCGGTTCCACGCGGCGAACGCCGACGGCACCGATCGCCTCGAGTTGTACCACTTGGGCGAGGATCCCGGGGAGACGGACAACCGGGCGGCCGTGCGGCCGGAGCTCGCGCGAGCTGGACGCGCTGATCGACGGGTTCCTGCGCGAGACCGCGGCGGTGGTGCCGGTCCGCAACCCCCACCACCGTCCCGGCGCGGTGCCCGCCCGCGGCCGCAAAAGGAAGCAGCCGCCACCCTGAGCGCCGTGGCGGGCGGACTCGACTTCCGCAGCGGTCCCGGCTCGTAAACCCGCATTCGCTCTAACTCGTGCTACGACGGGCTGGGAGGACAATGTTAAACCTTGTTCATATAAATACGGTTTTGACATTTCCTACCATAATCCGACTATTCACTTTCTTTTGAACCGCCTCCCTTCTTCGGCTCGCCAAAGTCAAATCCGCCGCCGCCTCGCGCAGCGGCCGGGGGTGACTGTGGCCGCGCTCGCGCGGGAGTTTGGCGTGAGCGGTATGACGGTGCGGCGGGACCTTTCTCAGCTCGAGGCGCGCTCGGAGGTGCGGCGCACGCACGGCGGTGCAGTGCTCGCGGAACGCATGATTCTAGAGTTCGACTACCGGGAACGCCGCGAGGCCAACCGTACCGAAAAACGCGCCATCGCCGCCGCCGCCCGCCGTCTCGTCCGGTCGGGACAGACGCTGATCCTCGACAACGGTACCACCACTCTTGAACTCGCCGCGCTGTTGCGCGACGGCCGCGACCTCACCGTTATCACGCCCAGCCTCGCTGTGGCCTCAGAGCTGCAACACGCGCCCGGCGTCGAGGTCGTTCTTCTTGGTGGCGTTATCCGGCGCGGCAGCCCCGATCTCACTGGGCCCGTAACGGAGCGCTCGCTCGGGCTGTTCTCCGCCGACCTCGCTTTCCAGGGAGCCGACGGCATCGGCCTCGATGGCTCGCTTTATAATTCCGACCTCCGCCTCGCACAGGTGGACCGCTTGGTGCGGCGCGTCTCCCGGGCGTGCTGCATCCTTGCCGACCACACCAAAATCGGGCGAACCGCCCTCGCTCGCTCGGGTAACCTCGGCGACGCCGAATTGTTTATCACCGACGCCGGCGCGCCGTCTGCGGCTTTACGGCGGTTCGCTCGCCTCGGCGTGAAAGTCGTCGCCGCCCGCCTCTGACATTTTCTCGGCATGAGCATCTCCACTGCAACCTCCTCCCTTGAATGGGCCCGGGTCGACCTAGGCCGCGTGCCTCACGTGCCCGTGCCGCCGCCCGGACCGCTATCGCGCGAACAGCACGCTCGATGCACTAAGTTCTTCAAGGGACTCAGCAGCCAGGTAAAGCTGTTCCCGGTGGCGTTCGAGTCGGGCGCGGGCTGCGTGCTCCGCGATGTCGATGGCAATGAGTACATTGACTTCTCTTCCGGAATCTACGTGACGACGCTCGGGCACTGCCACCCGAAGATCACCGAGGCGGTGGCGAAAGCCGCCGGTCAGCTGATGAACGCCCATGACTTTACGACGCCGGTCAAGACGCAGCTCGTCGAGAAACTGGCCTCGATCCTGCCCGGCGACCTCAATGGCTTCCAATTCTACGACTCCGGCACCGTCGCGGTCGAGGCGGGCGTCCGCGTCCTCCGCGCTGCGACCGGCAAGCACGAGACCGTCTCGTGCTTCTACGATTACCACGGCAAGACCTACGGTGCGGTTTCGCTGGGTCATATCCGCTCGCACGTCTACGGCGCGGTGCGCGCGCCCGGCGCACACATGGTGCCGCGTCCCGACACGTACCGGCCGATGTGGAGGAAGTCGGACGGCACCATCGACACCGCTCAGTACCTCGCCTTTTATGACCAATATCTGGACAAGGCGACCGTCGGCGCGGTGGCCGGGTTCGTGCTAGAGCCGATTCAAGGCTGGGGCGGCTCGATTATGCCGCCCGACGATTTCTTCCCGAAGCTGCGGAAATTCTGCGACGAGCGGAGGCTGCTCCTGATGGTTGACGAGGTGCTGACAAGTTGGGGCCGCACTGGAAAGTGGCTCTGCATGGAGCATTGGGGCGTGGTGCCAGACGTGGTCACGATCGGTAAGGGCTTCGGCAACGGCTTCCCGGTAACATGCGTGGCGGTCCGCGAACCCTACAAGGAGAGCTTCGAAGCCGTCTCTGCCTCCAGCAGCTACGGCGGCAACCCGATGGCGTGCGCTGCGGCCCTCGCCTCCACTGAAGTGATCGAGGAGGAACAATTGTTGGAACATGCCACGCACCTTGGGAAAGTCGCCTTGCGCCGCATGGAGCGCATGAAGGCCGAACATCGGATCGTAGGCGATGTTCGGGCCAAGGGCTGCCTGATGGGCATCGAGCTTGTGAGGGACCGCGAGACCAAGGAGCCCTTTGACAAGGCTGGAACGCTGGTCTACCAGCGGGCCTTCAGGAAGGGCCTAGCGTGGATTCCCGCCGGTCACATCCTCCGCATGAGCCCGCCGATTGTGATGGACGAGGCCACCCTCCTGAAGGGTCTTGACCTGATCGACGAGGCAATCGGTGAAACCGCGAAGGAACTCGGATACTGAGCCGGATGACCCTTGGAACACGCGAAAACATCGCGCACCTTGCGAGGAGGAATACCAAAGTTGACACCGTGGATCGGGCTTCTAGCTCGTCGGCGGGACCTCCCGATCCGCGTTGGGGAGGATTGAGCCGCAAACCGATACGGGGCGACACGGGAAAGGGGTGTATCGCTCCCTCTTAGCAGGGACCACTGAGCTCAGGCATCTGATAGCAATCCGTCAAACGACGGTAGTTCCGAACGCTGCGGACTTGAACTGCGGAGCATTTGAAAACGCCTTCGGGCGTCGCCACTACTTTACCTGCCGGGATCACCGGACCCCAGCTACGGACAAACCGACCTTATCGGATCGAGCGTTGGGAAGTATTCGGGTTCTGTTGCACATTTTTAGCGATCGCGCTTTGCCGGCTTTCGCCGCCGCAGTGGGAGTCGAAATTTCGCTCCCGGCGGGGACGCTTTCCTCATCCGCACAATTTCCTCCTTCGCCTAGTCAACGCAGGAAAAGTCGGCCGTAAGCTCGCTGGTATTGGCCAGAGCCGCTTGAGCGCAGCTGCAGAGGAATCGCATTTATCCTTGTCGGTTCTTGTCCATCCGTCGCTATTCCAGCGCTCTGTGGCAGGGAAGGTTGCGACCCGAGCCGCCGGCCGTTGAATCGGCCTGTGCAGACCTAGATCGTGCCTATGTACTCCAGCTCAATTCAACTTCGGTTTCTCGACCCCGCAACAAAACCCATGGTAGGGAATTTGGCGAAGCCATTAGGAGACGTTTCATTGCCAAACCGTTGACCTTGCTGATCGGAGCTCGGTTAGAATGCAGCCGTGCCAGATCTTTCGCGAGCCAAGCCTCCCCCTTCATGAAAACCATCCGCCTCGGCCTCATTGGCACCGGCCTAATGAGCCGCGAGATCGCCAGCGCGGTTGCGCGCTGGTGCCACCTTGAGGACACTGGCTTGCGCCCGGTCATCACGGCGCTGTGCGGCCGCACGCTGCCGCCCGCGCGGGTCGCGTGGTTTCGTGAGCACTTTCCGTCGATCCGGCTCATCACGACCGACCACCGCGAGCTTGCCGCGAGCGCAGACGTGGACGCCGTTTACTGCGCGGTGCCGCATCAGTTCCACGCGCGGATATACACCGACGTGTTACGCGGAGGTAAACACCTACTGGGCGAGAAACCTTTCGGCATCGATCAGGCGGCCAACGCCGAGATTCTCGCGGCGATCCGAGAACGCCCCGAGTTGCTCGCGCGCTGCTCGTCGGAATTCCCGTTCTTTCCTGCAGTCCAGCGCATCTTCGCACTCGCGGAGAGCGGCGCCCTGGGGCGCGTCATTGAGGTAAATACTGGTTTACTCCACTCAAGCGACCTCGACCCCGCCAAGCCGCTCAACTGGAAGCGCACCCGCGCCGCCAACGGTGACTACGGCGTGATGGGCGACCTAGGCATGCATGTGTGCCACGTGCCGTTCCGCCTCGGCTGGGAACCGCGCGACGTGCGGGCCGTGCTATCGAACATCGTGACCGAGCGTCCGGACGGCAAAGGCGGCCGTGCCCCCTGTGACACGTGGGACAACGCCACGCTGCTTTGCGATGCCGAGGACCGGGACAGCGTACGTTTCCCATGGACGCTGCGCACGCAGCGCATCGCGCCCGGGCAGAAAAACACCTGGTACGTCGAGATCGCGGGCACGCGGACATCTGTCCGTTTCTCGACTAAGAGTCCCAAGCGTCTCGAGCTGCTCACTTTCTCCGGCGGCGAGCAAGCGTGGCAGGAGATCGACGTCGGCTATGCGGGCGCCTTTAAGACGGTGTCGGGTGAGATTTTCGAATTCGGTTTTCCTGACGCTATGTTGCAGATGACCGCCGCCTTCCTGCATGAGCTCGCCCACGGGCGCCCTCTACGACCCTCCGCCGGCTGCGTGAAGCCCGAAGAAACCGCACTTAGCCACCGGCTGTTCACCGCGGCCCTGCGCTCGCACGAGCACGGGTCCACGGAGAAAGTCTAAACCAGCGTGCCCAGTCGGATCGTGAACAAGTTCGACCTGCTCTGCCCCAGGGGGATATGTGAAGAGTGGCGGGGCTGAGAAAAGAGGTCCTGCCAATGAGAATCTTGGCCCCGAAGCGCCCCCTTCCGGCATCATCCTTAGCCACCCCCATGTCTGCCGTGCTCATCCAAAACGTGCGTCTCGTCCGCCCGGGTCGCGACATCACCACGGGCGACGTTCTGGTACGCGGCGACCAGATCGTAGCGGTCGGAACCGTGCCGCGGCCGGAGGCGGCGACGGCCACCACTCGCATCGACGGCGGCGGGAGGCTGCTCAGTCCCGGGCTGATCGACGTGCACACGCATGGCGTGATGCGGAGCCTGTACGAGAACGACCCCGCGGGGCCGGATGGCCTGCGGAGCGCGGCGCGAGAGCTTGCCCGGTTCGGCGTCACGTCGGTGCTGCCCACCATCGTGCCGCGTCCGAGCCCCGGCTGGCTAGAACGGATCGCGGCCATCGCGGCAGCGATCCCCGCGGCGTCGGAGGTACATATCCCCGGCCTGCATCTTGAGGGACCGTTTATGGCGGTCGGGGGAGCGGCATGTCCGACGCTGCCCGGAGACCTTGGCGTCCTGGAGGAGATGCTCGCGGCGTGCGCGGGCCGCTTGGCGGTGATGTCGGTGAGTCCGGAGGCGCCGGGGATCATTCCCGTGATCCAGCGGCTGCGTGAAAAGGGCGTCATCGTTTTCCTGACGCATACCCGCGCGAGCGTCGAGGACACGGCGGCGGCACTCGACGCCGGGGCGCTTCACGCGACGCATTTCTACAATGTGTTCTATCCGCCCGTGGAGACCGATCCCGGCGTGCGACCCGTTGGCGCGGTGGAGGTGATCCTGGCGGACCCACGCGCGAGCGTGGACTTCATCGCGGACGGCGTGCACGTGCATCCGGCGGCCATCCGCGCCGCGGTCGCGGCCAAGACTTGGCACGGCGTACTATTGATCACCGACTCCAACATCGGGGCTGGACTCCCGGAGGGCACGTACGACACGCCGTGGGGCTATCCGGTCACGGTTTCAGCGGCGCGAGCGGCGCGCCACGCGACGGATGGGTTTCTGGCGGGCAGCGCTCTGACGATGGACCGCGGGATGGCAAATCTCCTCCGTTGGCTAGGCCTGCCACCGGAGCAGGTCTGGGCCATGGGGACGCTCAATCCGGCTCAGCTGCTCGGGCTCCCGCGGAAAGGCCGCTTGGAGCCTGGGGCCGATGCCGATCTAGTGCTTTGGGACGACGACCTGCGCGTGCAACGCACTTGGCTTGGCGGGTCGGAGGTTTTCGCGCGCGAGTGAGCTGTCCGCCGCGCGTCCCATTGACGTCCTCCGACATTTTCATGAAATCACGCCGCCCCGCCCGCTTTACCTTCGCACCTGCGACCTTCGTGCCGTTCCGCGATCTAGGCGCCGTCGCGGCGGCGCGCGCGATCCGGCACCAGGACATCACCCGCCACCGCAACCCAGACTTCCGGATCACGGTGATACCGGACGCCGAGTTAGAGCGCCGCTGGATCGCCGACATGTTTTCCCGCGTTTCCGAAGCGATGGCCGCGGGCCGGAGCTACGTGATGATTATGCCAAACCCGTGGCCGGGTTACGCTAAGCTCGCGACGATGCTGAACCGAGCGCGCGTCAACTGCCGCCGGCTGCACACGTTCAACATGGACGAGTACGCCGACGAGCATGGCCGGATTGCGCCTGAGACGTGGGAGTTCGGCTTCGGCCACGCCTTCAAGAAACACTTCTACGCGGAACTAGACCCGAAGCTGCGTCCGCCGGAGCGGCAGATTCGCGTCTTCACCGACCAGAATCTGAAGGATTATGGACGAATGCTGGCTGACCTTGGCGGTGCCGATATCTGCTATAGCGGCCCGGGCTGGACGGGACACCTTGCGTTCATCGAGCCCGATGCGCCGGAGTTTGCCGGAACGTTCGAGGAGTGGAAGCGGATGGGACCGCGCGTGTGCACGCTGAGCCCGTTCACGGTGGCGCAGAACTCGCTGCACGGCTGCTTTGGCATGAGCGGCGACCTGACCGCGGTCCCCCCCAAGGCAGCCACGATCGGTCCGGCGGAAGTCATCGGGGCGAAGCACCGCATCCAGATGCATGGCATCACGGTGGACGGCTCGTTTGCGTCATGGCAGCGCCTCACCACGCGCCTCGTGCTGCACGGCCCGGTGACGAAACTCGTGCCAGAATCGCTCCTGCAAACTCTACGAACGGACGTATGGGTGACGAAGTCGATCGCCGCTAACGTGGAGCCGCGCTGGGACAAAGGTTACTGACCGAATCCCCTTGCCTTTGACACCGCCGGCGCGACAGACCCCCTGCCAATCGCCCGCGACCCTGCCCCAGGCGCAAATCCCCACCTAATGAAGGCCCTCGCTCCGTCTTTCACTCTACTCGACTACGGTGTCTTCGGCGCGTATCTGCTACTCACCGCGGCGATCGGACTGCGCTTCGCGAAGGGACAGCGTAACCTCGACGAGTACTTCCTTGCAGGCCGGTCCATGGGCACTGTTGTGGTTGCGATGACGATCCTGGCGGCGTTGTTCTCCGGGATTTCCTTCATGGCGGGACCGAGTGAGTCCTACCTAAACGGCCCATTGTTTTATTTCGTCAACGTCGGGTTCTTCGTCGCAACCCCGCTGACGACGATCGTGTTCCTGCGACTCTACTACAATCCCCGCTTCTTCACCGCCTACCAGTACTTGGAGGAGCGTTTCTCCGGACCGCTGCGCACCTTGGCGGCGGTATCGTTCATCCTGCGCGTGCTGCTATGGCTGGCGGCTGCGACCTACGCTCCGGCGCTCGCGCTCGAGCAGGTGACCGGGATGCCATTATGGTTCACCATCCTCTGCACGGGGTTAATCACCACGGTCTACACGACCTGCGGCGGCATGCGGGCGGTGATCTGGACGGATGTCATGCAACTGATCGTGCTCTTTGGCGGGATGCTCCTGATCATGGCATTTGCGATCGGCCGCGTTCCGGGCGGCTTGGCGCAAGTCGTCGAAATCTCGGGGCAAGGCGGGAGGATGAACCTGAGCCTGAGCTTTGATCCCACCGTGCGGATCACTCTCTGGGGCTTAGTGATCGGCTCGGTCTTTATGCATCTGGTACAGACGGCGACCGATCAGGTCTCCGTGCAGCGCTACCTTGCGGCGGCGAGCTTGAAGACGGCGCAGCGGGGACTTTGGCTAAAACTCTGGCTTCTGCTGCCCGTGACTGCGGTTTTCTTCAGCACCGGAGCCGTGCTGCATGCGTTCTACTCGGTACACGGCGACCCGCTTGCCGCTGGCATGATCACCAAGGCCGACCAGATCCTGCCCTACTTCGTGATTAACGAGCTGCCCCCCGGGCTGCCGGGGCTTTTCATCGCGGCGATCTACGCGGCGAGCATGTCGACGGTCTCCGCGGGCATCAATTCGCTGACTTCCTCAACCCAGATCGACTTGCATAGACGGCTCTGGCCCGGAGCCGACCGATCCGATCAGGCGCAGCTGCGCCTCGCTCGCGTGCTTACGGTTTCCTACGGCGTGATCGTGATTGCGCTGGCATTCCTAGTCGAGCGCCTCGGCACGCTGCTGGAGGCCACGAACAAGGTCGCCGGCCTAGTGGGTGGCCCGCTAATTGGTCTCTTCCTGCTCGGCATGATCACCGCCCGCGCCACGGCGCGCGGCGCGCTCATCGGCTGCGTTGCCGGCTTCTGCACCACGCTCTGGATCGCGTTCGACACCAAGGTCTCGTTCCTCTGGTGGGCCGCCGCTGGTACCTGCGCGACTTTCTCGGCCGGCTACCTCGCCAGCCTGCTCGAACCCAAGCCCTCGGACCACCAGCTGGACAAACTCACGTGGTCGAGACGGCCAACGCAGGAAGCTGCGGGCGCCCGCATGAAGCGTGATGCGGCGGATCACTAACATTATCGCGGTTGCGCTGACTGCTGTCGTTTGTGCAGCGATGGCATCAGCAGCCGGCTGGGGAAAGCGCGCGCAGCTGCTGGCAGGCAATGACGGCTTCGTCGCGGTCACGCTGCGGGGTCGCATCGTAATCGTTGGAGGCACCACTTGGGATTGCGACGTCAAGCGCTGGCTCGAGCTCGTTTGGAGCCATGATCCTGGGATCGGCTAGGGGAGTTAAGCCGGTCGGCTGCCTGCTGCCCTTGCCTACCCCAGGAACACCCAGATCGGTAACGCCCTCTGGTGGGCTGGAGTTAGGCCCGGAGCGGGCGACACGTGTGGGAGGATATCGACCTAGCCCGCCCGCGCTTCAACGTCCCTGTGGCGAAGCGCAACACGCAGAGCAGGCGAACGGCACGAGATTCGTGCCGCAGCCGCCCAATGGCTGCTCTTGTGCGAGGAATGCACGGGTCCTGCCTGCGAATCCAGCACGCTGAAGGAGCGACGAAGGCCTGAACCGCAAGCAACTCCGGACCTTGACGGAGACACGCGTCGTCTTTGAAGACTTCCGCCCGGACTACAATACCGAGCGGCCGCACAGCTCGCTTGGCTATGAATCGTCGCGACGCTTCGCGGCAAAAACGCCTTACCAAACTCAGGCTCCAGGCCGGCCAACCAAGCCGTTCCGTCCCTACGTCTGAGATTGCCAACGACTGCCAAACCTACCACTTGAACCCACGTCTCAGACTAACATCGAAGGTGGAACAGTTCCGGCGTCCCTCTCACCCTTCCCTCATAGCCGACCCGATGCGAGATCCTGAAAAGTCAGTTCCCTTTCCGCGACGCTCCTAGATCAACCCGCTGACCCCATTATGCTCTGCCTGAGCCCCTCCCGCTTGGCTGCGTCGCTCGTCCTCGCCTTGCTCTTGCCCGCCACCCTGCCCGCCGCCGCCTACATCAACAACTTCAACTCGCTCAGCGCCGACACCCCAAACGGCGTGATCAACGCCGCGATCAACCTCGGCGGCGGCACGATCAATGGAACGGCGGCGAATGTTACGCTGATTTCCAATCGCAAGGATGCTAACGGTACCGGCACGATCAATGTCGGCATCGTCAAGACGGGCATCGGCGCCAGCAACGAAACCGCACTGCGTCTCGCCGACAAGGGCACCGGTGGCGCGACCACCGCCCTCGTGCTGCCCGTACTCGATCCTAATGCCAGCGTGACCGAGTTCACCGTCACATTTCGGCTGCTCATGGATCGGCAGCCCAACGCTGTGCCGGCGGACGGGTTCAACATCAGCTTTGGCCCGGGACTGAGCGGCGTCGGCGGCGCCGCTGGGCACATCTCGGCCTTTGGGCTCGTCGTGAATTTCGACACCTACCAAAACGCCGCCAGCGACCCCCGGAGCATCGAGGTTTTCGCCGACGCCAGCAGCGTGGGCAATTACTTGGCCACCAACTTGCCTGGCGAAAATTTCACCTTCGATCAGACGTTCCGCACGGTCACGCTGCGCTGGAGTGCGACGACCGGCCTCGATCTGACCTATGACGGTATAGTCATTTTCACGCAGTTGCCGACACCAGGTTTCATCCCCACGGCCAACTCCAACTTCGCCTTCAATTCCTCCACCGGTGGACTTTCCCAGGACACGTTCATCGACGATCTGTCGATTACGACCGTCACGACTCCTATCGCGCCCGTCGCGACAAACAACGTCGTGATCGAGGAAATCCTCGCCGATAACGCCAACGGTCTTGAGGACGAGGATCGCGATCGACCAGACTGGATCGATTTCTACAACGGCACCCCGTCGGAAGTGAGCATCGCCGGCTGGCGGATCGACTACACGGGCGCGCCCGGAAGTAACACCGCGCCCATACGCTACGCTCTGCCCAGCCTCACCATCCCGGCTTTCGGCCATCAGATCATCTTCGCCTCGGGCAAAAACCGTTTTACCAACGTCCGCCCGCACACCAACTTCACGCTGCAAAAAGAAGGTGGCACCCTCACGCTCTCGCGCGCGGACGGCACCGTGGTGCACACGCTCACCTATGCCGCGCAGCAGCAGGATGTTTCGTTCGGCGGCTTGGGCTCCGCGCAAACGACGGGATACTTCGAGACCCCCACTCCCGGTGTGACCAACAGCGGCCGCCAAGCTGCGGGCCGCCGCGCTGCCGCGCCCGTATTCTTCAAGCCCGGCGTCGTGCCGCAAGCCGACCAACCCAGCGCGGTGATCACGGCGTCGCTCTCGCTGGGAATCCAGTTGCCACCCGGATCGCCCCCCGGCGCTGAGATCCGCTACACGCTGAACACCGCTGAACCCACCGAGACCTCCCCGCTCTACACCGCCCCGCTCGTCATCACCGCTGGCACGGCGGTGAAAGCACGCGTTTTTGCGCCGGGCTTCCTGCCGTCGAAGACTGGAAACCGCGCCTTCATCTGGCTCGGCAGCGGCGCCGACACCAGTGCCACCACGCTGCTCAACGTTGCGACCAACTACAATTCCTCCGGCCAACCGTTCAGCAGCAACCTGCCGGTCATCGTCCTCGACAGCTACCTCCGTAACATCGACCTCCTCACCAGCCCCGCCGGTCTGCGCCCGTTTCGCTTCACGCAGATCGCAATTTATGATGTCAAGCCCGGCACCAACCGGGCCAGCTTCGCCAACGCGCCTGACCAAGTGCTGCGGGGTGCGGCGCATGTGCGGGGCGAGAGTAGCTCCGGCCTGGCCGAGCGCCCCTATGCGCTTGAGTTCTGGAAAGAGGACGAGGACGACGATCGCAACGAGCCGTTGCTCGGCCTGCCGAGCAACAGCGACTGGATCCTGCAGTCCGTCTGGTTAGACAAGTCGATGATGCGAAATTACCTCATGCAGCAGACGATGCTTGCCGCTAACGGCCCCGGAGCCGGAGTCCGCTGCCGCTTTGTCGAGGTATTTTTCAACCAAGGTAACACGACCCTTGATTACGCCGACTACCGCGGTGTCTACCTCCTGATGGAAAAACCCAACCGCGGGCGCGAGCGCGTGGACATCGCCAAGCTCAACGACAGCATGAGCGATCCCGCGCTGCTCGACGGCGGCTACATTTTCAAAAACGACAAGCAGCCCTACAAATACCGCATTAACGCCGCGTCCGTCGCCACCGTTCCCGGATCGAGCCGCAGCTACGACATCGCCGATCCCGAGCCGCCCACCACTGCACAGGCCGCCGCGCTCGTGGGCTGGCTCAACCGCATGACCGCCGCGCTTGGTTCACCCGACTACGCGAATCCCGCGAGCCCGAACTACTACGGCAACTGGCTCGACGAGCGCAGCTTTATCGATCGCACGCTTTGGCTCGAGCTCTGCAAGGAGACCGATGCCTACGTCTTTAGCTACTATTTTTCCAAGGACCGCGGCGGCCCGCTGAAGGCACTTCCTCTTTGGGACACCGACCGCAGCCTCGGCAATTCCAACTACGCCAACTCCAACGCACCCTTTGGCATGAAGTGGTGGAACGTGGGCTCTAACTACACCTACTACTCACGTATCGACGACGACCCCGAATTCGTCGACCGCTACTGGAACCGCTGGACCGCGCTCCGCCGCAGCGTGTTTTCGCGCGAGGCGCTGTTCGAGCGTATCGAGGCGGTCTACGCGCTACTCACAGATGGCAGCCGTGCCGACATCGTTAGCACCACGAGCGCCGCGACGATGTCCATTCAGGTCCCCGCGGCGCGGCACTACCGCCGCTATCCCATCCTCGGTACCAATTCATTTAGCGAGGGCCAAGGCGGCCAGGCGCAACGCACCACCTGGCGCATGGAGGTCGATGCGCTCAAGTCGTGGATCGACCAGCGCCTCGATTGGATGGACGGCGCGCCAAACCCCATCAACCCCACCACCCTTGCTGAGCGCCTCAGGCCGACCGAGCTGGTCGATGCGGTCTCGGGCCGGCCACAGTACGGCGGCAACGTGCCCGTCGGTTTCCAGTTCCGCCTGCACAACCCGAACCCGGCCGGCGGCACCACCTACTACACCATCGACGGCGCCGACCCCCGGCAGGTCGGAGGCGCCCTCGACCCTACCGCGCTCACCGCGACGTCAGGCACCGTGACCGCAACGATCATCGTACCCGGCGGACAGGTTTGGAAATGGCTGCTGCCCCCTGCTGCTCCCGCTGCCGACGCCGCCGGACTCGCTTGGACCGCAACTGCGTACGCCGATGGCGCGTGGGCCACTGGCGCCGCGCCGCTCGGCTACGGAGAAAACACGGGTCTCGCCACCAACATCTCACCCGTCGCGCCCAACTACACCGCTGCCAATATCGAACCCGGCCCCGCGTACTTCCGCACGACGTTCACGGCCGCCGGCGTCACGGACTTCACCCAGGTTTTCTTCGAAATCATGGCCGACGACGGCGCGATCGTTTACCTCAACGGCGTCGAGGCCGCGCGCATCAATTTCCCGCTCGCGCCCACGACCGCCACCTTCGCGCAGGAGGCTCTCGGTCCCATCGATCCTGGCAATAATTACACTGGGACTGAAACGATGTTTGTCGCCGTGCCCTTCGATCGCGCGCTGCTCCGCGAAGGCGTAAACACGATCGCGGTGGCGGTCCACCAGGCAATCTACGCGTTTCCGCCCAACGCGGCGAATGCCTATCCGCGCAACGATTTCTCCGACCTCCGTTTCGATCTGCGGGTCGTGGGGCAGACGGTGTCGGGGCCGGGCAGCATCATCGCGCTGCGCGGGCCAGGCGCGCGCACCGTCCGCACGCGCATTCTTAATGGCGCCACGTGGTCGCCGCTCACCGCGGCAACCTTCGTCCTCGACGCCACGCCGGCAAGCGAAACCAATCTCGTCGTCAGCGAATTCCACTACCACCCGCCCAATCCCACGGCCGCTGAGCTGGCCGCGGGCTTTAACGACGGCAACGACTTCGAGTTCATCGAGCTGATGAACATCTCCCGCACGCAGTCGGTCGACCTCAGCGGCGTGAAGCTCGAGGATGCAGTGCAGTTTGATTTCGCCAACGTGCCGCCAGCCCAGCGCATTTTGCCTCCGGGCGGCCGCATCGTGATCGTCGAGAATCGCGGCGGCTTCGCGTCGCGCCTGCAGCCCGGCGCTCAGCCGGTTGTCGCCGGCGCCTACGGCGGTAATCTCTCCAACAGCAGCGAGAGGATCATCGTGCGCGCAGCGAGCGGCGCCGTCATCAAGCAATTCACGTACCGCGACTCGGCGCCGTGGCCGGCCGAGGCCGACGGCGAAGGTTCAAGCCTTGTGCTCAACCAACCACTCACGAATCCCGACCACAACCTCGCGAGCAGCTGGCACGCGAGCCCCCCTGTCGCGATCGCGCGCCCGGCCGCGGCGCCGCCGGCTCCGGTAGTCGCCACGCAGCCCAGCGGCCAACGACTCACCTACGGCGCTAACGTCACCCTCGCCGCCACGGCGCAAGGTTCCGGCTTCCTCTGGTACCAGTGGCTGCGGGATGGCACGCCGGTCGAGGGCGCAACGCGCGCCACGCTCAGCCTCACGGCACCCACCCCCGCCCAATCTGGCAGTTACGCGCTTGTCGTCTCCAACGCCGGGGGCTCGGCCACTAGTGCGCCCGCGCGGCTTGAGGTCGTCACGGGCAGCGCGCTCGTCAATCTATCCGTGCGCACAGCGATGGCGACCGGCCAGACCTTCTGGCTCGGCGCCGTCACACGCGACGGTCCAAAGAACGTGCTGATCCGCGCCGCCGGACCGGCCTTGTCCGCCTTCGGGCTTAACGGCGTGGCCGATCCAAGGCTGGAGCTTTTTGCCGCAGGCGGCACGGCGCCCATCGCAACCAACGACGACTGGCCGGGCTCGCTCGCTGGTGCGTTCGCGTCGGTCGGCGCATTTGCGTTCAACGCTGGCTCCCGTGACGCCGCGTTGACTCAGATGCTCACCGGCGCCTTCACCGTGCGCGCCACGGGCACTGGTCCGGGCGTCATTCTAGTCGAGGCCTACGCCGCGGACGGTGGCATTTCCCCGCGTCTCGTCAACGTTTCCGCCCGCAACCGCGTTGGAACTGGCGAGGATATTCTTATCGCCGGGTTTTCTGTCGTCGGCACCGGCAGCAAGCAGCTCCTGATTCGCGCCGTCGGCCCTACGCTCGCGACCTTCGGTGTGCCCAGCCCGCTCCCTGATCCCACGCTCGAAGTGATTGACAGCCGCGGTGCGACAGTTGCCGGCAATGACAACTGGACCGCGGGGCTCGCCGCGACCTTTGTGCGAGTCGGCGCCTTCCCGCTCCCCGGTGGCAGCCGCGACGCCGCGGTCCTCCTCACGATCCCCGCCGGCGGCACCTTTACCATCCAAGTCTCCGGCGTTAACAACGCCACCGGCGAAGCGCTTGTGGAAGTCTATGAAGTGTTCTGAACGCAAGGAAGAGACGGCTCACCGAGTTGTCCCTTCCTGATGCGAGCCTGAGTCGCTGGTCTTGCGTCCGCTTTCCCGGGCTGCGGCCTGCTCGTTCTCCGCTCGCCTTTCCCCACCTTTTTCTCTGCGGCGGCATCTACCGTAGCCCTATCGTTTATGGTGGCGTTGACGCTTTGATCGCGGCGAGCCAAGCGACGAGTTAGCCAGCTCCTTTGAGAGCGATTGGGAACTGATCCACCTTCAGTGGCAGCCGGAGACGTTGGTCGAGGTGACGGGTTGGGACTTCGTTGGTGAACCCACACGGCAGGGCGAACCGGCTTGGCAGTCCGGGCCGCAGTCCAAGGTTACCGATCTCCGCACACTCGCTTTCCGGACTGATTTTTATTGCTTCAAACCCGAGGTAATTTTGAACCCTTTCGGACCGCAGATGAATTCCTATAAAAAAACATGCCGGCGTTCTACCTAATTGTCGGCTGGCTCGCGCTTCTGGCCGCATGCACCCCGGTCGCATTTGCCGCCGAAACCGCCGGCACGCATATCGTCTCCGGGCGCGTGCTCAACAAGGCCACCGGCCAGTATCTGGAAGGCGCCCAAGTCCAGGCGGTCGGCTCCGATCGAGCAACGCTGACGACCCGGCTGGGTTATTTTGAGCTGGGTGGCCTGCCGGCCGGTCCGCAACAGCTCTCCATCTCCTACGCGGGGCTCGATCCGCGGACGGTGGCCGCTGAAGTCGCGGGGCCACGCACGGACATCGGCGAAATCGGGCTCACCGCCCAAGTGTACCGGCTAGATGCCTTTGTCGTGCCGGGTGAACGCGAAGGCAACGCACTCGCGATGACGAAGCAACGCTTTGCCCCCAACGTGAAGAACGTCATGTCGTCCGACGCGTTTGGCAATATCGCCGACGACAACATCGGCAACCTTCTGGCGCGAATGCCCGGCGTAAGCGGCCAGATCCTCGCAGGTAAGGTGACCTACATTCGAATCCGCGGCATCGACCCCAACATGAACGCGGTGACGGTGGACGGCACCCGTCCCGGGAGCGGCGGCACCCGAGCCGCGCTCGACCGCCGCTTTGAGATCGACTCGATCCCGGCGGACTTCGTCGACCAGATCGAGATCACCAAGGCCCCGACGCCCGACATGGACGCGGACTCGATTGGCGGCAGCGTGAACCTGAAGACCAAGAGTGCGCTCAGCCAGAAGGGGCGCGTCGTCTCTTTCCGGACCGGTACGACCTACGGCACCTCGCGCAAGACTCTCAAACCGCAGGGCAGCTTTATGTACTCCGATCTGCTGGGGCGGGAGCGCAACCTCGGGGTGATGATCACGGGCACGTTCAACGCGGCGAGCAATCCGCGGGACACGAACTTCGGAGCCTGGGAACCCACGCCCGAAATCACGCGGCCGGTTTACTTCACGCTCTCCTCCGCCGGTGAGGACTTTTTCGAGATCAAGCGGGGCGGCCTAGGCGCGCGCTTCGACTACCGGCTGAATGCCAACTCCACTGTGTATTTAAGCCTGATGTTCTCGGAAAGCCGTGACCGGTTCTATCGTCGGCGCATGCAATTCGGGGGCACGGCGGCAGCCAATATCGTGCCCGGATTCACCGAGTTCATCACCGAAACCCGCAATCAAACGTTCAGCCGGACCCAAGTCGAGCAGCGTCTCGTAGTCCGGACCTACAATCTGCACGCTGGCGGCGAACAGAAGATTGGCGGCGGCGTGCTCGACTACAATTTCAACTACTCCCCATCTAAGGGTCTCGAGTTGCGCACCAACACTTCGCCACAGGTGACCGGGGTGGGCTTTCGTTTTGACCGCGGAGCCCTGCTCGACGATCCCGCATTTGCGACCTTCGTCCAGATCAGCGGCCGGAGCATCACCGACCCGGCCAACCTGACCTTCCCCAGTCTGGGGTTCACCGACGATACGAAAAAGGAGCGGATTTTTGGTGGGCAGGCGAACTTCCGGAGGCCGCTGGCCTTCGCGACCGCGAGTTACCTGAAGGCTGGCTTCCGTTTCCGGCATCAGGCGCCCGAGGTGCTGGCCGGCCCGTCGACCTACAATTACGTCGGCCCCGGCGGAGCCCAGCTCGGGCGCTTTTTCGATCAATCCTACACGTATCAGCCCACCGCGCTGCGGGGGACGATGCCCAGTATGCGCTGGTTTCACATCCCGACTGTGGTCGACGAGTGGCAGACGCGTCCCGAGTACTTCCGGATCGACCCCGTCACCACGCTGCGGCAGCAACTTGTCGCGGATCGGCGCGCCTCGGAATCCGTGTACGCGGCCTACGCCATGGCCGGCACCGAATTCGGACCGCTGGGGATTCTCGGCGGCTTGCGCTTTGAGGAGACCCGGGTCGAGGGAACCGGGACGTTCCAGTTTATCTCCGCTCAGGAACGGGCCCGGCGGGCTGCCTGGGTCGGCACTGTCACCGAGGCGGAGAACCTGCGACGCACGCAGGCCGAGTATGGCAACCGGATCTCCAACGAGAGCAAATACCGCAACATTTTCCCCGGACTGCATTTTCGCTACGAAATCGCGCGGGGGCTGCAGGCGCGACTCAGCTACTCGGCAGGTATCGGTCGGCCCAACTTTGGCACGATCATTCCGAACGACTCGGCCAACGACCAGACCCAGGTTGTCACGACCAACAACACCGCGCTCGTGCCGCAGCGGGGCAACAACTACGACCTCTCGCTAGAGTACTATCTCCGTCCGGCCGGTCTCGTCTCGGTGGGTGTGTTCCAGAAGGATGTCAGTGACTTCATTTTTACTCGCGACCTCGGCACGATCGGCACCGGCGTCAACAACGGTTTCAACGGCGAGTACGTCGGCTATTTGCTGCGCAGTCAGGTCAACGGCGGTTCCGCCCGGATGCGCGGATTGGAAGTCAGCCTGCAGCATCAGTTCTCCAACCTTACCGGACTCTGGCGTGGATTCGGCCTGTATGCCAATATGACGTGGCTCAAGCCGTCGGGCGAGTACCTGTCGGTGGCAACGGGCTACTTCGGCAATGTCGGTCTATCGTACATCGACCACGGCTGGACGGTGCGCCTGCACCAAAATTTCGCTGGCCGCAGCATCGTGCGCCAGCCCGCCAATCCGGTGACCCAGCGGCAGGACTTCGGTGCCAAGAGGGTCGACCTGAACGTGAGCTACCGGATCACGAGCAACCTCTCGGTGTACGTCGATGGAATCAATATCCTGAGCGATCCACTTGACCGCCCCTCGTACATCTACGTCCCCGGCCGAAAACGCGGCACCGACACCTACAACCCGGAGATCAAGTCCGGCATTATTGGCCGATTCTGAGCGGTGCTCTAAACGTCTCCAAGTGAAATTCTAGGCCACGGCGATGGATGAGTTGGGGATTTGGGCGGCGGCTGACCCTGCCAGGCCGCGGAACCGGCATGGCGGTTCGGGCGGGAGTCTTAGGTTGCCAGCGTCCGCCCCCCCGCAACCGACGCTCCCGGCTGAAATACGAGGTGGATCAGTTTCAGCGTCCATCTCATCTCGGGCCTGACGCCATCCCTGCGGCTCCAGAACGAGCTGCCGATGGACTGGAACTACCGCGGTCGCCAGCGCCGCGGCCTAATCGCGGCGGGCCGGAGTTTCGAGTCCAACCGCTACGATTGGGACCCAAAGCGTCTGTACGTCGGCTTCGCGGGGAATATACGTTCTACCAGCAGTTCCGCGTCTTAGGCGGCCTGCGCAAAGTCAAAAACACCGCGGAGGATCGAGCGCGCTGGACCGAGCACGCCCGCGTACGCCCAGTGCCGCCACTGCGAGGACTTCGGCTCGCTCTGGACCTTCGGGGCAAAGGGCACGTTTTGACGGCAGGGCGCGAGAGAGACCGGCCGGTACTTGTTGCCCGCTAGCGAGCGGCGGCGCTTTGAGCCGGCCGAGGACTTACAATCAATGGCCTGCCCCCGACCTGCGGGGAGCGAACAACCGTCCATCGCCGCAGGCCAAGATCTTCTCGCGATCCGCAGGTCCTTCCGGATGAACTCGGAACACACCTCCCCCGAAACCCCACCGGCCCTCATGTCGCTCCTCCAGGCAGATCCCCCACTCACCGGCAGTGTCTCGGCCGCGGAGGAACGTTTCGATCGCTGGCGGCGAAGGCTCGGCTGGTATTTGGCCCCCACGGTCTTAGCGGTCCTCTGGCTGCAGCCCATTCCGGGGCTCCCCGAGCCCGCTGGGCGCCTGTTGGCCATCGTCGGGATGACGCTGACGCTGTGGATCACGGAGGCGATTCCCTTAGCGGCAACCGCTTTACTCGCTCCGGCCCTCTGCGTGGCCGCTGGCCTCGGGTCGACGCGGGACGTCTTTCGCCCCTTCTCCGATCCGGTCGTCTTCCTGTTCATCGGCAGCTTCCTGATGGGCGAAGCGATGCTGAAGCACAGGCTGAACCGGCGCTTCGCCTTCGGCCTACTCACGCTCCCGTGGGTCACCGCCAGCCCGGGCCGCCTATACCTGGCTTTCGCGGGTATCACCGCGGTGATCGCGATGTGGGTCTCCAATGCGGCCGCCACGGCGATGATGCTGCCCATCGCCCTGTCGATTCTGGCCGAACTCGGGCTTCGCCAAGGCGCGCGGGACTTTCGCGCCACCCCCTACGCTGCAGGTTTGATCCTGATCACCGCCTTCGCCGCCTCGGTCGGCGGGTTGGCCACGCCCATCGGCACGCCCCCCAACCTCATCGGAATCGGGGCCGTCGAGCGCCTGCTCGGGTTCAAGATCACCTTCTTCGCATGGATGCAGCTCGGGCTGCCAATTGCTTTCGTGCTGACGCTCTTTCTGGTCTGGCGCTTTAGCCGCCGCTGCCCGTTTCCCGCCCTTCCGCTCGCTGACAACCGGCACCTGCTGCAGGGGGAACTCGCGAAGCTCGGTCCATGGACCCGCGGGCAAAAGAATGTGATCGGGGTCTTCATTGGAGCCGTCGCGCTCTGGATGCTTCCCGGGGTGATCGCCGTCTGCGCCGAAAAGGGGTCGGCCAGCCCGGCCTTTCTCTGGCTCAACGCCCGCGTGCCCGAAAGCATCGTGGGCCTGCTGGCCGCCTCCGTGCTGTTCATCCTGCCGGCGGATAAGAAACGGGATAGCTTCACGCTCGAGTGGCGGGACGCCGCGGGCATCGATTGGGGGACGATTTTGCTCTTCGCTGGCGGGATGAGCCTTGGGGAACTGATGTTCTCGACGGGCCTGGCCCACTGGATCGGCGCGGGCCTAGCCGGCGTCTTCCAGAGTCATTCGGTGATCTGGCTTACGCTGCTGTTCACCGCGATCGGGATCTTCGTAAGTGAAACCACCACGAACACCGCTTCGGCCACGATGGTGGTCCCGATCGCGATCGCGGTGGCGCAAGCGGCAGGCGTCGACCCGCTGAAGCCTGCCCTCGCGGCCTGCCTGGGCTGTTCGATGGGCTTTCTCCTGCCCGTTTCCACCGGACCGAACGCGATGGCCTATGGCACGCGCTGCGTGCCGCTGAAAGCAATGATGCGCCATGGCATCTGGCTGGATCTGGCGGGCTGGGTGGTGATCGTCGCCACGGTCTTGCTGCTCGGCCCCTCCTTGCCCACCAAGCTGTGAGGTCCGGCTGGGGGGCTCATACGAGGGAGTCAGGTCGTGAATTGTGACGAGCCTGCGACCGGCCGGCTCTCGCGCCGGCCGAAAACTAAAGATTCCCGGCCCGACCCCGTCCGGCGGGGGGCCGCCGCGCTCGCGGGAAGTACCTTACCGGCTGACTTTTTGTTCCCGGTACACCACTCGCCCGTCTGTATCGTGCAAGCGCAGTTCCAAGCTGGCGCCAGAGGCGGTGGGGGTGACGACGCCGGAAAGGAAACCACCGTGACCGGTGCGCAGGAAGCGGTGCTCAGGCCGCGGGGTTTTTTCGTCCCAGCCTCCAGCGTGAGCAGCGGAGGCCGGACCGACGCTCCATTCATTCACCGAGGTCGCGGGGTCCGCCGAAACATACTGCCAGTGCCGATCCCCCGTAATGACCGTCAGGTTGCGATGGCGGGCCAGCAAGGCGCGGACCTTGCTCCCCTCGACCGCGAAGCCCGCGTTGGCGTAATTATCGTCCTTATTGCTCCGGTCCGGACCCACCACGGGGACCGTGGTGAGGATCACGCGGAAAGTAGCAGTCGACGCGGTCAGAGTCTCGCCGAGCCACTTGATTTGCGCGGGGCCCCAAAGGGTCGGCGCAGACCCCCGGTTAGCCTCTCGATCGGGGGAGCGATAATCCCGCCCCTCCATCAGCCAAACCTGCAAGTCGCGCCCCCAACGGACAGTCCGATTGGCGACCTCCGGGAGTCCAGTCTGCTCGCGAAAGATCCGGACGCCCTCAGCGTAGGTCAGCTCCCCGCTCCGCGACGCGGGCCCACAGTCGTTCGCCAGAGTGTCGTGGTCATCCTTCATAAAGAAGCTGCTGTGATTCCGGTGGAAATCCCGCAGCGTCGGCAGGGCGAACATGCGCGCCCAATGGAAGCGCGCGAGCGCCGGCGTCAGGGCAATGACCGGACCGTGATCGAAATAGACCACGTCTCCCGTGTTCACGAAGAAGTCGGGCCGCAGCGCGCCCATCGCCGGGTAAATGGCCAGGCCGTCAGGACGGTCCTGCCGCTCGTACTTCTGGCAGGTCATCACACAGAAAACCACTCGCTCCGACTGGGTGGGCAGCGGCGCGGTCTTGAATTCGCCCGCCTGCTCATCCGGCCCGCCGTCGCTGGCATTCCGGCGCGCCTGCACCACGACCTCGTATCGCGCAGCTGGGAGTAGTCCCGGCAGGGCGTGCAAGACAATGCCATCCCGCTCAATGCTGGCGTCCCGCCAAGCGGTCTCAGCCCATTGGGCGGCCCCCTTGACGCGAAAACGCACGCGCGTCTGTCCGGCGGCGGCGGGCGCCGCCCCACCTGCCGCCCCGAGATCCAGCCCCGGGGGCATCTGCACCGTGATCCGGGCATCCGGGAACATCCGATTCTCCCGCAGCGGCACGGGCTGTCCGGTTTTTGCCTCGAAGACCTCAACCCGCGGTAACGGGCCATTCGCCGGATTGGCCGCCGCCCGCAAGGTAACCCGGGTCCACACCTCGGCTGAGGTGGAGGTCACATTGACGATCTTGAATCCGGTGGCCTGGTGGACCTCCGCGGCCACGGCCGAACCGAGGAGGCCCAACAGGAGCGCGGGGAGCGGGAGCAGCGAACGGGTTTCGGTCTTCATCGGGAGCTGAGGTTTAGTGCGACCAATTGACGCCGAAGGTCCAGAGCGAGCCGTACCTGGTGGTCTGGAAGAACCGGGCGTTGCGCGGGGTGCTGGGGCCGTAGATTTCCGTGGTCGCCCCCTGGTCGGTGACGTTGCGCAGGTTGGCATAGACCGAGAGATTTCGGCGGAGGTTGTATTCGCCGATCACGTCGACGAACGTGGAGGGCGGCTGCCAGTTGTAAGTGCCCGGCTCGATGCTCGCCCCGGCCGCGACGGCACTGAGCCGCGTGCGCCCGCGATGATTCACGTTCACGCGCAGGTTGTAGCTTTCGCGGGTGAAGCTGATCCCGGCACTGCCGCTGCGCGGGATGTAGCCGGCGAAATTGCCGCCCGTGTCGCCCACCGAGCGCTGCGCCGTGCCGTTGGCGAAAACCTCGAAGCCGCGGGCCCACGACGGGAGAAAGGTGAGGCTCTGGCGGTAATTGAAACTCACGCCCTCGAAGCGCACGGTGCCCGGGAGATTGAACTGGGTCGCGACCCCGTAGCGGCCGTAGGCGTTGGCATCGAGGCCGTAGGCGGCGAGAAACTCGGGGGAGGCCGGACGGAGGGTGCTGCCGAAGAAGTTCTCCACCTGCCGGCGAAAAGCGGCCACCGAGACCACGCCGACACCCTCGAAGTAATGCTCCAGCCGCAGGACGATCGAGCGGGCCGCCCAAGGATTGATATCAACGTTGTTGACGACGATCCGGTTCGTGGCGCTCTCCCCCGCGCTGGTGTCCGGCAACGTCAGCCCCCCGGCGTACTGGTTGTAGTCCGGCCGGCCTATCGATTCGTAGGCGGCCACGCGGCCGATCCAGTTTTCCCGGATGGCGTAGCTGAAGTTCAGGCTGGGGAACAGTTGGTCGTAGGTCTTGGTGGTCTTGGCGCCACGCTCGATCCCGATTGGGCTGCGCCGCGGATCCGTCAACGGGCCTTGCGCCTCGACCTCGGTCCTTTCCGCCCTCACGCCGGCGACAACCTTCAGGCGTTGATCCAGGAGACCAAAGTCCGAGCGCAGGTAGGGGGCGAGCACCCGTTCCCGGGCAAACTTGGAGGTCGCCACGCGGTTGCGCGCGATCGTGTTGGCATTGGTGGTGAAGAAGTTTGGCTGCGACACGTAGTGCTCCCAGACCTTGCGGTTGCTGGGGGCCTCGGAGGCCGCAAACCCGTACGGCATCACCCGCCGCGAGAACACCGAATCTAGGAAAGGCGCGAGCTGATCATCGCCCGTAACCGGAGAGCTGCTGCCCACCCGGTCCGCCCCAACATAGGTGTAGGTTGCAGATCCGTCCGTGATGTCACGAATCCCTTCCTGCAGGTTGAAGCCGACCTTGACGATCACCGGGATGCGCGCTGAAAGCTTTCGGCTGACGCTGCCATAGGCGGTCTTCTGGGTGTCGCGCGTGGCGTTCTGCTGGCTCGCCGCGGAAGTGAGGGCGTAATTGGAGATAAGATACGGGTTCACGTCACTGCCGGCCGCATTCCTAACCGTGACCACACCCGGGCGGAGGTAGGTGACGTCGTCGAAGGATACGGTCAGGCCGCTCCGAATCGCGTTCACCGCGCGGAAATAGCCCTGGTTGATGTCGTGGTTATCATCCGTGGCCGAAGAATAGGCCACGCCGAGATCAGCCTTCCACACGGGCCCTTGATGCTTCCACACTAGGCTCGGCATATAGGTGCGGTTGAAGCGATTGCGCTCGTTGTGGATCATCGAAACATTGCCCGCACCAAGATTCCCGCGGACGAATGTCGAGGAGAAGCCGCCGGCCTGGACGGAGCCAAGATTGAAGGTCAGCGAATGCAGCACGAACTGCACATCGAAGGAGGAATACAGGAAGCCGAGGGAAATGCGGTCGTTTTCCGACAGTTTGAAGTCGATCGAACTGGCGAAGGACTTGCGCGCCGTGATCTTGGGCTGGTCCTCAACGCGGTGGGCCGAAAGGTAGGGCTGGGTGAAGGACGTCGCCGGGAAGGCCGTGCCGGCCGTGGCGACGCCCGTGCCGCGCCAGGTGGACTGGGACCGATCCTGGGCGGAGTAGCTGGTCGAGTCGCCGGCCGAGATCGAGAAGCCAAACTTCCGGTTCACCGGTGCCGAGTAGGAGAAATCAAACCCCGGGTAGACGTTGCGGGTGGGGCTTGGCCGGGCTCCCGGGGCCTTGCTGAAGCGCTTGGCGTTGTCGCGCAGGCTGAAGTAGAAATTGGATTGGAACAGTGGCTTGGCACGCTCGAGGGAGCTGCGCGTTACCATATTCACGGAGCCGGCGAGGGCGGATGCCGGCGACTCCGGGGTGGGCGTATTAAGCATCTCGATCCGGGAGAGATTATTGATCGAAACCATATCCGCCATCACCGTACGGTTGGTGCGGCCGCCGTCGGCGGAAGCTAAGTTGAAGCTATCGATCGTGACCGGCACGTAGTCGGATGGAACCCCGTCGATTGAGATGCCGCGGGCGTTGCCTCCGGTGTAGCTAATCGTAATGCCCGGTAGAAATTTCAGGAACTCGGCAGTGTTGCCCTCAGCCACATTACCGAACTGCTCCGTCGAGACGACCTGCTTGATGTTGGGCGCGAACCGCTGCTCGTTGATCGCGAGTGCCGACGCGTCCATCTCCCGCGAGGTCGAGACCTTGAATTCGGCTAGCTCCACGACGTCCCCAACCTTGGGCGGCGCCCCCAGCGCGAGCGTGAGCTCCGTGATCTTCCCGGCCGTGACTTGGACGGAGCGCACGTCGCGCGGCAAGCCGGTGTAGAAGGTCAGCACCTTCACCGCACCGGCCGGAACCAGCGTCAGGCGGAAATTACCTTCGGTGTCCGTGAGCGTCGCCAGTCCGGTGCCCTCGATTGAGACGCGGGCGCCCTCGAGGTACTTAGCGGTGCGCTCATTGACCACCCGGCCCTGCAGGGTACCAGGGTTATCTCCGGCGACGGCGCTCTGCGCTTGGGCCAAGGATCCCGCGAGCGCGAGCGAGGCGGCGAGGAAATTGAAACGCAGGGTTTTCTTCATGGCGGACTTGATGCAGGGATTCCCGCTGGGAGGACGGCGGGGAGGGTCGGTTTGCGTTTGACGCTGCGGGGTAAAGCGCGTCTTGGAGTCGGCTCCGGGGAGCGGAACCGATGCGCGGGGTATCCAAAGATTTGAATCTCAAGGGTCGGGTTGGCCCCGGGGCGATGGCAAGCTAGATACGGCCCCGCGAGGGGGATGCCGCGCGACGTTCCATACGGGTCCGGCCAGCGCGCGGTGCAGTTGCGGCCCTTCGATCGAAAGGATCGGGTAACGGGGGCCTGGGTAATGACGCCGCCCGCACCTTCACGATGACGCCCCGGAAAGTACTCTGGAGCGGACGCCGGCCCGGCGGGCACTGGCCTTGGCCGGGCCGGAATCCTGCACCGGCCTGACCCATCCCTACGGCTCCAGTACAGCCTGAGGATGAACTGGGGATTCTGTGGTCGCCAGCGCCGAGGCCTGATCGCGGCGGGCGGAGTATCGAGCCCAACAGCTACGCTTGGGACCTTAAGCGTCTCTACGTCGACTTCGCGGGGAATACGCGTTCTACCAGCGCGGCGCCGCCTTCGGCAGCCTACGCAAC
>Ga0194124_10001737_pt1 | contig 26446 bp, 10 predicted proteins | sample TA2KigCas0mmetaG_FD_148605 | JGI IMG/M metagenome (GOLD analysis project Ga0194124, IMG submission 148605) | Freshwater microbial communities from Lake Tanganyika, Tanzania - TA2015031 Kigoma Deep Cast 0m | ecosystem: Environmental > Aquatic > Freshwater > Lake | place: Tanzania: Lake...
AATGCACTTCTTTCTGCATTTGGTATGGAAGGTGAGTATGTCTTCCAGAAGAACTTTCAGTGGTTTGTTAACTACAATGGTTCTCCGATTCCGTTCTTCTCAGGTATGCGTCTCGCCTGATTTTTCTCACTTTATCTAACAACAATGCAATTCCAAGTTGATGACATCGAACTCGATTTTGAGATGGAGGATGATGTTTATCCTCCAGAACAGACTCAAAACATTGTAACCGAAGGTTGCATTGGTATGTGGGAGGCTGATGATGAAGATGACCTCCTAGAAGAGATTACTGCTGCTACAGGTTGGCGCGTCAAATTCATTGATTATCGTCACATTCTGAACTGAACATCGCGTCTAATCTTTCTCACCTTATCTAACACAAACTCATGTCTCATTACAACAACTTCAAAGGCGGCATTCAACCTGGCACTGTTGCTTTCGATGAAGAATCACGTGCTATGGATGATAACGCAAAGTCTGCAATGATTCGAGTTGCAAACCTGCTGCAATTGTCCTATCCTGAGTTAGTTGTACAGGCAAAGTTGGATCAGTCGCAGATACCTGGTGGCATTGGTTCTTGTGCCCCCGATGGTGGAGTTTGGTTCTATAAAGGTCAATTGATTGCGGCTTTTGAGAGTAAAAAACAAGGCGCAAAAGGTAACGCAATCGAACGTTGGTTCAAGAACAATTTTATCGTTCGCTCTATTAATCCCACCGCAACTTATGTCACATTTGCATCAGGAGATGGCGTAGTTGCAGGCAATCCGATTCATCGTATTCTGCACATTGCACATCAGGGATTATATGGTGTGATGAACGATATTCAGGTTGGAACTAACAATCTCCATTGCCAAGTTGAGGGATTCAGTGTTGATGAAATGAGCACCATTATGGTCGAAACTCTTACAAATATTCTTGAGGTGTGACAGTTGAACAAGTGGCACAACCCCCCTTGTGGAACCGTTGAATCCGTGCCATATTAGAAGAGTCAAAGGAACACCCCACACACCGTGATCGACTTCCCTACTCTACAGTCCTCCGATGGTACAATGCTCGTCGGATTCTATCCCGTTCAAACACCCTTCGGTGACATCTCTGCTGAGTGGTGTGTACAGATTCTGTCTTGGAAAGGTGTTGATCAAATCAGCAAAAAGTATCTGAATCGTGTAGAGAAACTGATTGCGATTCGTGATCGTCTCAATCATGATTATGTGGTGACGGGTGATAACACTAACTCTCCTCAACAAGGTAACCCTTTCTACGGTGCAGTCTGATGAAAATCCTTCTAAAGTTTCAAGGTCGTTGGGTAAAGGTAGATCCCCGACTTTCTGCCCCCAGTGAGTGGCAAACCATCATCAACAAATCTTACATTCACCCTCAACACATCTGATTCGAAATGGCACTCTACAACATCGCATCTGATCTAAAAACCAGAGAGACGATTTGGATTGCAACTAATGTTCTCAAAGGTCGCCCACAACTTAACTCACACAATTCTGAGTGTTACAAACGTGACGGCATTGATGGATTCCCTGCCTGGGAACTTGCAGGACTTCATACAGACTATTGATCTTCACTCGCACTTAATCAAATGCGCTACATTCCTTCCTCTCGCTACACTTTGGATCAGATCGCAGAGCAATGCCATGCTGCTATCAATCGTTCCACTCAGTATCAACAACCAGTCAGCACAGTAGATTACTCTGAGGTGCTGCACTTTTATCGGAGAGATGATAGAGTTCTTGTCGCACGGTAAGCATCACTGACCCAACGGGAGAAGGGGTCATTAAATATACTTCTCCCAGCATCACAGTTTCTTACTCTTTTCTTTTCATTATGTCCAAGTCGATTGCACTTTCCCTGCTGGCTCAAGGTAGCACTGGCAGCGAACTTCTGTCCATTCTTGATGTTCTTGCTGCTGAGAGTAGTGATACTCCTGCAGACGAAGATCGCACTCCAGTGACACCTACTGCCTTCTGAGTTAGTGTCAACGAATATCCGTGATCTACCAGTCGCGGATATTCGTATCCGACAGTGTTTTGTGGCGGTTGTTTATAATCGCGGCGGCGCGTTGTTGGTTATAAGCCCCCCCCCTTAATTAAAAAGGCAAACTACCCTAACCTACAGAGGTGACAGATCGACCTCATAATACCGCACAGAAAAAAAATTTCCCCAGAAAATTTCAGACTCTCCAAGGTCGCCTAGATAATAGGAGTGAACAAAACATATGAAGCACACAGTGTATCACATCTATCACTCAAACGAAGTCATTGCCCATAGTTTGTCAGAGGATGAGTTAGTACGTAAGATCAATGAAGATAAAATCAAGTTAGATGAATACGAGATTCTCAGATTAACGACAGATGTGGAGAGGGGAACCGAACAATCGTATTAGGTTGACAAAGACTAGATAAACAGTTATACTTGAACTGAAAAATAACAAAGTTATGGCAAAAGGATTTAAAGTAAAAACAGCACAAGCACAACAGCAAGATGGTGCTGATTGGGACTATGATGCTATCAAAGAGCGTATGCGTGGGAAGAGCATTGTCTTTTGCCTGCCTGGTCGAGGATGCTCTTATATTTTTCTGAAGAACTTTGTGCAACTGTGTTTTGACATGGTTCAGAACCAGATGAACATTCAGATCTCTCAGGATTATTCCTCGATGGTAAACTTTGCACGTTGCAAATGTTTAGGTGCAAATGTTCTCCGTGGTCCCGACCAGATTCCATGGGATGGTAAACTACCCTATGATTATCAACTCTGGATTGATAATGATATTGTTTTTAACACTGAAAAGTTCTGGCAACTGTGTGATCTCGCAGTTCCTGGCCCTGACAAAGACGGTAATCCCCAAGATGAGCGAATGCTCGCAGCAGGTTGGTATGCTACCGAGGATGGTCATACGACCAGCGTTGCACACTGGCTCGATGAAGAGGATTTCCGTAAGAATGGTGGTGTGATGAATCACGAAACCGTAGAAACCATGAGTAAGCGGCGCAAACCATTTACAGTGGACTACACAGGGTTTGGTTGGGTTATGATCAAGAATGGTGTCTTTGAACATCCTAAGATGAAGTATCCTTGGTTTGCCCCTCAGATGCAAACATTTGAGGATGGTAAAGTTCAAGACATGTGCGGTGAAGACGTGTCATTCTGTCTCGATGCAAAGGCAGCGGGCATTGTAACCTGGTGTGACCCTAGGATTCGCGTGGGGCACGAAAAGACTCGTATTATCTAATCTAGGAGGTTATTATGGCAAGACCTAAAGGCAGCTTGACTTCGAAGGTTCATATTGAGGGGAAACCTAAAAAGACTCGTCAAGGAAACTCTCAACATACAAAACTTTCTGCAACCTCCCGTAACTCGGCTCGTAAAAAATACAGAGGACAAGGTTAAATAGTTAAGTCAATAAAAAAATCACATGGCATGTTTAATTACTAATTTACCTTCTCAAGAAGTGTGGGTTCGTAAAGAGTATCTAACAGATCATCAAAGTGGTTGGGGCGAATTTGTTAAAGGCGTTTGGGTATCAGCAAAATCGATACCTGGACGCGCTTTTTATTTTGAAACATATTTGCCAGAGTATGCTGCAATGTATGATAAACTGCCGATCAGTGCTTTTTTGTCTCGTCCTGAAACGCCAGATCCTGATTTAGATCTACCTAATCTTCAGTTTTGGAACTGTATGGACTATGGAGTTGTTGCTGTTCAGAAGCAATTCATTGGATCCATGGATTATGAGTGCTATACACGGGACTTTGGACCTCAAAAAGGCACCTATGTATGCACTTTAGACAATTATCATCAAGATCCAGATGTAATTGACTATGCTACAAGTGAAAATCCTGCTGAACATAAGTCTCATAACCTCATTGAGTTGCAAAATGGGCAATTTGCACTCTATCCTAACAACCGAATACGCATTTATGACAACAGTTTAACGCCAAAAGAACCAAAAACACCTGATTTTAAGGTTTCAACACGCTATTATCAGGTTGAAAACAGTTATGAGCGACTTGCAATGGGCAATGAAGATGAATATTTTTGGAAAACCGCACAAGAACGGGATAGCAACCCCGTAAAAAGTTCTGATTTTAACGAATCAGGAGCAAAAACCAATGGCCAACAGTTCAGTTGATAAAAGTAAAGACTTTATTGAGTCAGGAATGACGTTAATTACTGAAATTTCTTCGGAAAAATACTTAAAAAAGATAATAATGAGTGAAAAATCACTTTCTGTATATAAACTACCAGATGATCGATACTCAAGACCCTGTGGTGGTGCAGGAGGATTTGATGATTTTGTTGAAAGATGGCATGAATAGGTTAAAAATACCTTCTAAATAAGGTAGAATAATATTATACATTTGTAAATGCCATTAGAAGGAGTCAGTCGCGGATTTAAGGACATTAGTTTTTCATTTCAATCGCATCCCATTACTGGAGATTTAATTACTCTCTCTAATGAGAATGCGATTGCTCGTTCTTTACGTAATTTAGTTCTGACTGCATATACTGAGAGACTATTTAATCGAGATATTGGTTGTAATGTTAAGCAGTCTCTTTTTGAAAACATAGATGTAGCAACTGGTGCTGTTATTGAAAACAGTATAACTGCAACCATCGAAAGCAATGAACCCAGAGTGAATCTCATCAGAGTTATTGCTCAACCTGATGTTGACAATAATACTTTTGTTGTTACAGTTAACTATGAAATTGTTGGATTATCTCAAGCCACTCAAGAAATTAACTTTGTATTAGAATAGGGTTGATAAATGGCATTAGTAAACTTCACAAATCTGGATTTCAATCAGATAAAAACATCTATCAAAGATTATTTGAGAGGAAACTCAAATTTCACTGATTTTGACTATGAAGGGTCTAACATTTCGACTTTGATTGATGTTCTTGCATATAACACTTATATTAGTGCTTATAATGCCAACATGGCATCAAATGAAGTTTTTATTGATAGTGCAACACTTAGAGAAAATATCGTTGCACTTGCACGTAATATTGGATATATGCCTCGATCAAGAAGAGGGGCAAGAGCAAAGTTTTCTTTTTTCGTTGATACAACTAATCTGGCAATAAATCCTGTTCAACTTACGTTAAAAAGTGGAGTTGTTGCAACGACGCAAAATTTTGGAGAAGAATCATATACATTTACAATCCCTGCAGACATTACAGTTCCAGTTGTAAATGAGTTTGCATATTTTAATAATGTTGAGTGCTATGAAGGAACCTATCTAGGTATAGATTTTGTTGTGAGTGCAACTGATAAAAAGCAAAAATTTATTCTTGATAACCCTCACATTGACACATCAACGATTAGAGTAACTGTTGATGAAGATGGCACAGGAGTCCTTCAAGGAGTAACGTATACTTTTGCAGATAGTCTATTCAACGTTACATCATCATCTAGAGTGTTTTTTATTCAAGAGATTGATGACGAAAGATATGAACTAATTTTTGGTGATGGAGTATTTGGTAAAAAACTAGAACCAGGAGCAACGATCTCTGTGCGTTATAATGTAACAAATGGAGAAAATGCAAATGGTGTTTCTACATTAAGTTTCGCTGGTAGACTTTTAGACAATAACTCAAATATTGTTACAAGTGATATATCACTTCTTGCTGTTACTCAAACTGCAACGAGTGGTGCAGAAATAGAATCAGTATCTTCTATCAAAAAATATGCACCTAAACTATACGCGGCAAAAAATCGTGCGGTAACAACAAATGACTATGAAGCAATCATTCCTCAGATCTATCCAGAAGCTGAATCTGTATCTGTTTTTGGTGGTGAGGAACTAACCCCCCCAAGATTTGGAAAAGTTTTTATTACTATTAAACCAACTTTTGGTCCGTTTGTTCCAAACTCGATTAAAGATAATTTAAAGAGAGAACTTAGAAAATATAGTGTAGCAGGTATTGTGCCTGAAATTCTTGATTTGAAATATCTTTACATTGAACTTGACTCCTCTGTTTACTATAATCCAAATCTTGCAGCAAGTTCAAACTATGTCCTTGCGATTGTAAAAGAAAACTTAAATGCATATGCAAACTCTACAGAACTTAATAAGTATGGAGCAAGATTTAAGTATAGTAAAGTTGGTTCTTTGATTGATAACTCGCATGAATCGATTACATCAAACATTACAACTGTAGAAATGCGTCGTGATGCTAGACCAAAATTTAATGAGTTTGCTGAATATGAAATATGTTATGGAAACTCCATCAGTGTAAATAATCAAGATGGTTATAATATTCGCTCTTCTGGATTTACTGTTGCTGGTATACAGGATACCATTTATTTGACTGATATTCCAAATCCAAACAAAATAACTGGATCTATTATATTTTTTAAACCGCTTTCAGACACTCAAGTTCAGATTATAAGAAGATCAGCAGGTATCATTAATTATCAAAAAGGAGAAATCCTTTTAAATGCTGTTAGAATCACAGGCACTCAAAGAAAATCAAGTCTTATTGAGATTTCTGCAGTTCCAACATCAAATGATGTCGTTGGATTACAAGATCTTTATTTGCAACTAGATATTAGTGGCACTAGTGTTGATATGATTATTGATGAAGTTTCTTCTGGAACTTATCCATCAGGAACAAACTATGTATTCACTCCAAGTTACTCCGCTAGAGGATTAGTTAGAAAGTAAAATAAAATGGTAAATAGAGTTAAAATCAGTTCCATCGTTCAAAGTCAACTCCCTGAGTTTGTGAGGGAGGACTTTCCTCTTGTAGTAGAGTTTTTAGAGGATTACTATAGATCATTAGAATATCAAGGAGGCACTCTTGATATTTTACAAAACATTGACAAATATGTAAAACTTGAAGAACTTACAAACTTAACTGAAGAGACAACTCTTACGAGTGATTTATCTTATGATAGCATACTTATTAATGTTAACAGCACTTTAGGATTTCCAGAAAGATATGGATTGATTCAAATCGATTCTGAAATCATTACGTATGTTGGAATAACCTCTACATCATTTTATGGATGTTTACGTGGATTTTCTGGTATTTCCTCTTATAGAAGTCCAAATAAACCGGACACATTAGTGTTCTCTAAAAACTCCGTAAACAAACACACCTCTGGAAAAAAAGTTAAAAACTTAAGTATTCTTTTTCTAAAAGAGTTTTTAAAAAAAGTTAAAACACAAATCGCACCTGGATTTGAAGAAAGAGAGTTATTTACTGGATTAAATCAAAATTTATTTCTCAAACAATCAAAAAACTTTTATGAGAGTAAAGGTGCTGATGAATCATTTGAAATTCTCTTCCGTGCTCTGTATGGAGTTGATGTAGAAGTCATAAAACCAAGAGATTATCTTTTTGAACCATCTAACGCTGAGTATAGAGTTACAAAAGATTTAGTTGTAGAGGCAATCTATGGAGATCCTTTAGACTTAGTTAACAGGACATTATTTCAAGATGAAACTGATGACTTTAGTCAAGCTCGGGGTTCAATCACAAAAGTAGAAAAACTTACAAAAAATTCAAAGGATTATTATAAAATAAGTCTTGATTCTGACTACGATAAAGATATTAATGTATTTGGATCAATCTATGGCACTTTTCAAGTACACCCAAAAACAAAAGTTATTACCTCTGTTTCCGCTGGATCCACAACTCTTGATGTGGATTCAACCGTAGGATTTCCAACTTCAGGCGTTTTAGTTGTAACTAGTGCTCAAGGTGTAGAAAACTACATTAACTATACAAGCAAAACATTAAATCAGTTTTTTGATTGTAGAGGAACTCCAGACATTTTATCAGAGACTGATATAAGATTTGATACATATGCTTATGGTTATTCTGGAATTGGAACTAACAATTTGGTGCAAGTTCGTATTGGTGCTGTTCTCACTGATCTTGAGTTTGTAGACTCTGAATATGGACTTCATGACTCAGATACGATTAAAATCAAAGCACTTGGATCTTCTTTAACAGATAAAAAATCAAACAACTGGATTTTTAATATTCCCTCTATTTTTAATATTAAAACAGTTGAACTAGTTGATATATCTGATTACACTTATAGGTTTACAACGTTTGATCGTTTGACGATGTATAGCGGTGAGTCAGTAAGAGTTCTTGCATCAAATGGGTTTTCAGTTATTGCAGAAATAACTTCTATTGAAAATGAAACTACATTTCAAATAAGAATAGGAACAGGTATTAATGAGGGATTAACTTATAAAGTATTTAAAAATCTAACTAAAGTTAATAGCACAAACTTTGCAGGCGTAAATAAAAATATTGCAAATGTGCAAAATGTATACACTGATTTAAAAGATAGTTTATATGTTGCTTCACCATCTTTACCATCTTATTTTAAACAAGCGTTAGATGTTAAAGATAGATCAATTACTTTTAGTGGAGTTTTCAACAACAATATATCAATCAACGTTGGTATTCATGGATTATACACTGGAGACTCCATTGTTTATATCCCAGGAACAGGTTCAAATAAGTTAAACATTAGTGCCGGTGTTTATTTTGTAAAGAAAATCTCAGATAATGAAATTTCTCTTTTTAGAAGTAGAGCAAACATTTTTAATAATGTTTATATTACTATCACTGGAACAGTAACTAATAATAAATTTGAACTATTTGCACTATCTGAACAAACTTTAGAATCTCAAAAACTGATTAGAAAGTTTTCGACTCCAGAAAATACGGTGGACATATCTGACACTAAACCAGGTCAAATTGGGATGTTAGTTAATGGTGTTGAAATCTTAAACTATAAATCATCCGACTCTGTTTTTTATGGGCCTATTGAAAATATTATTGTAACATCTGGTGGAGATGGATATGATGTTATTAATCCTCCAGTTTTATCTATAACTGATCCCACTGGCATTAATGCAAGCGGTTTATGTGCTGTAGAGGGATCTTTTGAAAGCATCAGAGTTGTTGATGGTGGATTTGATTATCTTGGAACTCCAATAATCAGTATCATAGGTGGAGGTGGAAGGGGAGCAACTGCAAAAGCAGATATGATTAGTGTAAAACATATTAATACATTTAACGCATTTGAACAAGCTCTCGAAGTAAATTTAACAAACGACACCATTGGATTTTCTTCTTCACATAAGTTTAGAAATGGTGAAGCAGTTATATATTCAACAAATGGATCATCAAACATAGGAGGAATCTCAACAGACTCTCCATATTATGTTTTCCCTGTGTCTGCAACCATAGTTAAACTTCATGAAACTTATGAAGATGCTATAGCAGGTATTAACACAGTTAATTTAACTTCATATGGTAGTGGATCTCATTCTTTAACTGCTATACAAAGAAAAAAAACTATCAACAGCATTAAAGTTACCAACACGGGATCCAATTATAAAACTAGGCAGGTATCTGTTAATTTTAGTAATATAAATGTTGCATCAAACACTATTAACTTTAATGATCATGGATATATCGATGGTGAAATAGTTGTATACACTGCATCATCTACTCCTATTGGTGGATTAATACATGGATCTAGTTATTATGTAACAAAAGTAAATAACGATAAGTTTAGATTGTCTGTGGTTGGAGTCGGATTAACAGTTACAAAAGATTTTTATTATTCTACAAACCAATTTATTAATTTTGAATCTCAGGGATCAGGCACACATAACTTTAACTATGAACCTATTAGAGTTTTAGTTACTGGAAACATTGGTGTATCTACATTTAGTGGACAAAATTTTGAGGCAACTTTACAACCAATTGTTAGAGGCAAAATTATAGGAGTATCTTTAACTAATAATGGAGTTGGATATGGAAGCAGCGAAATAATTGGTGATAATAGACAACCAACTTTTACATTGAATCGTGGGTCTGGTGCTTTATTAGAAACCGTTGTTATTAACGGAACAATCATAGAAGTTATTGTAAAATCAGGAGGGTCTGGATATAACTCTCCTCCTAAATTAAACGTTCTCGGTGATGGGCAAGGTGCTGAACTAGTGCCAATCATTCAAAATGGATCTATCACTGAAGTCTTCATTGCAAATAGTGGATATAACTACACAAATAGTAAAACTAGTGTAGATGTTGTTCCTGCTGGATCTGGATCTAGTTTTCAAGCAAATATAAAAGCATGGGTTATTAATCTATTTGAGCGATACTTACAAAATGGTGTTGTGACTAATGATGATGGTATTTTAACTGAAGGATTAAATCCAAATTATGGACTTCAATATACTCATTTGTATGCTCCGAGAAAACTAAGACAAAATGTTTATAGAGAGGTAATAAGACTTGGTAAACAAGTTTTCGTTCCAGATCTTACTATTGATTTAGTTTCAAACACAGAAAAAGAATCTACAAATCACTCACCTATTATCGGTTGGGCATATGATGGAAATCCAATATATGGACCTTATGGATATGACACTCCTGAAGGTGGTTCTATTAGAGCAATGCGATCTGGATATGAAAGAATAACTTCTTCTAATAGACCACCTTTTGCACAAGGATTTTTTGTTAACGATTATATCTTCAATAGTAAAGGTGACCTTGATAAACACAATGGAAGGTTTTGTGTTACCCCAGAATATCCAAATGGAACGTATGCATATTTTACAACTATTTCTTCTGGTTCAGTTGAGAGCACAGGTCCATTTTTAGGATTTAAACTCCCACAATTTCCATATTTTATTGGTGATCAATATAAATCTGCGCCGATTGAATTTAACTTCAAACGACAGTCTAATCAAGATGAGTTTGATTTAGTAAGTGAAAATCTTTCTAGAAATGTAACCCCATATAATCTCACATCTCAAACTCAAGAATATCCTTATGTTTTAAATCCAAATAAAATACAAAATCATGACTCAGAAATAGAATCGATTAATAGTGGATCTATTGAAAATATTAAAATTACTAAAAAAGGAATAGATTATAAAGTTAATGATGCTGTCATTTTTGATAATAGTGGCACCACTGGATATGGTGCAGCTGCTAAGGTTTCACGAGTCGAAGGTGTATCTGTAAATGGTGTTAGTGTTGCAAGCACTCAACTTACAAATATTGAGTTTAGTCAATCTGGTGAAACTGGAACATTAATTGGATTTTCCCCTGATCCTCATAACTTAAAAAATAATGATGAGGTTAGTATTAGTGGACTTTCTACTACTAATACAGGATTACAACGATTCTTCTCTATTAAAGTTCCTCAAAACGCTTTAGTTCTTAGATCTGGTATCGGAACAACAGGGACAACTGGAATTGTTACTTTTATTAGTATATCTGGGTCCTTAACTTATCCAGATATCGCTGTCAACGATATTTACACGATTGAAAACGAAAAAGTAAAGGTTCTTTCTATTGATGAATCTGGTTCTAGAATTAAAGTAGAAAGAAAATATGGAAATAGTGTTGGAGCAGCGCACACTGCGTCAACTTTTGCATATGAAGATTCTAGAAAGTTTTTCGTTAATGTTGGATACTCTCAAAACTTAAATCTTTTTCCAAATAAAGAAATCTATTTTAATCCAGTGGAATCCATTGCTGTTGCTGGGATAGGTGCAACTGATCTTACATCAGTTGTTGGAGTGGCAACAACAACAGCAGTAACAGTTCTTTTTGCAAATCCTGGAACAGGGGCAACATCAGTTATTCTATCTGCAACTCAAATTTATTTACCAAATCATGGACTAAAAACTAATGATAGACTTGTTTATAAAACAAATGACGGTAATCCAATTAGAGTTTCGTTAGCATTAACCAGTCAGTTTTCTACAGGATATATTGTTGGTATTAATACTTTTACACTTTTAAATAACTCTATCGTATATGCTGCAAGAATATCAAATGACATCATTGGTATTGCAACCAATCCTATTGTCCCTGACGTACAAAATCCAGGACAGTTTGTTGGTATAGGATCTACAACTAATCAACTATTATTCATTTCAAATATTGGATCTGGTGAAAAACATAGTTTTAAGACAGATCATGGTGATACTCTCTCTGGATTAGTTAATCGAAATGTTGTCACAGTTTCTACTGCTTCCACTCATAATCTCATTGCAAATGATACAATACAAGTAAATGTATTTCCTGGAATTACAACTTCAGTAAAACTAACCTATAGCGATGCTGAAAAAAGAGTATTGGGTAATAAAGTTAGTTTTGGAAAAACTGCAGTTGATTTATTAAACAATATTATTACCTTATCAAATCATGGGTTTGTCACTGGTCAAAAAGTTTTATATGAATCTGCTTTATCATCTCTTGATAGGATTATTACTTCAAATACAAATGTAAATGTAGCAACAATATTTCCTTCACCGTTAGAAGTAGAGACTCCATATACGTTAGTTGCTACTGAAAATGGTATTATCATTGTTGATGCCCAAGCTATTCCAAATAATTCATTATTTTATATTGTTGTTCTTGATAGTAATAGATTTCAACTTGCGCCAACATACTACGATGCTATCAAAGCAACTCCAACAGTTGTCGATATGGTATCTAATACTTTTGGCAGTGTCGCACCAATCAATCCACCAATTGCACTGATAAGAAATCAAGTTGTTGAGTTTGATTTATCTGATTCCAGTCTCTCTTATCGTAGAGGATTAGTGAGTTATCCTGCGTTTGAACTAAACTTTTACAAAGACTTTAATTTTAAAAACAAGTTTATTTCATCAGGAACAAGTTCAACATTTGAAATAAAATCAACGGGAACAGTTGGAACTTCCGGAGCAAAAGTAACAATTTCTGTTTCTGATAGATTACCAAAAAATTTCTTTTATAAGTTAGATCCAATAGATATTTTTAATATTCCAGAGGATAAGAAAAATATCATTGTAGATGAGGAAAATATTCCAAATCATAACTCTATTATTGTAACAACTAGTGTTTATAGTGGAAATCATAGAATCACTGGAGTTGGAACAACATCTCTTCAATATAATGTTCTTTTAAAACCTGAAAAAAATAGTTATAACTTATTCGAAGCAACTCTTTCATATAATACTAACTCTATTAGAGCGATTGGTCCAATCAACGAAATTAATATTAGAAACAGTGGTAAAAACTATCAGATTTTACCAGCAATAATCAGTGTTGCTTCAACTTGGGGAAAAGGGTCTATTTTAGAACCACTGAGCACAAATATTGGTAAAGTTAAGAAAAAATGCTTAAATGACATTGGATTTGATTATCCATCAGATTATACTTTAAGACCTTCCGCCATTGTTCCACAAATATTAAAACTTGATCCATTAACTACTATAGAGAGAATAGGAATCAGTTCTAATGGTAATGGTTATGCGATAGCACCAAATCTTGTTTTTATTGATGGGTTCACCGGTAGAATCGTTGATGTTGAGTTATCATATAAACTTGGAGACTCACAAGTTTTAGTCTCAAAAAATAGTACAGAGATTTCTAACACAGCTCCAGTTATACTCCCAGTTAATAATACAAACGGAGTTGGTATTAGTTCAATAACATATGACGCAGGTAAAAAAACAGTACAAATTATATTGAATCCAGGTGCAGTGGGATATAGCACTGCATCTGCTTTCCCATTTAATGTTGGAGATAAAATATTAGTTGAGAATGTCAGTGTGGGTATTAATAGTACTGGAAAAGGATTTAATTCTAAAAACTATGGGTATAAACTATTTACGATCACTCAAACTGATCCAAATATTGGTGGAGCAAATCCAACTATTACATATAGTTTAGATGGTGATTTACCACCAGTAAGTGCTGGTATAGTTCCTGGGAGATTTGACGCTGCTAACTCAAATGGAAGAGTAATATCAATAAAAGATTTTCCAATCTTTAATGTAGTTTTAAGAAAAAATACATTTTTACTTGGTGAAACTGTACGGGTTGGTGATAAAAGTGGTATAGTTGAAAACTGGAACTCTAAAGGTGATAATCTTAACATAAGAGTTTCCACTGCAAATGGATTCGAATCCAATGATAGAATTAGAGGTGTGACCTCTGGATCTGTTGCAGTTGTAGAATCAGTGCAAAACTTTAGAGCAATTTATAGAACAGGTGCTGGTGCAACAGTTAATAGTGGATTTAATAAGAATACAGGATTTTTAAATGACGGTATTCAAAGATTACATGATAATGATTACTATCAATATTTTTCTTATTCTCTCAAATCACCAATAGAAATTGAAAAATGGAATAATCCTGTAAGTTCTCTAGATCACACTGCAGGATTTAAAAAGTTTAGTGATCTACAAGTGGTATCATTTGGTGCTACTGACAGGGACGGTAATGTTGGTATTATAACCGATCAAAATGATGGTGATTTTCTTGGCATAGCAAATATTGACCAAATCATTGATTTAAATTGTATTAATGATTTTGACCTTGCAACAGAAAATAATATTTTGATTGATGGAAATGTTAACTCTGATCAGATTATTCTTAAATCAAAAGATATACAAGATTATTTTGAATCCATAAGTAATAGGGTCTTAATGATTGATGATATTAGTAATCAATTTAATGATCGCCCAAGACCTACAAGATTTTCTGTCATTGACGAGTTTCCACTTGCAAAGTTTCGCTCAAGAAAATATCTCTTGTTTGTAAGAGATAGAAGATTTATTGAAACAAAAGAAAATATTTTTGTTTCAGTTTTGCATGATGATACAGTTGGTTATCTTAATCAATATGCAAGAGTTGAAACAGTTGAAGATATGGGATATTTTGATTTCGATGTTGTTGATACTAATGGAAGGTTACTATTTTATCCAGAAAAATATCAATTTAACAATTTTGATATTACATTCACTGCATATGGATTAAAAGATGGTATTTCAGGAATAGGAAGCACATCTCTTGGAAACATTGCTGAAATTAAAACTACATCTACACCGATTCTAAGCGGACGTACAACCACTATTGTTTCTGTTGCAAGCACATATAGGGCATCAAAACTATTAATTGATATTCAAACTGATGATCAACGATATGAGTTTGATGAGTTTACTTTTATTCACGATGGCAATGGCACTTGTGGAGATATAGAAGCAGTTGAATACGCTCAACTTACTTCTCACTCACGTGACGATGCAAGTAGTGTGGGATTGGGAACATATAGTGTTGTTTGTGGAGCAGCAACTACTCAATCATACTTAGTTGGTTTAAGTACTTCAGTATTTACAACTCTTACTGGAGTAACAACTGCTATAAGTGGAACAGGTATCGGAACCAATGGTGGATTTAACATTGGACCTCATTTATTGTTTAGTGGAGTTGGAATAGGAACAACTAATCGTAGAGTTGCAACAACTAAGTCACTTGACGCTCAACTTGTGAACACTTTTATTTTAACTGGTGTCGCGGGTGATGATAATAATGGTGGAGAAATGCCACTCGATATTTTTGGTCAAAATCAAACTTTAAGATTAAACTATAGTATTAATGGTGGTACAACATTTATTGGAATTGGAACGCTTATTGGAACAGGAGATATTTCTGCTGCTTTTCGAGAGTACTCTATTGGTATTCCAACTGCAGCTAGAACATCATCAACTATTTTTCAAATTGAACAACCAACCTCAAATGGAGGCACATTTGACAACTATGGAATCACACATGTTGGACTTGTAAACTCTACTATTTCACTCACAGATATTATCGTTAATTTCCATCCCTTTGCTGGAGTTGCCGCAACGGTAGACGTGCTTCAAGTTTCTATTGCAAATACATCGGTAACTGGAGTAGGAACAACATCACTAAATGCTGCTATTATTGATTCTCATTATACTTCCATTGCATCTACAAGTGCTCCAGTTGCAACCACTGTGGCAAAATATGATGCTACAGTTTTTAATGGTGGATATTATATTGCTGTTGTTGAAGATTTAACTAATGGTTGGCAACAAGTCTCTGAGTTAATGGTTGCAAATAATGAAGAGTTTAATAATATAACTGAGTTTGGTGAAATCATCACAGTTGTAACTCTTGGAGAGTTTGGAGTAAGGAGAAGTGGCGACCAGGTTCAGGTAACATTCGAACCAAATCCAGATGCACATATGCAGGTTAGAGTCTTCCAAAATGCGTTACGTTTGGTTGATCCATCAAACTTAACAACTAAAGTAGATTTAAACAATGCAACCATAGAAACTGGTAGTGGTGTTTATTTTGGTACAGAAAATGATATCAAAAGAGAATTTGAACTTACTCACAAATCTCTTCCGATTTTTAAAAAAGTTTTTAATCCATCTTCCGCTGGCATTGTAAGTTTTACTGATAATACGATTCGAATCTCACAAAACTTCTTTGTAACTGGAGAGGAAGTTGATTATGTAGCCGCAGATAAAAACGTTTTACCTCAACCTATTGGTATTGCCACTACTACAATATCTGGAATTGGTTTAACTGATAAGTTACCATCAACAGTTTATATCGTTAAAGTCGATGAGATCAATGTGCAAGTTGCTGCTAGTGCTACAGATGCATTAGCAGTTCCACCATCTGTTCTTACTCTTACATCTGTTGGCATTGGATCCATTCATAGATTTAATGCAAGAAAACAAAATACTAAAGGATTGATTTCCATTGACAACATGATTCAATCTCCAATTGCAGGGACATCTGTAACTACAAGTGTTGTCACAACTATTCAACCAACAACTGACAAAATTACTTTATCTGGCATAACTTCAATCTTTACAGGTGACATTATTAGAATTGATGATGAGATTATGAGAGTTTCAGCAGTTGGAATTGGAACAACTGGAACAACAAAAACGTTACTTGTTAACAGACCGTGGATGGGAACAGGTTTATCAACACACGTATCAAACTCGCTGGTTACTAAGTTAGTTGGTAACTACAATATTATTGGTAATCAAATTAATTTCATCGATGCTCCATATGGACTATCTCCAATTGGCACAACATCTTCTGGACCAAATAATGTTGATTGGTCTGGAATATCAACACATAGTACTTTCAGTGGACGTGTATTTACTAGAACATCTGAACCTAACAGCACTATAGAACCGTATTCATCTAACGTTATTTTTGATGATATTTCTGAAGATTTTAACGGAATCACAACCGCGTTTAGACTCAAATCAAATGGATCTAATGTCACAGACGTTGCACAAGATAATGCGATTGTATTGATTAGAGACATATATCAAGGACCAAGAAGAGCAGATGGGACAGTTCGTATTCAAGGTGACTATGAACTAGTGGAAGGATCTGGTATTACAACCGCTATTTTTCAAGGAACAAACGTTGGATCAAACTATGATCTTAACACAAATAATATTCCTAGAGGAGGAAGAATTGTTTCTGTAGCTTCATCACAAAGTCGTGGTTATCAACCTCTTGTAAGTGCTGGAGCTACAGCGTCTGTTAATGGATTCGGGGCTATTTCTACTATTTCAATAGGAAATACAGGATCAGGTTATAGAGAACTTATACAGAAAGAAATTATTATCTCAGCGTATAATCCTGTAACTGGGACATCTTCAACCATTGGAGTTGCAACAGCGTTTGATGGACACATTGTTGGATATAGACTTGATTCTCCTGGGACAGCATATACAAGTTCCAATCTTCCTACCATTATTATTAGTCCTCCATCTGGATATTCAAATATCCCTCTTGTATATTCACAAGATTATCCAAACAACTCTGGTATTGGAACTGGATTAGTGGTTGATCTTGTTGTTGGCGCAGGATCTACAGTTATTGACTTTAATATTGTAAACTATGGATTTGGATATAAACAAGGTGATATATTAACCCTCTCTAGGGTTGGAATAAGTAGCATTCCTCGTAATAGTGGTATTGGTCATATTGAGTTTACTTTGACTGTTGAAAAAACTTATAAAGATGAGTTTAATGGTTGGACTCTTGGAAACTTTTTACCAATAGATGATATTAGTCAATATTTTAATGGAAGTAGAACTGAGTTTCCAATTAATATTAATGGAGTAAGAACTTCTATTCGTGCGAGAAGAGGATCACTGATTGATATTCAAGCATGTCTTCTAGTCTTTATAAACGATGTCCTGCAAGTTCCTGGAGAAGGATATGTCTTTACTGGTGGATCAGTAATAAGATTTACTGAAGCACCAAAAGGCAGTGATTCTAGTATACCTTGGAATGGAGACACTGTTAAGATTGTATTCTACAGAGGTTCTAAAGATGTTGATGTTCAATTAATTGATATTTTAGAAACTATCAAACCAGGAGACACGGTTGAATTATATGATGAAGATCTTGTTTACAGTGAGAACTCTAGACTTGTAACTGATATTCTTTCAACAGATACTTTACGAACTAACGTCTATCCTGGACCTGGAGTTACAACAGATCTTTCATATGAGAGAGCTTTACAATGGTGTCAACAAACCGAGGATAAAATAATAAATGGTCAACCAGTTGCTAAAGATAGAGAAATCTATAAAGCTTTATTAAATCCATCTTCATCTATTATTCAAAATGTAAGCACTGGTGCAACAACGATATACGTTGAAAGTGTAAAGAGTTTCTTTGATAATGTTAAAGAAAATATAAGTGGAAAAACTTTAAACACGATTGAAATTATATCTCAAGATTCTGTTTGTGCTGCTGCAGCAACAGCGGTAGTTTCTGCTGCTGGAACTATTTCATCTATTGTTTTAACAAACCCAGTCACAGGCATTGCAACAACAACTGCAGGCGGTTCTGGATATCTATCAGCACCTGATGTCAGTATTGCACTTCCAATTGGAATAGGCATCACTGGTAGAGCAACTGCTATTGCAAACATCAGTAACGGTATGGTTACTAGTTTTACAATAACAACTCCTGGATTTGGATATACCTTTACAAATGTGCCTCAAGTGATGATATCTCAACCAGATGCTCATAAATCAGAGATTATTGCAAAAGGATATGGTGGAGATTTTGGTGTTATTGTTGGTATTGCCACCACAACAATAGTGGGATTAGCAACAACTGGAGTTAAAGGGTTAGTATTAAATCTTGATATCCCCAATGATTCGTTCTTGCGTGATCAAGGTTATGTTGGTGCTGCAATTACAGAAACTAGAATCGAAGTTGGAGACTATTTTACAATTAATAAATCTAACTTGGGGTTTGGGGTTACTTCACTTCGTTATTCTGATGGATCTGTAGTTAGTTATGCATCTACATTTTTTGATGGGATATATCAGGTTGCTAATGTTTCATATGGTTCATCTTTAGCAGGAACTTTGATTGAAGAAACTAGATATGTAACAATTGACCCAGAAATATTTGACGGTCCTGTTGTTGTGGGTCCAAATGACCCAGATGGAACTTTAATCACTGGAAATCCATATACATTTTCTATCACAGAAACAATTGATAGTCCTGTAAAAGTGGAATCCTCCTCAATAGCTAGAATTTTGAGTGGAGTAACTTTAACTATTGATGATATTTCAAGAACTTCACTCATTGTTGAAGCAACAGGAAGAGCTATAGTTGGTGATAGTGTTCCATCAAGAATAACAGTTAGAGTTCAAGATTATAATGGACTTCAAAGTCAATATCATCCAGGAAGTTATAAGGGTAGATATTATGGTGATTATAGTTGGGGCAAAATTTTTATACCGACGAGACTCTCTACTAGAAACTTTATTGGTTATTCTACTGCAGGATATGTTGGAATTTCCACCTCTCCGTTAATAAGAAGAAAGAATCCATTAAAGACACTTAACTATCTTTCATAAATAAGTAAAAAACCAGTAAAATGGCAGCTATTATAACTGATCAACTGAGAGTTTTAAATGCAAAGAACTTTGTTTCTTTGGCAACTTCAGATAAAAACTCATATTATTCCTTTATAGGTTTACCAGACGCACCTAATATTTCCTCTAGTTGGGATGCAAATCCTCCAGCTCCAAAAGATAATTTTGATCAAGAAAGTTCATACTGGAACACTATGATTGCTTTGAAAAAAATTGTTCCAGATGATGTAAAACAAGTTATAAGAAAAATTACTTGGACCTCTGGCACTACTTATGACATGTATCGTCATGATATTACTAGGGATAATCCGTCAAAACCATCACAAGCATTGAGTATTTACTCAGCAAATTATTACGTTGTTAATAAAGATTTTAGAGTTTATATTTGCCTTCAAAATGGAACAAATCCAGAAAATCCAAATGGAAGTCCATCTATAGATCAACCAACTTTTACTGATTTAGAACCAAGATCTGCTGGAACAAGTGGCGATGGATATGTTTGGAAGTATCTTTATACTATATCACCAAGTGATATTGTTAAATTTGATACTATTAACTTTATGCCTGTTCCAAAAAATTGGGATACAGAAACATCTACAGATGCTTGTGGTAATAATGTAGCATCTGTAAGACAAAATGCAGCAACCAGTGGACAGTTAAAAATTTGTACGATTCAAAATCGTGGTTCTGGCATTGGAACTGCTAATAGAACTTATACAAAAGTTCCTATTCGCGGTGATGGAACTGGCGCAGAATGCACTATCGTTGTAAATAATGATTCTAAAATTGGATCGATTACTATTTCAAATGGTGGATCTGGATACAGTTATGGAACTGTAGACGTTATTGCTGGAGGTCTTCCGACAGGAATAACTGCTCCTGTTTTTGATGTTATTATTCCACCACAGGGTGGTCATGGCGCAGATATCTATAGAGAACTTGGTGCTTTTAGAGTTCTTGTATACTCAAGAATAGAAAATGATAATGAAGATCCTGACTTTATTGTTGGAAATCAAGTTGCAAGAGTTGGTTTGATTGAAAATCCAAAGGCATATGGGACTAATACAAATCTAACTAAATCAAAAGCAAGTGCGGTTGGTGCCATTAAACTAGTGGGTGCTGGATATAGCACAGCGGTTTTTACCGCTGATTCTATCATTTATCAAACAGTTGGAACAGGGCAAACTGCAGTTGGAAAAGTGATTTCATATAATCAAACAACTGGAGTTCTTAAGTATTGGCAAGACAGAACTCTCGCTGGATTTAGTACTAATACCACTAAACTACTTGAGTTTACAAAGAATACATCTCCTACCTATGGATTTGATTTAAAGTCTTTTACAGCGACTCCTTCGGGTGGAGGATCAGTTAATATTGTTGGTACAAATGCAATTTTAGCAATACACACAGCGTTTACAGGTTCCACCACTACAATAAATAGTAGAGCATATAGTTTAGGTCAACAGTTCACTAGTGGTTTAGCAAATCCAGAAGTTGCAAAACATACTGGTAACATACTTTATGTCGATCATAGACCTCCGATTACAAGATCTCAAAATCAACGAGAAGACATAAAAATAGTATTACAATTCTAACAGATTATGCCACAAGAACTCAATCTCAACGTATCACCATATTTTGACGATTTTGATAAAGATAAAGATTATTACAAGGTTCTATTTAAACCTGGGTATCCTGTCCAGGCAAGAGAACTGACTGGACTACAATCCATTCTTCAAAATCAGATTGAACAGTTTGGAAACCATCTTTTTAAAGAAGGATCAGTTGTAATACCTGGTCAGACTACTTATATTGATAACTATTATGCTGTAGAAATTCAATCAGAATATCTTGGCATTAATATTCTTGCATATTTAAACTCTATTGTCGGAAAAACAATAAGAGGGGAAAACACCGGTGTTCGAGCATATGTTGTTGGAGTGCTAAACAACACTGAATCAGAAAGAGGAAATAATACTTTATATGTTAACTTTTTAGATTCTGATTATTTAACTGGATCTTATCAATCATTTGCTGATGATGAAGTATTAATATTAGAAGAGGGATTATTTGGATCTAATCAAATTGACTCTACTAAAAGTGTTGTTGTTCAACCTGGATCTGGATTTGCTGTAACAATCCCACTTAACTGTAACTCTATTGGATCAGCAGTGTTTTTAAATGAAGGAGTTTATTTTTTAAGAGGATATTTTATTGCAGTTAAATCTCAAACTCTAATATTAGATCAATATTCAAACAATCCGAGTTACAGAGTTGGTCTGCGTATTACAGAGGAAACTATTAACGCAGATGATGACGCAACTATTGTTGATAACGCACAAGGATTTTCTAACTATGCTGCACCTGGTGCAGATAGACTTAAAATAACAACAGATCTTGTAAAAATCCCCATCGATCAATATGATGTAGAAGAGTTTGTTCAACTATTAGAAATAAGAAATGGTATTTTAAGAACCTCTACTCAAGATCCACAATATAATATTCTTCAAGATTCTTTGGCAAAAAGAACATATGAAGAATCAGGTGATTATTATATTACTCAACCATCAGTTGTTCCTAAAGAATCTCTTAACGATTTAAAGGGAAATGGTGGAGTTTTTCTGCAAAATGAACTAACGTATAATAATAATGCCCCATCTGAAGATCTAGGAACATATCAAGTTTCCCCATTAAAAGCAGTTGTAAAAGGTTATCCTGTAGAAACAATAAGTCCAACGTATATTGATTTTCCTAAAACAAGAACTACAAGATCTTTAGAAAATCAAGGTATTAACTATGTAACAGGTCCAACATATACATTAAATAATGTTTATGGGTCGCCAACTATTGGTGTTAATACTAACTTTACTGTTCATTTGATGGACACTCGTCGTTCAGGAATCTCATCCACCGGAAAAGAAATTGGATTAGCAAGAGTATATGATTTTGCATTAGAATCTGGATCGTATAATACAGCAAACGCAAGACTTAATGAATGGGATTTATCTTTATATGATGTACAAACTTATACAGAAATTACTTTAAACCAAAATATAACCCTTTCTACTCCAACACATGTTAGAGGTAAATCAAGCGGGGCAACAGGATTTTTAAGATTCAATGTATCTAACTCAAAACTTTTAACGCTGTATAATGTAAGTGGAAAGTTTACTGATGGAGAAGAGTTTATTTTTAATGGAGTAGATAATACTAGAATATCAGTTGCAACAACTGCATATGGTACAGATCAGGTAAAATCAATTTTTGCAACCGTTGGTGTCGCGGGAACATTTAATGCAGATATAAAACCATCTACATTAGCAAACGTTGGATTTGTAACTATTACAGCATTATCTGGGGGAATCAGCACAGTAACCTCTACAAACTTTAATTTTGTTGGAATTGCAACTTCTGGAAGTACAGTATCCTTTACAAACACTGCAGCAGGAATATCAACGGTTACTTTTGCAAGAGTTACAAGAGTGACTAAAAATGCATTATCAATCACAGGAGTCACCACTGTTCTTGGTATTTGTGATGGAGCTCTTCCCACAGTTGCGATTACTCCAAGTGACTTTAGGATTTTAACTTCTTCATTTCAAAACTCAATCGATAATACGTTATACACAGTATTACCTAAAAGATATATTTCAACAGTTAACATAGACAAATCAACTCTTATTATCAAAAGAAGATTTTCTGTTTCAATTGCTAGTAGTCAAACAAACACAATTGAAGCTGGAACAAATGAAACTTTCTTACCATTTGATGAAGAAAGATATATTCTAATGAGAGATGATGGCACAGTGGAATCACTATCATCTGACAAGTTCAAGTTTAATGGATCATCCACAAATGTCAGGATTGAAGGATTAGCAAACGCGGATGGAGCAGCAACTTTAATTGCAACTCTCTCTAAAACATCAGTGACCTCAAAGAAAAAAAATAAAACTAAAGTTAATATATTAAATGTTGTATATTCATCAGATTCAGCATCTGGCATCGGCACAACAACTACTAATGATGGGTTAACTTATGATGTTGGATATCCATATGGGACAAGAGTTCAAGATATTGATATTTGTTTATTAAAACCTGATGTGACCAAAGTTTATGGAGTTTTTGAGTCTGATGATACATCAGATGCTGAACTACCAAATATAGTTTTATTAAACCTTAGTGGGGCAAATGCAAAAACCACAGATTTACTTATAGGGGAAGAATTTGAAGGATTAAGTAGTGGAGCTGTTGGAATCTATTGTGAAAAACTATCCGATACAAGAATAAGTTATGTTTTATTAAATCAAGAGTTATTTCAAGAAGGAGAAACAATTAGATTCAAAACTACAAACGTAACAGCAACTGCTAATATTTTAATAACAGGAGATAACAATATTTCATCAAACTATACCTTTGATAATGGACAAAGATCTACTTTATATGACTATAGCAGAATTATTAAAAAAGATTTGAAAGTCAGTCCAACTAGAAGACTCAAAATTGTATTTGAAACTGCTTCATTTTTGACCTCAGATAATGGAAATATTATCACTGTAGATTCATATAGTGATTATGATTATTGTGATATTCCTAAAGTTGATGGAATATCGAACGCAGATATGTTAGATATTAGACCTAGAGTCTCTGATTTTACTGTAACCACTTCATCATTATCTCCGTTTGAATTTAGAGCAAGACTAATCAATGATTCGGGAAACTCTGTGCCTAATATTTTAGCACCTGACGAACAAATCAATATTGGATACTCTTACTATCTTCCAAGAATAGATAGACTTTTCTTAACTAAAGATGGTGTTTTTCAACTCAATAAAGGCGCTGCATCAGAAAATCCTCAACCACCAAGCGCGGTAGAGGATGGTATTGAAATAGCAAGAGCAACTTTACCACCTTATCTTTGCAATATCAATGATGTTGATATAGATGTATTTGAGTATAAGAGATATCGCATGAGTGATATCAATAAACTAGAGAATAGAATAAAAAATCTTGAACTTTATACATCGTTATCCCTTTTAGAAAGTGATACTTCTAATCTTCCTATTAAGGACAAAACTGGATTAATAAGATTTAAATCAGGATTTTTTGTAGATGATTTTTCATCTACAAAGTCTCAAAGAAAAACAACTATTGTTAAAAATAGTATTGATGTTTCTAATGGAGAGTTAAGACCTGCTCCATATACAACAGAGATTGATCTACAGTTGGGATCAACATCTGTGATAGGAATTAATGGACCTTCAAATCCAACAGTTGATACTGAGTTTGTAACTGATTTAATTGGATCTGGTGTTAAAAAAACTGGTAAACTTATCACTTTAAACTATACTGAGGTTGCTGAGATACAACAACCATATGCAACAAGAAAGGAAAAAGTTTCTCCTGTTCGTTCTTCATATTATGGCGGAACGATTGAACTAACTCCGTCATCTGATGTTTGGGTTGACCAAGTAACTTTAAATGCTAGAAAAAATGAATATCTTGGTGACTTTACAGAAAGTCCTGAACAACTAGAATCTAAAGATAATGATAAACAAGGTGGATTTGCTCCTGTAATTTGGGGAGCATGGGATAAACTTTGGTCTGGTATTCAAAAAAATTCTGGTTCTGAAAAAATCTTAGAAAACTATGATATTTCAAATAACGTTATTCAAACGTATAACAGAACAGGAACAAAATCAACTCAAAGTACTCGTAAAATTGTAAAAGATATTTTTAATGATGTGGCACTTGGAGATTCAACCGTAGGGTCTCAAGTTGTTCCATATTTGCGTTCAAGAAACATTGAGTTTTCTGCAAGGAGATTAAAACCATTTACCAGAGTTTATGCTAACTTTGATGGACAAAACATTGACAAATATATTATTCCTAAGTTAATTGAAATAACCATGATTAGTGGGTCTTTCCAAATTGGAGAAACTGTTGTTGGTTTAATCGGATCTGGATTTGATGTAAATGTTCCTTATATTAAGTTTAGAGTTGCTCAACTAAATCATAAATTTGGTCCATATAATGCACCAGTCCAAGTTTATGGTGCAAACCCATATTCTAGAGAAATAACTCTTCCATCTGCATATTCAACAACATCAACTACGATTAATATTGATACTTTTAGTTTGTCTCAACAAACACAAGGACTATTTTATGGATGGATTCGCGCAGGAATGACTTTACGTGGGCAAACCAGTGGAGCTGAAGCAACTATTAGTAGAGTAAAATTAGTGACAGATGCTAAAGGATCTTTAATTGGATCGTTCTTCATTCCAGATCCAAGTATAACTTCTAATCCAGCTTTTGAAAGTGGCATTAAACTTTTTAAACTCAGCAGTAATAATGTAAACTCACAAGTTGCTGGTGTGCCTTTAACAAGTGCTCAAGAAAAGTTTTATTCTGTTGGGTACATTAATCCAACTCAAGAAAATATTACATCTATCCGCCCAGTTAGATTAGAAACTCAAAATACCGTTGATTTTAGAGTTAATAGTAGTGGATCTTCGACTATTGTTTCATCAACTATTTTAGGAAATAGCAATCCATCACAAGTCCCATTAGTTTCTGGACAGACATCGCCACAACCTGGATTACAAGGTGTATTGGGTGTAACAGGATCTCAAACAAATCAGTTTATACCTGGAATACAGGGAACATCATCAACGATAGGGTCTGTAACTCCTGT
>Ga0194124_10001745_pt1 | contig 26394 bp, 30 predicted proteins | sample TA2KigCas0mmetaG_FD_148605 | JGI IMG/M metagenome (GOLD analysis project Ga0194124, IMG submission 148605) | Freshwater microbial communities from Lake Tanganyika, Tanzania - TA2015031 Kigoma Deep Cast 0m | ecosystem: Environmental > Aquatic > Freshwater > Lake | place: Tanzania: Lake...
TACTGTCTATAACAATTTTATCCCATCTTGGTAAATAATTAGCAATGCTTGTATTAAAATCTGTACCAATTTTTGGTATATTTGGTGCAAATGTATTTAATCCAGAAATAACTGGACGATAATCAATCACATCATGAAGAGGTATTGAGACAGTTGAACCATCTGAATTGGTCACTTTGAATTCTGGTATATCTTCATAATTGAGAGATGAATAGCTATCAGCACTGAAATAATTTCCTGTACCACTATAAGCAAAGTATTTGTAATTTACTCTAATTGCTCCAGTTGGTACACCAACACCATCTTTTAATACTAATGCACCTTTTTGATAATGTGTAGGTCTTTGACCTGAATCTAATGTAAATCTACTTGTAATATTAATAGCACCAGCTGAACTGAATGCTGAATAATTTCCTGGAGTCATTAACACTGAAACTATTTCACAAACATCAGCATGATCTAAAAGAATAGATTTACCAGTGACATTTAAAGCTGTTGTTATATCTTGTGTATAACTAGTTTTTGTTTTAATTTTTTCTCTAGCACTTATTCCTGTTTGTAATATACTTGTTAAAAGTGTATAGCTTCTTGCACCAGTTAAACCAGAAATAGTGACTGTTTTTCTATTTGCGTTATTATCAAATGCTATTGTAGCTGTTGTTAATGCTACAATTGTTTTTGCAACATTATCAAATAATGTATAGTTATTTAAATCAGCATCTGTTAAAAAGAATTCAGTAGATTCTGTTAAAGTATGTATCCAATCACCACCTGCAGTTGTTGTAGCAGTAATCATTCTTCTCACAGTTTGTGTAGATGAAAGAATTGTGTCTTGACCTGTAGCTGTATCTAATCCTCTTAATGTTTTTGTATTTTCTATTCCAGTTTGAAAAACGAGTGGTAAATATTCAGGATCGTAAATTATAGTATTACCACGTGCATAAACTACACCTGTGTAAGTTGCAGCAAAATTTCTATCAATTGTTAATGAAGTTGGTGAAGCTATTGCATCTACAAATCCTACAAATGTATTTGATGTTGTTAAAACTACAGCATCTCCTATTTTAAATTCATCTTGAAATCTTGTTCCAATACCTGTAAGAGTAGCAGATCCTGAAGTTCCTGATACTTGACCAATTAAAGACTTTGGTGCAATAACTTGATCTACTTCAGCATAAAACCCAATTGGATTTGTTGCTCCAACATCAGAGATCCATTTGACATCTCTCTCAAAGTTATATCCTGATTCTAATTTTAAATCAAAGAAAGAAAGTTTATATTTTGGTGTTCCAGTATAATCTGAAGAATGTAATTGGAAAGAACGAATTCTTGCTGTTCCGAGTAAACCTGTTTTATTTAAATTTGTAGTTGTCCCAATAGTGACACCACCTATATGATTGTCAATACCAGCCCATAGGTAAACTAATCCAAAAGTATTTACAGGAGGAAGACCTTGCACTGCTGAAACAATTATATTATTTCCTACAGTTGTTCCGATTGGTTGATCGTCAAGACGAGAAATGTGTCCACCTTCAACATTACCAACAGGTCTTGCTTTATCTACATCTAAAAATTTAGTTAAAATTGATTCTACTTCATATCCATCAATGTAAGCTTTTCCTGGATCTATTGCAAGTGCTATTTTATTTGCATCACCATATTTGGTGCCAGAAACTGGAATTGCAGGTGTTGCAGGATATACTCCATTATTAGTTCCAGTAATTAAATGCTCTCTTGGTGCAAGAACAAATTTATTTACTTCATAAGAACCTGATTCATCAAATGTTCTTCGAGCAAAAGTTTTTTCTAATTCAGCATAAGATGTTTTATCAACTTTATGTAATAATCTGCCATCTTTTAAACGTAATAATTCTATAAATTTAATTGTATCTGTAGTATTTAATTCTAATCGTTTTAATCCAACTGACACTTTATAACGATGTGCTCCTGGAGCAGCATAGTTATTTGAACCTTGTGCGTTATCATTTAATGAAGCATCTTGTTCTGGTGTGACTACACTTTCTGTGACTTCAAATCCAACACGAGCAGTGACATTATTGATAAATCTACCAACATATAAATGTAATTCAGGATTCTTTACAAAGAAACCATCAATGTAATATATTCCTTCTTTAACTTCAACAACTGTTGCAAGCCCTAATACATCGCTTGATGGATTATTTGTATATGTAGTTGCTGCTTGTCCACTATCTCCAAAACTTTTTATTTTTACAGATATATCACTTACTTGATTTGTAGTTAATCGATAGTTTTTTGCTGTTGTGTTATCAGCTGCAAAAGCTGTTATTGTTTCTCCTGGAATAAATCTTTTTGTAATTCCATCATCAGCTGTATCTGTGACTTTATAATAAAGAGTAGCAACTGAACTATCTCCTGGAACCATACAATTACATTCAGATGTATCATTAACTACAGCTTTGACACCTGATGTTGCTCCTGTAATTATTTTATCTCTGAATTGAGTTAGATAAGAAGTGACATTAGTGTTTCCAAATAGATCTTCTAATTTTGCAAAGTGAACTTTTGAGTCAAAATTAACTTCTCCTGGAACAACCATTGCTCCATTTTTGAAGAAATGATCTCCAAAACGTTTAATTTGATTTTGTAGGATTGTTTGAAGTTGGGTTAATTCACGTGCTTGAACTGCATATCCTGGACGAAACAATACTCGAAGGAATTGTTTCGACTCATTGAAGTCATCAAAATATGGAGTGACGTTAAAATTAATACTCATGTTATTCTATTTAAATTTAGTAAGAAACAAATTCTTACATTTCAACTATAATCTTAATATCTTCGATTTGGTCAATCGCACGATTAATAGGTCTTCTATTTTCTACATATATAACATCACCACTGTCTGCTTGTATTTCTGGATTTGTTAAAGCACCAGAAGTGAATGTCACAGCTGTTGGTGTGACGCCATCAGCAGCAAACATTGTAATTGTTTCTCCTGATTGAAAAGCTGCTCCAGCAATGTTATCAGTTCTTTCTTGTATGTATCGAATAGTTGTACCAGCAGTATCAATACTTATAATTCTTCCATAAGCATTAGAAGTTCCACCTCTAATTATTCTATCAACTAAAAGTACACCATTAAGAGCAGAATATGCCATTGCTTTAGATGCTGTTCTTGTTGAAAGAGTAGCTACAGTAGATGATCCAAAATTAAATGGATCTCTTATAAGTGTGATTCTTCGATAGTCATTATCAACTGGGAAGTCGCCTGACCCATCGTTGTATTCTAATCTAACGTTCATCATAACATAAAATCCACCAAGTTCTTTTATAGCATCAATACCATGTCCACCTTTTGGAGATATGATTACTGTTGCTGCAGCATTTGCACCACCACCACCTGTGAATGTCGCAGTAGCATAAGTGTATCCTGAACCACCAGATGTTATAGAGATTGATGTAATAGTATTTGTACCAGCATCACGCACAGCAGTTGCTGTAGCACCTGTACCATCACCTGTGATTGTCACAGTTGGAACTGATGAATATCCTGAACCAACATTTGTCATTACTATGTTGTCAATTCTTCCGTCGACGGCAGCTTGCTCAACAAGATATTGACTGTAGTATGCATCTGTGACTCCAGGATTTGTAATGAGTTGTTTAACTGGAATGAAATCTGTAGAAACGAATTTCAAAACGTTAGCAGGAGAAACTGTAAACATATATTTCCACGAATAGCCATCAGCTGTTGAAAATATAGAAGTACCAGTTCCTGTAGGTTTAATTGTACTTGCTATAAGTGCACCTTGTGAATTTCTATTTTTGATTACTTTATAAACGTTATATTCATCTGTGATTATGAAAAAGTTTGCATCAAATAACGTTGCTGGAGTTGTTGCTCCACCAGAGTTAATATTTACACCAGCAGTGACACCATTATAATCATGACGATAAATGTCATAATATTTTCCTGATGTCCAGTCTCTTCTTGGAATTGATAATATTACATCTGATGCTTGTACTCGCTTTAATGCGATCATATCATCCCAGTAATATAATTCGTCGCCGACTGTGTCTTTTGGTGTGTCTGGTAAATTGTCGTCAGCCCAAGATTGTGGACGTCCGATACCCAGATAAATTGAAGTAGGGGATGCTTCATCGAATCCCTCTAAAAATGATTGCGCATTATGAATGCGGAATTTATTTGATATAATTGCTGCCATGATTCTTTCCTATTTGTTTTAAGTATATAGGTCGAATAATAAGTTATTATTATCCCAACCATAAATTGTAGCGTCCATTTCTACACTGTCCGCATCCATTGTAAATGTATCGTCAAACGTAAATCTCACATCGTCTGTAGAGAATCTTAAAGCTGATGCTGGAAGTCTCACGATACCAATTTCTGATTCTATTGCAAAATTGACTTTCTTATATGGATTATTTAGTATTTCCAAACAAGTTATGTCTGAAAAATCCTTAATTTGTGTGTTTCCAAAAACCCAATAATTAAAATTAGGATTTGGATAAGTGTTAATAACACCATATGTCCCTGTGGTAAATGCAGGTGTTCCTGTAAGGTTTGCAAATTTAGTACCAGAAACACTTGGTTTATGAGTAAATTTAAATCTTTCTAAATCTACTAAATTAGTTCCAGCTCTTCTTGCACTACCATCGAAAGCAGGAGTTGATGTTTCAAGCAAAGTTATTGGGTTTCGATCTAGTTTTTTGACTATTTGATCTTTCTTTAAGAATATAGAAAGAGTCTTTTCTTGTTCAAATCCTATAACTTCTGATCTTAAATCTAAAAGATAAGTTTCTGCAGTTGAAAGCTTTGGAAATGTTAATGTTGGTAAAAATTCTGGATTTAATATATTTAGTCTCAAAGTTGTAGCAATAAAATCCGTAATTTTAAGTACTATTTGTTCTTTGCTCAATGTTGCAAACATTTCATTAGCAGTTCTATAATTACCTACTGCTTTCATTTTCATATCAATTATTTGACGAATTTGATAGTTTAATATTTGCACCTTTAATTTAACATTTGTAGAAATGTTATTTTTAACTTTAACTTCTCCAAATAATGCAAGCCCGATTGGGTGAAGTAGTTTTTTAACTGCATCACGATACAAATTAATACTTTGTCCTACCTTAATGACATAAGAGAAATCTTGATAATATAAAGAGTCTTGAATTCGTTTTGAACTTTCTGATAATTGACCATCAGAACCACTAAACCCTCCAATTTGAGAAGTTAATGCATTCACTCTTACACGAACATTAGGATTTGATATTGAACAAATTTTAGCTGTTGATAAAGAAGTTAATCCTTTAATATTCATATTATTTGAAAACATACCAGACTGCTCTCTTACAAATATATCTGAATCTTCATCTAATATATAACCACTCTCATCTTCTTTTAAAAAACCAGAAAAAGATGAAGCTTGTTTTAATTTAATTAAATGTGTATCATTATCAATTTTTTCTAATACACCAGTTGCTATTTGCTGTTTCTCTGATAAAAATTTATCACCATTTTCTAGAATTAAATTATCATCAGTATTTCTTTCTAAACGAATTGATTGAGGCAAACTAGTAATTGTTTCACCAAGAGAAAATGCACCACTTGCAGTTTTAATTACCATATAAAGAGGTATAAAGAAATCAGGTGGGTTTACATAATCAAATCCACTTTCAGATGTGACAATACTTGTAATTTTACCAATGCTCTTTGATCCAGCTAATATTTTTCCATTTGCTCTTCCTGCACCAGTTGGAAGAGAAAGAATAGGTAGTTTATTATAAAAAGCTCCAGGAGAGAGTATTGTTGCTTTTTTGATTGCTCCAGTATTTGAAGATTCAATGTCTATTTCTCCTAAATCTTCATTCAATATAAATCCTGTACCATCTTCTTTTAGTAAAGAATCTCTATCAATCTCAGATATAAATCCTGATGCAGATAATGATGGAGATAATTCTGGACCACCTGTTCCAGCATTATTAAATGTTATTGTATCATTTAATTGATATCCAACACCACCACTAGCAACAATTAATTCAGTCACAGATCCTGGAAGAATTGCACCAACTTCTGAACGTGCAAGCACACCTGTAGGAGAACTGAATTGAATCACATCACCTATTTGACTATATGCACCACCTTCAATAATATTAAATTTTTCTATAATTGGAAGAACAGTACAAATAATATCACCAAATGGTGTTATGTTAGACTTTCCTGTTATTGTGAATGTTTCAATATCATTAGTTTGTTTAAATACTCCAGTCAAACTATCTTTGCTAATTGTTATTTCAGCAATATCTAAATTTAAAAAACGAAACAGAATAACATTTTCAACTCTGGCTGTTGCTTTTTCTATTACACCATTTGGAAATATTCTAGTTTGTGTAATTAATTGTCCTAATAAATTACGAGCATCTCCTGTTGTAGCAAGAACACGAATTATTTGTCTTTCGCTCCATTTACCATCTGATACACGAAGCATATCAACTTTAGGAAAATATAATTCAGCATCTTCATTAAACAATATACGAAAAAGAAATTTATATGAAGCTTCTGTTCCTTTTGATAGATATAAATCTTTAATATGTTTTGCTAGATATCTTTTATCTGAAAGAACTTCTTTTGGAATGCTAGGTAATATTTCTTTTGAGAAATAGTCAACAAACATATTGACAGTATTATCAATATCTCTTATGTCTTCTAAATGTTGTTGTGGGTAAAAATTTTCAAGAAATTCGTAATATGCTTTTAGAAAGTCAATAAACTTTTGATTATCATCCCTTACAAATTCAGGGACTTGTTTACTAACGACTATCGATGCTGTTGCTTTTACTGAAGCTGGCATAGTTTTTTATCTACTGTTTGTAAATATAAAATCTTTTCCTGACACACTTTCGCCAGAAGCAATTTTATCAGATATAATATTTACTTCTATATCCTGTTCTCTTATAAATGCTAATTGATTTCTAAGAGATATTACATCATAAGAAGCAGGCTCTACTGTAAAAGTTATTTTACCATTAATATCACCTTGTGATATATTGATGCTATCGATTGATATTTTACCTGTTGTGTAATTTACTGTACCGATATATGATGGTGTATAAATTTTAACATTTGCAGCAGTAAGATAAAATAATCTTAAATCGCCGATTGCGTTATCTTCAATGTAATATGTATCTACACTTCCTGCTATTGTAAATCCTGATGACGATAAAGAAATAGAAGCATTTTGTGTTGAAGTTGGTTTATAAATTGGATTATTTAATGAGAATGTATATTTTGTATTCGTATTAAATTGTGGTGTTAAAAGATACTTTAATTGAATTTTAGTAATGTTTGAAACAATGCTATTTTCACTTTTGTCAATTAAACTAGATAATGCTGACTCACGAAATACAGCATCAAATTTATTTAAGTTGCCTGTGTTATAAGCTTTTATTGTATCAACCACAATGCTTTTTATAGTGTCAGCACTACGAGTTGTTAATTTTGGATTGTAATATACATTTGAATTTACTGATATGTATAGTATGTCAGGATCAACTATTTCTGGAATAATACTTACTAAACTTTTTCCTTTTATAATATCTTTAATAATAATTTGTTTAGTGCTTTGTGTTAATGTATCTCCTGTTTTTGGTTTAATACAAATATATGCTTTTCCATAAATTGGTGGATCATTTTCTTCACCACCCCAAACTGAAATAGCATCAACGTTATTATAAAATTTTGGAATAATTACTTTGTAGTCATCTGCAGTCACTGCTCTATTTTGTGCTGTAAAACTTTTTGGAGCATTAAATTTAATACTATCAATTGTTTCAGGTATAGAACCACCAGCTGCAATTGCTTTTGTCACAATTGATACGTTGGCTGTATTTGTAAATGCGTTTCCTGTGTATGTGAAAGTAGCTGTACCATTTGGTTCTGATTCATTGCAAACAAAATAATCTATAAGAATATTTGCACCATTTGCTGGAGCAAATCCTAAAAGACCATCACCAAAAGAAATAACATAATTACCATCATCATTTTCTTTTAAAAAATAAACACGTGATACTGGAGTTAATGTAGAGAAATTATCAGCAAGATTATATACTGTGTTTGCTGCTGATCCTGCTACCTCTTGAACATTGATTTTAATTGTTGAAGTATCTACTTTAGCATTTGGAATTACATAAGATCCATTCGTGACCATTGAATATGTTTTTTGTAATAATCTTCCTTCAATTATAGGAACATTTAAAAATGAATATGTATTTGTGATAGAACGAGAAACAGTGGTTGTACTATCAGTTAAAAAATTAAAATTACTTCCACTAAAATTTGAACTGAATGAAGTTCCTGCTGGTATAGTAAGAGTTGTTGGATTTCCTGATACGTTCGATATAACAAGATCAATAAGTGCTTTTGAAGCAATACTTGATGATGGAGTATATCCTAATGATTTAGCAAGACTTACAACTGATGAACGTTTTACAGCACTATCTAAAAACATTTCATTAACACTTAAATTATAATACAAAGCATTATAATGTGTGTTGTAAGCAAGTACATCTAACAAGATTGAAAGACCAGATCCTTCAAAATTGTAATCGCTAAATGCATTTTGTGCTTTTAAATATGTCTTTATATTCTTTTTTATTTCATCAAAATCTAATTCAGTGACTTTAATGTTTCTACTTGTTTCAGCCATTATCGTGTTCTTTCGAGTGTTAAAGTTAATTCTATTGGTGTAGCTGTATTAATAATTTTAAATACAATACGAATATCTACATAATTTTCGTCTGGACGAACCAATACAAACACATCAACTAATAATACTCTTGGTTCGTAATTTCTTATAACATCAACTATACTTCTTTTAATTACAGCTGTAGCCATTTCAGTGACTGGTTCAAAAAGCATTCCTCTTACTTGACAACCGATTTCACTATGAAAAGGTCTTTCAAAATTTTTAGTAAGTATTAGGTTTCGAACACTTTGTTTAATCGCTTGCTCGTCATATTTTATAGCTACATCCTTATTTACAGGGTGTGCTGTAAAGTTTAAATCTAAATCTGCGAATGTACGAGTATTAGTTGGCATATTACTATTTATTATCCTATGTTGACTTTTGGTGACCCTAATAATCCAACTTTATCACCACATAATATAGGATCTAATATCCTTACAGCTTGTCTTCCCTCAATATTACATTTTAAAGAGCCAATTACTACTAATCTACTTGGTGAAGGGTGTACTACAATACCACAAACATGTGTAAGATACATTGTATATAAAGTCAATGGAATAGGTAAACCTTGTATAAAAGTTTTACTTGCAAAAGGACCAATTGGTAAAGTTGGTGGAAAACAACCATGTCCAAATGATAGTGTTGTTGCTACTGCTGCTAATGGCATATTTATCCAACCTCTGGTATTAAAGAGAAATCATCTGATACTTTTAAATGATCTCTCATAGTAAATGTTTCGAATCTATTTCCTGAATATTTCCATGAACAATGCAACCAAACTGATTTTTTACCTGCATACGATAACACTATACGATCAAATCCATAAGGTAAAGATAAAGCTAAATCTATTGCTGCTTGATAATGTTGAGCACGATTCCAGCTTGAAAATATAATATCAACAGCTTCACCTGTATAATGTTGAGATGTTTCAGGAGATCCTGCTTGAATTTGGTTATTTCTATATCCATTTATAATTAAAACGTTTTTGAATAAATCTTTCATTGGTTCAATAAGATATGTTGCCATTCCTTTTAAATTACAAACTATTTGTTTTGGTTCTACTCCCATTTGTGAAATAATAGGAATACCACCATTTCGATTTAATGCTCCTAATTGAATACGAGCAGATAATTGTAAGCTTGGTTCATAGGTAGATAATCCATAAATGTATTCACATTTTTGTTCTGCTGCTGCAATATCTGATTTAACTGTTGGTGTAGTTTTAACAGAAACATCACCTAAATCTAAATTCTTACGAATATATAAACCACGTTGTACTTGACGTTCACGATGAGTTTGAGCATCTCCTTCGTCTGGAACTTCATACACAAAGAATTCTCTTGCTGATCTTGAATTGACTTGTAGTTCAGGTATTACTGGCATTTGAGTATCAATTATTTCATTTGATGTTAATGCTAATCCTGATGGTGTAAAGCCATTTGCTATATCAACTTTACTACCATCTAATTCTAAAACTTGTGCTGCACCTAATGTAGCCATTCCTTTTGATTCCATTCTTATTTGTGATGCAATTAATCTAAATTCACCACCTACATTTAAATTCATGTCTCCAGCAACTGTCACTTTACAATCATTATTAATTACAACTTCTCCTGGACCATCTATTCTTATTTTTGCTCCAGCTTGAAGCACAGCATTTAATTCACCATATACTGTTAAATTTTTTGTTCCACCAACTAATTCATAAGTGTTTCTTTCACTAATTGAATAACGATCTCCTACTACACGATCAGTTAATGTACCATTATGATCCCATTCCATCCAACTACCACGTTTATGGAATATATTAATTCGTTCAGCATTTGGTGTATCATCTAATTCGAATACATGTCCTCGTTCAGTTTCAACAACTTTATTAAAAGGATATTCAGCATTGTAAGGTATTTCACACTGATCCCATGTGTCATAATTAAATCTTTCAATTCCTAATGCTCTTGCTGATTCTTTTACATAGACTGAAGTTTTATCTATATTCTCATGACGTGATAATCTAGATGTGTCTGGCTCATTTACATATTCTAAGTATCCTGAAGCAACACCAAAAGATCCTGATGCTGGATTTGAAACAAGACCAGCATTACCAAATTCACCATTATCAGAAATTGGCTTTACATATGCAGTGTTCTCATCAAATAATGTTCCTCCTAAATTTGGCACTCCAACTGAAGTAAATTTTTTTGCTGCTGCTGCACGTCTTGCTTTTTTAGTTGATGATTTACCACCAAATAATTTTCCACCAATACCACCAAGGTTAAATCCACCAAATCCTCCGAGTAAATTTGATATATTACCTGATGTTATATTTGATATAGCAGAGGAGATGTTCCCACTCACACCACCTAATATATTTGTCACTGAAGCACCAATATTTGTCGTGTTTAAAACATTTGATATATTTGCGATACCAGTTGAACTATTTAAAATATTTCCAATACCTGAATTAGATAATACGTTTGTCACATTTGATAAAGAACCATCTGCTATGTTGGTTAAATTTGAAGTTATAGATTGAGCACTACCACCCAAATTATTTAAAAGGTTTCCTGAAATATTTTGAATTGAACCTGTAATTGTTCCAGTTAAATCTGTTCCTGATGTTAAGTTAGAAAATAATTCTTTTCCTGTTGTAATAGAAGAACCCAAAGATCCTGATGTGACACCACCTAATATATTATCAAAACTCTTTTCACTCATTATTCCTTGAATAGCACCTGCTGCTCCTTGATAGTCTAATGAATTCATTAACTTGGGAATAGAAGAATTAGCAAAATTTTTTACACCAATATCAGATGCAACACTTACTAATGAATCAAACATTTCTTGTGACACTGGTGCTCTTACAACACTTGTAAGTTTATCAGCTACATCTGTTTGTAAATAGTTTTTAAATTCAGTTTGTGCTGTAGCTATATCTATACTTCCAGGAAATGATGTTGTGACTGCTTTTCCTTGAAATGTATCTTGACCATAACCGATTACAGTTTTAACTACATCACCAGCAGCATTTGTAATTTGTACAGCATCTGCTGTGAATGGTGTGTTTGCTATAATATCTTTTACTGTAGTGTCTGTCACAGAGAAAGTAGAAAGTGGTCTTGCTTTTTCTATCTCTAAATCTCCTTTTAATAAAGCTTTAGAATCTTCAGATACTTGTGCTGCTGTTTGTACATTGCCACCACTTTTTGTAGCTACAGCATTAATTATGTTTACATTTGAATCTATTTTACATGATACAAGTTTTGATACACCATCAGAACCAATTTTTACTGCTGTGTTTGCATTTCCTTTTCTATCAGATGGTTTAAGAACTAAAGAATTATTTTGATTTTGTGGAACACCTGCAATTGTACCAAGTATGACTGGAGTTTGATCATCTTTATCAGTGAATGTGACAAGAACTATACTTCCTAAAACTATTCCTGTTGGCGATACACCAATACCAGCACTTGCTGCTGAATTGACTGGTGATATAGGCATAGCCCATGGTAAATCTATTGTAGGAAGTATTGCAGGGTTTTCATCATGAACACCCATTACTCTCACTTGACATCTACCAAGTTTTAAAGGATCGTTTCTGTTTTCAACTTTACCAATAAATAATTTCATTATGCTAATTCTCCCAGTCCTTGGCTTAAACTATCCTTAATTAATTCTAAAGTACAAGTGTGTTTACTTTCACCATTTATATTATGATTAATCGCAGAAATTAAATAATTGCCTGAATAAGTAGGATCTACCATATCATTTGATTTATCATTAACAGTCTCTACTCTAAATGTTTTTACTTTAACAACTTTGCCTGCTGTATAATCCGTTCTTCCAAGTGTTGTAATCTTTAATTTAAATCCTTGTGTGTTTGCGAGTGCTGATAATCTAAAAAGAAACTTATCACTATTTGATACATCATCAAAACCATTATGCATAGCTGTGTGTTTTATTTTATTATATACTAAACTATCTGGAGCAGAAACAACTTCTGTGCTGTTTAATGGGAACTTATTTAAATGTGGAATTTTATTGAATTGTTCTTGAGATGAGAAATATTGTCTTTTGAATCTTTTTGTTACCATATCATAACTTGTAAGATTAGAAGTAAACATACCTTTAGAAAGTCTATCTATAAAATCAAATCCTTCAGGAATATTCAGAGTAAGTATTCTTTTAAAATCTTGTTCTACGTCTTTTATAGTATCGCCAACGTTTGTTTCAGTTCTTTCATAATTATCAAATATAAAATCTTGAATGGGATTCCCAGCATAAAGAGAATGTAAAGAAATAAAGTTAAACCCATCACGATTTTCATAAAACATATAGGAAGAAATATCATTTTTATTTACACTTTTTTCAGCAATATAATTTAATGTTTTAACAGGACTCCAATTATTCGCAACAAACTTTATACCATTAATTGATTCTTCTACTAAAACTTGTTTATCTGTTAATAATCCTTGATTATCTGTTCTTATTAATTTATCTGCTAGATCAGAACAAAACCCAGACCAAGCATTATTTAAACGAATATTAAGATCACGAACAGCATCTATTGAAATAAATTCTAATGTGTACATTGATAGTTTATCACGTACTGTTGATTTATCAGATACTTTATAAACATAAAATTTACCATTAATTCTTTTTTCAAATCCAGGAGTAGTAATATCTAATACAAGAAACTCTTCACCTATAATTGGAAGCTTGTTAATTAAATCGTATGATTCTACTAAAAGAAGTGATCCTGTAATGAATGGCGAAAATAAATCTTCATAGATATTTAAATTGCTAAACATACCTATTAAATTAATGGTTGAATATTTACCAACCAATTCCATTTTCCTTATATCAGTATCGCCTGCTTGTGTTAATTTATCAGAAAATGCCATAATTATTCTTTATAATGTAGTATTTAAATTATTTGATTCGCCAACTAAATCTTTTAACTCTTGAACAACTGCTTGAATTAAAGATGGTGCTATAATTTTAATTCTTCTTTTAGCTTCGTTCTTTTCAGTTTCATAATCTTTATTTGTAATTCCTACAGCACCAATCACAGTACTATCAACTACAAATCCATCTTTTCTGTATTCTTTAATTGAGTTTTGTGTTCCAGGATATTTTTTATCTACATATAACATTAACTGATTATATGATAAAGGAAAATCATCATAAACATTATAACGATTATTAGCTAACATAATTGTCCAATGTAATGTAGCATCTTTATAAAACTTTTCAGCAATAATCTCAGGTGTTTCTCCCTCACGTATATCATAATATTCCCAAAGAGTTATATTAGAAAGTGCTTGCTTTCTAATTCTAACATTAGTTGTTATATCTGTGACTATTTTAAATACATCTACGTTTTTTTCTCTTAACGTATAATATATTGTAGGAAACCTTTTAAAATACATAATTATCTCCTTAATTAAAATGTGTCAGAACTAGCACCAAAGCCTGAAGAAAAATTAGCATTAGTATTTCTTCGCTGAACTTCACCTTGTTCTAATGCATCTTTAGTAATAATAGAAACTTCTTTAAATGTTAAAGCTACTGAATATGATGTTGGTGATCCATTTTGAAAAGTACTATATTGAGCATTCGGTGCATAGTTTACACTCATTGATTCTAATACAGCTGATCTATGTCTATGAATAAATCTATTCTCTACTCCTCTATGCATAAAGAATATATCAAATTCAGCAGGATATTCGAATACGAATCCAGCATTATCTTTAAATCCTGGATGCATATGATATTTTAATTCGTCTATAATTCTTTTTACATTCTCAGCTTCGTTTTCACTTCGTGGATAAAATTCATAATTATAAGTAAATGATCTAAAAGGTACTCCTTCAAATATTTGTTCTTTCTTAGGGTTGAAAGCTAGACCTGCTAATTTTCCAACAACTTTACCAGTGTCAGTACCTCCTATTGCTTTTAAACCACCTGCTAAAGCTAAATCTAATCCTTTAGCATCAACTTCTCCTGATTTTGTTAAATCTGATTTTGCACCAATAACTTTATTTAAACCTCTACCAGCCAGTTCCGCTACATCAGCTGATGCTTCACCATATGTCACACCATAATTTATTGCTATGTTATTTGGTATATGTAATGCGATTGCAGTTTGTAATCTTTTTCTTGGTTTACCAAATGAACCAGCGATAGTGTCAGAGGCTACAAAAGCTGTACCGCCTAAAGCAAGTAATCCAGCACCAATTCCACCAACTCCTGTCAATCCAGAAGTGATACCTACACCTAATGCACCTAATGTTCCAACTCCTGTTGTAATAATACTTCCCAAACCTTTATTACCTAAATTTTTTAATCCTGATAATTCTTTTCCTACTCTTGATGTGACATTTGGTATAGCACCACCTCTGTCATCGCTTCTTGTGAATACTGAATCTGCTGTGATGTTAATATAAATCATCATGTACTGATTACCATATTCATTCTTTGAAGGATCTACTGAGAGTAGATCGTTAGGATACATATACTGTTTTGTTTTGTATAAATGATCTCCATAGTCGCCGAAGTTAGCTGAAGGAGTTGTATTTGAAATTGCCATATAAATAGAATTGACCTTTTTATTTATTACTATGTTTCACACAAGAAGATACAAACCAATACATCCAGAGAAATACGCAGGAGATCATACACAGATTTATCTTCGTTCATCTTGGGAAACAAAATTCGCTCTTTGGTGCGATAAAAACCCTTCAGTCGTTTCTTGGAAGAGTGAAGAAGTTATTGTTCCTTATCGTTCACCATTAGATAATCGAATTCATAGATATTTTGTTGACTTTACTATAACTGTAAAAGATAAACAAACATCTACTCTTAAGACTTATTTAGTTGAAATCAAACCATATTCTCAGACACAAACACCAGTATATCCAGGAAAACAATCAAGAAGATATCTAAAGGAATGTGAGACTTTTATAGTAAATACAGCTAAATGGAAAGCTGCAAGTGAATACGCAGCAAATAGGGCTCAAAGTTTCATTATTTTAACAGAAAAAGATTTAGGTTTACAATATATTAAATAAATAGATGTATGGCAAGACCAAGACAATCAGCACAAGATATATATGACAAATATAGACAAGATAAATCTATATTAACAAAGTCATTAAATTGGTTTCAAAAAGAAGCGAATAAATTAAGAACTTCTAGAATTGTACCAACAACATTAATAAGACCTGATGGGAATAATCGTATTGCATCAACTATTATTCCAGGAAATTTATATATGTATTTTTATGATGCAAAAACAAAAGACAAGCTACCTTATTACGATCAATTCCCTTTGGTGTTTCCTTTTGACGCAACACCAGATGGGTTTATAGGATTAAATATGCATTATCTACCTTATCAATTAAGAATAAGATTGTTAGATAGATTATTAGAGTTTGCAACAAATAGAAAATATAACGAGACTACTCGTATTCGTTATAGTTGGAACACAATACGATCAGCAAGTAAATTTCGTTTAGCTATGCCTTGTGTTAAAAAATATTTGTTTGATTATGTACAATCATCAATAATTAAAGTATCACCTGAAAATTGGTTTACTGTAATGATGCTTCCAGTAGAAAGATTTACAGATAATAAATCAAATGTTTGGGCTGATAGTATAGGAAAAATTTAATGTCAATTTTAGATATATTTGGATTAGGACGTTCTGAACCACCTACATCGCCACAAGATATAAAAAGATTTATAGCAGAAGTTAAAAAAGATGGAATTTCTAGAACCAATCGTTTTGGTTGCACAGTAGAACCACCTAAAACTATAAGAACAAATCCAGCATTCGCATCAGCAGATTTTTATAGAAAACTTTATTTGTATTGTGAGTCAATTAATATTCCTGGAGTTAATTTATCAACAGTGCCAGTAAGAACCTTTGGTGAAACAAGAGAAATGCCTTATGAGAAAGTATTTGATCCAGTCACAGCTGTATATTATGTTGACACTGCTTTTAAAGTGAAAGCATTCTTTGAAGCTTGGCAAGATTCAATTCAAAATACAACTGATCGAACAATACAGTTTTACGATAATTACATTAGTACAATTACATTATTTGTGAATGATGTTGCAAACAATACAAGATATTTAACAAAGCTACATCAAGCATATCCAAAAACAGTTCAATCAATTCAATTAGGACAAGCTTCAAATGAACCAGCAAAAGTTTCAGTGACCTTTGCATATAAGTATTTTACAACAGAATTATTTGCTCCACCTCCTCCAGCACAAAAAGGATGGATTCAAAGAATATTAGAAGGAGCACAAGAGATAGGAAATCAAGTATTAACTGATCCTGTAGGTGTGATTGTAAATTCATTACCAGTTGCTGCAAATTATTTTAGTGATTTTTCTGGATTTCAAAATTCTTTTACTGATCTTTCAAATTCAATTGGTAATAATCGAAACAATCAATTTGCACCACAATATAATAGTGCACCACCAGATATATTAAATGCTGGTGTTAAGTTTTCACAACAAACATTAAGTGGAATGATAGGACAATCGTTTAGAGCAATTTAAGGATTTTATAATGTCTAAAATAGATGATACATTAAGTGATAAATTAAATATAGAAAAGATTCCTACAATTGAGCCTGAATTAATTGTAGTTAAAAAAGATTCGAGAGAAGAAGATAAAACAAAGAGTGATATTGTAAATGATTTCAATACAACTCGAGCCAATCTTCATAATCTTTTAGTTAAAGGTGAAGAAGCATTAGTTCACTCTCTTGAAATAGCAAAACAATCAGAACATCCAAGAGCATTTGAAGTTGTTGGAAATATGATTAAACAGTTAGCAGATGTGAATCAACAACTATTAGATTTACATAAACAAACAGCATCTGTAAGTTCTATAGAGAAAAAGAATACAGTGACGAACAATAATGTATTCGTAGGATCTACAAATGAATTGAATAAGATAATTAAAAATTATAAAGAAACTGAAGGAGAATAATAGTATGGCTTTGCCTATGAGTAATACACCGATTTATACTTTACGTGTACCCTCTACAAAACAAGAGTATAAATTTAGACCATTTTTAGTAAAGCAAGAAAAAGCATTACTAATCGCTTTTCAATCTGAAGATGAAAAGGTAATGGTGAATACATTAAAAGAAGTTATTAAAGAATGTGTTATTGGTATAGATGCATCTAAACTTTCTTTATTTGATATTGAATATATTTTTTGTCAAATAAGAGCAAAGGCAGTTGGTGAAACTGTTGAATTGATTGGAAGATGTGATAATGAAGAGTGTCAAAAAAAAGAAGAGAGTAAAAAAGTTATTATTGTAAATATAGCTGATGTAGAAGTTTTTACACCAGAAGGACACGAAAATAAAATACCTTTATTTGAAGATGTTGGTGTGATGATGAAATATCCATCACTTGACTTATTACTAACATTAAAAGATATGAAAACAAGAACAGTTAAAGGTAAAGAAAAAGAAACTGAAACAAATAATTACTTTGATATAGTAGCACAATCTATAGAATACATATACGATGGACAACAAATATTTTATACTAAAGATCAAACAAAAGAAGAAGTATTAAAATTTGTTGAAAATCTTACATCTGAACAATTTAAAAAATTGGTAAACTTTTTTAATACAATGCCTAAATTGACTAAAGAAATAAAATGGAACTGTCCTGTATGTAATAAAGAACAAGTTAGAAAGATAGAGGGTTTAGCCAATTTTTTTTCGTAATGCTCAGTCATGAGTCATTAGTTAATTTTTACAAAACTAATTTCGCATTAATGCAATATCATAAGTATTCACTGACCGAGCTTGAAAATCAATTACCCTTTGAGCGTGAAATATATATTGAAATGCTAATCAAACATTTAAATGATGAAAAAGCAAAAGCAGAACAAAGAAGATTAAGTAGAAAGTAAAAAAATATGGTAGTACAAGCATTCGGAGGACTCGTAGCAAGAACAGCAGCACAAGGTGCTGGTGCATCAGTAAGAACAGTTGGTGCTGGTAGTGCTGTGAGAGGTGCTACAAATATTTCATCAACAGTTAGTGGTGTAGCTGGAAGTACAGTTGGTCAGGGAAGAAGTGGAAAATCTTCTATACTTGATTCAAAAGGGAATCCAATAATTACTCCAGCCAAAACAGGTGTCGCTCCTGCAGGTGGTGGAGCATCTTTAGAACAGAGTAGAGAAAGTAATGCTCTTCAAGATAGAATGATTAATTTACTTGAAGCAATTGAAGCTAATACTTCAGGTAAAGGACAAGATGTAGCTTCAACGAAACCTCAACAAACATTAATGGAAAGTGTAATGTCGACACTTGGTGGCATGATATCAGGAATAGGAGGATTGCTTACTGGGCTTGGAATTTTTAAGGGATTTAAAGATGCTGCAGCTGCAAAAGAAAGAGGAGAAAGTGAATTTGGTATATTTGCTGAATTTGTTAAAGGTACAATCAAAGGAATATTAAATATTCCATTCAACATAGTTGATAATATTTTAAATTTATTTGATATAGACATTCCTGATAATATGGGTGATTTAATTGTTGAGGGTGCAATAAAAATGGTTAAAGATCTTGCTGATTATATTAAAAATTTACCTGATCGTATTATGAAAGCAATAACAGGTATGATTGAAAATATTGGAATACCAGAGTTTAAAATATTTGGAAAATCATTCGGTCCTTATTATCCTTTCCGTGGAGATGGAGAAGTAAAACAAGAAGATACACAAGGTCCACCTCAAACAACTACAACTAAAACAGTAATGCCTGAAGCTAAAAACAAAGAGGGCATATCAGACGATTTAAATATAAAAGAATTTGGTCCTGATGCAAAAGTCACTGTATCAGGTGGAGAAACAAAAACATATAAAGCAAAACCTTTTAATAAAGAAGCTTATAAAGCAGCTGAAGAAAAACTGAAATATCAAGAACTTCAAGGAACAACATCATTTGTAAAAGATCCAGTCACAGGTGAAGGAGCAACAATAAAACAAACTTCAAAATCTATGACAAAGCAACAAGCAATGGAATTTTTAGCCAACAATAGTGCAAGATACGGATCAATGATTGACCAAATTAATGAATATATTAGATTTGCTTTTCAAGATGGTAAACCAATGCCAAATATTAATGAATTACCATTTATGAGACCAGGATCAATGCCACGAGCAAGCAAGGGAGAGGAAGAAAAACAAAAAATGTTTATAGATGCTGTTCATACAGTATATCCTGAATTAATTCAAAAATTATATCAATCAAAAACAAAAGATGGTAAGTTCAATACTTCAGATTTACTTAGAGATTTAAATGATCCAGAAGGTCAGGCAGATTTGCAAAAAGCTGGAGCAGGTTATACAGAAGCAGATAAAAGTACAGTTGCTCTTGATTCTTTTAATCCAATATTTAATGAGGTAAAGGGTGTAGGATTAAATGCAAGAATAAAAAACAGAGAATTAGAAAAAGCAAACGAATCTCAGAGTGGAAATGCTGTAATGAATAGTTCTGCTGCTGCCGAAGCTGCAAAATCTAAAGAGTCGAGTAATGTTGTAATCAATGCTCCATCTTCAACTGTAAATGCACCAAAATCATCGAATATGGTAATGCCAGAAAATATAAGAAATAATGAAACGAGTATGTCTCGATATATAGATAGTCTGAGTGGTGTAAATATTTAATATGATGTCATCCTTTAAATCTTTTGCGGGTACTGCAAATGAATATAAAGATGGTTGGCTAACTGTCTTTGATATTGATGATACACTCTTTTCAACCACTGCAAAAATCCGAGTACGAAATTCAATCACAAATGAAACAATTAAATCGCTAACTGCATCAGAGTTTAATTCTTATCATCTCGGACCCAATGAAAAATTTGATTTTACCGAATTTAAAGATGCTGAGAAGTTCTATAAAGAATCTACACCAATCGGACGAATGATGCGTCGAGCAAAGTTAATTCTCGCATCGGCAAAGAAATACCCAAATTCAAGAGTGATTATTCTTACCGCAAGAACTGATTTCGACAGTAAGAGTATTTTTTTAAAGACTTTTCGTAAATTTGGATTTGATATTGATAACGTAAGAGTTGAACGTGCAGGGAATATTACAGATTTGACAAATGGTGCTGCTCGAAAGGCGATGGTTCTTCGAAAGTATCTCAATACAAAGTCTTTTTCTCGAGTGAGATTTTTTGATGATGATCGGAATAATCTAATTGCTTTTTTGAGATTGAGTCGAGAATTTCCGACAATTTCTTTTGAAGCTTATAAGGTAAATGGATCTACAGGAGAGATCCGAAGTTTTAGAAGTATTTAATCTTAATCATAAACCCAACAGGGCTATTTTATACTCACACTTCTTGCAAGTCAAGCCCTGTTGTAATTTATTTGATTTCTTATTTTATAATTGATATACTTGAACGTTTTTCCAACCATACCTTAAATAAAGTATCGATTACCAACTCATGCGAGGTTGGCTCAAATAACTTCAGTATTGTTGTCTTTCCGATCTCTCGATCAAAAGCTTCTCGAAGAATAGTTCGAGTCGTTTCTTCACGTTTCATTGACTTATAAAGAAACAATGTAAGAATTACAATTGCAATCATTAATGCAATACTCAATCCAACTGCAATTGGAGATTCTTTTTTATTATTCAAGATCATTTGCTATTCCCTGAAAATAACCTAATATATCCTCTTCTTCTTTTCGAATTGAAGATTTACCATTTGATTTAGGTGTATTTGAGATCGTAGTTTTTTCTGCAGTTGTATTCATTCCCACTGATTCAAGAACTTCTGAGAGTCTTGCACTCAATGTTTCATAGCTTTTAAATTGATTCTCTGCTACAAAGGGAGCAAGAGTGTAAGCTTTTGAAAGAATTTCTGTCATTCTTTTCTCATCACTATTCGCAAGAACTGTTGGCTCAAGAAAAGATGATTGATCGTAGTTTGCAAAACCATCAACCTTTCGCATTCTTAAACGAAAATCTGCACCAGTAAATGCATCGAATATATTAATCGGTTTCTCATCAGCAAAACTTGGTTTCGCTTTCTCCATAATCTTATCAAAGATCTTTCGACCGAATTTAAACAATCTAATTGTTCCTTCATTCGCTGGATTCTTCGGATCACTAATAATGTAAACATTCGAAATATAGTGAAGTCTTCGCTTTTGCTTTCGAGCGATTTCACGATTCGCTTCAAGATTCGAAGCCCATAATTTACTGTTTAATTCTGAGACAGGATCTTTTTTTCCTAACGTTGTAAGACTATTCTCAATATACCACTTACCTGTTGGTCCTTGAAAACCATGACTGAATAATCTTACCCATGGAAGTTCATCGGAAGTTGTACGTGGTAGGAATCGAATGACTGCGGTTGCGTTGCCCATTTTATCTGGCTCAAGTTTCCAAAAACGAGTGTCTTCGGAAGAGTCTTTCTCAGAGGATGAAGTACCCTTTGAGATTCTTTCATATTCACCTGTAATCTTTGTAAATTCTGAATTACTCGAATTACGAAGTGCATTGATATCTATATTCATATTATACTCCTTTTTTATATGCGTTATATGCGTTATATGTGTTCTATTATATACTAAAAATACTTGGATGTAAAGGGCAACCTCTCACAGTCTCGTATAGATCGCCCAATACATTAAAGATTACTTTTTCTTTTCTTCTTTCTTTGGCTCTGGACATTTGATTACTTTACCATCTTTGTCCTTACATTCTTTTACAACAGCTGGTTTATCAGCTTTTGGTGCTTCTTTCTTTTCTGATGCGATTGCGCCAGAGAAAGTGAAGAGAATGGCCATTAAAAAAACTAATATATTTTTCATCATAGACATTACCTCCTTATAAGGTTATAATGATACGTTTTTAGATTACCGATAAAAACGTTCAAAAATCGGATTTGCTCTTTTTTGAAAAGGGTTTAATCTCTTTCAAAAAGTTCGTAAATATTTATTCTAGTGGAAGAGTCGCGAGTTTCGAATCACCTTTTAATAATCTTCGAGATCTTGCAATTGCTTCAAGCTTGGATCGAATACTGTCAGTCAACGAAGATCGAATCTCTTCGAAAGTTAATGATCGTTCTTCACAAAGTTCAAGAATTGCTTCAATATATGTATAAGAGTCATTCTTCTTTGAGAGGACTCGTTTTTCGATCTCTCTTACGATTTCATTCGGAAGCCCAGAAAGAGTCGGAAGTTTCTCTTTTGTATTCTCGTATGATATCCACATTAAACAATCTTCAATTCTTTCATAAGATGCGAAGAAGTCATAATAAAGTTTCCAAAGAGGATTGGATCGACTCTTATTCCGATTCTCATGTAATGCAGTACTCAATGCACCCTCTGATACATTCAGAAAGTTTGAGAACCATCGTTCTAATGAACGTTTCTTTAAATTCAAATAACCAACAATCTCTTGTTTTCGGAGGATTGAAAGTCTCTTATAATTCAGACTCTCAATATTCGTTAGAGATCGATTCAATCTTTCGTAGTTCTCTTTATTCCAATTATAACGCATAATGTAAGATATTATATACTATTTACGATTAAAAGTCAATCCTTTTTTAATGGTGTATAAGGAAGCCCAAATCCAGCACTCAAAGGTTGGCTATAAGTAGTTTCCAATTCTTTTTGAGTCACATTCCATGGTACAATTCTCGTTGCCCAGACTCCTGGAACAATCTGAAAACGATGCATTCGAATAATCTTTGCTTCGATTAAATCATCGATTAGATGCATGCAAATTCTTGCTTTCTCTTGAACACTACAATAAGAGCCATATAACCATCCAGCCCCAATTCCAGCTAATACAAAGAATCCCCAAACTTCAAATGGTAGCATTTAATTTCTCCTCATTTTTGAGATCTCAATCGCCTGCTCTTCATTAAGAATTGGAATCGCATTACTCTTATGCATTGTCGCAATTCCTTTAATGAGTGAGCCTGTATAGGTATTCGACGAAGATCGATTTGTTGGTCCATTAATATTATGCGATGAATTATATGGGACTTCACGAGACACTTTCAATTCATAATTCGGTCTCGAGTTCGGATCGATATTAAAAGATTTATCTAATCCTTGAGATTGAAGCCAAGACTTATGTTCGGCTCTTAAATCTCTTAATCTTTTACGTCTCGCATTATCCATAATTTATGAATATAGTATCTTAGAATCGATTTGCTGGCGGAACTGCATCATACTGTGCTTGTAGTTCAGCCTTTGTTGGTATCGCTTCACTGATGGTTTTTGTAAACCCTTCAAGAGTGGATGCTCCCTCGTTTCCAGTTATAATCGGTGCAGGGATTTCTTTCTCAATTACATCGATGATTTCCATTCCCGCAGTGTGTCGATTTTCAGCAAAGAATGCTCGTGCAGCATCTTCGTTGATTGCTTCAAGCATATGTGTCTTTCGACCTTTACATATAAATTCGTATCTTTTCATTGATTTCTCCTAGTAGTTATTCAGAGCCACTTCAATCGCTTCTCTCTCATCAGAAGAATCATAAGAATAATCAGAATCGAATGTTTCCTCTTCTGAATCATAAAGACTTCCATTCAATATAGATTTTACCTGAGATTTAGAGATTCCAAGGTGGTCTGCAATTTCAGCATTATTTAGTTTCTTTGACTTTAGATTTTTTACTTCATCAATTAATGACATCATATATTTACGTTTTTTTGTTTAGTTAGTTTTCAAATATTATACCATATTTTGGGTTAAAAGGCAAGCACTATAAGCCATTGATTTATATATCTTTTTTCGCAGTTTTACTCGTTTCGATTACAATATTCCCAGAAATAAACGTTGGAGTAAACCCCTTTGCTTGTAGTATTGTGGCATGTTTCTCAGCTGAGAACCAATCAGTAAAGATTGTAGTCGTACCCGATTCACGATCTCTATATTCAATTCGAAGATTTTTCTGCATTCTCAAGGAAGAGTTGGTTTTCATTATTCGTTCTTATCGTACCGAGCATTTCAATCGTTCGATCAATATAAGAGGTTTCGACTACACTGGGTGAGAAGTTATTATTCTCTGATTCGATTATATTCTCAAACATTAACGTATAGAGTGAATCGCTCTGTATGGGTTTCTCAAAATGCGAAGTATCTGGTCCATAAGCAAGAGTTTCGAATGTAAGAATATAACGATCACGAATTCGATAAACATTCGAATTCTCGTGTTCTGGTTTTAGATCGATTCCGAGTTTAAGTGACATATTATCCTTTGATTCCAAAATGAAGAAATACGAAGAGGAGGAGAAGACAAGGAAAGAAGATCCAAGGTCGTTTCTCAAGATCTGCAGCCCACATTAAACCTACCATTCCAAGGAGTAGCATGACTCCCACAGTGAGTTCAATGTCTCGCAGTATTTGAAAATACTCCCAACCAAATTTATTAATCGTATCTCGCATGAATTACAAGACTATTTATTTACTCACTGGATTCAGTTCCGAGTATCTACTATACATCTTTCCTGGATCGAGTTCTTTGTATTCAAGATCGTACATGTTATCATCCTGATCCTCCACTACAGTTCCAAGATAGGTCACCTTTGTGTCTGGGCTCTCAGCATCGATCACTGTAGTTTCGATTCTCGGAGAAGTACAGGTCAGATCCGAAGTAATTGCACTGTAGTTTAATCCACCCTCTTTGATATAAAGATCGAATGCTTCATCAGCAGAGTTTGCAAGAATTTCTTGTTCGAGTACCAGTTCGTGTTTACACACAATTTTATACACTGATTTACCCTTGTCTTCTTTCGTTAGAATTAACGCAGTCTTTGGATTCATTTTAGTTTTCCTTTCTCGATTTTAGATATCTTTCACTCAGAATTGCATAGTCATTCCAGCTTAAATTCTCAATATACATTCCTGTAGTTTCTTTTAACCAGTCTTCGAAGTCTCTCCAAAGACCATTCGGTGCAACCAATCCAGCTTGCAACATTTTTACAGATTCAGTCTTCATTAGATCTTACCATAGAGTTTCTCGTATGCCAATAACATTCCATACATATAGCCATAACCAAACGCAATTATACTCACCGAGTAGATTAAATATTTCCAATAGTTTTTCATTACTTACTCTCCTGTTCGTCGCCTACAGGTATTTCAAATTTAGAATCAAAGATTATATCTCGCATATCCGAAGCAACTTTTTCAAACTTTACGATTGGATTACCCATAGATTCTAATCTTTCATATTGAGTAAGATTATTCAGATCATAGGGAGCGAATTGAGAATATTCAACTTCACCATCCGCATAGGTTAATTTCCAAAAGGTATTTAAATCAATTTTACCCTTATCAGTACTTACGATATTATTTACTTTTTCTTTTTGTTTTGTCATATGCGAATATTATACTATACAATTGAGGCGAAATCAAGGCGAATTATACTTGCAAATAAAAGTGTTGTAAATCAAGAACTTAGAGAAGAACAAAGGAAGTACGCAGTGGTGTTGAGTTTCTTCGAGTGCGTGCGAGAGAATTTCGAAGCTCGGGATAAACACTGCTTTAGATTGCCAAAGAGCTTCGGAGATTGTCGTTTCGAGTCGTGTATGTGCGAGGCTGTGTCGGCTCTGTGTCGTTCGTGTGTGAGCGTT
>Ga0194124_10001747_pt1 | contig 26375 bp, 18 predicted proteins | sample TA2KigCas0mmetaG_FD_148605 | JGI IMG/M metagenome (GOLD analysis project Ga0194124, IMG submission 148605) | Freshwater microbial communities from Lake Tanganyika, Tanzania - TA2015031 Kigoma Deep Cast 0m | ecosystem: Environmental > Aquatic > Freshwater > Lake | place: Tanzania: Lake...
CCCACCCATAATCCGGCCAAAAGGTGCCAAACAAATCGAAAGAAACTAATCCTCAGCATCAAGGACAAAGGGCTTTGGGCTTGAATTTCCCTGCGCAATTTGTCCAAGGTGCCTGCGCTGTAATTGGCATTCAGAATCCCTGAGGCTTGTTCCAGATTCCTGACTTGATCCTCGAGGTAGGCCTGCCAAAAACCGGGGACCCAAGCGCAAAGCAGCCATGCCACCAAACCAAAGGAAATCGCTGAAACCAAACCGACACCGGCACTGAACAGCAGGCCGTAGGTTACCTTGAGATCACCCGCAAAGACCTGATTGCGCAATGCGTTCATCCCTACAATCAACCACCCCAGAGTCATCACCCCAAGCAAAAGCCGAAATTGACCCAATGGATGAACCGGGGTCCACCTGTAAACGATGGCAGATAGAACGGTGGCGGTAAGGGTATTCAGCAACCCAATGCGCAAAATCAACCTGATCATGAGCAAAGGCTGGCGATGGTTAGGGAACTAGCCTTCGATGACCCGTGGTCTGAACCTTCGTTACCGTAAAAATAGGCCTGGACACAACAAAGCATCGGTAACACATCACTTAAATCATCCGGAAATTTCCACAGGGTTTCCAGAAACTCTTGCACCGAGGGACCCTGACGCAGAAAACAAAACAAGCCTGTAAAAATGGGCTCCACCGCAGACTCAACAGCAAGTAACCTGCACTCCTGTATCATTTCGTGCAATGGGACATCCACTAAATCCCTTGATTCGAGAACTTCTTCGTAAGCAAGCAAATTATCTTGATCCTCGAGATCCGGACTTACCACAAAAGATTCAATAAAGTCCTCCATTTCAGGATGAACGGAATCCACAAGGCATTCGTCCAGATAATGCACGACTTGAAGCAAATCGGTCCCTTTGCCCATGCATGCATCCTCAAAAGCATCCCAGGCCTGTTCATCCCCCACTTCCCCTGCATCCTCCCCAGAAAAGGAATGCAGAATCAACAAATCAATCAAAAAATCCTTGGAACTCCCTCTTAGGAATTCCCTCCGATCAGCTTTTGCTAGCCATTGCTCCAATTGACGCAAGGAGGCTATCGCTGATTGGGGACCCGATTCTTCCCCTTCCCCAAACAAAAGCGGAACAAGTTCCCCTTGAAGGTCATGCCAAACTTGGAGGTCCACGTTCTGCGTCGCTAGATTCAAGGGTAATCCCTGGGCTTTGGCCCATGATAGGCGGTTCCCTAACATTAATCCGCCCAAGGCGTTCAACAAACGTTGGCGAGGGGAAAGTTCTTGGCTCATAGAATCAACGAAGCCCTTGCAAGGATGAAGAAAACCATGAACCATCCCGACCTGCGACTGCAAGAATCCCTGCAGCAAAGCGACGGTTTCGATACGCTTGGGCAACACCTTTGGAATGGGCAAGATTCGATACGGGACCTGTAGAGCGCAAGGTGGGGTCAAAGAGGACCCATCCGTTGGCCCTGCCGTTTTGCCATTCATCTTCGACAGATTCGCGAATCCCAAGGACTTCCTCTGGACCAAGAGTGAACGCCTGGACCACCCTGTTTACCCACAAGGATCTGGAACGAACGGGCAAGCCCTGACCAGCTTCCAAAGCGGCCGCAAAAGCATATTGAATACCGGCTTGCCCAAATTCGGCATGGGGAAATTCATTGTCCTTGGACTCGAAATCCCCCGGTTGATGATCCGAACAAATATTGGTTATGGTACCGTCCAAGACTCCTTGAACCAGGGCAAGGCGGTCTTCTTCGGAACGCAACGGGGGGAAGACTTTGAACTCGCTACGGAATCCGGATAAATCCTCCGCTGTCGAAAGCAAATGATGAGCCGCAACACCGCAAGTCACCGAACTACCCTTGCTTTGAGCGGTTCGTATGCGATCCAGGGAACCGGCGCAAGAAATTTTGGACCAATGAAGATGTACAGGCAAACGAGCTTTCTCTTGTCCAAGGTAATCCAACAAGGCCAAATCCCGGTCCAAGCGTAAAGTTTCCGCAACCGCAGGAATACCACGCAGTCCCCACTGCAGGGAAAGAGCAGATTCGTGCATTTGGCCACCCTGGCTTATTCCCTTATCATGAGGCACACACATCAGGGGCAACCCGGTCATCGAACCGTATTGAAGAATTCGCAACATTGAATGCGCGGATTCTATAGCAGCGTTGGCATTGGAAAAGGCTGCAGCCCCGTGCACTTTGAGGTCCATCATGTCGGTGAGCTCCTGTCCGTTCAGGTCTTCGGTCAGTGCGGCGGCGATTTGAATTTCTACCGGTAAACCAGCCGAGGCGGCACTCAAAGAGGCAATTTCACCACCGGTCTGCAATACGGGCAAAGTATCCGGCTGTAGCAGGACTCTGGTAAAGCCACCTGCCACCGCGGCCATGGAACCCGTATGCAGGGTTTCACGGTTTTCGTAGCCCGGAGTACCGAAATGAGCGTACAAGTCCGTAAATCCTCGGGATAAATGCAAATTATTGGAGACCACTTCCACTGCTCCTCGGACCTTGAGGTCAGGCCCAGCCTTGGTCAATACCCCATCCTCGATCAAAAAATCCAACGAAGCCGAACCCGCCCGGGCTTTACCCAGGCTTTTCGGCATATTGCCGTGCAGTTTGGCTTGGCGAATGAGAATTTTCATGCTTTGCGTTGCCATAGCAACACCGCTTCCAAGCCCAAAAATACCAAGCAAGCCACCAAGAATAACCTCATCAAACCATCTCCGGCAAGGAAACCCTGTTGAAACCCCTGTTGAAGATCAGGCCTATTGCCCAAGGCGAGCCTGAAATTTGGATCGATTGCCAGAAGTTCCTTATCACTCATCGGTACAATATCCGACTCTTTGGGATCCGAATTAATGGCCAAATAGGTATTCGATTGCTCACCTCCCTGACGAATGAGGGCATAGAACCCCTGTTTGACCTCGGTATTGTACAGGCGTATCCATGCTCTACCGTTCACTACTCTAATCTCGGGACGGATGGTGGCCCGGGCCTCTTCATCGCTTTCCCCTAAACTTGGGGTTCCGTTTGTTTTAGAGGCCTTGCCTTGGTCATCCAACTCCTTGGCTTGCAGTATCCAATCCAAGGAACCTGCATCCGATTCAAGAAGGGGCAAGGACCAGGAGGCCTGGCCACCCATGGAGCCGGTCAGATTTGTGGAACGAACAGAGCCTAATGCGGTTCGGTAGAAAACCGGCAAAAACAAATCATGACGAACCCATTCCGTATAACGCTGTTCCGCAGGGACCGCTAACGCATATACCATACCCTGTCCAAAAGCCATGCGCTTCAAAATCGCTTCACCACTTTCCAGCTTTAGCAAAACCTCATCCCCGGCTTGCAACTGCCACGGAAAATAACCTTCTACCGTAGGCATTGCTGCAGCCTCAGGTTTACGAGCGAGTACTGTTCCCAAAAAGTCATTTCCAACATCCAGGTTGGCCAACCGCGCTTTGGCTTTTCGCCATGGAGCTGCCTTGAGGCTAGGCCCAAAAACTTGGGACAATTTGCTTAGCGATTCGCCGGATTCTTCGTCCGCGGGAAGAAGGAACAAATGACCGCCACCATTGCGCACCCAATTTGCGAGGGCGGCTGCATGCCCTGCCTGCAATGGCTCCGAAATTTCCAGTAAGACCAAAGAGAAGGAGTCCAAATTGATCCTGGCCCAATCCTGAAGACGGCTATATTGGACTTCAAACAACGTATCGGTGGCCCATACCGAACGAAGAAAAGAATTATGCCTAGCGCCGGATCCGTGCAAAACCGAAACAGTGTTTTGGACAGAATTGGAGAAAAAATACCGATTATCGTAAGCAAAATACGGGTCATTGATCAGCAGCTCCACCAAACCCAACGCATCCTTAGGAACGGTAAAATCCAGGGTGTCCAAACGTAGGGATGATACGGAATTTGCAGATTCCGGTCCCTGCAAAGTGGCCAGCGATTTCCGCTGACCAGCCATGAGCAATTCCAATGAAATATTCAATCCTTGAGGCCATTCCCCGTAAGTGCGGGTTCGAACCACCATGCGGTTACGGATACCAGGCCTAAAAAACGGCTCCATCAACCATGCCGAATCTATAGCCGCATTGAAGGCAGTCATAGGACGGCATGGAATCAAATTCAGAGGACCAAAGGAACTGTTATTGGCCATCATTTTGGAACGCGTACGCCAATAACTTCCCTCCATGGATCCTTTCTTGAAATCCGATAAGAGCCAAAGGGAAACTTCCTTCTCGGATCCTAAACCTTCCTGCTCCAATCTTTGATCCATTTGCAAGACCACCGACGAAAGGCTCTTATTTTGATTGCTTACCTGAATTTGATCCAAGAGGTCCAATGCTCTATCCTTGTGAAGCCAACCCCCGTGCAACGGTCGGCTCAGGTTGGACATCAACACAAAGCGAGTATCGGACTTGGCATTTTGAATTAAACGACGTGCCGATGATTTGGCCTGCTCGAGCAAGGGCCCACCACTCCCCTCCATAGCCATACCTCTGCTGTTATCCACGTAGATCATGCAACGAGATCCGGCGCCATTGAGGGAATGCGGGGATATGGACGTGGGCATAGGCCCTGCCAATGCCCCTACCAGCATTATAATAGCTAAAATCCTAGTAGCCAGCAACAAATACCGAAACAAACGCTCACGTTGTTGTACAGGTATTTGTTGTTGTAACAACCAATCTAACCTTGTGAAATAGGCCTTACGACGTAACCTAAATCCAAAAAAATGAATATACAAAGGCACGGCCAACAGGGCCAATCCCCACAAGGCCAAAGGATTTTGGAATCCCATGCCTATGACGGGGAGCCTTCAGAGGATATTTCAAGAATTGATCCCACCGATTTCTTATCCATCAAAAGCCATGCATCCGACAGCAGGTGCTTACGAATATGCTTCAGAAATGGTACAGGATCAAAACCCCTGTAGGGCAGGGCCACCGCATGCAACAATCCCTTTCCCGGAACCCGCCTTTCGAAAATGACTGCTTCGTGACCAATGTTAAGGTAAATGGCTCGCCAATGTTCGGCGCCCTTGTTGCTGGAGTATAGGCCCAAGACAACCCAATACAAGGGCAAGGTATGCTCTGCGTTGAGGTCTTCGCCAGTTTCAAGGGGTGAGTAGTTTCCAGAAAAGCTAAGCCCATTCATCGGTAAAACCGTCGGTGCATTCAGAATCTCTGGTACGTAGGAAGATTGTAATTCAAACCAATGTTCTAGACCACCCGTCTGGGACCAAGCGTTCTTCGCCCAGCCGGCCGCAAAGGTGGGCTCAACCCCATCCCCCATCAAGCCAAACCGTAAGCCGACCAAAAGTCCAAGCCAAAGCCCCCCGGCGATCCAAGAAGTCATCAACCTGAAAGAACTTCTAGCCGAAGGAACAAGTGCTTTGGGTACGATAACTGAAGACCCTTGCGGAGTTGAAACGGGTACCCAACCTGAATGTGGGTGATCCTCGGCCAAAGGACCCGCATCAGGGATAAGCTCTACGCCTTGATGGGTGTATCGAAGTAATCCCCACCCTTCCAAGTACAGGGTGCCTTTGGATGCTTCTACGGTTATTAGCGCCTGCTTAAGATCATCGGCAATGAACCACGAGGGAGCCTCCTTGGAAGGGGCATCAGGACCAGGCACGAAAACCCAACAATACCTCGGAGGGCGGATTTTGGACTCCTCAGGACGCAAAACAGCACCGAACATTCGATATTGAATAGACCCGTAACCTGGGAGAGAGGCCGTTGAACGCACCGCTCGAAGCCCTTTTGGGTCCAGTTCCATGGGATGACTCATGCTCAAATTTACATCAAATTTTCCATCTCCATTCCACATTGAGTAATCTACCCCACCAAACATCTTCGGACCAAAGGAACCAAGCGGCCGCTTGCCTATGCCGGTACACAATGGCAACTGTGGAGTTCTTGGTAACTGACCTGTTTAAACGCAAATCGAGATTTACTGGCCAATTTAGATTGGTTGAATTTTCAGATAATTTATCGAAAATCTCTCTTTTGGAATCCAAGGCGTAGGCCGTTGACTGAAAATCCAAGGCCCATACCTTGCCCCAGGTTTTAGTCAATTGCAAACCACCCCATAAGACAGGTTGCAAGCCGGGCATACCATACCAGGTGCGATTGGAAATTATACCCTGCATTCCTGCACGGATTGAGCCTTGCAGCCGATTGGGTTCCCTCAAAGAAACCTTGGTTTCCCAGGACCAATGGGTTGCACTTGGCAAGATCACTGTAGAAACCCCCAAAACCGACATTGTGTCTAGTCCAAAGAAACGTGGGTGCTTCCAAGAACCTATTCCGACCCTATGTTCCCAGCGCAATCTTTCCCCAAAGGAATGCTCTAAACGAACAAATCCTTCGGCCCTCTGAATGGAGGCTTGATATGCATCAATAGCGGATAAGGTTGGATAAATGGAACCCCACTGATACAAGGACGGCTGCTTTATACCTGAGAGGACACCAACTTCAATCTTCCAAGGATGCCTGTGCGTTGTGTTGGAATCAATAGGTTGATGGTATTGCCAAATAAACTCCGGTAAGGTTGCCCAAAACGATTTCAATGCCAAAGAGCTATCCCCTGGTTCACGCTGGCGAATAAAATCCAACGAGGCACTTAAACGATGTGGTCCTAATTGCCAAACCCAATAGGGTTTGATGGAAAATGTAGTTCTTTGCATGCTTTGAGGATAAGAAACACCTGATCTCAACGAGGCAGTGGACCAATATGCCTTCACACCCAAATCGCGATTTTCCTCATGATGTCCCATTTCGTAAGCCGTTATTCCAGTCCACTCGCTACCCAAATCGTGCAACCTTGGCTCAGCAAGAAAGGTGTTCCAAAGTTTGGCGCCCAATCCCTCTACACGCCAATGTTGATGAAAGCCCTCAATCCGCTGACTGATCCTGTCCCAGGTTATACGTGGATTAACTCGTAAGGTATTCCATCGACCGTTCAAGGAGGTGTCTTTCGAAAGATTCGAATCGGTGTTATGAAAACGAGTATCTTGATATTTGAATCCGGTACTTCGTTGAGAGGCATTGAGGAGGATATTCCATTCTCGATTTTTTGCTGGACGCCATTCTATCGCTAATTGAGAATTCCAAATGGCCGATCGTAGAATTGAATCAGCCCATAGACGATTCGGATTTCCTGATGAACCCAAACATTCCAAATGAACAAAAATGACCTGCGAACCCATTTGGAGTGGGCCACTCCATGCAATCCCCGCATTGCCCTGACTTCCAAGCAAACCACCACCCATGATTGATAGCGTTTTGGAAATACGAGGTTGCAAGGAACTTGAGGCAAGCGAAGGCTCGGTGTACTTTGGGATTGGCCCAAAAGATTGAACAAAAGACAAAGAATCAGGTCCGTAGGACATTGGAATACGCGTTTTTGGTTCAACCAACAATACGGGATCCGATGATAGTCGAAACCACTCGGGAAGGTGTGGATCATAGGCGCGGACAATTCGAACCGTCTGCCCTAATCCTGTACTATCCTGCCCATAAACCGGAAGCCTCAATAAAATTATAGCCACCCCGAATAAGAAACTCTTTAACATCCTTTACGGTTTATTGATTTCACGTAAACGATTCTCTGCAATACGGCTAACCTGATCAGCATCACGACCTTCGATTAAATTTTGCAGGACAGCCACGGCTTGTTCTTTTTCATTCAATGCCAAGAGATTCTCCGCCAACAACAGCTCGCCCCTTCCATACCATTCCGTGTATTGGGGCCATCGATCGGTCAATTCGTAAATCAAATCCTGAGAATGTGCAAACTGCCTTCCCTCAAAGGCTATTTCAGCCAAATTGAACAAGGCCCTGGCCGCCCATTCCGTGGAGGTTGAATCCGAAAGGTATTTTAAATGGGACCTTGCTTGAATGATTTTTCCTTGGTAACGCAAAGAATTCGCCAGGTGCCACTTCAATTCATTCCTTGTATTTTGACCAAACGAAACCTGTGGCAGGTAAATTTCACCTATAGAATCAACCGTAAACCATTGCTTCAACAGGGTCGAGGCGCGAATCAAACCCATTGCGGCTTCCAATCTTGAAATCGGGGAAAATGTCCCCTGCAAAATCCTTTGGTAAGCCGAAGCAACCTGTGTCCATTGTTCTTTACTGCTGTAAAGATCTGCAAGCATAAATAAACCCCGTTCGGTAAATAAATTATCCGGCATTCCCATTAAATCCTCCAAATCTCGAATTTGCATTGGCTTATCCCCAACTTTTCCAGCAGCTAAAGAACGCATATAAAGGGCATTCGCCTTGAATGACCCGGATGGATATTCTGTTAGATACTGCGTCAAAGTCGCCAATGCTTCGAAGAATTTCCCTGACTCCATGCTGTATTGGGCGGTTTCAAATAGCAAAGAGTCCATGGCATCATCTTGCAAAGCAATCAAACCATTTTGACCAGCAATATCCAAATACCGCTTAGGCTGCGATGTCCTTATGCAGATCTGCCTCAACTCAAACAATGCATCTCTGGATTCAGGCAAACCAGCTGCCTTTTGTACAACGTCTTCAAAAATGCCGAGAGCAAGGCTATCTTGACCCAACTCCAAATAAATCGAACCGCGTAGATTCATCGCCACATAGGTTAGTCGATGTCGCGGAAAATCTTCTTCCAGCCGTTGAATACACCACATGGCTGAATCAAAAGAAGATTCTTGAAAGCAGGTCGTAGCCAGTTCCAACAACCCATAAAGTCGATAATCCGATCGAGGATACTCCTGAATTAACGCCACCAATTGATCGCGCTTTTTGAGCATTTTTTTTTGGATTCCATAAGCGATCGCCAATTGGTAATTGGCGTATTCCACATCCGTTTTAAGTTCGTCAATGCAGTAAGAAAATTGACGAACGGCCAATTCAGTTTGACCATCCCTAAGGTATGCATCGCCTAAACGTACCTGCACGTCCTTGTACATCGCCATTTCAAAGTCATTACGGTTCTCCATGGACTGACCAAACCGAAGGGCTTGAAGAAGATATTTGATGGCTTGACCATGGCGCTCCAAACGAAAAGCCAAATGACCTAACTGATAATTGGCAGCCATTGGATGACAACCCAAGGACCTTAATTCTGGGCTGAAAAACCCATAATCAAGATAATTTTTCATCCACAACAAAGCTTGGTTGTACTCACCAACCCTATGGTAAAGCTCCGATTTCCAAAACAAAGTCGTGGCCCTAATGAAAGAATCCACGGTGTACCCTAAGGAAGAATCCAAATAAGGTAAGGACTCGACATACCGCTTTTGGTTGTACAGGGTGATGCCTTGTTGATAATACAACTTCTGGACGATCGCTTGGACCTTGGGCGATTTTTTTGAAACACCCCTGAGTATACGCAATGACTCTACATAATGATGAGCCTTCATCGCAAGGTCACTCAGGTATTCACTAATCTCCTCACGGAATTCGCTTTGAGGATATTGGAGCAAAAATGAACCTAGGACTCTGAAATTGGAGGGGGACTCGCCTATTTCATAACATAGTTTAGCGTACAAATAGAAAGCGCGCTCACGCATTTTACCAGTGATTTCCAATTCGGTGACGCGTTGAAATGACGTCCGAGCCCTTGCCAAATAACGATCCAACTTTTCGTCCATTCCCCATGCCAACCAAGCATTCCCTTGTTCAAAATACGACAAGGCTTTGATGGAATCAGGCCAATGATCCGTTTTCTTAAGGAGCATTGTTACAGTATCCCAGGCCATAACTAAACCGTACATCTGTGCAAGCCTTAGGGTATCTACCGAAACACATTGATATCCAAAGCTCGACGAAGATTGGAGCAGATGAGCATAGCGATAAGGCAGACCCAAGTGGTAACTCAGTTGCATGCCCAAAATCGATAAGCCCAACTTGCCTTTGATATTGGGCCTGTCAATATTCGACTCAATGATGGCCAATGCCGTCATAGAATCACCATCGAGCGCAAGGGATAAAGCCTTGGGGTAAATACACAAACTTTCGTATCGCTTATCGGCTTGCAACAAATCCAATAATTCCATTACCCCTTCAATATCAAAGCGATGGAGTTTATCCAACATCATGGAGTATCGGGCATGCACCTGAAAATCACCTTGAACACTAGCCGCCTGCTGCCAATGACCCAAAGCGATTAAGGAATCAATAGGATACAACAATTTACCCTTTAGGTAGTGAAAAAGCTGAGCTTGGGGCATGGTGAGCTTATACCAATTCAAAGCTTCAAGAATGCGAATGGTCTCAGAATCACGATTCTGCTGGACCAAAAAAACCAAGTAGGCCAACCGAGCTTCATCGATTTTGTGGTGTGCCGGAAAATCCCTTACATAAACTTCAAAAAGGTAATCGGTGGCCTGATCACCGCGATAGGCAGACTGCATGGTCCGATACCAAGCAAGATCACCTCTTTCAATTCCCTCTGGGATGCTTGTCCAATCAAATTGCTGATGATCCCAAAACCTCAATGCTAGATCAGACAATTCGAATTCCAGTTGATTCGCCCATTTTAGCCATGATTCCCCATGTATCTTGGGATCTTGGAGGGACTTAATCCCCTGGGCTGATATTCCCCCAGACCAAGCCACGACGGACAAACATCCGAAGATGAATACCCACCAGAACCTCGGAATGACCATCCAACAGCTCATCAAAAGCTAAACACCAAACCTAAAGCCGGCAAAATCGGCAATTGATCGACCCTGCTGTAGCGAATTCGATCAAAATAGAAAATATTTCGACGATCGTACGCATTCGTAAGACTGAAATTAACATCCATGGAAAGTCGATCATTCCATACCTTGCGGTAGCGCAATGCCAAATCCAAACGATGGTAGGTTGGCAAACGGCCTTGGTTAAATCCGGCATACAAAACCCCCAAAGCACCCCCTTGATTGATATAATCCGTACCAGCACCACCCCCAAAATTCAAGTCAGGATAAAAGCCCTGGGTTTGCGTAAAAGGAAATCCCGAACCGAAGTTCCAACGACCTGAAACCTCCCATTCCAATTGTTTTCCAAAGTTATAGGTGCTGACGACATTAATGTTATGGCGACGATCAAAAACAGGATTGTAGGAACGTATTCCATCAAAGCGATCCACATAAGTCCAGCTGTAGGTGGTCCATAGGTAAAACCTCTTGACATCGTATTTGACGCGGAAATCAAAACCGTAGGCCCTACCCCGCTCGATGATGAAGTCCTTTTTGAGGACATCCGGCTTTCCAAAATTCCCTTCGATATCGTCAAAAATCTTATCCCGGTTGATGTTGGACAACTGGGTAAATTGTTTGATATACGTTTCCGCATTGATCTCCACCCTGGGACCCAGATCAATCTCTACCCCACCCACCAAGTGATTGGCTTTCTGAAGCCTAGAGGTCACCTGCTCACCATCAAAGGTTTCGGGAAGATTATCCGGACCTGATAGAAAGCCAAGAAAAAGATTCACCACATCCCTGTCGGAAGTCGCCGAAATTAAATTTTGAGAGTACTTGCCGCCAGCGACCTTGAATCGCAAATCCGGCCTTGCATTGTACTTAGCACTGAATCGGGGTTCCAAAGACATCTCGGTGAGGCTCGAATAATAATGGGCCCGAAGACCAGGCTCCACCACCCAATTGTCAAACAACAAATTGTATTTGCCAAAGACCGCAAGCTCCGTGGTGCTTTCTTGCTGCCGAATGATTTGACCCGTTGAATTGGTAAAGTTAAAATCGGTGTTAAGACCCACCATATCGAACCCAAAATTGGCTTGACCGGAATTAAGGTATTGGGTTACCGAAACCGTACCGTTGAATCCGGTGATGGCCGAGCGCCTTGGTCGTCCGTCCGCTTCGCGTTGACCTGATTCAAAATTAGAATAGGCTAAATTTCCTGATATGGTATTGCCAGCACCATCGGGAATGAGCACAAATTGTGTTCCTGCACCGGTCGATACCCAATCTACCTCCGCAATTCCCCTAAAATTGGCTTTGTCGGTCATGTTAAATCCAAACATGGACAGCTTCGAACCGCTGTTTGCTTTGAACGTGGCTTTGCCATATACATCCAAAAAGGAAAAGGGCAGACCCTGTGGGCCCGCATATGCATACAGAGCTTTGGAGGTTTGATCAAGATACGAACCCTTGGCGCTGAAAATAAAAGTAGGGGCAAGCTGCTGAGGACTCTTAGGTTTCCATAAGGGACCTTCCAAGACCAATCTGCTGAGGAAGGGACTAACCCCTAGCTTACCGCTCAGCTGCTTTTGGTTACCATCACGGGTGGTAACGTCCATGACCGCCGAAATGCGCCCGCCATGATTCGCATTGTACGCGCCGGTATATACCTCGGCGTTTTTGATGAGGTCCGTTTCAAAAACAGAATAAAGTCCAATGGAATGAAAAGGATTATACAAAAGCATCCCATCCAGCAAAACTTTGTTCATCACGGGGGAGCCACCACGGATATACAATTGACCACCTTGGTCTCCTGTAAAGACCACTCCCGGGAGGACTTGCAAGTATTGTGCGATATCAGCCTCCCCACCTACCGATACCACTTGCGTGATTTGTTTAGGCGTAACCGTCTCCACGGAAACTCGGGTGTTGGTCAGCTGTTCTTGCTTGGCTCCCAAGACTTCAACCTCTTGGAGACCAATGGAGGATTTGGACAATTGCAAACGATAATTGAGCGTCGCACCGGCAGTGATTTTCATGGAGATCCGCGCCGTATCGTAACCCAAATAAGTACTCACCAAAACATAATTCCCTGGGGGAATATTCTTGATGGTAAAAAATCCATTGACATCGGTACTGGCCCCTATGGTCGTTCCTGCAAGAAAAACATTCGTAAAAAGAATGGGCTCCCCGCTGCTTTTGTCAATGACCGTCCCACGTACGGTTCCCGAGTTTTGGGCTTGCAGCCCAGGACTCAACCCAAAAAGCAGAAAAAAAATGGCCCAGAAGCCACACGGACACAAAACCCTGTATACATACCTCATCAGGGTAAAATTAAGGCAAGATGAAGAATTTAGGGCAAATTACGTGACCCGATGAGGAGACTTCTTTGCTTAGGCAGCGAGGGAATCTGAAACCGCCTTGGCCGCATCCTCAAGGGTAATGGCAGCCCGTATGGGCAATCCCGATGCTTCCAAGATGGCCTTGGCTTCGTTGGCGTTGGTTCCCTGGAGGCGAACAATCAAGGGAACGCGCAAATCGCCCAACGTTTTGCAGGCTTCTACGATACCGTTGGCAACACGATCGCAGCGCACGATTCCTCCAAAAATGTTGACCAAAATGGCCTTGACGTTTGGATCTTCCAAAATAATATTAAAGGCTTGGGCAACCCGCTCCGCGGAGGCCGTACCTCCAACATCCAGGAAATTCGCCGGACTTCCTCCACTCAACTGGATCATGTCCATGGTTGCCATGGCCAGGCCGGCACCGTTCACCATACAGCCGACATTCCCGTCCAATTTAACATAATTCAAATTAAACGATGCGGCCTTGAGCTCGGTGGGGTCCTCCTCACGGGGATCATGCATCGCCGCAATATCAGGAACCCGCATCAAGGCATTATCATCAATATTGACTTTGGCATCCACCGCCAAGATGCGATCATCCGATGTTTTGAGAACGGGATTGATTTCAAACAAGGAAGCCTCTACCCCTTCGAAGGCCTTGACCAATTTTTGGCAAAAAGCCACCATTTGTTTGAAGGCCTGTCCCGAAAGTCCTAGGTTCAAAGCCACGCGGCGGGCTTGATAGGCTTGAAAACCAATGGTGGGATCAATCCACTCCCTGTAGATTTTCTCGGGGTGTTTTTCGGCAACTTCTTCGATGTCCATTCCACCCTCCGGGGAATACACCATCACAAAACCTCCTTGGGCCCGATCCAACAAAACCGATAAATAAAACTCCTGTATAGGGGATGGCCCCGGGGCATAGACATCTTCGGCAATCAAAACCGAATGCACCTTTTTGCCCGCCGACCCGGTTTGGGGAGTGACCAATTGCATACCCAAAATTTGGGAGCTCAGGTCTTGAACCTGTTCCAAGGACTTGGCCAATTTGATGCCACCCCCTTTGCCCCGACCCCCGGCATGCACCTGGGCCTTGACCACCCACCAACTTGTTCCCGTTTGTTCATGCAACGCATTGGCAGCCTGAACCGCCTCATCGGGAGTGGAGGCCAAAATTCCTCGTTGAACGGTAACCCCGTATTGCGACAACAAGGCTTTACCTTGGTATTCGTGGATATTCATGGGAGCTGGATCAAACGGTTACGAGCAAGAAAAATCAAGGCGATTAACCCCCAAAATCATCAAAAGCGACATGTTCCTTGGGAATACCCCAATCATCGCACATTTTCAACACGGCTGCATTCATCATGGGAGGCCCACAGAAATAAAATTCGATTTCTTCCGGTTCCTTGTGCTTGCTGAGGTAATTATCAATGAATGACTGGTGCACAAAACCCAAGAATCCATCCCCTTCTCTATCGTCCAAGCCCTGACATACCTTCCAGTTATCCTCGGGTACAGGCTCCGAAAGGACGACATGAAAACGGAAATTGGGAAATTCTTTTTCGATAGCACGAAACTCGTCCACATAAAACAACTCCCGCTTGGAGCGCCCCCCGTACCAATACGAAACCTTACGGCCTGTTTTGAGGGTATGAAAGAGGTGAAAAATGTGGGCACGCAGCGGAGCCATTCCGGCACCACCGCCTACATAGACCATTTCTTTCTGGGTGTCTTTGATAAAGAACTCCCCGTAAGGACCTGAAATGGTGACCTTATCCCCCGGTTTGCAATTAAAAACAAAAGACGAACAAACCCCGGGGTTCACTTTCATCCAGGCATTGCTGGCCCTATCCCAGGGGGGGGTCGCAATACGTATGTTCAACTTGATGATGTTCCCTTCGGCGGGGTGGTTGGCCATGGAATATGCACGGAATATGGGCTCCGGATTGACCATTTTGAGGTCCCACAGCTTGAATTTGTCCCAATCTTCCTTGAACTTTTCCGGTCCCGCAGGATCATCGGGCAATGGAGCGATATCGATGTTTTTAAAATCGACCGTACTAGCAGGTACATCCACCTGGATATAACCCCCGGCCTCAAAATGTAAATTCTCTCCTTCGGGCAGTTTAACGGTAAATTCTTTGATAAAGGTGGCCACATTGTAATTGGAGACCACTTCGCACTCCCATTTTTTGATTCCAAAAATTTCTTCGGGAATCTGAATCTTCATATCATTCTTAACCTTGACCTGGCAAGCCAAACGCCAATTTTCGGCTTGTTCGCGTCGGTTCAAATGCCCTTTTTCGGTGGGCAAAACATCACCACCACCTTCCAGAATCTGGCATTTGCACATGGCGCAGGTTCCACCACCACCGCAAGCGGATGGCAAAAACAATTTACGCTCCGACAGGGTACTAAGCAGGGTCGAACCCGCTGCCACCTTCATGGGATTCTCCGTATCCCCGTTGACAATAATTTGGACATCCCCGCTGTTGACCAATTTGGCCTGCGCATACATCAGGACGAAAACCAGCAACAAAATGACCCCAGAAAAGGCCAAGATGGAATAGGAAATAATGGATAAAGTGGCCCCAGTTAACATAGTCGTTTAGAATTAAAGTGTAATGCCCAAAAAGCTCATGAATGCGATGCCCATTAAGCCTGTAATGATGAATGTTATACCCAAACCACGCAAAGGAGCTGGGACATTCGAGTAACGAAGTCTCATTCGTATAGCGGCAATCGCCACGATAGCAATCATCCAACCCACACCGGAACCTAGACCAAAGACTGTGGCTTCGGCAAATTCATAATCCCTTTCTTGCATAAACAAGGATCCCCCCAAAATGGAACAATTCACCGCAATGAGCGGTAGAAAAATCCCCAAGGCCCCGTACAATTCAGGAGATAGTTTTTCGACCAACATTTCGACCAGCTGCGTCATGGAAGCAATGGTTGCAATGAACATGATAAAAGCCAAAAAACTCAAATCAACCTTGGCCAAGGATGGACTAATCCAAGCCAGGGCCCCTTCCTTCAAAACCTTGTTCAAGAGTAACCAATTCAGCGGTACGGTAATGGTCAATACAAAGACCACAGCCACGCCTAGACCCAAGGCTGTTTTGACGTTTTTGGAAACAGCCAAATAGGAACACATGCCCAAAAAGTAAGCAAAAATCATGTTGTCGATAAAAACCGATCGAACAAAAACGGATACCAAATCCGCGGCTAGAAACAGGGTACTCATTCTTTTTCCTCCAAATGTTTAGCAAAACTTCTTTGAACCCAGATATAACATGCGACCACGAACAAGGCGCCTGCAGGAATCATCATCAACCCGTTGTTGACATAGCCCGCTTCGTACAAGGCGTCAGGGATCACTTTGAAACCAAAGAGCTTGCCACTACCCAACAATTCACGAAAGAAAGCCACCGTAAGGATGACCGCTCCGTAACCAAATCCATTACCTAAACCATCCAACAAGGATGGAAAAGGTTTGTTGCCCATGGCATAGGCCTCAAGACGACCCATAACAATGCAATTGGTAATAATTAAACCGACAAAAACTGAAAGCTGTTTGCTGATATCGTACATGTAGGCTTTGAGAATCTGATCCACCAAAATAACCAAGACCGATACAACGGTTAGTTGGACAATGATTCGAATTCTTGGCGGGATAGCATTCCGCATAAGCGATATCACCAAGTTGGACAAGGCAACCACCGCAGTAACCGATAATGCCATGACCATGGTGGGTTTCATTTGGGTCGTTACGGCCAAGGCCGAGCAAATCCCCAAAACCTGTATAGTCACCGGATTGTTGTCCGACAAAGGATCGGTGATGAGTTTCCTCTCTTTTTTACCGAGTAGTGGCTTTTTTTCGACGGGACTTTGAACCAATACGTCGCTCATAGTGGAAGGGATTGTGTGGATTGTTGACGGATATATTTTAGGTAACAGGCCAGGTCTTGTTCCAGCATTTTACTCACACCGTTGGAGGTTATGGTACCACCACTAATCGCATCTACCGCATGGGGCATGCTCGCATCGTGCTTTCCTTTTTCAACTTTGACCGAGACAAAATCACCTTGCTCGTTGAGAAGTTTTTTGTTAATAAATTGTTGCTCAAAGGCGTCTGTATTGATTTCAGCGCCCAAGCCCGGGGTTTCGCCTTTGTGATCAAAAATGGCCGAACGGAGGGTATTGCCATCCTCATTCAAAGCCAAATAGCCCCAAATGGGACCCCACAAACCGGTACCGGCCACCTGAAGTAAATACGTGGTCCGACCGCTGGGATCCCGGTAAACGTACATGGGGTAACGAACCTTGTAAGCGGGGTTTTTGGTATTCATTTTTTTCTCCAAAGCCAAATCCAAAGCAAGAGCCTCCACGCCTTGAACCTGTTGACCTTCTTGGTCAATGACCAAACCCTGAACCAGCTGGTCGAACTTCTTGTAATCATTGGGGCCGTTCAACCCTACCAGAGATAGAATGTTTTGCTGTTTTTCTTTGAGGACGTTCTCGTCCTGAGCAGGCTTGAGTATGGTCGCCGCAGCGGCCAACAAAGCAGCCGATAAAGTCGTCACCACCAGGGCGAAGACGATGGTACCTGAATTTCCTTTGGATGACATAGGGTATGGAATGAATTTTTAGGCTAGGGAGGCGCGTGTCGCTAATCGTTTGTTCCGGCGAGCGATATTTGCTTGGACCACATAATGGTCAATCAGGGGAGCCATGACATTCCCGAACAGAACAGCCAGCATGATTCCTTCGGGATAGGCCGGATTAAAAACCCGAATCATGACCGCCATCATGCCAACCAAAAGTCCGTAGATCCATTTACCGGTGCCTGTATGCGCCGCTGTTACCGGATCCGTGGCCATGAAGACTGCTCCAAAGAGAAGGCCGCCCATGGCCAAGTGCAAATAGAACGGCATGTTCATGAATGGTGTCATCCCAATTCCGTTAAAGATGAGGCCCATCAACAAAGCCCCCAAAATCACCGAAATCATAATGACGCCAGAGCCTATACCTGTGATAATCAAAAAGGCAGCACCCAAGAGGATCGCAATTTTGGAGGTCTCTCCTATGGAACCCGGAATCAAGCCAACCACCATATCCTGCAAGGAATAATTCCAAGGTTGGTCTGCGGAAATCTGAAAAGGCGTACCGGTCGCAGCGGCATTGGCCAAAGCCGTGGCACCGCTGTAAACATCCGACTTCTCCGAAATCCAAACCTGATCCCCACTCATAAACGTAGGGTAGGCAAAAAACAAAAAGACTCTAGCGGTCAGGGCAACATTCAAGACATTCATACCGGTACCCCCAAAAACTTCTTTGGCAAAAACTACCGCAAAAGCGGTGGACAATCCCACCATCCACAAAGGAATATCTGGGGGAAGCACCAAGGGAATTAACATACCGGAAACTAGGAAGCCCTCGTTGATGGCATGGCCCTTTTTTGAAGCCACAAAAAACTCAATTCCCAAACCCACCGAATAGGAAACGACCACAATGGGGAGCACTTTGAGAGCGCCATAAAAGACTTTGTCCCATAGACCGTTCAAGGGAGAGCCAGCAAACTCACCCAAAGCCAAGAAATGCTGATGACCCACATTAAAAATCCCAAACAACAAAGACGGCACCATGGCCAGAATCACAAAGAACATGGTCCGCTTAAGGTCGATGCCTGCCTTGATGTGGGTGCCTCCTTGACTCACCCTATCCGGAGTGAAAAGGAAGGTCGCGAAACCGTCAAAAAGGGTGTGAAATTGCGCATATTTCCCGCCTTTCTCAAAGTCAGGGCGGAGTTCCAGTATTTTCTTTTTTAGAAATTCCATGGGTGAACTAAAATTGTAACCATTTGAATATTAACAGATAGTACTTATTCCTCTTCTCCAATGAGCAGGTCGAGCCCTTTTCGAACCATTTCTTGGACTGGGATTTTGGAGGTGCACACAAATTCACAGAGGGCCACATCCTCCTCGTCCAATTCGTGCAGCCCCAATTGCTCCATTTCTTCTACATCCTGGAAATGGATGGCCTTGAGTAAATAGGTCGGCAACAAGTCCATCGGTAGAACCTTTTCGTATTGCCCCGTCATCACAAAAGCCCGCTCTTCACCGTGGGTATTGGTGTTGACTTGGTAGGAGCGCTTGCTCAACCAACCCGACAAGAATGACCTGGAAATGTCAGGGCGAGCATAGGACGGTAACAACCAGCCCAAAAATTCCAAATCCCGGCCTTCCGGAATAACACTTAATTGATCATGGTAGAAACCGAGAAATCCGTCAGCATCCACCTGTTCCCCGCTCAGAACGTCCCCGGATATGGTTCGATGCTCCCCTTCTTTCAATCCTGCGCCTTGGAGGAGGCCGGAAACAGAAGCCCCCAAAATCGCCTGGGTGTAACCTGGTTTTTGCAAGGAAGAACCGCCGACCGCAACCCAACGTCGGGCATCGTAGTAACCGGTCAAGAAAAGGCGACCAAGGATGATGACATCGGCAGGGGTCATAGTCCATACACAGTCCCCCTTGGCAATCGGACCAAGATGGTGCATTTGAATGCCTACATTTCCCGAAGGATGAGGCCCATCGAAAGAATGAATTTGAACCCCTTGGGCTCCGATGAAATCCTTGGAACGGGTTAAACGTTGATGGATGTTGAGGAAAACATTGCCCTTGCAGAGCTGCTGGAGAACCTTAAGGCCTTCGGCAAAGGCTGCGGGATCTTTCTCGACCTGAAAATCACGGTCTGCCGCCATGGGGGCTGTATTGAATGCCGAAATCACGACGCAGCGTGGTTGGGCATCAGGCCTGGCCATGCGGTTGTAGGGCCTTTGACGCAGGTGGGCCCAGACCCCTGAATTCATCATTTTGGCGCGAATGGCCTCGGCATCCAATTCCGATGGCATGGCGGAACCGAAATCTTGGTAACGGATTTCGGCATCCGCTTCCAGGACAATCGCCTCCAAAACGCGTTTGGGGCCACGCTGAATTCGCTGTACTTTGCCACTAACGGTACTGCATATGAACAATCCTGGAAAAGCTTTGTCTTCCATCAATGGTGTTCCTGCCAGGACCGCGCTCCCCTCTTCGACCAAGAGCCTGAGCTTCTGGTATCTGAAGATAGTGGGCCTAATGGCGCAAAGGTTTGATGAGGATGAAAGGATGGTTTGGGAGCTGGGAGTGCCAACGAGTTTGATGTCGTATCCCCTACGAAGGCTGATGGTTTGGGCCATAGGATTATTGCGCGCCAAAAATACATTTCAAAACCTACGTTAACTCAAAAACGAACCATTATTTTGCCAATCATGAATCTTCCAAATTGGCGCCATCGCCTGCTTTGCATAACCACAGGGTTGTTGATGCTTAAGTCATTGTCGATCAATGCTTTGGGAACAAATCCAGGGCCGGACGTTTACCATGATCAAATTTGGCGAGAGGATATCCACTCGGTGCGGCTCCATACCGACCAAGACCCTTTCGGTTCACCCGTTTGGGAGCTGGGCTCGGACAACCCCCCTTTGATGCTTCGTTTCGATGACTTGGCTGGGGGTTACCTACCCTATACCGTACGACTCATCCCCTGCCGCCGGGATTGGACAGCCTCCGATTTGTTCGAAGCCCAAGCCATGGAGAGCATCGGGCAGGAACTGGTCCAGCAGCACAGGCCTTCTTTCAATACCCTGGAGCAATACACCCATTACAGCCACCCAATTCCATCCGAAGTACTGCGGCCGAAGGTTTCAGGCAATTTTGCGGTGGTGGTCTATGCGGATCAGGGCCTGCAGGAAATCGTTTTGACCCGAAGGCTCTTGGTTTTGGAAAACCGTGTTTCGGTTTCGGCTTTGGTGCGAAGAGCCTACGCAACCAACGAACAAGACGAAGCCCAACAACTTGACTTGGAACTTGGCATAGGCAAACTGCTCATCAATCAACCCGCTATGGACCTTAGTTTCCAGGTGATGCAGAACGGCGATTGGAGCAGTCTGCGCAAGGGTCCGGGTTTCCCCACTTTTTTGGCACCCCAACAATGGGCCTACAGGGGGCAGCCTGAACTCGTGTTCCTCGGCAACAACGAATACAGGGCCGTGGATCTGCGTACCGTTCGTACCCCCGGTCGTCGAATTTCCAAAATAATCCGCACGGTGGATGGATACCAGGCATGGGTCGAAAACGACCAATCCCTAGCAAGCAAAGCCCACTTCAGCCAGCGGGATTTGAACGGGCGTTCTTTGATCCAAAATTTTGAGCAAAGAACCCCCCATACCGAATCCGAATACGTATGGACCACCTTCGCCCTGGAGCCAAAATTGAACGAAAGCTGGAGCAAGGTGTATTTGCAAGGGGATTTTGGGCAGACGGCCTGCGATGAATCCTTGGCCATGGAATGGCAAGAAGAAAGCGGACTGTATGTGAAATCCCTCTACCTCAAGCAAGGCTTCTACGATTACCGCTACCGAACCGGCGAGTCTCTCTGCGAAGCCATTTCTATAGAGGGCAGCCACAGCGACACCGAAAATGATTACGAAATCCTGGTGTACTATCATCCCCCAGCCGGTATGGCTTACGATCGATTGGTGGGTTATACCAAGGTTAATTCCATGGGGCAGAAAAGCCGTTAATTCCTACAACAATTCATTGGCTAGGTTCGCAAGGTCCGAACGCTCCCCTTTCTCCAAGGTTACATGGGCAAAAATGGGCTGACCTTTCAGCTTATCCACCAGGTAGGATAGCCCGTTGGAGTGGGCATCCAAATACGGGGTATCGATTTGGTTGATATCCCCGGTGAAAATAATCTTGGTCCCTTCCCCTGCCCTGGAAATAATGGTTTTGACTTCGTGCGGGGTCAGGTTCTGGGCTTCATCGACGATGAAACAAATATTGGAGAAAGAGCGACCCCGAATGTAGGCCAAAGGAACAATGCTCAACTTCTCTTGCTGCAACATTTCGGTAATTTTTTGATAATCCTTATCCCCTTCATGGTACTGGTTTTGGATGAACTTCAGGTTATCGTATAAAGGCTCCATGTACGGATTCAATTTGGACTTGATATCGCCGGGAAGATATCCAATATCCTTGTTGCTCAAGGGAACAATGGGCCTGGCCAAATAAATCTGCTTGTACTGCCTGCGGGCCTCCAAGGCTCCAGCCAAAGCAAGCAAGGTTTTGCCCGTGCCTGCTATGCCCTGAAGAGTGACCAAGCGAACCTTTTCGTTGAGAATCGCATGCAATGCAAAGGCCTGTTCCGCATTTCGGGGCTTGATGCCGTAAGCAACACGCTTATCCACACGGGTCATCTCCTCCCTAAAAGCGTCGTAACACGCCATCACCGAATCCTTTCCGTTGCGCAGGATAAAGTACTCGTTGGCCTTGGTTTCGCTAATTCCCATTTCCTTGGCCGACCCGAATCCTTCCTTGTAAATCTGATCGATCAAGGTGTTCGCAATTCCATTGCGGATGGATTTGCCGGTATATACCTCTTCCAGATTCTTGATCTTCCCAAAGCGATAATCCTCAGCCTCCAAGCCCAAGGCCCTGGCTTTTATTCGTAAATTGACATCTTTGGTCACCAAAATGACGGGGCGTTCCGGGTAGGATTCTTTGAGATGCAAGGCAGTGTTAAGAATTCTGTGGTCTGCCTTGTGTTGCCCAAAAATCTTGTGGGCATCCACCGAGGCATCTTCTCGCATTTCGACCCTTAGGCGTCCGCCCGGTGCTCCGGGAATTGCAATCCAATCCAATAATTTACCGGATTGAGAAAGTTGATCCAAGAAACGAATAAACTCTCGCGCTTCAAAATTCAGGCTGTCGTTCCCTTTCTTGAATTGATCCAATTCTTCGAGAACTGTAATGGGCAGGGCGACATCGTGCTCATGAAAATTATTGACCGAGTGATGATCATGCAGAAGGACCGAGGTGTCGAGAACAAAGATTTTTTGGGGCTTGGACTTGGCTTTTGGCATGGCCCGAATTTACACCCCGGCGCCCTCTCTTCCCTATCTTTGAACATCTCATTCGCCATTTAACGATAAATTCATGCCGCGCCCCCTTTCCCCCAACGACCCCTGCCTGGTTTCCGTCGCCCGCACCCCCGTTGGGAGCATGGGCGGTTCTTTGGCCAGTCTTTCCGCCACGTCTTTGGGTAGCATCGCCATCGCAGCCGCTTTGGACAAAGCCGGCCTCCAAAACGACGATCCTTCGGGAATTATAGGCATTGACGAAGTTTACATGGGGAATGTCATCAGCGCTGGCTTGGGGCAAGCCCCGGCAACCCAGGCCGCCGTGGGGGCAGGCATTGCCAAAACCGTCCCTTTTACCACCGTCAACAAAGTCTGTGCATCAGGCATGAAAGCCGTGATGCTGGGTGCCCAATCCATTGAATTGGGGCAGAACCGCGTGGTCGTTGCCGGTGGTATGGAGAGCATGAGCCAAGTTCCTTATTATTTGGATCGGGCCCGAAATGGGTATAAGTTCGGCCATGCCCAATTGGTGGACGGTATCCTCAAGGATGGTCTTTGGGACGTTTACCACCAGTACCATATGGGTAATGCCGCGGAATTGTGCGCCCGCGATATGCAAATTTCCAGGGCTGACCAGGATGCATACGCCATCGAATCCTACCAAAGGGCGGCAGCTGCCTGGCAACGAGGCAAATTCGCCAACGAATTGGCGGTAGTGAGCATGCCCGGTCCCAAAGGCAGCACCATAACGGTTACCGAGGACGAAGACTATACCAAAGTCAATTTCGAAAAGATCCCCGGCCTCAAGCCAGTCTTCGAAAAAGAAGGAACGGTTACCGCTGCCAACGCTTCCAACCTAAATGACGGAGCATCGGCGGTGGTCCTCATGGCCCACGGAGAAGCCCAAGCCAGGGGGCTCAAGCCCTTGGCACGGATATTGGGCTATGCCGACGCTCAACAAGCCCCTGAATGGTTCACTACGGCCCCATCCAAAGCCATTCCCTTGGCCATGCACCGGGCCGGCATCTCCGCTAACGATGTGGACTTTTACGAGATCAACGAAGCCTTTTCGGTGGTTTGTCTAGCCAATAACCGTCTTTTGAATTTAGATCCTACCAAAGTCAATATCTACGGAGGCGGCGTTTCGATCGGTCACCCCATTGGCAGCTCCGGTTGCCGGATTTTGGTCACCCTGTGCAGCGTTTTGAGCCAAGAAAAGGGACGCATCGGGGTTGCCGGCATTTGCAACGGCGGTGGTGGGGCATCCGCCATGGTCTTAGAACGTCTTTGACCCAGCCCAAAACCCGAGGCGCAATCCCGTGGGGGTGCAACCCAAATTGCACAGAAGGCGGTATATTTACGCTTGCTCAAACGTTGGATTTTCCTTGAGGATGCCAGCAAAACACACCCTGGTCGGGTGGCCGAGTGGCTAGGCAGAGCTCTGCAAAAGCTCCTACAGCGGTTCGAATCCGCTCTCGACCTCCAAATAACGATAGGCTCGCTCAATTTCAGTCTTCGGTTACTCGTACCGAAGGGCCTCAATAGGATCCAGGGCCGCCGCTTTGGCCGCGGGATAATATCCCGACACCAACCCCACCAGGAGGCATAACACAATACCGCTGGCCATCCATACCCAAGGTATGATGAATCCCACGCCCACCATCAGGGCAACGGAATTGCCGATGATGATGCCTAAGACAATTCCCATGAGACCGCCTATTTGTCCAATCACCAAGGCCTCCAAGAGGAACTGCTGACGAATAGCGGATTGCGTAGCACCCAGTGCCTTGCGTGTCCCAATTTCACGAGTCCTCTCCGTCACAGAGACCAGCATGATGTTCATCAGCCCAATGGCGGCACCCAATAACGTGATTAAACCTATGGCTTTGGCTGCCAAATCAATAAAGGCCAGGTTCTCAATCAAACTCCTTGCAAAACTATCGGATTTGGTGATGGCAAAATTATCCGGATCTTGGCGACTTATTCGTCGAATGTTGCGAAATAAACCTGTAGCTTCTTGCTCGGCATAAGCAAGTTGATTGGGATCCGATAAGGTGTAAGAAATCACATAAGAGCGATCCACCGATGGGTAATAGGATTGGATATGCTTCAAAGGCAAAACACAGATTCGATCGCTGTTGTTCCCAAACCCGGAACCTTTGGAGGCAATGACCCCGATCACCCGATAACGGGAACTCCCAACCGAAACTTGTCGGCCACTGACACTTTCATTCCCAAAAAGTTTGCGGGCTACCTCGGAACCCAGGATAATGACCGCAGAGCCGTTTTGGAGTTCCACGGCTGAAAAATTCCGCCCATGGTTTAAAGAATACCCCCCCACTTTCAGATATTGCACATCCGATCCCATCAGGGTCACGTTGGGATTGGTTTTGCGCCCCTTCCCTTTGATCACGGCCGTCCAACTCACATTCCCTGAAATCGAGCCATGGCCTGGAAATTCAAAGCGCTCCATAAAAGTCTCGGCTTCCCTGAACGTGATGGGTCGGTATTGTACCCTGCGGCGCCTGTTTCCAAAACCACTGGAGGAGGGTCGGTTGCGAATCACCAAGGTATTGGACCCCATGCTGGAAAACGTATCCGTTATGGATTTCTCCAACGCATCAATGGAGGTCAAAATGCCAACCAAGGCGGTGATTCCAATCCCAATAATTCCCGCGGTAAGGGAGGTCCTAAGGCGATTACCCCCCACGGCATTCAGGGCTATTCTGAGATTATCCGTCCACCCGAGGGAGGTCGTGGTCGTTTTGATCATCGAAACTAGGTTTCATAGCCCCAATATAGGTCTTGCAAGGCCTTTATCCTTAATTTCGCCAACCTATACACTTTAAACTCACCCCATGACCTTTGATTTGGAAATGATCCGCCAACATTACGCACAATGGACCCAGCGCTGCGATGATGTTCGGCAGTCCTGCAATCGCCCCTTGACCCTCACCGAGAAAATTCTCCTTACACACCTCTGGTCGGACTCCAATGCTTCACCTGCTCAATTAAGACGCGGAGTTGATTATGTAGATTTCGCTCCAGATCGCGTGGCCATGCAGGATGCAACCGCCCAAATGGCCTTGTTGCAATTCATGCAAGCGGGGCGGCCCTCGGTGGCTGTACCTAGCACGGTGCATTGCGATCACCTGATCCAAGCCAAGGCAGGGGCCGCAACGGACCTTCGCGAAGCCGTGGACAAAAACAAAGAAGTCTTTGATTTTCTCTCGTCGGTTTCCGATAAATACGGGATTGGCTTTTGGAAACCAGGGGCTGGAATTATTCACCAAGTGATCTTGGAAAATTACGCCTTTCCCGGTGGGCTCATGATCGGGACCGATTCGCATACCCCCAATGCGGGTGGTCT
>Ga0194124_10001748_pt1 | contig 26313 bp, 25 predicted proteins | sample TA2KigCas0mmetaG_FD_148605 | JGI IMG/M metagenome (GOLD analysis project Ga0194124, IMG submission 148605) | Freshwater microbial communities from Lake Tanganyika, Tanzania - TA2015031 Kigoma Deep Cast 0m | ecosystem: Environmental > Aquatic > Freshwater > Lake | place: Tanzania: Lake...
ACTCCGGCGAAACTGACCTTGAAAATTTGGTGCGCCAGCCGTTTTGGACGAGGGCGACTTGGTAGGTGACGTCGGGGCGGCGCTTGAGTTGCCACAGGGTGTGGTTGTTGTCGGTGCGCGAGAGCACGAGTTTGGGCTTAACGAAATCGATGTAGGCCTCGAGATACGCGACTGCGCCCAGACGCGCCTTGGGCAGAGCCCGCAATAGCGCGAGCATGTTGATGCTTTCGCCCCGGATGTCCATGATGTGCGGATTGTGATGCGCGAACATCTCGTCTAACGGGCTGGCCGTGCCACGATCGATGATCAGCAAGTCAGATTGCGGTGGTCTGCGCCAGACACGCTTCGTGCCGCGGAAGTACCGCCATGCGCGCCGCAAAAACTGCAGAAAGTTTTTCATTTCCGACTACAAACAGTAGTTGTAAAGAGAGTTACGAATAGTAGGGGTTCGCGCCGGTCGAGTGATCGGTGATGTCGCGCACTCGCGCAATCGCCGGCACGCGCTCGACCAACATCGCCTGCACACCCTCGAGCATCGTTTGCCGCGACATCGAGCAGCCGTGGCATCCCCCGCCCATCGTGAAGTAAGCGGTGCCCTCGTTGTCGTGGCCCGCAAACGTGACGAAGCCGCCATGCGCCGCAAGCGCCGGGTTGACATCGTTGAGCACGATCGCCTCGACCTGCGCAGAAGTTTCGTCGTCGGCGACGAGCCCTTCAAAACTCGCTTTCAACGGCTTGTTCGGGTTGCGAATCAAAAGACCTTTGACCTCGTCATGATCCAACTCGGCGCCGCGCAACAGATCTAAATCTTTGGCGCCGACAATTATCTTCAGGCCGTTGATCGTGCGCACCTCGTCGCTGAACGCCGCCTTGACGAACTCGTCGAAGACCAGGTCGTATCGAAAGTCCTCGCCAGGCCCCGACAAGATTTCAACCCGCAGACCGAGCCGATCGCGCTCAGATTCGGCGTCGCGCAACTCGATCAACTTGGCGTGGGCGTTCGGCGTGATCGTGATGATCGTGTCGGTCGAACTCGGCGCGCTGCCCACACCGGCACTCGGCGCGCCGCCAACACCAGAACTCGCTCCATTGTTTGCCGCCGGCATCGCGCCAGCGAGGGGGCTCGCCTTGTTCATCGGCTGAAACGCTACCTGCGACCGCGCGCTCGAGACTGTTATCGTTAACACATCACGCACGGGGAGTCCACTGGTTCGGTGGGCTGAGAGGGTGGTCGCCACCACCGACCCGCACACCTGATCTGGGTAATGCCAGCGGAGGAAGCGATAATGACCGACACATCTTTGATTTTCAGCGGCGGTCCAAAACCTACGACCGCGACGCTGGCCGCCGCTCGCGCGATCGACAAAGTCGATCTGATCATCGCCGCCGACTCGGGTCTGCACTCCGCCGACCAACTCGGTCTGAAAGTCGATTTGGTGATCGGCGATTTCGACTCAGTGGATGAAACCGCCCTCGCCCGCGCCACCACCCGCGGTGCGCAAACGATTCGCCACAGCCACGACAAAGACTTCACAGATCTGCACTCGGCGGTGCAATACGCCGCCGACCGCGGCTCGAAAAGAATCGTCGTGGTCACCGGCGGAGGCGGTCGACTTGATCACCAACTGGGCGTCGTCGCCACGTTGTTCGATCCCCGATTGCGAACCATAAAAGTCGAGGCGCTTTGGAACGACTCGCATCTCTTCGCATTGCAAGGCCCGACCGAGGTTTCGTTCAACACCAAAATCGGTGCGTCAATCGGTCTGCAGAGTTTCAGCGACAAATCAGAAGGCATTTCAACCAAAGGTTTGCGCTGGCCGTTGAAAGACGAGTCGCTCACAAATCACGAAACCCGCGGCGTCAGCAACGAAGCGGTGAGCGAGGAAGTCTCGGTTTCGATTCAAACGGGTCGACTACTGATTATTCATCGATACGGAGCCACATCATGAAAAAAACCAGACAACAATTCTTTTTGCTGCTCGTCGCCGGCGCACTTTTGGCAGGTGCATGCACGAGCAACCAGACGACCAAAACAGACGGTGCGACCGATGATTCGGCCGATCAGGGCCAACCAGCCAACCCGAACGAACCGATCACGCTCAAGTTGTTGGCGTACGACTCGTTCACTCCCTCCCCAGAAATTTTCGACGACTTCACCGCCGAGACAAAAATCAAAGTTGAAATCGTTCTGGGCGGTGACGCGGGTGAACTCGTCACTAAAGCGACGCTCACTGCGGGCAACCCCGAAGCCGACATTCTCTGGGGAGTCGACAACACACTGCTCTCGCGCGCACTCTCCGCCGAGATCTTTCTGCCTTACGCGACACGAAACATCGCGAACCTCGACGAATACGCGCGAACGCTCGTGCCGAACAACGAAGCGACGCCGGTCGACACGGGTGATGTCTGCATCAACTACGACGTCAACTGGTTCAAATCACGAAACATCGCCCCACCCCTGACTTTGCGGGCCTTGACTTCATCGAACTACGCCAACCTGCTGGTCGTGCCGAGCCCCGTCGCCTCGTCGCCAGGTCTCGCGTTCTTGCTGGCCACGATCGCCGAATTTGGCGAGGACGGTTGGGATGAATATTGGAAATCGCTCAAACAAAACGGCGCGCTGATTGTGGGCGACTGGACGACCGCCTACTACACGGAGTTCTCCGGTTCCTCCGGCAAAGGCGACCGGCCGATCGTCGTGAGTTACGGATCAAGCCCGCCCGCCGAGATGATCTTCGCCAACCCTCGACCAGCGACGGCACCGACGGCCGTGGCCGCGCTGACCTGTTTTCGCCAGGTCGAATTCGCCGGCATCTTGCGCGGCACGAAACACGAAAGCGAGGCCCGACAGTTGATCGACTATCTGAGCGACGTCAAGTTTCAAGAAGACCTGCCACTGACGCTTTTCGTCTACCCCGCGAACAAACTGGCGAAACTGCCCGACGATTTCGTCAAATACTCGCTTCGACCCGAGTCGCCGTTGCGACTCGACCCAGATCTGATCGCGCGCAGCCTTTTGATTTGGCTTGATCAATTCACGAACATTGTTTTGCGCTGACCCGAAAGCCCAGGCGATGCGACAGACACGAACGAGACGGTCGAAGTTTGTGAAATCGCTGCTTGCCCTGCCCACGCTTTTCGTGCTTGCGTTCGTGGTCGTGCCCGTGGCGAACATTCTCGGCAGAACCTTCGAAGACATCTCGCTTTCACTCCTGCGGTCGAGCGCGATTCACCAAGTCATCTGGTTCACGACTTGGCAGGCCGTCGCCAGCACGATGGTCGCGCTCGCCTTGGCCGCCCCGATCGCGTTTTGTGTCGCAAATTTCAAGTTCAAGGGCCAACGACTGCTCACAAGTTTGACCAGCATTCCGTTCATCTTGCCGAGCATCGTCGTGGGCATCGCATTTCTCGGCATCTTGCCCGGCAGCATGCATCGCACGGCGTTCGCCTTGATAATCGCCCACGCATATTTCAATTTTGGTTTTGCCGCGCGCACGATCGGCAACCGCTGGTTGCAGATTCATCCACACCTCGACGACGCGGCCCGTATACTGGGCGCCTCGCCGGCGAAACTTTTTTCAACCGTCACATTGCCGATTCTGCGACGCTCGATCGTCAACACATCGCTGATCGTGTTCACCCTAAGTTTCACCTCTTACGGCGTCGTGCGAATGCTCGGCGGCCCAGCACGATCGACGATCGAAACCGAGATCTATTTTCGGGCGATGCAACTCGGCGATGTCTCGGGGGCGGTTCTGCTGAGCATCGTTCAGATTCTGCTGGTGGGTTTGTTGTTTTTGATCTCGACACGCTTCGGCTCTCGTGACTCGCGCCGAGTTTCAACCCCCACGGTTTCGCGTCAGAAACGCATCGACTCGACCAAAAACCGGACTGTCATCGCTCTGGTCGGGCTCGGCGCGATCGGTTTCACCGTCTTGCCGTTGCTGGCGATTCTCAACAAGTCACTGCGAACAAGCAAGGGTTTCACTCTCGAAGGTTGGCGTTTGGTGGTGTCGTCAAACGAACTTTGGCGGGGCCTGTCGACGTCGTTCATCTATGCGTTCGGCGCCCTGATAATCGCCGTTCTGCTGGCGACGATCGCCGCGACCGCGGCCGTATACGACGAAAACACGGCCGGCCTCGTCGGGGTGCTCACATCTCTGCCGATCGTGGTATCCAGTGTTTCGATCGGTCTCGGGGTTCTAATCACATTCGATACACCGCCATTCGACTGGCGCGGATCACAACTAATGCTGCCACTCGCCCACGCGATGATCGCCTTGCCGCTCGCCGTACGAATGATCACGCCGGTTCTGCAAGGTATTCCCGCGTCGTTGCGACAGGCTTCGAGCGTGTTGGGTGCAACCACCTGGCAAACCTGGCGCACTATCGACCTGCCGATCATCCGCCGCACCATCGTCTCGGCCGCCGCGATCTGCGCCGCGGTTTCGCTCGGTGAATTCGGCGCGAGCAGTTTTCTCGTTCGTCAAAGCAACGAGACGCTTCCGGTTCTGATTTCGCGGTTGTTGTCTCGACCAGGCGACATTCTGCAAACCCAGGCCTTTGCCCTGTCGGTGATCCTCGTGCTGTTCAGCGCCGGAATCATTTTCGTGATCGACTCATCCGAGGACTTTTCACCCGCCAAGCGAACGGCGAACAATGCTTGAGGTCAGGGCGATCAGCATTGAATACGATTCAAAGCCGCTGTTCACCGATCTTTCGCTGACGATCAACACGGGCGAAATAGTCGCATTGACGGGCGACAGTGGGTCGGGAAAAACCACTCTTTTGCGCTGCATCGCCGGGGTCGAGAACATGGCTTCCGGCTCGATCATTCTCGACCACGCCGACATCACCGATCAACCCGCCCATCTACGACGCATCGGCCTGGTATTCCAGGACAACCAGCTCTTTCCGCATTTGAGCGTCGGGCAGAACATCGCATACTCGCTGAAACTAAAAGGCACCGACAAAAAAACCATTCAAGCCAAAGTCGCTCACGCGCTTGAACTTGTCGGCCTCGAAAACCTCGCAAATCGCGAAGTCGTCAATCTCTCGGGCGGCGAAGCCAAGCGAGTCGCCGTCGCACGCGCCCTGGTCGCCGAGCCACGGGTGTTGTTGCTCGATGAACCGCTCAACGGTCTCGACAGTCGGCTTCACGCCAAACTTCTCAAAGATCTGGGCGAATTGATTCGTGACCGTGGCGTCACGACCCTGCATGTCACTCACGACCACGATGAGGCCGCGGCGATTGCCGACCGAGTTATTGACCTGCACCAACTAATCTCGTGACTCGTGCCGGATAATTCGCGCCGAGTCGTCGAAATCACGACCGAGCAAACCTACGCTTTGCGCATCTCCGTGTTGCGACGCGATACGGCAAACAAAGACCCCAAATACTCCGAAGATTCGCAGCCCGAAACTGTTCACTTGGGCATCTTTGCCAACGAAAAATCTCTGATCGGCACATCGACCTGGGCAGTTAAGCCGTTTGTCGCCGACCCGAATTCACGGGCGGTACAACTGCGGGGCATGGCCGTAGATACAACCCACCAGAGCAACGGTCTCGGAAAACTCATGTTGCAGGCCGGTGTCGATCGTGCCAAGGAGAACGGCGCCAAATACGTCTGGGCTAAAGCCCGTGATTCAGCCCTGAATTTTTATCTTCGCAACGGATTCTCTGTTCACGGACAAGGTTTCACCGAAGAGGTAACCCAGTTGCCCCATCACATCGTCGTCTACAAGGTCAACTAACCGCCCACGCCAAATCACCCGCGTGATCCCACGCGTCTGATCAATCACCCTTGATCGCAACGATCTGGCTGAAACGCAAAGTTTCATTGCCCGTCGGGCGCACGAAAAGTTCCAGCAACCATTCTCCGGCGCGAGGCACCAGCAGTCGACCCTGAAAGTGATTTGTTCCCGCGAGTTCAACCTCGACGGGTATCGGCGGTATCTCGCCATCGACCGTCGAGATTTGGGCGGTCATCGTCTGAATGGATTGCAACGCCCCGCCGGGCGGCGAGAAGACGACATGCAATTCGACCTCCCCGACCCTCGCAGGCGTGATCGTGACATCGGCGATCACATTTGCCTGCACCAAAGTTTTGGCGAATGGCTCGGCCGAGTTCACCGACAACGGCGGCACCGAAACCAGAACGGCGGTCGCCGCCAGCACGACGACACCGATCGCGCCTTCAACCGCGATTGTTCGCGAGAATCTGAGTTTGGTCAGGTCTTGCGAGTCGACTTTCTTCGACTTGAAAACCTGTCGCGCCTTGGCCCCCGCACCGATCGCCACGAGCACGAGCGCGACCTTGACGCTGAGAACCACGCCATAACTCGTGGAAAAAATATTCTGCAATCCGTCCATCATTCGCCACGCCTGGGCGACCCCGGTCGCGACCATGATCGGCATCGTGATCGTGGCGGTGAATGAAAACCACGAGATCACCTGTGGCGACTCTGCTTGCCATCTTCTACCCAGCAAAATCATCGTCACCAGCCCACCCATCCACGCCGACACGCACATGAAATGCACGATGTCGGTGACGATGCTCAATGCCGAAAACTGGCGCATTCCCGGATGCCCCGAAATCGAAAACGTTGCGAACAGGCCCGTGGCGATCAAGACGGAGAGCACGCGATAAACAGGCTGACGGTGCAGATCTCGCCGCCAAATCATCGCGCCGATCGCCAGCAAAATGAAACCCCTGATCACCAACCAAATGCCCAGGCGGGTCGAGAAAACTTCGTCGGCCAGACCAAAAATTTCTCCGATACCCAACGCCTTGCCCAACGCATAAGGCGCCTGCAAAAAATAAACGAGCACCGAACCGATCGCACTTGCGAACCACGACGCCCAAATAATTCTGTCGACCCTCGAGTCGCCGATAATGCGAGTCGACAACAGCATCGAACCAACCAACACCATCACACCCAGGAAAGTCAGCCACCGTGCCATCCCCATCGCCATACGAATTGATGCCGGCGCCGAACTGGACGCCAAAATATCTTCTTGCAGTCGACCGAGGTCAGAACCCCGCGTGCCAATTTGAAAACCAAATGCGCCCTGCACCGGGTGGCTGTCGGTCGAAACAACCCGCCACACGACCAGATAACTGCCGGGCTCCAACTCGGGCACACGAACCTGAACGACCTGCCTATTTGTCGCCGAGTCGACGATCGCATGTTGCGGTGTCGGCAGAACGATCAACCGCGAATCGGCGTCGAAAAGTCGAATGCTGCCGAACGAAATCTCGACCGCCTCGCCGAAAGTCAGCCTGATCTGCTCGGGCGACTCTTCGAGAACCGCCGAAGCCGCCGGCTCGCTCGCCTTCAGGCCAGCGTGTGCCTCGACCGATTTGGGCGGGCCTGCCAAGAAGATCGCGCAGAGAATCGTGGCGGCGAAACCGACTCGAACGAACAACCTCACAACGGATCAGGTTTTGCAAGTCCGGGCACTTCTGTTCGCCCCATGAGCCACGCGAGCCGTTGCGAAGGCGCGAGTTTTCTCGCGATTTCGGGCAACTCTGTCAGCCCCATCGGTTTGCGACTGCGCCAAAGCATGATCTGCTGGTCAAGTTCGAGTCGAACATACAACGGCGTCAAGTCTTCGTAGCCCAACCCGAGATTCAGATCCGCGTGATGAATCTCGACCTCGCGCCAGCGCAGAAACACCAACGACGACATTTCAATCGTTCGTCCACCCAGATTGCGACCTTGTCCGGCCCATGTTTTTTCGTTGGCGCTCGCCCAAGCGGCCTCGAGACCATAAATCGAGAGCCGCAAGTCCATCACCAATTCCTCGGCTGTTCGACCCGACCCAGACTCGATGTCAGAATTTCTCTTTTCAACGCTCGGGTATTGCTGACCGATCTCACCTCGCACCGCGCACTGCAGCAGATGCACATGACTGTCGGCGTTTCGTGCCAGATGGGTCAGAACATGGCCGCGCGACCAGTTGGGCAAAAGCGAATCTTCACGACATTGATCGTCGGTCAGCGAACCGAGCGCCGTCAACAGTCGCTGGTGGGCCTCCGCGCAACCCGAGACATGTTCGTTCAGGTCGTCGGCAAGTTTTTTCTTGTCTGAGCCAGACATCTTCTACAAACTAGTTGTTGATCGACCTTTGCGGAATAACGACGACCGTGCCATCGGCCTCATGATGAACGCGGGCCGAGACGCCGTAGAACTCGGCGAGCGTCTCAGACCGCAGAACAGTTCGGGCGTCGCCTGATGCCACGCACGAACCTTGATGCATCAACACGAGACGATCCGAATACAAACCCGCCAGCGTCAGGTCGTGCATCGCCGAGACGACGGTCAGGCCCCGCTCGCGACGCAGGTCGTCGACCAATTCGAGGGCTTGCTGTTGATGCCCGATATCGAGCGCCGCGGTCGGCTCGTCGAGCAGCAAAACGGGGGCTTCTTGCGCCAACGCGCGGGCGATGACGATTCGTTGACGCTCACCGCCCGAGAGAGTACCGACCATTCGTTTGGCGAACCGCGCCAGATCGAGTCGTGTCAGAACTTTTTCGATCACCTGCCTGTCTTCAGTCGACTCAGAGGCGAAGTGTTTGATGTAAGGATTTCGACCCAACAACACATAATCGAACACAGACATGTCGTCGGGTATCAACGGCGTCTGCGGAACGAAGGCGATATTTTGCGCCCGCCACTTCGCCGATGTCGTCGGAATTTCTTTTTGATCGATCGCCACCGATCCCGAATACTCGACCAACCCAGCCACCGCGCGCAACACCGACGACTTGCCTGCACCGTTCGGTCCGATCAAACACAGCCATTCGCCAGCGTGCAGAATGTCGTTGAAACCGTTCACCGCCACGACACCGCCATACGAGATCGACAAGTTGCAAAACCCGAGCGTGCTCATGACTGGGTTCTTCTCGCCCTGAGCAAAAACAGAAAGAATGGCGCGCCAAAAAACGCCGTGACCACACCGATCGGCGTTTCGGCGGGATCAGCGAGCACGCGACTCGGAATATCAGCGAGCACCAAAAAGATCGCGCCGAACAAAATGCTCAAAGGCAACACCCGTCGATAACTGGCTCCGAAGATCAGACGCACCGTATGAGGCACGATGATGCCCACAAAACCGATCAGACCACTGACCGCAACGGCCGACGCCGTGCCCAAGGTCGCCGCCAAGACGACCGTCAAACGCACGCGACGAATATTCGTGCCCAGCGCGGTGGCCTCCTCGTCGCCGACCCGCAAAACATCCAACAAACGTCGATGCATCAACAAAACGACGCAACTGAAAACGACATAGGGCAGAATCAGGCGCACATCGCCCCAGGTCGCGCTCGACAGCCGACCCAACACCCACGAAAAAACTTGACGAATCACGTCGTTGTTGCGTTGCAAAATAAAAGTTTGAACCGCAGTCGTCAAAGATGTCACAGCAACACCTGCGAGCACTAAAGCGACAGTTGAACGACTCTTGCCAAATGACGTACCAACGAAGTAGGTCACAAATACCGAAATCACCGCACCAAAAAATGCAGCAAGTGGAAGTGGATCAATCCACCAATTAAAAACGTCACTGCCTCTAACGGCAAAAACTATGGTTGCGCCAAGTCCAGCGCCTGAGGCAACGCCCAAGAGATACGGATCGACCAAGGGATTTCTAAACACGCCTTGATAACTTGCTCCTGAAGCCGATAAGACGGCGCCAACAAGTGCAGCAAGAATTACTCGTGGAGCACGAATTAGCCACACAATATTCCAGTCGGCGTCACTCACCCCGCTGTCAACATTGATAAGCGGCAATCGATCTACAAGTTCAAGCGGCACTCGCCACCATTGTGGTCCGGCTGGACCGATCATTAGTCCGACCATCAGTGCGCATATAACCAAAAACCCACTCAAGGCAAACCACATCCTTGTGTGGTCTCGACCCTGAGTGGGCAATTGGAAACTTTGTATCAGTTTCACCTAATTTCTTTTATGAGTTCGCTGCTACCAACGCAATCGCGTCGCGAATAACTCTGACGAACTCAACGATTCGTGGCCCCCAACGACTTGGAATATCAGCTGGCAATGCGATGACTTGATTGTTTGTCACTGCTTTCAATCGCCCCCAGCCGTCACGAGCAGCAACAATTTCAGGCGTTTCTGAGTGACTAATAAAAATAATGTCAGGGTTCGCCTTGACGATCACTTCGGCAGACAGTTGCGGATAATCATTGCCATCAATGACACCGTCCGCAATATTCTTTAATCCAAATAATCCGTAGACCTGACCGATAAACGTGTTCGAGGTTGCAGAGTACAAAGTGTTGTCTAGCTCATGAAAATAAGTTATTGGTGTTGTTGGCAATTGCACTTCGGCAACAGCAGCAGCAATATCTGTCTGCATTTGTCCGGAAAGTAGCACCGCATTTTCAAGATTTCCAGTCAGTGCGCCAAGTTGCTCTATTTGTAAATAAACATCCTCGAATGATGTAGCGGCTGCCGCCATGAATACCGGAATTGACAGTGATTTCAGTTGATCTACGATCCCGCCTGCATCGTAAGCAACAATCACCAAGTCTGGCGTGTAACCGGCAATTGCCTCAACGTTTGGTTCATAGCCCGAAAGTGCGGTGCCGAGTGCAACTGCATCTGCGGGGAAGTTCGAATAGTCATCCACCGCGACTACTTGCGCGCCCGCACCAATCGCATAAAGCATTTCAGTTGCTGTGGGCGACAGTGAAATAATCCGCATAGGTTGCGTAGTGAGAGTTAAATCACCAACAGTCACCGGATAAGTTGAATTCGCACTCGTGGTTTCGGTTGTTTCAACTACCGAAGTTTCAGTCGTTGTGTCACTTCCACCGCAAGCAGTTAATGCTGTCAATAAAAAAAGGCCGGCAATGCCGACCAGAGATTTCTTCCTCATATAATTTCCTTTTATCCCTCTGGCGAGGATCGTAGGTGAAATGCAGTACTAGGCGACCGGACTAAGTGACATCGCCTTAATTTCTCAAGACGACTTCACTAATACCGTTGCGGGACAGTGCTGGAATCTAACCAGACTTCGCTAAGCATTACATTGCTTCGACTATTGCCGGAGCATGGCAAGACTATCACTTGCTTTAATCAGAGCAACTATCAAAGATTAAAAGTTTGGAAGATTTATGAGCAATAATGTCAACGCAAGTTCAAACGAAAACCCCCCAGAAAACGACCCACGTCCAAAAGAACTTCGTACCCCGAAATCTTTGCTTTTAGTTCATACTGGTCACGGAAAAGGAAAGAGTTCATCCGCTTTTGGAGTAATGATTCGAGGCGTTGCATGCGATTGGAAAGTTGGTGTTGTCCAGTTTGTCAAATCTGGAAACTGGAATGTCGGAGAAGAAAAAATCGGCCATCAACTTGGAGTTGACTGGTTTGCACTCGGTGAAGGCTTCACTTGGGATTCGCAAAACCTAGATCAGGACAAACAACTTGGCGCGCAGGCTTGGAGCAAAGCCCAGGAATTGCTTGGAAGTGGCATTTATGATCTGTTGATTTTTGATGAGCTTACATATTTACTCAATTGGAACTGGACCGAAACTCAACCAGTAATCGATGCTTTATTGAAACGTCCCGAACATACCAGTGTCGTCGTCACTGGTCGAGATGCACCTCAATCACTAATTGATATTGCCGACACAGTTACTGAAATGCGAAATATCAAACATGCGTATGAAAGTGGGTTCAAGGCAAAGCGTGGGATTGATTACTAATGCAACCTGAAATCAATTCAGACATTTCATTGCCGCTCGGTTTGATTGTGCTTCTTGGTGGTGCTCGGAGCGGAAAGAGTTCCCTAGCAGTTGAACTTGCAACACGATCAAACAAAACAGTTGTCTTTATTGCCACTGCTCAAGCTCATGATCAAGACATGAAAAATAGAATTGTGCGACATCAAGCTGAGCGACCTAGTTGGACAACAATCGAATCCCCTATTGAGTTGAATGCCGCACTTAAAGACTGCCCTGCAAACTCACTGGTGATCATTGACTGTTTGACCCTGTGGGTTTCTAATCTGATGCTTGCTGGATACAGCGAAACAGAGATTCGCACTGCAAATACTCGGACACTTGCAGCAATTGATAAGCGCACCGGCACAACAATCGCCGTAAGCAACGAAGTCGGACTCGGCATCGTTCCTGAAACAACAATTGGCCGTGCGTATCGAGATGTACTCGGGCGAGTAAATCAACAATGGGTCCGAGCATCAAGTCGATCATTATTTTTAGTCGCTGGAATGGCGGTTGATTTATATGAACCAAAGGAATTATTCAAATGACGGCAATGTGGTTACGAAAATCGTTGCAGAACTTACCTGCGGATAATGAGACAACACGAGGCGAAGTTCAAGAACGTGCAAATAATATTTTGCGTCCAGCAGGAGCGCTTCAAAAACTCGATGATATTGCAATTTGGATGGCAGGTTGGCAAGCAACGAACCAACCAAAAGTTTCGCGCCCAGCCGCACTTGTTTTTGCAGCCGACCATGGTGTCGCTGCCTCTAGTTCAATTAGCGCATATCCGTCCGAAGTGACAGCGGCAATGCTCAAGGCCTACCAATCTGGAAAATCAACACTCTCGGCATTTGCAAAAATCGCGGGCGCAACAGTGCGCGCCGTTGACGTTGGCGTGGGCATGCCGACGCAAGACATTCAAGTTGAAGCAGCAATGTCAGAGCAACGCTTTGATGAAGCGCTGATTGCCGGTCGTAACGCAGTCGAACAACTCGATGCGGATCTGTTGGTCATCGGCGAAATGGGAATAGGCAACACGACAGTTGCCGCCGCGATTACTGCTGCGCTACTCGGTGGCGAACCAAGTTCGTGGGTTGGCAGGGGCACTGGCGTCGATCAACAGGGGTACGAACGTAAGTGTTTGGCTGTAGATCGGGCTGTAACACGAATCAAGGCAATTGAAGATCCAATCGAAATATTACGACAACTTGGCGGAGCAGAAATTGCAGCAATGACGGCGGCGATTGTCGCGGCGCGAATTCTTCGACTTCCGATTGTGATCGACGGATTCGTCGTAACATCTGCTGCGCTTGTGCTGCACCAAGTTTCGAAAGATGCTCTTAATCACTGTGTATTCAGTCATTGTTCGGCCGAGTCTGGCCACCGAAAAGTGCTAGGGCACTTGAACAAGCCATATTTATTAGACCTAGATATGCGACTTGGCGAAGGCAGCGGAGCAATGGCTGCTGTGCCATTAATCGCAATGGCGTGTGCTGGTGTCACTGAGGTGCCAACATTTCAAGAATGGTTCGGCTCATAAAATTGTTTCGTGGATTTTTCGTCGCGTTGAGTTTTCTCACGCGGATTCCAATTCGCCACAAGCACGAACCTCAAGTCGGAGCGGCGGCACCGTGGTTTCCGATTGTCGGCATTGTTGTAGGCGCAATCGTCGGCGGCGTTGCGTGGGGTGTCAGCAATCTCACGACCCCAATAGTTGGTGCTGCTGTTGGCGTTTTAGTCGGCGTTGCGGTCACTGGCGCATTTCATGAAGACGGTCTCGCTGATATTGCCGACGCATTTGTTGGCGGATGGACAACCGAACAGCGTTTAAAAATTCTCAAGGATCCACTACACGGTTCATACGGGGTCGCGGCGATATGCGGTTCAATCGTGCTACGGATTTGCGCACTCAGCGCAATATCACCGCGCGATATGTTCACAGCCGCAATTGCCGCACACTGCCTTGCCCGCGCCGGGGCACTCGGACTCATGCTGACAACTGCGCTTGCTCGCCATGAAGGACTCGGATCGGACTATGTCAGTTCGCTCAGAACTTCTCGAGCAGCTACCTCGCTCAGCGTCTCACTACTAATCGTGATTGTGCTGACTGGCATATGGTCAGTTGCAGTAGTCGGCGCCACGATTGTTGGCGCTGCAACAATTCGCTGTTGGTCAAAAAAGAAAATCGGTGGAATAACCGGCGATGTTCTCGGTGCCGCCGAACAACTCAGCGAAGCCTTGATTCTCGTCGCCCTCAGCGCCCGCTAAAACCAAATAAGCAAATTAATAGGCGGCGACTGAGCTAATTTCGGGAAAATCTATTTTCTAATTTGAGTTCATATTCAGACTTCGTGCGCAAAACATCGCGACTTCAGTGAATTACCGTTGCGGGACAGTGCCGGATTTTCACCGGACTTCGCTGGGTTCTACACATTGCAACTATTGCTGCAACGTCCCGACCTTACCAGAACTATCTAGCCGTTGACGAAAGCCCCGAGTCGCGTGATGCCTTCGCGCAGGTCGTCATCGCCGAGGGCGAACGAAAACCGCGCATAGCGCGCCAATCCGAAAGCCTCGCCGGGTACGAACGCAACTTTGGCGCGATCCAAGATCACGTCAGCCAATTCAAGTGTCGTCGCCGCAGTGACACCACTCAAACTGCGGTTCAACAAACCCGAAAAGTCTGGAAAACAATAAAACGCTCCTTGCGGCGCCATGCAATTGACGCCCGCAATCTGATTCAGCATCGAGTGCATCAAAGCGCCACGACGCGCGAAACTCTCGCGCATCATCGCCACGGCCGACAAATCACCCGAAACAGCGGCCAAAGCCGCATATTGCGCCACATTCGAAACATTCGAAGTCGTATGACTCTGAAAATTGATCGCCGCCTTCATCACGTCGGGTGGCCCGATCATCCAGCCGACACGCCAGCCAGTCATCGCATAGGTTTTTGCAACACCATTGACGATCACGCACCGGTCGGCAATCTCGGGCACAACCATGGGCATCGATGTAAAAACATGTTTGCCATAGGTCAAGTGCTCATAAATTTCGTCGGTCACGACCCAAACATCATTCGCCGCGGCCCATTTGCCGATCGCAATTGTTTCTTCTCGTGAATAAACAGCGCCGCTCGGGTTGTCGGGCGAGACAAACAGCAAAACTTTCGTCTTCGGCGTCTTGGCTCTTTCAAGTTGTTCGACGGTGACTTTGAATTCGGTCTCTTGTGTCGTATCAACTACAACTGGCACGCCACCTGCAAGCGCAATTGCCTCTGGGTAAGTCGTCCAATACGGTGCCGGGCAAATAACCTCGTCGCCCGGGTCGCAAAGAGCGGCGAACGCCACGAAAACCGCGTACTTACCGCCGACGGTCACCAAAACTTGCGACGCCGCGCATTCAAAACCCGAGTCGCGTTTTGTCTTCGCTGCAATCGCCTCGCGCAACTGCGGCAACCCGGCGGCCGGCGTATACCGATGCGCTTTCGGGTCGTGCGCCGCCCGCACCGCCGCTTCGACAATGTATTCAGGCGTCGGAAAGTCGGGTTCGCCGGCGCCAAAACCGATTACATGTTCGCCTTTGGCTTGAAGCGCTTTGGCCTTCGCGTCAACCGCGAGCGTCGCCGATTCGGCGATGGCTGAGAGTCGTTTCGAAACTCGTGATTTAGGTAGTGAATTCGCAGCCACGGCTGCCATGCTTACACAGTGGATCGAAATTGTCACGGTTATTTTCAGATTTCGCGATGAACATTGACGAGGTACTAGAAGCCGATTGGGACGCGGTGCCGACCCTGCGCGACCCGGTGTTGATCATCGCCTTGCGCGGTTGGTTCGACGCGGCGGGGGTGGCAACGAGCGCCCTCGAATGGTGTCTCGACAATCGCGCCGTCACGGTCGTAGCCAGCATCGATTCAGATCCATTTTTCGACTTCACCCACGAGCGACCCGAGATTTATTTCGACGACGATGACGAGCGCAGAATCCGTTGGCCCGAGAACGACATCGTCGTGGCCCGCTACCCAGAGGGCTCGCGCGATCTGGTCGTATTGTCCGGCGTCGAGCCACACACCAACTGGAATATTTTCTGTGAGTGCATCATTCAAATCGCGAAAAACTTGAACTGCGGTGTAGTCGTCACGGTCGGGGCGATAGCCGAGGCGATACCCCACACCCGCACGCCATCGGTGTTCGGCAGCACAACCAACGCCAGTCTCGCCCGTCGACTCAAACTCTCGAGACCGACTTATCAAGGTGTAACCGGCATCGTCGGCGTGATGCAGGAACGCTTCGAACGCGAACAACTCGCGGCAGTTTCTCTGCGTGTCGGCGTGCCGCACTACTTGACCAATGCCCAGCACCCAAAATCAAGTGCCGCATTGTTGCGACATCTTGAAATCGTTCTCGGTGTACCTACACGCCACGCCGAACTGTATGAAGAAATTCAGCGATGGGAAGAACTTCACGACGCCGCCGTCGACGGCGACGACCAGGTTTCAGAGCATCTGGCCCGACTCGAGGCCGACTACGACGCGCGCACCAAATTCGAGATCCCCAGCGCCGACGACCTGGCTACAGAGCTCGAGAAATTTCTTCGCGAACAGCCCGACGAAGATCAAGAGAAATAGAAGTTCCCCGGGCACTTGCCCGGGGAACTTCTTCAACGTTGAGGGAGCGTTGATTTTTGTGTCGAAGCAAAACCTTTTACTTCGAATTGATTAACTTCGCTTTGGTTTCGGCCGCGGTCTTGATTGCGCCCGTCAAAGGTGCGTAACCAAGCGCCTCTGCGTTTGCAGGCGCGTATGTCGTCAAGATCCAGGTGAAGAAATCGCTGACGACCGCGTTTTTTGCGCTCTTTGCCGTCTTGCCAAGACCGTAGGTGATCGCCACGATCGGATAGGCGGCAAGATTTGTCGCCTGTGAGTAATTGAATGTGACGAAACCTTTCGCGTCTATCGAGGCACCCGAAATGAACGCCGAGGTGCCAGCCGATGTCGGAGCGACGAATTTGCCCGCGGCATTGCGCACGTTTGCACTGCGAATACCTTTTGAAGCGCGAGTCGAGTCGGTGACGAACGAAACCTCGGTGTATCCGATGGTGCCGTTTGTGTCGGCGATGTAGTTCGAGACATTTGCCGAACCACTTTGACCCTGGAAAGTCGAGCCGAACGAGGCGACTTTGGCGGATCCGCCAGGGATGCACGATGTGAAAGCATCATTCACCGCCCAATCGGGATTCGATGATTGCTTCATGAAGTTGCAGAAGTTGTTCGTGGTGCCCGAACCATCGGAGCGATAGACAACCGTTATCGCCTTGTCGGGCAAATTCACCGCGGTAACCGCGTATTTGCCAACATCTTTGCCGGCGACCTTGACTGTGTAGTTGTTCGCTGAATTGACACTCGCTTGAAGGGAGATTTCACCCTTCGTTCCGACCGTCGCAGATTTGATCGCCTTCTTTTTCTTGTTGTCATAGATTTCAACTGTCTTGCCTTTCGAAGACTTCAACAACGAAGGCGTCAAAGTGACGGTTACGAGGGCGGTGTTTAGTGCGGGCGTCGACCAAACCGAGGAGGCACCTTTCAGCCCGCTCTTCTTCAACGAGTTGCTCCAGGCGGGGTTGGTCTTCATGTCGTTGGCGATCGACGGATCGTTCCATTTCTTGATCGTGCCGCCGAAAATTCCGTTGATCGTGCCTTGAGACAACGAAAGCGTCTGGCCCGCAAGTTCATCCAAACGGTAGGCAATCGAAATCGCGCCACCAACATAGGGAATATAGACCCAGTCGAAAGAGGCGGCTTGGGCGGTGGTCACCAAAGAGTCGGTGCCGCCAAAGTCGGTAAGGTTCGCCTTGAAGTCGGCTTTGCCCTTCGACGACCCTCCACCTGGGTTGGCATACGAAACGTTGTGCCCTGTTGCTTGGTTGAATGCAACCGTTGCCGAAGCCAAAAAGTTCTGCGGAAATGTCGCTCCTGATCCGCTTGCGCTTTCAGCAAGCGCGACAGAACTTGCCGACAAAGAAGCGACCATCGCTATTGCCATGGCAACTATTGGTTTTCTTAACTTTTGCATTGATGTTCTCCTGTTGAAATAGTTCACGTTCTAACAACATCGAACACTATGAAAGACACCTAAATGAAGCCTTTACTGCCAGCAAACCAAAATCAACTAATTGGTGAACAGTTGGTTAACGACCTTGAATCAGCCGAATTTGCCCTGCACATAATCGGCCGTGCGCGTGTCGCCCGGGTTGGTGAATAACTTTTTCGTCGCATCGGCTTCGACTAGATAGCCCGGGCCGCCGTCGGTCAAAAAGAAAGCGCAGTAATCGCTGACTCGAGCCGCCTGCTGCATGTTGTGGGTGACTATAACCACGGCGATCTTTTCGGCCAACTCTTTTATCGTCTCTTCGATACGCAAGGTGCTTCCCGGGTCGAGCGCCGAACAAGGTTCGTCCATCAACAAAACATTGGGCTCTACGGCAAGTGACCGAGCGATGCACAGTCTCTGTTGTTGGCCGCCCGATAGCGAACCACCCGTCGCCGTGAGACGGTCTTTGACTTCTTTCCAAAGACCGGCGCGAGTCAAACACCTTTCGACGATCGAGTCATGGTCTGCGACCTTCAAGTGGGCCAGTTTGATACCCGACAGTACATTTTCGCGAATGTTCATCGCGGGAAACGGATTCGGCTTTTGAAAAACCATACCGACCTTCAAACGAATCGCGGCGGCGTCAACTTCGGGAGAGTAAATGTCATGGCCATCGTGCAGCACCTGTCCCGCCATCGCCGCACCCGGTATGAACTCGTGCATTCGATTGAGCAGCCGAATGAAGGTCGACTTGCCGCAACCCGAAGGACCAATCAGCCCCGTCACGGTTTTCTCGGGGAATTTCAACGAAATGTCCTTCAAAACATGGTGCTTGCCAAACCAAGCGTGGATATTCCTTGTCTCGAGACCACGAACGACTGGTGATTCACTTTGACCGTCACTCATCGACATAACGCTAGTTTGCACGGTTTGCGACATTTCAATTGCTCCTTTATTCATGGTTTCCACGAACTACTTCTTGTCCTTGCCGCCGACATATCTGGCGGTTGTGAACAAAACTAAGACCAAAATCAACAACACTAAAGATCCGGTCCAGGCGCGATTGATCGAGTTCTCGGTTCCAATTTGCAACAATCCGAAAACATAGGTCGGCAACGAACCGATGGGCCCGCCAAGCGGATTGAAAACGAAGCTGTTGTTCGAAAGCGATGTGAGCAACAGCGGTGCTGTTTCACCAATAACTCGGGCTACGCCCAAAATCGCCGCTGTCATCAAACCGCTTCTTACAGTCGGAAGCACCACCATCAGCGAGGTTCGCCATTGACGAGCACCGAGCGCGTAACTCGCCGAACGCAAATCATCGGGCACGAGTTTCAACACTTCTTCGGCGGTACGCGCCACGGTCGGCAACATCAAAACTGCCAACGCCAAGGCGCCCGCCATGCCGCTGAACTTGCTGGTGTAATCAACAAATGTCGTATAGACGAATAATCCCGCCACGATTGACGGCACGCCGCTCATCGACTGCACCACGAATCGCACCAAGAATGTAAGTCGACCTCGAATCTCGGTCAGGTATACCCCGCTCAAAATGCCGAGGGGCAGGGTGATCGCGGCGGCAATCGAAACCATCAGCATCGAACCGATCACCGCGTGTGCGGCACCACCCATGTTGAGTTCGTCGTCTGGGGTCGTGAACTGCATGTTTTCAACCAAGAAATTCGGCTGCAGACCCCGAACTCCCTTGACAATGACGCTTGCAAATATCGACATCCATGGAAAAAACGCGAGCATCGCCGCCGAGGCGACAAATACACCGACAAACGCGTCTTTGCGAGATTTTTGATTCGATCGCAAATTGCGAACGGTCGTGACGACAATGACGACACAGAACAACGCCAATCCGAACCCGTCGATACCTGCGAGGCCGGTCAGCAGCACGATCGCTGCCGACAAAAACAACGAAGCCAGAAACACGATTATCGACACCGATTTGGTCTTTTGCGAAGGTTTCCAAGGCGTAATCGGTTCGGGCACGACTTCGGTCTTTTCGGCTGGGGCGATAATCGTGCTCATCGGTGACGCGTCGACCTTTCGACGATCGAGGCCGCCACGATATTCACCACGAGCGTCAACAAGAACAGCACAAAACCCGCCGCGACCAGGGCCTTCAATTCATATTCGGTTGCCTCACCGAATTTCAAGGCAATCAGCGATGCGATGTTGCCACCCTCTGACTCCAAGATTCGAAAGTTGTAACGAAAGACGATGTTCAACAACAAATAAACAGCGACCGTCTCGCCCAACGCGCGACCGAGTCCCAGCATTGCCCCACCAATTACACCGCTCTTGCCAAATGGCAATACCACGGTTTTGATCGCACCCCAGCGGGTGCTGCCGAGCGCGTAACAAGTGTCGACAAGGTCGCGCGGGGTTCGAGAAAAGACCTCGCGTGAAACCGAGGTGATTATCGGCGTGATCAGCGAGGCTAATACACAACCGGCGACGAACGGACTTCGACCGAATACCTCGTTCTGGACTTCCATCAATGGCAACCAGCCGAAACGCGAATTCAGGAGATCCGACCATCGCTCACCGTAAGAACTGAAAAACACGACGCCCCACAAACCGAAAATCAAAGAGGGAATCGCCGCCGCGAGATCCAACAGGGTTGTCAGAACTTTCTTGAGCCCGGGGGTCGCGTAGAACTCGACGAACAGGGCCCCGCCGATCGCCAACGGCATTGACAATACCAATGCGATCAACGACACGAGCAACGTGCCGGTCAACATCGGCCCGATCGAAAAGTCGTCGGGAATCACCCCATCGCCGCTTCCGGCCGTCCAATTTGATCCAGTTATGAACTTCAACCCACGATCATTGAAAATCTGCGCGCTTCTAACGAAGAGAAACGTGCCGATCAAGCCAAGAAGGATCAGCGAGGTCAGCGCGCCGGCGGTGACGATTCGTCTGAAAATTCGGTCAGCCCGATTGAAAATTACCGAAAGTTCGCGCGCCTCCGGGGTGGCCTGTAGGCCTGGTGAAATCGACACGGCGACAAGTTTCGCCTCACCGAGTTAAACCAAACTGTCAGTTAAGTGAACGCCAGGTGAATTATTTGGCCGCGTCGAAACCGAGTTCGAGATCGGTCAAAATGTCGTCGATGGTCTCGAGGCCCACCGACAGCCGCACCAAACCTGGAAACACACCAGTTGAAGCCTGCTCTGCCGGCGTCAATTGACTGTGGGTCGTCGAAGCCGGGTGAATTACGAGGCTGCGAACATCGCCGATATTGGCGACATGGCTGTGCAGTTTTAGCGCGGCCACGAACTTCTGCCCTGCCTCGACACCGCCTTTGATGTTGAAGGCCAAGACCGAGCCATAACCCTTGCCTTTGCCGTAGCGCTTTGCCCGCTCGTGCCAAACATTGGTGGCAAGACCCGGATAAAAAACTTCTTCAACCTGTGGGTGCTTGGCCAGATATTCGCCAACTTGCTGCGCATTTGCCCAATGACGCTCCATTCGCAATGACAAGGTTTCGAGGCCCTGCAAGAAGTTGAACGCATTGTCGGGTGTCGTCGCCATGCCCAAGTCGCGCAACATCTGCACGCGCGCCTTGATGATGAATGATCCCGCGCCGAGCGCCGGCCAATAAGCCAAGCCGTGATAACTCGGGTCTGGTTTCGTGAAGTTGGGGAACTTGTCGCCCTTGCCGAAGTCGAAAGTGCCGCCGTCGATGATCGCGCCACCAATGCTCGTGCCGTGACCGCCGATGAACTTCGTCAACGAATGCACGACAATGTCCGCACCCCATTCGATCGGTCGAATCAAATACGGTGTCGGCACCGTGTTGTCGACGATCAGCGGCACCCCCGCGTCGTGGGCGACTCTGCTCACCCCTTCAATGTCGAGCACGTTGTTGCGCGGGTTCGCCAAAACTTCACCGTAAAACGCTTTTGTGTTTGGCTTGATCGCCGCACGCCACTGCTCAAGATTGTCTGGGTCTTCAACGAAACTTACGTCAATGCCAATTTTTGGCAGCGTGTAATGAAACAAGTTGTAGGTGCCGCCGTACAAACTTGGTGAAGCAACGATGTGAGCACCCGCTTCGGCGAGCGTCAAAATCGCCAACAACTCTGCTGATTGACCAGAACTAACTGCAAGTGCACCAGGCAAACCAACTGCAGTTGTGACGCCACCCTCGAGTGACGACAGACGTGCCTCAAGCACACCTTGAGTCGGGTTCATGATGCGGGTGTAGATGTTTCCGATCTCGGCAAGTGCAAACAAATTTTGTGCATGCTGTGCATCGCGAAACACATAACTTGTTGTGCGATAGACCGGCACCGCGCGTGCGCCAGTTGCCGAATCTGGTTCTTGACCAGCGTGAATTTGACGAGTTTCAAAACCCCAATTTGCGTTTGTCATAGGCACCGCAAACTATCAGGCTAATCCCGACTAAACAACTCGGGTTTCAATAATTCTCGATTTTTGCTGGAAACCCAGACTCAGCCGCCTGAAATTTCGGAAACCTTCTTTTTGCCCTTTGAAATCCACGGCATCATCGACCGCAAGTGCGAGCCAACTTTTTCAATTGGATGATTCTTGCCAGCGTTGCGAAGCTCAGAGAATCGCTTGCGTCCCGAGTCGCTTTCGGCAATCCACTCTTCGGCGAACTTGCCCGTCTGAATTTCTTCGAGAATCACTTTCATCCGCTTCTTCGTATCAGCGTCGATGATTCGCGGTCCGCGAGTTACATCGCCATACTCGGCAGTGTCTGAAATCGAATATCGCATGCCTGCGATGCCCTCTTCATACATCAAGTCGACGATCAGCTTCACCTCATGCAGACACTCGAAATATGCCATTTCGGGTGCATAACCCGCCTCGACGAGCGTCTCGAAACCGGCCATTACGAGTGAAGTGACGCCTCCACACAACACAACTTGTTCACCGAACAAGTCGGTTTCAGTTTCTTCCGGAAATGAAGTTTCGATTACACCAGCACGAGCGCCACCGATCGCCTCGGCATACGACAGAGCCAATGCTTTCGCCTTGCCCGTCGCGTCTTGATGCACGGCGATCAGTGCCGGCACCCCGCCTCCTTCGGTGAATGTGCGTCGCACCAAATGACCCGGGCCCTTTGGCGCGATCATGATCACATCCACGCCCTTCGGGGGTGCGATGCGCTCGAATCGAATATTGAACCCGTGCGCAAACGCCAACGCTTTGCCATCAGCGAGATTGGCCTTGATGTGCTCGTCATAAATCTTTTTCTGTTCGGTGTCGGGCGCGAGAATCATGATCACGTCGGCCCACTTCGTGGCCTCGGCGATAGACAAAACTTTTAATCCGGCTGCGGTCGCCTTGGCCGCCGAAGACGAACCCTCGCGCAAACCGACGACGACATCGACCCCAGACTCTTTGAGGTTCAACGCGTGCGCGTGACCTTGCGAGCCGTAACCGATGATCGCCACCTTCTTCGAGCGGATAATCGACGGGTCAGCGTCTTTCTCGTAGTAAACATTCGCAGCCATTAACTTGCCTTTCCTTTTGTGTTTACCGCACGAACTTTTGCCGTGCGATCTAGTTTCGGCAACGCCACTCGACCCGTGCGTTGAGACTCGACGATGCCATATTGGCGCAACAACTCTGAGAAGTCGTTCAATTTTTCGGGGCTGCCGTCGAGGCTCACGCTCAGCGCCTCGGGCCCGACACCCAGAATTTTGCCCTCGAAAATGTTCACCAATTCGACGACTTGCCCGCGCTGTTCGGGGGTTGCACGAACGGTGGCGACCATCAATTCGCGCTCAACCGAGTTGCGCGGATCGAGTTCGAAAATGCGCACGACATCGACCAACTTGAACAATTGCTTGACCATCTGCTCGAGAGTCGCGCTCTCGAGATCGACGACGATCGTGATGCGACTGTAATCTTCTTGCTCTGTCGGCGCCACGGCGAGCGAAAAAATGTTGTAGCCACGACGCGCGAATAGCGAGGCGACGCGCGCCAAGACACCCGGCCGGTTTTGCACCAGCACCGAGAGCACGTGGTGGTTGGACGCGCTTCCGAAAGGATTAGATGTCGTCATCGCAGCAACTCGCGTCGCGACTCTTGCGATGGTTGCAGCATGATTTCGTCGTTGCTTCGACCCGCCGCCACCATCGGAAACACCTGCTCGGTCGGCGCGATTCTGAACTCGACAACCACCGGACGGTCGTTGATGCTGTTCGCCTTGTCGATCGCCGACTCGACTTCTTCGGGCGACTCGCAACGAATGCCGACACAGCCCATCGCCTCAGACCATTTCACATAATCGGGCACCGACTCTGAGAAGTGCACTTGGCTATAGCGATTGTCGTAGAACATTTCTTGCCATTGACGCACCATGCCCAAGTTCGAGTTGTTCAAAATGCCGACCTTGATCGGTATCTGCTCGACCGCGGCGGTCACAAGTTCTTGGGCCGTCATCTGGAAGCAACCGTCGCCGTCGATCGCCCAGACAGTTTTGTCGGGGCGCCCGACTTTGGCGCCGATCGCCGCGGGCACCGAGAAGCCCATCGTGCCGAGACCACCCGAGTTGACCCAGGTATACGGCTCGTTGAAATGCCAGAACTGGCTCGACCACATCTGGTGCTGGCCCACGCCCGATACCAAAATCGTGCCTTCGGGTGAGGCGTCGCGAAGTTTCTCGAGACAATATTGCGGCTTCAAAGCTTCGCCTGGCTGGCTCTGCTCGTAGGCAAGCGGGAAGTTTTCTTTCCAGCCGTTCACGCGACTGCGCCATGCAGAAATGTCCGCTTGTTTCGTGCCGCCAACCATCAGATCGCGCAAGGCGACGATCATTTCTTCGATCACCAATCGGCAGTCTCCGACGATCGGCACATCGGGCTTGCGCACCTTGCCCTGCTCGGCGGGATCAATGTCTACGTGGATGATTTTCGCGTCGGGGGCAAATGTCGAAACCTTGCCCGTCACTCGGTCGTCGAAACGCGAGCCAAGTGCGATCAACAAATCGGCACGCTGCATCGCGGTAACTGCGGTTGCAGTGCCGTGCATGCCAGGCATGCCCAAACACAGCGGATGATTGTCGGGAAACGCGCCGCGCGCCATCAGCGTCGTCACGACCGGAATGTTCATCAACTCGGCGAGTTCGCGCAAAGCCGCCGCGGCGCGGGCCTTGAGCACGCCACCACCCACATAAAGAATCGGTTGCTTTGAAGCGAGAATCAATTTCGCCGCTTCTTTGATCATCCGCGGATGACCCTTGGTCGTCGGCTTGTAACCAGGCAAACTGTCGATCACTTCATCGTCAGTTGGCCAGTGCCACGTCATCGTGTTTTGCAAGACATCTTTCGGCACATCGATCAACACCGGGCCCGGTCGACCGGTCGTCGCAATGTGAAACGCCTGACGAATCGCCAATGGAAGATCGTCGGGGCTCATCACCAGTTCGTTGTGCTTGGTGATGCTGCGAGTGATGCCGACGGTGTCGCATTCTTGAAATGCGTCGGTGCCGATCGCGCTCGTCGGCACCTGGCCCGTGATCGCCACCATCGGAATCGAGTCCATGTAGGCGTCACAAAGCGGTGTCACCAGGTTCGTCGCCGCAGGACCACTTGTCACCATCGCCACGCCGGGTCGACCTGTCACATGCGCGTAACCCTCGGCCATGTGACCAGCGCCTTGTTCGTGACGCACCAGAACGTGGCGAATGCTCGATTTGATCAACGGGTCGTAGGCGGGCAGAATGCAGCCACCCGGAAGACCGAACATCACGTCGACCTTCTCTTGCTCGAGACCTTTGATCAAAGCCTGGGCACCAGTGAGTTGCTGATTCGACTTCATTTTTAACCTCCTCTTGCTGCTTTCTTTTTTGTTGCTGCTAATTTTTGATTTTTGGGAATAAAAAAACCTCCCTGGCGGGAGGTTGTCGGCGCACGCTTTGGAGCGCGCGCCTAGAGAATGACGACGACAGAAACGCTAAGACGACCTGAAACCGTTGTAAACATCCCTTCAAGTGTGGCAGTCAAAACGCCACTTTCGCAACCTAAATAACGACTAGTTTTCGCCCGATTTTGCCACGACCACCACGCGGCGTTGGGCCGCGGCGATGGCGCCCGTCGAACCGACATTGAGCCCGCCGACATGTGCCGTCTCGATAAATATCGCGACTTCGGGCGCAACCCCCGAGATGAGTCGACATACATTTCGCGCCCGTTGTTTGGCCAGCGCGAGCATCAACCTGGGCGGACCGTCACCCGCATAACCCGTGCAAGTTACCGAAAATTTTTGGTTGAGCGACGAGGCGAATTTGTTCAGTCGCAGTTTTTGCTGGGTTGAAAGTTTGGCGCTCATCGGGGAGAAAGACTGCACAACGGTTTGTTTGGTGATCACCTCGATCGGTGGCGACGATGTCGTCGAGTTGCTAGTGCTCGTCGCGATAGTCGTAAATGTGGTCGATGTAGTTGATGTGGTCGATGTAGTTGATGTAGTTGACGTATTTG
>Ga0194124_10001751_pt1 | contig 26271 bp, 23 predicted proteins | sample TA2KigCas0mmetaG_FD_148605 | JGI IMG/M metagenome (GOLD analysis project Ga0194124, IMG submission 148605) | Freshwater microbial communities from Lake Tanganyika, Tanzania - TA2015031 Kigoma Deep Cast 0m | ecosystem: Environmental > Aquatic > Freshwater > Lake | place: Tanzania: Lake...
TCTCGCCGCGTTTGCTTGCGAGCGCGGTCAAAGCCGAGGCTCGAGAGGCTTTTTTGCTGCATGGGGGTCGCGCTCAAGGGATGAATGACCGAGGCACAATAGACTCAGAAAATCAATCATAGACCAAGAGGGCAGGATTAAATCAAAGGCTCCCGAGTAAAAAAACGATAAACACTCATGCTGAAATGGGAACATATTGTGCAACAAGCATCAATTTAGGTCCATGAAAAGATACAGTTATCACAAATGCTGAGGTATCTTCCCGTGTAATAAGTGTTCAATCCATTCAGTAATAGTGGATAAAATTTAACAAAAACGCTGCAGCATCCCGGTACTCCATGCTCTTGTGGGCGACGAAACGCACTGTCCTGGCTCCGCTTTGATCGCACGCCTGACCTCCGCGTGATGGCCGCACCGACGCCAAGCACAGATATTCAAGTCGGCTGAGAGAAAAGCTGGATTAGCCGAGCACCCGGGACCACAGGCATTCATGAGTCAGTCAATGAAACTAGAGGTTGTAGTCTGCACAAATCCTGCCCCACATAGGGCGGGGCGCACGAGAACGATTATTATTTCAGAACAGCTTTGGCCAGCGCGCGGTGCGGTTGCGCTCCTGTTCGGCGGACAGCTCATAAGGCCCGTCTCGGACATTGCTGTAAGGGGGGGGGTCGACCGGCGGTGTGGTCCAGCAATCCACCTTGCCGAGGCTCCGGGTGCAACTCGGCTGCGCGGGCGGTGGCGGATCTGAAGCGAAATAGGTCTGGCCCTTGGCGAGGCGGACATAGGAACAATCCTGGCCGGTGAGCAGCGAAACCACATTATCGCCCACACCGCGCTGTGTGATGACAAGCGATACCCCTTCAATCGCCGCCGGAATGGCCAGTAATGGCGCACCAGGGGCGCCGATGCTTTCGCAGCCGGCCAGCAGCAACAGAAGGGCGCAGAGGGGGCGGAGGGCCAGCATTTCGGCAAGAGACGCCAAAAAAGTTAATGAAATACAAATTTTCTCCTAAAATTATTACTAGACCCTCCCAAGCCCCGAAAATTCCCCGTTTGACCGCGGTCGCGATAGGCCTTAGCCCTGCGCCAAACGTCACGATGCTTGAGGATCACCTTGCCCGATATTTTTGACGAGGTTGCGGAAGACCTTCGCGCTGAACGCGCCCGCCGGGTTTGGAAGCGCTACGGAACCGTGGTCTTGGGCGTGCTTGTTCTTGTACTGGCTGGTATTGGCGCGCATCAGAGCTGGCGCTGGTATCAAGCACGGGAGGCTGAGAAAGCTGCCATCGCCTTCATGGCCGCCCATCGCGCCGCCGAGGCCGAGGGGACGGATCTGCGTGCCATAGCCCAGCGCTTTGAGGAAGCCTCGCGCGGTGCGCCCGCCGGCTATCGTGATCTGGCGCGGCTGCGCGCGGCTGCCCTCAAAGCCGAAACCGGGGATTTGGCGGAAGCGCTGCGCCTTTATGACGCTATCGCAGCCGATAGCGGCGCTGATCGGCTCTATCGGGATTTGGCGTCGCTGCTTTGGGTGATCCGGTCGCTTGATCAGGGGGATCCGGCAATGCTGGCCGCGCGCATCACGCCGCTGACTCGCCCCGATTCGGCCTGGAATGCCTCGGCGCGGGAAGTGGCTGGCTTGATTGCGCTCCGCGCCAGCAGGCGGGACGAGGCGCGCCAGGCCTTCCAGGCATTGGCTGCCGATGTCACGGCGCCGCGGAGTGTGCGGGAAAGGGCACAACGCTTGGCGATGGGGCTTGAAGGATGACGGGGCGGGATATTTCTCGGCGCGCCTGGTTGCTGGGCTCGGCGGGGCTATTGGCTGGCTGCGAAACGCTGGACAATATCTTCGGCGAGCGTCGCGTGAGGATTGTAGGTGAGCGCAAGTCGGTGATGACGCTGCCGGATCGCACCGTGGAAGCAGATGCCGAGGCGCGTGGGCTTACCATTGCGCTGCCGGCGCAGGAGCAGCGTAGCCTTTGGCCGCAGCTTGCCGGTGTCGCGAGCCATGGGGGCGGGCATATCGCGCTTGGCGCCAATCTGCGTCAGGCATGGTCCGCAAGCTATGGCACCGGCACGTCCTTCCGCCGCCGCGTTGTCGGTGGGCCGGTTGCCAGCGCGGATCGCGTTTTCATGGGCGATGCGGGTGGCTTTGTCTCGGCCTTCGATATCGCCAACGGCGCGCGGCTTTGGCGGGTGGATACGCGGCCAGAAAATGAACGTGGCGATGCCGGTGGCGCCGGCGTGATTGTCGAAGGTGATACGGTTTTTGTCGCGACCGGGCTTTCGGAAGTGCTGGCGCTTACTGCTGCGGATGGTTCGGTAAAATGGCGCGCACGCGTGCAGGCGCCGATGCGCGGCGCGCCCTCCTTCGCCAATGGTCGTATTTTCATCACGACCCTGGACAGCACGCTGGTGGCGCTTTCGGCCGAGGATGGCAAAGTGCTTTGGCGTTACCGTGCCCAGGCTATTCTGACGGTGCCGCTCGGCCTGCCGCCGCCGGCCATTCTGGGTGAGACCGTGGTGGCAGGCTTCCCTTCGGGTGAAATCCTGGCTTTCCGCGCCAATGATGGCCGCGTGCTCTGGAGCGACAGCCTCGCGGCAGCCGGTGGTACGAGTTTGGCCGATGTGGGCAGTGTGCGCGCTGCGCCGGTGATTGCGCGCAATGATGTCATTGCGATTGGCATGGGCGGGATTGGGCTTTCGATTGATCTGCGCGCGGGCCGGCGCATTTGGGAACGCGAATTCGGTGGCACGGAAATGCCCTGGGTCGCGGGCGAATGGGTGTTTGGCGCGACCGATTCCGGTGAAATGGCCGCCCTGCAGCGTGATACTGGCTTGGCGCGCTGGGCGGTTTCGCTCCGCCCGCCGGGGCAGGGGAATCGGGCGCAGCCACGGGAGCAACTATCCTCTCCGATACTGGCGGGCGGGCGGCTTTTCGTGGGCACGAGCCTAGCCGAACTTGTTTCACTCGATCCATCAAATGGCGATGTGCTGGCGCGCCAGCGCCTGCCGGGGGCGCTTTCCTTGCCGATGATGGCGGTGGGCGGGCGGCTGATCTTGGCGACCGATGATGGCAGCCTGATTGCCTTTGCGGGCGAAGGCTGATCAAGGCCCTTTGATGCAGCCTGTCATTGTCATTCTGGGCCGGCCCAATGTCGGCAAGTCCACGCTGTTCAATCGGCTGGCGCAGCGTCGGATCGCTCTGGTGCATGACACGCCGGGCGTCACGCGCGACCGGAAGGAAGTGACCGCGCGCATCGCCGGGCGCGATGTGACGCTGGTGGACACTGCCGGGCTTGAGGCAGCGCCACCCGATACCGTGCCAGGCCGCATGCGCGCGAGTTCTGAGGCTGCGCTACGCAATGCCTCGCTCGCGCTTTTTGTGATGGATGCACGCGCCGGCATTACGCCTGCCGATCGTGCCTTTGCTGCCTGGCTACGGCGCACCCGCGTGCCGGTGCTGGTGGTCGCGAATAAGGCAGAAGGCCGCGCTGGCACGACCGCCGCCATGGAAGCCTTCGAATTGGGGCTCGGCGATCCGGTGCCGGTTAGTTCCGAGCATGGCGATGGCTTTGGCAATCTGCATGATGAAATCGCCGCCAAGCTTGGCCCGCTGCCAGAAGATGCGACAGAGGAAGAAGATAAAGAACGCCCGCTGCGCCTCGCGATTGTGGGCCGCCCCAATGCCGGCAAATCAACGCTGCTGAACGCGCTGCTTGGCGAAGACCGCATGATTACGGGGCCGGAGCCCGGCCTGACGCGTGATGCCGTTGCCGTGCAATGGCGCGACACGACCGGCGGTGAGGTGCGCCTGGTGGATACTGCGGGCATGCGCAAAAAGGCGCGCGTGCAGGAAACGCTTGAGCAGATGTCGGTCGCCTCCACCCTTGCCGCGCTCAAGGAAGCGGAAGTGGTAGTGCTGGTTTTGGATGCGCTGCTTGGCATGGATGAACAGGATTTGCGCATTGCGCGGCTGGCGGAACGTGAAGGCCGCGCCTTGGTGATCGCGCTCAATAAATGGGATGCAGTGGAAGACCGCAATGCGGCGCGCAAGCGCGTGGAAGACGCGCTCATTACATCGCTTGCGCAATCCAAGGGCGTACCATTGGTGTCGCTTTCTGCGGCAACTGGGCGCGGGGTGGATAAGCTGATGCCTGCGGTGCGCGCGGCCTATGCGCTGTGGAATCGCCGCATCCCGACCGGGGAGGTCAATCGTTGGTTTGAAGCCGCACTTGCGCGGCATCAGCCGCCGCTGGTGGATGGCAAGCGGATAAAACTCCGCTATGCGACCATGCCCAAGGCGCGCCCGCCGACGATGGTGATCTTCGGTACGCGCGCCGATGTGTTGTCGGAGGATTATCGGCGCTATCTGGTCAATTCCTTCCGTGATCATTTCACCATGCCCGGCGTGCCGATTCGGCTGCAATTGCGATCCCCGCGCAACCCTTATGCCGAGGATGATGGCTGACCTTTCGTTCGGGGCAAAACGCGCCTAGGCTTAACGTGCTTGACGAGGTGATGTTGCACGCATGATCGCCGATATGGCCAAGAAGCTTCTGTACCTGGCCCTTGGGGCCATGTTTGTGCAGCAGACCTTTGCTTCCATTGGTCGCACCCTGCCGCTGGTGATCGCCCCCGCCATTATTGAGGATTTGCACATAGACCCTGCCCTGGTCGGTGTTTATGTCGGCGCGGCAGCGCTTGCTTCGCTCGTGTTCCAGCTTGGCTGCGGCAGCTTCATCATCCGCTACGGGGCGCTGCGGATGAGCCAGGTGGCGCTGGTGTTCCTCGCTGCCGGCATGGCCTTGGCGGCGGCAGGGCCTTTGGTTTTTTTCCTGATCTCGGCGATCATCGGCGGCGGTGGTGCGGCAATCTCCACGCCCGCGAGTTCGCATTTGCTTGGGCGTTATTCCCCGCCCAAGCAGGCGCCGTTGGTGTTTTCCATCAAGCAAACGGCTGTGCCCGCCGGGCTTTTGTTGGCCGGGCTGCTTGGTCCCCTCATGACCTTGTATTGGGGGTGGAGCGGCGCTTTGCTGGTGACAGCGGGTGCCTGTTTCCTGTTCGCCGTGATGCTGGAACCGCTGCGGGGCGAGTTTGACTCGGACCGCGTGCCGAGCCGCAGTTTTCATTTTTCAGATTTTCGCACGACGCTGACATCCGTGTTGCGCGCCAAGGATTTGCGCGAATTGTCCATGGCCTGCTTTGCCTTTAATGGACTGCAAACCGCCTTCACCAGCTATTACGTGCTGTATTTGACCGCGCTGAATTACGATCTGGCGGCGGCGGGGCTGGTGTTTGCCATTGCGATGGTGATCGCCGTGCCAATGCGTATTTTTTGGGGCTGGCTTGGCAGTGGCCGGGTTTCGCCGCGCCGGGTCATGGCGGGGCTTTCGCTTGGCATGGCCGCGAGCGCTGTATTGATGAGCCTCTATGGCGCTGATTGGCACCCGCTGCTGATCGCCACCATCGCAACAGGCATGAGTGCCACGGCCATGTCCTGGCATGGTGTGCTGCTGTCTGAGGCTGCGAGGCTTGCGCCGCCTGGCATGCGCGGTGCGGCGACGGGGGGGGTGCTGTCCTTCGGCCAGGTGGGCGCCTTCATCCTGCCCGTGATCTATGCGGCGCAGCTTGCCGTGACCAATAGCCATGGCATTGGCTTTGTGCTGTGTGGTTTGCCTGCGCTGGTGGTCGGGGTTGTGATGTGGCGGGATTCGCGGCGCGCAAGCTGAGCGTTCAACCAAAAATATCCGCAGGGCTTTCGCGCTTCAAAACTGCGGCCAGATCGCGCCCAAGCTGCGGGCCGTCTTTCGCCGCGGCCTCGCCCAAATTGCGCTTCAGGAAACTGCCATCGGCGCGCGCGACCAGCCCATGCAGGCGAAGCCGGCCATCCGGCAGCAGTGTCGCATATGCGCCAATCGGTGTGCGGCAGGAACCATCCAGCGCACCGAGCAAGGCGCGTTCGGCATCTGCCACCAGCCGGCTTGGCGCGTGTTCAATGCGTGCAAGCAGCGCCAGTGTTCCCGCATCATTCGCGCGTGCGGTTATGCCGACAATACCCTGGCAGGCAGCGGGCAGCATGGCATCGGCTTCCAGCACCAGTTGCGCGCGATCCGCCATGCCAAGGCGTTTCAAGCCAGCCAGCGCCAGCAGGGAACAAGCGAAATCCCCTGCCGCCACACGCCCGAGCCGCGTTTGCACATTGCCGCGAATGATATCGACACGCAGATCAGGCCGGTGATGCAGCAATTGCGCTTGCCGCCGCACGGAAGCCGTGCCAACCAGCGCGCCGTGCGGCAAGGCAGCCAGCGGATCATGCGCCTGCTCCGTACCGCATCCCGCGCCCAGAATCAGCGCATCACGCGGGTCTTCGCGTTCCAACACAGCAGCGAGCACAATGCCCGGCGGCAATTCGGTTTCCAGATCCTTGAGGCTATGCACCGCGACATCAATGCGCCCATCGGTGAGCGCTTCATGGATTTCCTTGGCAAAAAGCCCCTTGCCGCCGATATCCGCGAGGCGTTTATCCTGCACCTTGTCGCCCGACGTCGCGATGATGTGTTCTTCAAGCACACTAGCTTCAGCCAGTGCCGGGACCGCTGCGCGCGCCACGCTGGCAAAATAACGCGCTTGCCAAAGGGCCAGCGGAGAACCGCGCGTGCCAACGCGCATGGGCTGAAACGTCATTCCTCAAAAACCTTACTTATTGATCAGGGCATGTCCGCTTCGCTGTTGCTCACCGGACATGCTCCAGCCTTAGTTAGATCGCATTTTCCAAGTCTCCAAGTTATGCCACTTGGCTTGAAAATGCTCAGGCTCTTGCGAGGCCAAATAGATGCGCCAAATCCTTGAAGAAAACCCTGACATGCGCAAGGGGATCGCAGCGGACCAATTCCTTGTTCATGTAGGATTCCCAAGTCAGGCGCTGCACATCCTTGTCCGCGCAGATGGCAACAAACTTCTCCCGCCTTTTATCCGATGAATACCAGAAATACTGCATGATGCCGAGCACCCAGAAGACCCGGCCATGCGCCTTCATGAAACGCTTGCGCGCACCGGCAAGGGCGCGTGCATCGGGGGTCTTCAGGCATTCCTCAGCGGCATCAGCGGCCAGCCTGCCGCCATACATGGCGTAATAAATCCCCTCGCCAGAAGCGGGCGCCACCACGCCCGCCGCATCGCCGGCCAGGATCACATCGCGGCCATTATCCCAGCGCTTGAGCGGCTTCAGCGGAATGGGCGCGCCTTCGCGCCTGATCGTCTCGGCATTCGTCAGGCCAATATCGCGGCGGAGTTCGGCCACCGAACCACGCAGCGAAAACCCCTTTTGCATGGAACCCGTGCCGATGCTGGTGGTATCGCCATGCGGGAAGATCCAGGCGTAGAAATCGGGCGAAAGCTTGCCCTGGTAATAGACATCGCAGCGCTTGGCATCGAAATCCCCGCCCCCACCATTGGGCGGCGAGCGCACAATCTCATGATAGGCGAAAACGCAGCGCACCTGATCGCCGCCCGGCACTTCCTGCTTCGCTATCTGGGACCGCGCGCCATCCGCGCCGATCACCAGGCGCGCCCGCGCGGTGCCTGCCGTGCCATCCTTCGCTTCCCAATGAACAATGGCCGCGCCATCCGTATCGCGCGTCATTTTTTCGTAGGTGCCAGTCTTGCGTTCCGCGCCGGCGCGTGCGGCGCGTTCGCGCAGCCATTCGTCAAAATCCTCGCGATCCACCATGCCGACATAGCCGCCATCAATCGGCATATCCACCGATTTCGCGCTGGGGGAAACCATGCGGGCGGAATTGATCTTCGCGACCAGTAGCTCATCCGGAATGCCGAAGTCTTGGATCAGGCGCGGCGGAATCGCACCACCACAGGGTTTGATTCGCCCGGCGCGATCCAACAGCAAAACACTGCGCCCGCAGCGCGCCAGATCATCGGCAGCGGTGGCCCCGGATGGCCCGCCGCCCACCACGATCACATCATATGTTTGCATAGCGATTTTCCTCTACCTTGCCGGTATCATTGGGCCGAAGCCGTCGGTCTTGCTGATTCTTGGACGATTGGTGCGCGCGGCCAACATGGCCGAGGCGATGAAGAGCGCCGCGTCAATAATAAATACGGTTGCATAGGCGGCCTCTGCCTGACCAAGTGCCAGGCGCGCCACATCCACGGCTGCCGCACCGGCCAACCCGCCAAGCCCAAAAGCGACTGCCTGCGCGGCGCCCCAAAGCCCCATGCGCGTGCCTTCGCGCGATTCATGCCCGCGCGCGACCATTTGCATCATGGAAGCAATCGCCGCCGCGGCAAAAACACCATTCGCCATGCCAAGCGCGAAGAAGCTGGTCTTGAGCGGCCAGGCCGCGCCGAATTGTCCGGCGACGGAAAGTGCCAGCATCATCGCCGCTGCCGCGAGACATCCCGCAATGGTCCAGAAGCGCAGTGTCCCCGCCCAGCGCCCACCGCGCGCGCTGCCAATCAGCGCAATTGCGATCATGCCAACCAGAACGCCCGCATGTTGCAGCGATGAAATGCGCGTTGTCTCGCCAAGGCTGCGATTAAAAACTGCGCCGGCGAAAGGCTCCAGGATCAGATCCTGAGCGCTATAGGCCAGCATGGAAACGAAAATGAAAATGGTGAAGCGCCGCGCTTCGGGTTCCGCCCAGACTTCGCGTACAGCCTGACGGAAGGGCGGCTTGGCGGCATCGCTCGCTTCCGGACGCGCGGCGCGCGGGCCTTCCATGCCCCAGACCGCGAGTGTCGCCAGCGTAAAGGCAATGGCGGAAATACCGCCGGCGACAGCAATCAATCGCATGGGCGAATAGGGATCGAGCAGCCGCCCCGCAATTGCCGTGGTCACCACGAAGCCTGCGATCATCATGATCCAGACCAGGGATGCCGCTGCGGCGCGGCGTGCCGGTGCGGTGCGTGCTGCGAGCAAGACAAGCAATGATGTTCCGGCCGCGCCAACGCCTGCACCAATCAGCAGGAAAGCGATGACGGCAAGCGCAATACCTGCCCAAAGTGATTCCGCCATCAGCGCCGTGCCCGCTGCGGCCAAAACACCGCCAAACGCCAGCACTGCCATGCCGCCAATGATCCACGGCGTGCGCCGCCCACCCATGTCCGAACCGTAGCCCATGCGCGGGCGCAGCATTTGCAGTGCGTAATGCAGCCCAACCAAAAGCCCCGGCAGCGTGGCGGGCAAGGCAAGCTCCACCACCATGACGCGATTGAGGGCGGAGGTTGTCAGCACGACGATCGCGCCGAGAGCGGTTTGCACCAATCCCAGACGAATAATGCCAAGCCAACCAAGCGGGGCGGGGTTCATGCCGAGCCTCCTGTCAAGGCGGCCAGCGCAAAGGCGCTGATCAGCATGCCAATCACATAAAGCAATACGCCGGTGCCGTTATACCAAGGTGCGAGTGCGCGCGGATCGCGCAACATGCGCCGCATCAGGCCGAGTTGGATGAGCAGCGAAAGTGCAACCGCCGCTGCGTGCCAGGGCGCATCCCAGAAAGCGAGAAGCGCCGCCACCAATACTTGCGGCACCGCCATGAAAATGCAGGCGAACAAGCCGGCGCGTTCCGCACCCAATTGCACGGGCAGGGACAGAACGCCCATGCGGCGATCACCTTCAATCGCCTTGAAATCATTTAGCGTCATGATGCCATGCGCGCCAAGACCATAAAGCAGCGCGACCAGCAGCACGCGCCAATCCGGCGCTCCGCCAGACATGATGGCCGCCGCTGTTATCCAAGGCAAGGTTTCATAGGCCAGGCCACAGGCAAGATTGCCGGACCAGCCATTCGCCTTCAGCCGCAAGGGCGGCGCGCTATAGGCCCAGGCGAGGGCGATGGCGATAATCGTCGCGCCAAATCCCCAAGCGCCAAGCGGTAGCGCCGCGATGAGCGAAAGCCCAGTCCAGAACAGCGCAATATAGAAACCCCAGCGGCCGGGAATCCGCCCTGAAGGAATAGGCCGTTGCGGTTCATTGATCGCATCCACATGGCGATCATACCAATCATTTGCCGCCTGACTCATGGCGCACACCAAAGGCCCGGCTAGCAGCACGCCCAGTAATGCGAGCGGCCAATGCTCGGCGAAGCCCGCATGGGCGGAAGCAACGCCGCAGCCAAAGGCCCACATCGGCGGGAACCAGGTGAGGGGCTTCAATAATTCCAAAATCGCGGATGGCTTCAACCGCGGGGCAGGGGCGGTCGCCGGTGTTGCAACGGGGGCCGCCACAGCGCAGCCCTTATCCCTGCTCACCGCTATCGGCGCCCAGATCACCAAGGCCGTAGCGATGCAGTTTCACATAAAGGCTCTGGCGACTGAGCCCGAGCATTTCCGCGGCCGAAGCGCGATTATCGCCGGAAAGCTGCAAGGCGGCTTCGATGCACAGCCGTTCGATTGCATCGGTCGCGTCGCGCACAAGGTCCTTCAACGGCACGCGCCCGATCAATTCCGTGAGCTGTTCAACGGACCGCGTGGCATGCGCGCCGGTCTGGCGCGGTTCCGCCACGCGTGCGCCGATATCGCGCATCGAAAAGCCGAAAACCTCCTGCCCGCCATGCGTGACGGTGACGGCGGAGACTTCCACCTCAACCCGCGAACCCATGGCACCGCGCAGCGTAGTGGTATAAAGCCTGACCGCACCGCGATTGCGGAGATTGGAAAGCAGCACTTCAATTTCGATGCCCTGGCCACCGAGCCAGCGTTCCAGCGACTCGCCGCGCGCCTGTTCTTCCGAACCAAGCTCGGCCAGGTCCAGAAAGGCGCCATTGGCCGACATCACCATGCCATTCTGATCCGTGATCACAAAGGCATCGGGCAGGTTTTCTGCCACTTTCAGCATTTGCGCCTTGGCCGGTGACAGCCCGGCCGGCTGTTCGCCGCCCGCGAGCGAAAGCCGTACCAGCAATACCGATGCGCCATCCTGTCGGAAGCTGGTGGCGGCGATGGTGACCTCGCGCCCCGTATCGGCAAGCTGCGCGCCAACCTCATCACCACGGCCCGCAATACGCACGGAAGCAAGCAAGGATTGCACCGCCTGGCGGCTTTCCGGCGCAAAGGCATCCATCAAGGGTCGGCCAATAACGCGGCGAGACTGTCGGCCAAACAGCTGTTCGGCAGCGGGATTGGCTTCCGTCACGCGCCCTGTCGCGCCATCAATGATCAGCGTTGCATCAGCGGAAAGCTGGAACAGCAGGCGATAACGTGTCTCGGCCTGGCGCAGCTTTGCGTAATCGCGTTCCATGGATTGCTGGGTTTCCAGCAATCTTTGTTGCAGGCGTGATTGCGCACTCAAATCGCGACCAAACACCACGCGCCGATTGCCGCGTTGCAAGGGCACGGCCGCGAAAAGTAGTGGCACCGCTTCGCCACCTTCGACGACCTGATTGATATTGCGCCATTTCGATTCCGCCGGCGCACCGCTCAATAGCGCTTCCACCTTGGGGCGACTTTCGGTGGTGACGGTTTCTGCCCAGGGGCGACCAAGCCATGCCTGATGCCCGCTCAGAGCCTTGGATAACTCCTGATTGCTGAGGGCAATATCGCGAATGACACCCTGGTCATCCACCACCAGCGCCATATCCGCCGCCGCCGAGACCAATGAGGCTGCAGCATCAGCATCCAAATCTCCGAGTGATTTGCGAGGGGCCAGAAAGGTTTTCACGGGAAAGCAGGACCTTTTAACGCGCCGACCGCCCTTGAGGGGCGGCCCCTGAGGAAATCAAGCAGCGACGTGATGGGTCGCATGGCGGGGCGGCCTAACTCGGCAGCCCCTCACTTCCTCGTCCTTGTAGGGCAAGCAGGGCCTCTGCCTGCAGAATCGCTTCTTCCGCATCCCGCGCAGTGGCATCAGCGCCAAGGCGCTTGACCAGCAAAGGTTCCTTCAGGATCAGCGCGCCACCGACCAGCACGCCAAGATCAGCATTGCGCGACGCGCGGCGGATATCCTGGATCAGCTGGCCCAGGCTTTCGAAATGGGTTTCACCGCTGATCGAAAAACCGATCAGACCGAAATGCTTTTCGGCAACCATAGCGATCAGCGCATCCGCATCGGCGCTGCTGTCAGTCCAAGTTTCCCAGCCGGCGCGGCGAAAGAATTGTTCCACCATCATCAGGCCGAAGCCGTGCTGTTCGCCCGGTGCGGGGGCAAGTATGATGCTGCGGCCAGGCCGCTGCGCGGTGCCAAGCGGGGCGAAGCGCGGCTCCAGCGCATGGCAGACCGCATGCAGGCACCGCAGCCCAATCGTGACTTCAGTGAAGTCGGCGGTATCCTTTTCCCAGCAAACGCCAAGAATCCGCGCCGCGGGCGCGAGCAAGCCAAGATAAACCTGCGCAAGCGGCAGACCGCGCGCGCAAAAGGCATCAATGAAAGTCAGCGCATTTTCAACATTGCCGAGCCTTGCAAGCGCGGTGAAAGCCTCCAGATCGCCGTCTGTCGGAGCGGCCGGATGCGATGCCGGTGTTTCGGGCGTCGTTGCGCCAAGGGCGCGCTGCGCAAGCACGAGTCGAGGGATCACCTCGGTCTCGATCACCCGCTTCAGCGGCAGGGCACTACTTTGAGGGTAGCCGCGCCAGACTGCCTCGGCGGGCCCATCCCTGCGATCGGGGTCTGGGTCTGCCATATCCGATCGAGAATATAGCGTGAAACCGTGATCAGCTTCCACATATTCCGTTCGGGCCTGACGCTCCTCATCCGTGGTCGGCTTCATGATAGACCCCCTTGTGCGGGTAGCTTCGTCCTCTGCGGCGCTTAATGTCAATCAAAAAATACGTCAATCTTCCTTGACACTCCCCGTCCCGCCCCGGTAGGTTTCAGGACGCAGATGACTGGGAAGGGGGTCCGAATGACCCTGGAAGTCACGGAAATTCGAGGAATTCTTGCCGAAAAAGGCCAGAAAGGGCCCGTGATGGACGCTGCCCCAAGCCGTGCCAGTCGAATCGTCTCAGTCTCCGGGAGTGTCAAGAAATGCTGACAGCAGACCGCTTTACCGGTATTTTCAAGGCCTTGGATGCCAGCCCATGGAACGCCGCCACAGGGCGCGTGGGGAAGCGCCAGGCGAGCATCAGGCGGGGGGTGGCGACGCCCCTTTATACCCTGGAGGAGCGCCGGCGGCGGGATTCGACCCCCTGGACCCTGGTGCAGGGCATCCTGGCGCCAGTGCAATTCCTGGTCTTTTTGGTGAGCCTTGGCCTGGTGGTGAACTATCTGGCGACCGGTCACGGTTACGTTATCGCAACGGTTTCGATCATCACCAAAACCGCGATTCTCTCTCTGATCATGGTGACTGGCTCGATCTGGGAAAAGGTGGTGTTTGGCCGTTGGTTATTTGCGCCGGCCTTCTTCTGGGAAGATGTCTTCAGCATGTTGGTGCTGGCGCTGCACACGGCGTATTTACTGGTGCTGGTGCTAGGCATTGGTGATGGCCGCGGGCAGATGATGCTGGCGCTGGCGGCCTATGCTGCGTATGTCGTCAATGCCGCGCAATTCCTGCTGAAGCTGCGTACCGCGCGCCGCGAGGAAGCCGGCTGGCGCGGCGGCAATGCGGGCCAGATGACATGACCCATCCCGGCGCGCCACGCGAACCCGAAGGCATGGCGCCCGGTACCGGCGGTTGCGCCGATACGCCCATATTGCGTGAACGTGGTCAGCGCGAGGTTTTTTGTGGTCTGACCGGCATTATCTGGCTGCACCGCAAGATTCAGGATGCTTTTTTTCTGGTGGTTGGCAGCCGCACCTGCGCGCATCTGCTGCAATCCGCTGCCGGCGTCATGATCTTCGCCGAACCGCGCTTCGCCACCGCCATCATCGAAGAACGCGACCTGGCCGGGCTTGCAGATGCGAATGAGGAGCTGGACCGCGTTGTGACGCGGCTGATCCAGCGCCGCCCGGACATCCGCATGTTGTTCCTCGTGGGGTCCTGCCCATCGGAAGTGATCAAGCTCGATCTTTCCCGCGCTGCACAGCGACTTTCGCAACGCTTCTCACCCAGCGTGCGCGTGCTGAATTACTCGGGCAGCGGCATTGAAACCACCTTCACCGAAGGTGAGGATGCTTGTTTGGCCGCGCTGGTCCCGGAGATGCCAGCCGAGCCAGGTACAGCGCGTTCCCTGCTTGTGGTGGGCGCGCTGGCGGAAGTGGTCGAAGATCAATTCATCCGGCTCTTCGCAGCGCTTGGTGTGGGGCCGGTGCGCTTCCTGCCATCACGCCGCGCATCGGAATTGCCCGCAGTGGGTGAGGGCACGCGGTTCCTGTTGGCGCAGCCCTTCCTTGCCGGGACAGCGCGCGCCTTGGAAGCGCGCGGCGCGCGCCACATCCCTGCACCCTTTCCCTTGGGCGAGGAAGGCACCACCGCCTGGTTGCGGGCGGCGGCTGAGGTTTGGGGCGTAGGCGAAGAACGCTTCGCGCAAGCGACCGCGCAGGGACGCGAACGCGCCCGGGCGGCGCTCGCCAATCATCGCGCGACGCTCGATGGCAAAAGCATTTTCTTCTTTCCCGATTCGCAGCTTGAAGTGCCGCTCGCGCGTTTCCTGTCGCGCGAATTGGGCATCAAGCCGATTGAAATCGGCACGCCTTATTTGCATCGGCAGCATCTAGCGCATGAATTGGCGCTGCTGCCGGCAGCGGCGAAGCTGGTGGAAGGCCAGCATGTGGACAAGCAATTGGATCGCTGCCGCGAAGCGCGGCCCGATATGACCGTGTGCGGTCTTGGTCTTGCGAATCCTCTGGAAGCCGAGGGGTTGACCACGAAATGGTCCATTGAACTCGTCTTCTCGCCCATCCAGGGATATGATCAGGCAGGTGACCTTGCAGGACTTTTCGCGCGGCCTTTGGTCCGGCGCGAAAAGCTGATGGTCTAGCCATGCAGCTCGCCGTCTGGACCTATGAGGGGCCGCCGCATGTGGGGGCGATGCGCATCGCAACTGCCATGCAGGGTGTGCATTACGTGCTGCACGCGCCGCAGGGCGATACCTATGCGGATCTGCTTTTCACCATGATCGAAAGGCGGGAAAAGCGCCCGCCGGTGACATGGACAACTTTCCAGGCGCGCGATTTGGGCGGCGATACCGCTGAGCTTTTCATGGAAGCGGCGCGCGATGCCTATGCGCGCTTCAAGCCGGAAGCCGTATTGGTGGGCGCGTCTTGCACGGCCGAGCTTATTCAGGATGATCCGGGCGGCTTGGCGAAGACGCTTTTTCTGCCGGTGCCTGTTGTGCCGCTGGAATTGCCGGCCTATCAGCGCAAGGAAAACTGGGGCGCGGCGGAGACGTTTTATCGCCTGGTGCGCGCCTTTGCCGGCCCGGCGCAAACCCGCGCGCCACGCGATGCGGCCCGTGCGCCGCGCTGTAATATTCTGGGGCCGACAGCGCTTGGTTTCCGGCATCGCGATGATGTTGCGGAAATCACCAAACTGTTGCGCAGCATGGGCATTGAAATCGTGGTTGCGGCGCCGATGGGTGCCTCGCCTGCTGATCTGACACGCCTGCATGAGGCCGATTTCAATGTTGTGCTTTATCCGGAAATCGCGCAGGTCGCGGCGGGGTATTTGCAGCGCCATCTGGGCCAGCCCTTCACGCGCATTGTGCCGATTGGCGTTGGTGCGACTCGGGATTTCATGGCGGAAGTTGCAGCCCTTGCAGGCCTGTCAGCGCCTGATGCCGATGGTGGTGATGCGCTGCGCCTGCCTTGGTATGCGCGGTCCGTCGACTCGAATTATTTGACCGGCAAGCGCGTTTTCATTTTTGGTGATGCCACCCACACCATTGCCGCCGCGCGTATCGCGCAGGAAGAATTGGGCTTTGCCGTTGTTGGCCTTGGCACGTATAGCCGTGAATTTGGCCGCGAAATTCGCGCTGCCGCCGAAAAATATGGCTGCGAGGCGCTGATTTCCGATGATTATCTGGAAGTCGAAGAATGTATCGCCGCCCTGCAACCCGAATTGGTGCTGGGCACGCAGATGGAACGCCATATCGCGAAGAAGCTTGGCGTTCCCTGCGCGGTGATCTCCGCGCCTGTGCATGTGCAGGATTTCCCCGCGCGCTATGCGCCGCAAATGGGTTTCGAAGGTGCCAATGTGATCTTCGATACTTGGGTGCACCCGCTGATGATGGGGCTTGAGGAACATCTGCTTGGCATGTTCCGCGAAGACTTCGAATTCCGTGATGGTGTGGCGCCTTCCCATCTGGGCCATGGTCCGCAAGCCGAAACACACGCCGTGCCGATTGCCATCGGCCCGGCAAGCTGGGCGCATGAGGCTGAGGCGGAATTGCGCAAAATCCCCTTCTTCGTGCGTGGCAAGGCACGCCGTAATACCGAACGCTTTGCCGAAGAACGCGGCATCGCCCTGATCACTCTTGAAACGCTTTACGATGCTAAAGCCCATTTCTCCCGCTGAGGCATCCGCCCCCCGTATCGTCATTGTGACGATGGATAGCCATTTCGGTGGTGCGGTGGATAAGGCACGCGCCATACTGCGCCAGCAAATTCCGGGGCTGGAATTGAACCTGCATGCCGCGGATGAATTCGCCGGCGACGAAGCAGCGCTGGCGGCGTGCCATGCGGATATTGCGCGCGCTGATATCATCATTGCCGGCATGCTGTTTATGGAAGATCACTTCCGCCTAGTGCAGGATGCCATTGCAGCGCGCCGAGCGGACTGTGACGCGCTTGTGTGCTGCCTTTCCGCGCCCGAAATCACGCGCCTGACGCGCATGGGCCGGCTGGATATGTCAGCCGAAGCCAAAGGTCTGATGGGCCTTTTGAAGCGGTTGCGCGGGAAGAAGCATGGTAATGGGGCGAGCGGCAAGGGGCAAATGCGCATGCTGCGCGAATTGCCAAAGCTGCTGCGCTTCATTCCCGGCACTGCGCAGGATTTGCGCGCCTATTTCCTGACGTTGCAATATTGGCTCGCGGGATCGGCAGATAACCTCGCGAATATGGTGGCAATGCTGGTGCAGCGTTACGCCAAGGGCAAGCAGAGGCTTTCGGTTGCTGCACCTGTCGAATATCCGGAAACGGGGCTTTATCACCCGCGCATGAAGGGCAGGTTTGGTGAGAAGCTCGCTGCCCTGCCGCGTTCGGGCACGCGCGGTACGGTTGGGCTTTTGCTGTTGCGTTCCTATGTATTGGCAGCCAATGCCAAGCATTATGACGGCATGATCGAAGCGCTGGAAGCGCGCGGGTTGAACGTCATTCCAGCTTTTGCCGCCGGGCTTGATGGTCGCCCCGCCATGGACGCCTTCTTCACCAAGGATGGCGCCCCGGCAATTGATGCGCTGGTGTCCTTGACTGGTTTTTCGCTGGTCGGCGGCCCTGCGTATAACGACGCCCGCGCGGCCGAAGCAGCGCTCGCCAAGCTGGACGTGCCTTATATCGCCGCGCATCCGCTCGAATTCCAAACCATGAAGCAATGGGCCGGCAATGCGCGCGGTCTTTTGCCCGTGGAAGCCACCATGATGGTCGCAATTCCCGAATTGGATGGCGGTATTTGGCCGATGACTTTTGGTGGTCGTTGCGGCGCAGGCGGTGATGCCACTGAACGCTGCGCCGGATGTGATGGCGTTTCTTGCGCCCGGGATATGGTGCCGCATCCGGAACGCGCCGGCACGCTCGCGGATCGTGTCGCGCGCCTGGTGGCGTTGCGCCGGACAGAACGCGCCGAACGCAAAATCGCAACCGTGCTGTTCAATTTCCCGCCCAATGCCGGCACCACGGGCACTGCGGCCTATCTTGGCGTCTTCCCATCGCTGTTCAACACGCTGAAAGCGATGAAGGCAGCGGGCTATCACGTTGAACTGCCAGAAAGTGCTGATGTTTTGAGGGAGATGGTGATCAACGGCAATCGTGACCGTTACGGCACCACCGCCAATCTTGCAGCGCGCGTATCCGCTGATCAGCATTTGCGTCGCACGCCTTGGCTTGCCGAGATTGAAAAAAGCTGGGGCCCTGCGCCTGGGCGCATTCAGACTGATGGGCGGGATATCTTCATTCTGGGCGTGCAGCTCGGTAATGTATTCGTCGGCGTGCAGCCAGGCTTTGGCTATGAAGGCGACCCGATGCGGTTGCTGTTTGAGCGGGATTTCGCGCCAACCCACGCCTTCAGCGCCTTCTATCAATGGCTGCGGCAGGATTTTGGTGCGGATGCCGTGCTACATTTCGGCACGCATGGCGCCCTGGAATTCATGCCGGGTAAGCAAGCCGGCATGTCTGGGCAATGCTGGCCCGATCGGTTGATTGGCGATTTGCCGAATTACTACCTCTATGCCTCGAACAACCCGTCAGAGGGCATGTTGGCCAAGCGCCGCGCCGGCGCCACGCTGATCAGCTATTTGACGCCACCAATTGCTTCTGCGGGGCTTTATCGTGGCCTGCTTGACCTGAAGGCTTCGATTGATCGTTGGCGTGCGCTTGATCCTGAGGCTGATCCAAATCAGCGCGCTGCCTTGGCCGGTTTGATCCAGGCGCAGGCAAGCGCCGTGGATTTGGCAACGGAAGAACCCGTCTGGGCCGATCCCGCGCCGGAGATTGTGAAGCTCAGCGCCAGCCTGCTGGAATTGGAATACACGCTGATCCCGCATGGCATGCATGTGGTGGGCGAACCGCCTAATGCCGAACAGCGCGCGGAAATGCTGACCGCAGCTGGTGTTGCGGAAGGCAGCGCCAAGGCGCACTATGATGCGCTTCTGGCCGAGGATCACGAAATCCCCTCCATCCTGCGTGCCTTGGAAGGACGCTACATTCTGCCTGCGCCGGGTGGCGATTTGTTGCGCAGCCTGGATGTATTACCGACGGGTCGGAACCTGCATGGCTTCGATCCCTTCAAGCTGCCGAGTGCCTTCGCCGTGCAGGATGGCATGCGGCAGGCCAGCCGCCTGCTGGAACGCCATTTGGCCGAGGGTAATCAAGTGCCCGAGACCGTCGCGATGGTATTGTGGGGCACGGATAATCTGAAAACCGAGGGTGGCCCGATTGCCCAGGCGCTTGCGCTTATGGGCGCCAGACCGCGCTATGACAGCTATGGACGTTTGGCTGGCGCGTCTTTGGTGCCACTCGCGGAATTGGGGCGCCCACGCATTGATGTGGTGATGACGCTATCTGGTATTTTCCGTGATCTTTTGCCGTTGCAAATGAAGCTACTCGCTGAGGCTGCGCTGTTGGCCGCACAGGCCGAGGAGCCGGCGGAGCAGAACTTCATCCGCAAACACGCCTTGCAGCATATCGCCCAACATGGCGGCTGCATGGAACAGGCGGCGCTCCGCGTCTTTGGCAATACTGATGGCACCTATGGCGCGCATGTGAATTCCATGATCCATGACAGCGCCTGGAACGACGAAGACGAATTGGCGACAAGCTTCGTCCGCCGCAAGGGCTTCGCCTATGGCATGGATGGCAAGCCCGCCCGTGCCGATAAGGTGTTGCAGCAGGTTTTGGCGAGTGTGGAGATCACCTACCAGAACCTTGATAGCGTCGAGGTCGGTGTCACCAGCATTGACCAGTATTTTGATATGCTGGGTGGTGTAAGCCGCGCTGTGCAAGTCGCGCGTGGTGGTCGGGCCTCCGCCATTTACATCAGCGATCAGACCCGCGGTGAAGGTAAGATCAGGACACTGGCTGAACAAGTGACGCTGGAAACGCGCACCCGTGCGCTGAATCCGAAATGGTATGAGGGCCTGTTGAAGTATGGTTATGAAGGCGTGCGCGAAATTGAAGCCCATGTGACGAATACCATGGGCTGGTCGGCGACCACGGGCCATGTCGCACCATGGGTTTATGAACGCATCGCCGATATCTATGTGTTGGACGCGGAAATGCGCGACCGGTTGGCGCAGCTTAATCCAACAGCATCGGCCAAAATTGCCAATCGTCTGATTGAAGCCCAGGAACGTCGCTACTGGAATCCAAGTGCCGATGTTTTGGCTGCATTGCGGCAGGCGGGTGATGAGCTTGAAGATCGTATCGAAGGCATCAGTGAAGGAGTCGCGGCATGACCGTGTTGATGAGAGAGCCGCCCCGCCTGACCGCTCGCCCCCGTCAGGGAGATGGTGAGGGTAGTGTCCAGGTTCATATGGATGAGGCGGTATCCGGCACAACGGCCAAGGTATTCGCCATTTATGGCAAGGGCGGTATTGGGAAAAGCACGACTTCCTCAAACCTTTCTGTCGCGTTCTCCAAAATCGGCAAGAAGGTACTGCAAATCGGTTGTGACCCAAAGCATGACAGTACCTTTACGCTCACCAAGCGCCTGATCCCGACCGTCATTGACGTATTGGAATCCGTGCAATTCCACGCTGAAGAATTGCGCGCTGAGGACTTTGTCTTTGAAGGCTATAATGGTGTGATGTGTGTTGAAGCGGGCGGCCCACCAGCCGGCACTGGCTGTGGTGGCTATGTCGTTGGGCAAACCGTTAAGCTGCTCAAGGAACATCATCTGCTTGATGATACGGATGTGGTGATCTTCGACGTATTGGGTGATGTGGTGTGTGGCGGTTTTGCCGCCCCCTTGCTCCATGCGGAACGCGGCCTGGTAGTTGCTGCGAATGATTTTGACAGCATCTTCGCCATGAACCGCATCATCGCCGCCATCAAGGCGAAGTCAAAGAACTACCCTGTGCGCCTTGGCGGCGTGATCTGTAATCGCAGCGCCGGGACCGATCAGATTGATCGCTTTAACGCCGCGAGTGGCATGCGCACCCTCGCACATTTTCCTGACCTTGATGTCATTCGCCGGTCACGATTGAAGAAGGCAACACTCTTTGAGATGGAGGGCTCGGCGGAATTGGAGGCGGTGCAGGCTGAGTATATCCGCCTCGCGGAAGCGCTTTGGGCCGGTTCAGATGAGCTCGAAGCGGCACCGATGAAGGATCGCGATATTTTTGATCTGTTGGGGTTTGACTGATGCAGACGGCCACTTATCAGCATCGCCGCAGCCAGATCGAAACCTATTTCGATCGTACGGCCGCAGATGCCTGGGCTCGGCTGACATCAGATGCGCCGGTCAGCGGCATTCGCGCGACGGTACGTGCCGGGCGTGATAAAATGCGTCAGACACTTCTGGCTTGGCTGCCAGATGATTTGACCGGTAAGCGTCTTCTTGATGCCGGTTGTGGTACGGGCACTTTCGCCATCGAAGCCGCGCGGCGTGGTGCGCAGGTTTTAGCGATTGATGTATCGCCCTCCCTGATCAAAATCGCACGCCAACGTAGCGAAGGCCAGGCGCCCGAGGGCAGCATCATCCACGAAGTGGGTGACATGCTGGATGGCCAATATGGGATTTTCGATCACGTCGTCGCCATGGATAGCCTGATCCATTATCACCCGGATGATATGGTGCGGAGCCTGGCGAGCCTTGCGCCCCGCATCCGCAGCTCCATGCTGGTTACCTTTGCGCCGAAGACGCCATTGCTTGCGGCGATGCATTTTGTTGGGTGCGCTTTCCCGCGTGGTGATCGTGCTCCGGCAATTGAACCCGTGGCAGAACGTAGCCTGAAGGCGCGCATCACAGGCGAAAGACATCTCATGTCCTGGAAGCTTGGCCAGGATCGGCGCATTTCGCGTGGCTTCTATACCTCTCATGCGCTGGAGTTGACCCGGAAATGAGCGAGGTGAATGACCGTTTGGCACGAGTTTGGACGGGGATCAGCGTGAATCTGCTGCCCTTCGCCGATGCCAGCAGCGGTCCTTTGCCGATCAAGCGCCTATTGCGCCTTTCCCTGTTCCAGATTTCCTGCGGCATGACCGCCGTTCTGATGGTGGGCACGCTTAATCGCGTCATGATTGTAGAAATGGGTGTAGCCGCCAGCTTGGTGGCCATCATGGTGGCGCTGCCGCTACTATTCGCGCCGTTGCGTGCCTTGATTGGGTTCCGATCCGATTCCCATCGTTCAGTGCTTGGGTGGCGGCGTTTGCCCTATCTCTGGCTCGGCAGCATCATTCAATTCGGTGGGCTCGCAATGATGCCCTTCGCCCTGATCATCTTATCGGGCGATACTTGGGCACCGCCTTGGGTCGCGCAGCTTGCCGCAGGGCTCGCGTTTCTTATGGTTGGCGCCGGCATGCATACGGTGCAGACCGTGGGTCTCGCCCTGGCCACTGATATAGTCCCGCATGAAGCGCAGCCGAATGTCGTCACGCTGCTTTCGCTCATGCAATTGATTGGCATGGTGATTTCTGCCATTGCCTTTGGTGCTTTCCTCGCAGATTTCTCCCAGATCAAGCTGATCCAGCTTGTGCAAGGCATGGCTGCCGCGACGCTGATGATCAATCTGATTGCTGCTTGGAAGCAGGAGCTAAGGCGACCGGAATTGACGGTGGGTCGCGCCCCCGGTGACCCGGGTTTCCGTGAGAGTCTCAAGCTCTTGCGCAAGGCGGGACCATGGGATCGGCGTTTGCTGGCGGCGGCGCTGGGTACCGCCGCCTTCGGGATGCAGGATGTTTTGTTGGAACCCTATGGCGGGCAAATACTATCGCTAGGTGTTGGTGCCACAACAGCCTTGACGGCCCTGTTCGCGAGCGGTGCTATCCTGGGCTTTTTGCGCGCTGCGCCCTTGCTGGGACGCGGCATGCATGCACAACGCGTTGCCAGCGCCGGTGCCATTGTTGGTATCTCTGGCTTTGTGATGGTGATCTTTGCCTCGCCGCTGGAATCAACGCTCGTCTTCGCGGCAGGAACCGCCGCCATTGGTTTTGGCGCTGGCCTGTTTGCGCATGCAACGCTGACCGGATGCATGCAGGCTGCGCCGGAAGGCCAGATTGGACTGACGCTTGGTGTGTGGGGCGCGGTAACGGCGACAGCCGGCGGTGCCGCGGTGGCACTCGGCGGCGTTATTCGTGATGTCATTTCCTCGCTCGCATCAGCCGGCATTTTGGGCACTGGGCTGGATGCGCCGAGCACCGGCTATGTCGGTGTCTATATCGTTGAAATCATGCTGCTGTTCATGATGCTTGCAGTGGTTGGCCCATTGTTGCGCGCCAATGATTCTGTTTCCTCACGCCCTCAACGTCATGCAGGCCGGCAGATTCTCACCGGGCTGCATAACCAACATGGAGCATTGCCATGACAACACCCGCAACGCCGGTCTTTTTGGACGCGGCTGCTCTTTCTCTCTATATCTTCTTCGCGTTCTTCGCTGCCCTGGTTTACTACTTGGCGCGCGAAGGTAAGCGCGAAGGCTTTCCGATGGTGAATGAATTGCCGGATCGTCCCGCCTTCGCCATCGCGAACGGTCTTCTTGAAACACCGCCACCCAAGGTGTTTCGGCTGCATTATCCTGAGGGCGCGACCGTGGTGCAAGGCGTGCGGCCTGAACGCGATGTGAGCGCCCATCTGATTCCGGAATACCCCTATCCCGGCACGGCCTTTGTGCCGACGGGTGATGCCATGCGTGATGGTGTCGGCCCAGCCGCCTATGCGGATCGTGCTGATGAACCGGATCTGGCCTTTGACGACCATAAGCCAAAGATTGTTCCTCTGCGCGCTGCACCAGGCTGGCACGTCGCACATGAGGATCCCGATCCGCGCGGTCAGTCGGTGATCACGCTTGATGGCAAAGTTGCAGGAACCACGGTTGATCTTTGGGTGGATCGTTCTGAATACATCCTGCGCTACGTGGAGGTTGAGGTATCTGGTGGCCGGCGCGTTCTGGTGCCGATGTTCCTGTGCACCTTCACCGATGACGGCACGGCGCGGGTGATTTCCGTCACCGCCGCGCAATTCGCCGCAGCACCCGGCATCGCGCAGCCCGAACAAATTACCTTGTTGGAGGAAGATCGCATCTCTGCCTATTTTGGCGGCGGCCACTTCTATGCGACTCCGGAACGCAGTGAGCCATGCCTGTGACTAAGTCAGCCCCCGCACGCCTGACCGAACACGGGCTGGAACCGATACCGGGCCTACCGGAAGCGCTTCCGGCAGGTGAGGCTTTGCTGTGGCAGGGGGCGCCGGCTTGGACTGAAATCGCCCAGCGGGTGTTCCTGATCCGCTGGGTCATGGCGTATTTTCTGCTCCTGGCCGGCTGGGATATTCTGAACGCAGCGCTTGGGGGCGCCTCCATGACCGCTGCCATCGGATCAGCCGCGATATTGCTGCTGGTTGGGAGCATCGCGGTCGGCATTCTGACGCTGCTTGCCAAGGTGGCAGCAAAGACAAGTGTCTATTCCATCACCACTCGGCGCTTGGTGCTGCGTGTGGGCGTTGCCTTGCCCATCACGATCAATATCCCCTTTGTCGCGATCGCTGGCGCAGATTTGCGGAATCGCAGAGATGGTCATGGCGATATTGTGTTGGAGTTGCTGCCAAGCCACCGGATTTCCTGGATTGCCCTATGGCCCCACTGCGCCGGATGGGGCGTCGGACGGCCAAAGCCGATGCTTCGTGGTGTGGCGGATGCCACGGAGGTCGCCAGGATTTTGGGTGAGGCGGTCGCCAATGCGGGCGGTGCTGCCATCAACCGTGGTCAGAATAGGTCGGAAGCCGAAATGCCGCGTGGCGCAACGGCGATGGCATAGGGGAAGGAAGATGCAGGCCAAGGCCATACCTCCACGCAAGGATTATTTGGGCTTTGGCCTTGGGTTGGTATTGGCTGGCGTGCTTGCATTTGTGGTGTTCAATGCGGGCGAGAAGCAACAAGCACGACATCAGCCACATGAGGTGCTTTTTGCGCGTGATATCCTGTTTAGTGATCGCATGGATGGCGGTATTTCCATTCGCGATGCGACCACAGGCCAGTTGATCGGCCAAATTCAGCCAGGTGAGGGCGGCTTTGTGCGCGGCGCCTTGCGCGGTTTCACGCGTGATAGGCGCCTCGAGAATCCCGGCGCGGAGAGCCCCTTAAGGCTCGCGGCGCTACAGAGTGGCGCCATTATTCTGGAAGACCCGGCAAGTGGTCGCTGGACGGATTTGCGCGCCTTTGGTGCGACAAATCTGCAGAGCTTTGCTGAACTATTGTTCAAAAAAAATGAGGAAGGCAAATGACCCGAACAAGCAATACGCGGCGAGGCAGGCGCTTTGATGTGCCCTGCACCGTCGAAATCGAACGCAGCTTTGATAGTTTTCATGCCTATGCGGTGCCGGAAGATGTGGTGCTGCGGCCTGGCGATCAGGTGATTGTCCATGGCGTGCCAGCACAGGTTGCCTTTGGTGAGAAGTACAGCTTCGAAACCTCAGCCACCATCATCCGCGCTGGGTTTTTTATGCGGCATTGGACTCAGCTCCGTTCGATCCTGGAATTGACCGAACTCTATCATGTGGGCTTTGAGCCGAAGGAGGCCGCATGAACGCCGTGACCCACGCCATGCGCGATAAGCTCTCGCGTGAGACCACGGAACTCGCGCTGACCGAGACGGTCCTTTCACCGCGCTTTTATACAACTGATTTCACGGCAATGGACGCGATTGATGTGGAGCCAGTGCGGGCCGAATGGGACCGACTGATGGAGGAATTCCACCGCGATCCGAACAAGGGCCATTTCATTCGGGATGAGCGTTTCGACGCGTTTCGGCTTGAAGATTTGCCTGAGGGGCTGCAGACAGAGCTCGTAGATTTCCTGGTGAGCAGTGTGACCGCGGAGTTTTCCGGCTGTGTCCTTTACGCCGAAATCAAGAAGCGCGTGAAAAACCCAGATATGCGCGAGTTGTTTTCCGTGATGGCACGCGATGAAAGCCGCCATGCGGGCTTCATCAATGATGCGCTGAAGGATCTGGGGATTGGCGTTGATCTGGGCTTTCTGACGCGCGCCAAGAAGTATCATTACTTCCAGCCAAAATTCATCTTCTACGCGACCTATTTGAGCGAGAAGATCGGCTATGCGCGCTACATCACCATTTTCCGCCAATTCGAACGCCACCCGGAATTGCGTTTTCACCCGATCTTTCTGTGGTTTGAGAAGTGGTGCAATGATGAATTCCGCCATGGCGAGGCTTTTGCGCTGCTGATGCGTGCCAATCCGAAGCTGCTGAGTGGTGTCAATGCGCTGTGGTGCCGCTTTTTTCAATTGGCGGTTTTCGCCACCATGTATGTGCGCGATCATGGCCGTCCGGAATTCCACAAGGCACTTGGCATGACGCCGACCGAATATGATCGGCAGGTCTTCAAGATCACCGAGGAGATTTGTCGCCAGGTATTTCCCGTCACGCTCGATGTGGATGGCCCGGGCTTCATGGAAGATATGGACCGCCTCTGGCAGATCTCTGAGAAAATGAGTGAAGCGCGGCGCCAGGGTGGTATTGGCGGCAGGCTGCGGCGGATGGGGTTGAGCCTTTCTGCAGCG